>Ga0126371_10000093_pt1 | contig 63606 bp, 53 predicted proteins | sample PanSoiMetaPlot_4_FD_110145 | JGI IMG/M metagenome (GOLD analysis project Ga0126371, IMG submission 110145) | Tropical forest soil microbial communities from Panama - MetaG Plot_4 | ecosystem: Environmental > Terrestrial > Soil > Tropical forest > Bulk soil | place: Panama | collected 2016-02-17
GGCACCGAAGTTACGAGGCAGCTCGCTGATGGTGCTATTTCAGAATCGCAACTTTATGGCACGAATGTCCGCATGGAGTTGAAGCTCCGTGAAGCGGATGAAGCTTTAGTTCGCTTTCAAGATCGCACCGCGAGAATCGACGCCCAACTTGCTCTCCAGCAATTGGCGCAGGCTCTTAAAGGCATACATGGCAGAAAGTCTGTTCTCCTAGTGGGGTCCGGTTTCACGTTCATTGACAGCAAGATCGTGATGAGGGATATCAGTGGCGGTTACGGGGGACAGGACTACCAGTACTCGCCAGAGAACGCTACTGAAGCGATGAACCAGGCCTCATATACCTGGAAGCTCTTGAACGACGCGAATGTGGCCATATATCCGATTGACACTCGAAGAACGTACAACGCGGCGTTTGCTGCGATGGATACTTCAGGGGCGAACACTCCAAGTCTACTCACCTACCAACAAAACCAGCAGAGTGATCATGATATCCTCACGACCTTCAAACTGATCTCAGCTGCGACCGGTGGCAAACCATGCTTCTACAGAACCGATCTAGACAACTGCGTGCGCGAAGCCGTCGATGATGATCATGACTACTATCTGCTGGGTTTTTATGCTGACAAGAAGAACAATCAGCCCGGATGGCACAAGATCGAGGTGAAACTGGACGATAAAGCGAGCGTGCGCTACCGCCAAGGATTCATCATCGCCAAATTCAATCCCGAAGCCCAGCGGAAGGCAGACATCGGATCGGCGTTGGCGTCGCCGTTCGCGTACACCGAGCTGCCGTTCACGGTGAAGTTCGATTCTCTTACCGGAACCAGAGGCAGAATCGCCAATTTCAGTTTGCAGATCCCGCCGGAAGCAATTACGGTCGACGAGTCAACTGGGCACCTCGACTTTGACGTGGTTGCGATCGCGCGTGCGTCAGGAGGGAAGGAGGCCGGGCGGGTAGTTCAACACATCGACCGCAAACTTCCTCCAGCGAGCATCGCGGAGATAATGCAGGATGGGATCAATTACAGCAATCGCATGGAACTGGCCTCTGGAGAATACGGTGTTTGGTTCGTGGTGCGCGACAACCTCGGTGGCAGGACGGGAAGCTCTGTTGTTCCACTAAAAGTTCCGTAACCGCCGCTAACGCAGGGTAATTGAAAAATAGTTGAAGTTTGTGAAGGGGCGCGACTCGCTTGCGCTGACGCCGTGGCCCTTCAAACACTCTTTTAAAAACCAGAAGACTCAGATGAATCCCACATTCTGACTCGTAAAGTTCGACAGCGTTGGGAACACAGTGAGCATATCGGGTGAATTCGGAGTCACTCCAAACCATGCTGCAAGCGTTGCGCCGTATTGGTCGAGGGAAGTCGTGGGAATCCAGCGGCCATTGGAGCCGGCGTCGTCGGGACCGCCCAGAGCTATGGCCGGGAATGTGCCGTACATATCGCCGCCCTTCACTGCGCCGCCGATCACGAAGTAGTGATTTCCCCAGGCGTGATCCGTTCCTCCGTTGGTATTCGATTGGAAGGTGCGGGCGAAATCTGATTCCGTGAATGTTGTCACTTGTGAATCGACGCCCATCTCCACGGTCGCGTCGTAGAAAGCCTTCAATGCCGGGGACAACTGTGCCAACAAGGCATCTTGCGTGGCGAGCTGGCCACCGTGCGTATCGAAACCTCCGAGGGATACAAAGAAGATCTGGCGCTGAAGTGCCAGGGCATTTCGTGCCTGGATGATCTGCGCTACTTGCTTCAACTGTGCACCAAGTCCCGTTGTGGGAAAGACTGTTGCCAGGGCGGGCAGAGTAGCTACCGCGGCGCTAAGGACCGCGCTGTACTGGTTTGCACGCGTCGCGATCTGGCTGGCGGATTGCACCAGGGATATTCCGGTGTCGAAGGTGAGCAACTGCTGCGCAGCCTGCGATCGTGCGGCACATACGGAACTGCCCTCCGAACAGGAGATGCCTGCAAGATTGCCGGGTTGAATCGACGATGGACTCGTCGTGCTTCCGTTACAGAAGATTGGTGCTCCGGCCAGCGACACGACGGCTGGATATTGGGCGCCGGCATTCAGCGGTTGCAGAATGTCGGCCACTCGTCCCGCCCAGCCTGTCGGTGATTTCGAGTTGGGTCCAGCGGTTTGCATCTGGTTCTGCTGATCCGCATGGGAGAAGAGGTTGGCTGGGACGGCTACTGAATGAGCCTGATATTGCGCCCGCGTGATGGGCGCGACTAACGTTCCCACATTGGCAACGATCGCAGCCTTCTTCTTGTTTTGGAACAGATCTTGAACTTCGATGAGTCGAGGATGCAGTGCATAGGGTATTGAGGAGGAGGTTGGTTGGATCTGCAAGAGACTTGACTGCGTCAGCGCCACTCCGTTGCTGCCGCCGCGAAGATTCGAGTAATTCGAGTATCCAGCGGTATCGAAGGGAATGACCGTGTTGTTGCCATCGTTGCCGCCGAAGAGGAAGACACAGACCAGAGCTTTGTAGTTCGACGTCGTCTGAGCAAACGCATTCAAAATCCCGAATCGGGAGAATGCTCCGAAGGCGCCAATCGAGACTGCGGACCGGCAAGTGATGGATATAAATTTGCGCCGCGAAATACTCATATTGAATGTCCTCTACTGCATTACCTGATACTGCGACGAAGAAGTGACCAGATAGACCGCGACCCTTGCCCGCTGCTGCGGATTCGAGGCCGGTACTGCGTTCACCGCTGTCACGATGGCTGATTTGTCTGTGCTGGGCAGCGCTCCGTGAGTAAAGATTGCGTCGAGCGTATCCACGAGCTGCTGTGGATCGGCGATGTTTGCGAAACGAGTCAAGTCGATCTGTACTCCACCAGCAAGCGCATTGCGAACGACCGAATCCACAAAGTTCTGCCTCACTACAGTAGTGGCGGTCGTGAGCAACTGAAATTCTGGCCCGAAGAGCGTGGTGCCGGGAATTACGTAGTCAGGCGAGAAGTAATTGAAGACGCTCGGTGAGTACATCACGCGCTGGCTCATGTTGTTCCCGAAGCCCTGCAGGCTGCTGGCAAATGCGTTTGGATCAGACGCTTGCACGCTGAGCCCGCGAAGCAGATTCGTGATGTAGAGCACCGGCTCGCGCAGGTGTCCATCACCGGGCTGAGCCGTTGTGGAACTATCGCCGCGCCGAGCTTCCGGATCCATGAAGATCGCCTGAATCACCGCCTTCATGTCTCCGCGCACTCCGGAGCCATTGTCATTGAACACCGTAGCGACTCGGCTGATGTAAGCAGGACTGGGATTGCTGCTCACCAGGTGGAGAATCAACTGTCTTGCGACGAATGGTCCAACGTTCGTGTGGTTGAAGATGTTTGCGAGTGCCTGGTCGAGATCCTGCTGAGTCGTTTGCCCGGGGGGCAGCGTGATGTTGTTCAGCACTGCCTTCGCACTCGTGTCGTGATGAGCGTCGATCGGCACCATCGGCGCGCCGAAGAACTGAGTGTTGTTTGGAAAGCTGGGAGTTGTGCCGTCAGACCTGGCGTACGTCCATCCGGTGAAGGCTTTGGCAAAAGCCTGGACCTGAGGCTCTGTATAGGGCTGGATGGTGTTGCTGTTGGCATCGAGCTGGGGTGTGCCATCCGGGTTAAGAAGCGCGGTTCCCAAACTGAAAAGCTGCATCAGCTCGCGGGCGTAGTTCTCGTTGGCGATCTGCCCGATCGTCGTGTTGGGTTTGTCGCTATTCACCATGTTCAGATACGTGCCCATTCCGCCCGAGAGCGTTACGTCCTTCATGATGGTGAGATAGTTGCCAAAGGCGTCTTTGGCGAGCATGTTGAAGTAGCTTGCCATGGCGTCGCCCCGAGGAATCTCCACCGCCGAGATCACAAAGATCTGGGAGAGCGCAAATGCAACGCGCTGCCGCAGTTGATCCGAGCTGCCAAGCGCGTTCTGAAAGAACGACTGCTGCACGCAGGCGACAGTAGTGTTGCAGTACGTCGGCAGTGTTTGCGGAGGCTGGGGGATTTGCGTCTGCGGAGCGGCGAACTGCTCAGTGAGCCAGCCCTGAAGGCCTACACTCTGGACGTGAGCGATATCTGCAATCGTCGGACCCCAACTGGCCTGATCAAGAAGACGGGAATTCGCGGTTACGTTTGCGGTTTTCACATTTGCAGCAGCCACGGTGACCGTATTCGAAGTCGCTGCTCCCGGATCCGGATTTGAAGCCTGCAAGGAAAATGCTGTGCCGGCCGCAACACCCAGAGCTTGCCCTGTCAGCGATGTTGCCGAATCGACCGAAACGGGAATCGCTGTGCTCCCCAGCATGAGCTTCGTTCCGGAGACAAAGCCGGAGCCGGTAATGTTGATTACGAAGTCGGCTGGAGTGATCGACGTGACCGTAGCAGTCGCGATCGCCGGCATCGGGTTGAGAAGAGTAGCGACCGTATTTCCTGTCACGCTCGAATTGCTGCTGAGGCTGGCGGAGATCGTTACGGTGTTTGGCGTGGGCAGCGACGTCGGCGTGGTGTACAAACCATTGGCGTCGATTGTGCCCGCTGCCGCGCTGCCGCCAGTGGTTCCATTGACCGCCCAGGTTAGCGTCCCGGTGGTGTTAGACACCTGAGCGGCAAATTGCTGAGTGCTCCCGACACGGACTTGAGGTGTCGCTGGAGTAACCGTAATCTGAGGTTGAGCAGATGGGGTGCTTGTCGTTCCGCCACCACCGCAGGCGCATAACCCCACAGAAACAACGAGAACCCCTGTTAGGAGGAGCTTCACGGTGCGAACTCCTAAATTGCGGGCAACAGAGTGCTCCGTTCGGAGCTAAAGTGCAATGGAAAATTTGATATTGAGGACGATTTAGGAGGTCCAGTCGCCGTTATTCATGGACATGAAACATGTGAGAAGCAGCCCGATTCGACAGCGATCCAGTAACTATGGCTTCAGTTCGTCGTGCGTTACAAGGTCGTAGCAATAACCTCAGTGGCCGAACCAAAGTCGGTTGTGCCCTATCTTGCGGCGCAACGTCGGGAGAAAAACGATGCGTTACAATCAATGTGTCGGGGCGTAGCGCAGCCTGGTAGCGCATCTGCTTTGGGAGCAGAGGGTCGTGGGTTCGAATCCCTCCGCCCCGACCAGAATTACCGGGGTTTGGGAAATTCCCTGCTGCTTTCCCTGAAGCAGGGAGTCCAAGGCACAAAATCCTCAAGCTTGTTAGCCAGCGGGCAATGGCATGAAGCCGTGACTCGAGCTAGCAGCGAACGACGTTGTCGGCGACTATCCCTTGAGTGGCGTTGCGGCTATCCACCAGGAGCCTCGCGCGCTTTGCGATGTCTTTGTAATCGTAGCTGGAGTGATCAGTGACGATCAGGACGCAGTCAAACTTCTCGATCTCGCTCAGAGGTGTACTCTTCATTTGCAAGTCGTACTTGCGGCCACGGCCGACGGTCGCAAAGAACGGATCGTTGTAGCTCACCACTGCTCCTTCCTTCTGGAGCAATTCGATGATGGTTAGTGAGGGAGACTCGCGCAGATCATCGATATCCTTTTTATAGGACAAGCCGAGCACTAATACCTTGGATCCGTTGAGTGCTTGTCTGCGTTTGTTCAGGGCTTGCGAAACACTCGATACAACGTGATACGGCATGCTCAGGTTGACCTCGCCTGCGAGCTCGATGAATCGTGTGTGGAAGTCAAACTCTTTTGCCTTCCATGAAAGATAAAAGGGATCGATCGGGATGCAGTGTCCTCCAAGGCCGGGGCCCGGATAAAACGCTTGGAATCCGAAGGGTTTTGTGGAAGCCGCTTGAATCACTTCAAAGATGTCGATGCCCATTCGCAGGCAGAGCAGCTTGAGTTCATTAACCAGTGCAATGTTCACGCACCGATAAATGTTCTCGAGCAGCTTTGTCATTTCCGCAGCTGCTGCCGACGAGACTTGAACTACACGGTTGAAAATCGAGTTATATAGAACGCTGGCATTTTGAGTGGCCAGAGGTTCCAGTCCGCCTATCACTTTGGGAATGTCGCGGCGAGCTACCTGTGTATTGCCTGGGTCTTCTCGCTCTGGTGAAAAAGCGACGTGGAAGGTGTCGTCACCAGAAACTCCGGCGCGTGCAGCTTTGAGTCCGAGCCGGTTCTCTTTTTCCAGAATAGGAACCAGCACCTCTTCAGTGGTTCCTGGATAAGTCGTGCTCTCAAGCACTACCAGTTGTCTTGGACGCAAATTGGGCGCGATCGCATGCGCGGTGTTTTCGATGTAACTCAAGTCCGGCTCATGGTGCTCGTTGAGCGGAGTGGGAACACAGATAATGATCGCGTCTAGCTCCGAGAGATGCGCGTAGTTCGTGGTAGCTGTGAAGCCGGATGATTTTGCTGCGGAAATCTCTTCAGGAAGAATACGGTGAATGTAGGAGCCGCCGGCAGTGAGTGTATTTACCTTGTTCTGGTCAACGTCGAAGCCCGTGACGCGAAACTTTTGTTCACTGAAAAGCAGGGTTAGAGGAAGACCAACATAACCGAGACCGATAATCCCAACTCGCAGATCCCGAGCTTTTGTTTTCTCGATAAAAGTTTGTGAACCCGCACGCGAGGCCGTCGCATTGACCATGGAAAAATCTTAGCATGCACCACGCGTCGCAAATGCGCTTGATCTGTGGATTCGTGTCGTGTTTGAGCCCCGCCTCAACAGCCAGTTTCAGAGGTCTTTTAGCGGTTTTGCAAGCGGATACATAAAGCAAAGTCACACTGTGGTATGGTGACCATATAGAAGAAGGATGTATCCGTTTGATCGCCCCACCTCGTCTACCACTCTGCTAGAGGTACAAGGATCGGCTTTCGTCTTTCGTACCCGTTGAGTGGGTCATTTTGCTTGAAGCAACTCGCAACGCGCACTACCGTTTGGAGCAGGGTAAATGCGCCACAATCTTGCCTGCATCTGTGCAGACTCTTGTCGGCATTCGGAGAGGAAACAGGTGAAACGTCGGAATCTGGCCGCGCGGCTGCTTCTGTTTGCTTCCTTATGTGTTTTGCCGTTTCTGCAAACTGGGTGCGGAGGCACGGGAGTCGCGCAGCCATCGCCGAACCCAACCTCCGGAAGTCCCGCAGTAAGCGCGTCGCCTAGCAGCCTGAGTTTTGGCAACGTCACGGTAGGCACAAGCACAAGCCAAGCAGTCACGGTTTCCAACACTGGAACCGCCGACTTAATCGTCTCTGCAGTGACTCTGTCGGGAGCCGGTTTCTCGATGACTCCCCTTACTTTTCCGCTAACAATCACCGCTGGTTCAAGCCGTACGGTTACCGTGACCTTCGCACCCCAGAGTGCCGGGACCGTCACTGGTACGGCGACGATTACAAGCAACGCAAGCGCGACTCCAACGGTCGTGTCAGTACAGGGTACTGGCGTCTCTCAGGCGGTTCCAACGCTTAGCCTTTCCCCCTCACCAATCTCGTTCGGTAATGTTGTTGTTGGCACCAGCTCGTCACAGAACCTGACACTAACGAATCCTAGCTCCGTCAGCGTAACAGTGTCTGGCTTCACGATAACCCCCTCAGGGGTGGGATTCAGTTCCAGCGTGCAAACTCCCTTAACTGTTCCGGCAGGTACGAGTACTGCGGTTCCCATTCTGTTTCAGCCTCCAGCAACCGGCAGTGCGAACGCCTCTGTTTCAATTGTGAGCAATGCTAGCAACTCTCCCGGCACTGTCCCGTTGGCCGGTACTGGAATCGCGCAGCCGGTGCAGCACAGCGTCGACGTGAGCTGGACAGCCAGCACGTCGATTGTTGCGGGCTATAACCTGTATCGGGGAGTACAGTCAGGTGGACCGTACCAGATTTTGAATTCGACTCTGCTACCACTTATGTTCACAGACGCAAACGTCCAGTCGGGAACAACCTACTACTATGTAGTAACCGCGGTGGACGCAAGCGGAGTTGAGAGTGCGTTTTCAGCTGAAGCGTCGGCCGTGATCCCTACTCCGTAAAACACCCAGCACTCTGGTTACCACGCGATTCCGCTCCGTATTGAATCGATCACGACGATCTTCCGCCCAGCTCGGCTACGTTTCCGAAACTGTGACGCCTTTTCGTGATTCAACCGACAGCGCTCCCTTAATCGTGCGGGTGGATTCTTCGTATGTCGCGGCGTTCGACTGCGTGTTCTGGTTCTCTGATCGCTGCAGAAGCTTCCATATCGGATAGAGCGCAGCCAAACCAATCAGGTAAAAGACGATGCCACCCTTGTGGTGAAGGCTGCCGGTTAGAAAGCTCGGATCCACATGAAGGGCGAGTAAAGTCAACGTCACAATTCGGATGGCGTTCTTGGCGATCGACAGTGGAATCGACAGTAATACCAGAATCAGTCGCCGAGAGGGTGTGCGTAGGGTCTCATACCCTACGAGAACCAGTGTAAGCACCAAAGCAATGCTGGAGTTTATCCCGCTGCACTCCTTTGCAACCTCAATGGTGACTCCGGGAACGTGCAAGAGAAATCCTTCGCGATAAACCGGAGTTCCAAGGACCGAGAAGAGAAAATAAGCTGCTGTCGTGGAACCACTTTGAAGAGCCGCGATTACTTTGTCGACCAACGGCGTGGGCAGGGGAACGACGAACACAAGCAAGACGGAGGGGAACAAAGCTCGCTTCATCGCTTGCCGACCGTATACCACCAGGAATGCGCCACTGAGCCATGTCAGCAAAGCCAGAAACCTGAGCTCGAGGCTGACGAAGGGATCATGAACGAAGGAGATTCTCGATAACGTTACTTGCAAGGAAACCCCAACGCCCATCGTGATCAATCCGGGAATGAGGTCGTAGGAAGCGTTGGAGAAAACATACTTCCTTCTTGACCAAATCATGTAGGCAGAAAAGAGCGGGACCAACGTGGCGTAAGAGTCGTATCCATCTCTTAGCGAAAGCGAGACGACATCGCTCAGCATGCCCCAAGACGCGGTTATTCCGAGGAGCGCCAGGATCCCAAAGACAGCAGAGCGGATATACATCGACGAGAATTTCGGCAAATCGTATTCCTCATTGCCACCTTGCCCTTCTTGGCAGAACTAAGGGAGCCTGCTTCGACAGTCGGCAAAGGTTCTCCGAAGTGGGCTGCAATTTAACTTCCATGAGCGCGCAGCTCTATAGGCGAAGATCTCGCAGCTTGTAGTGCTCTCTGCCCTCGCTTTTTCTGCTTCCGCCGCTGGTTACCCGGTCAGTGTCTCAAAAAAGGACTGATTGCATCGTAGACAAGCGGGTGTTGCGCCACGGCTGAGTCCGTGAGACTGGGAGCAGGTCCACAAGTGGAAACAGTTTTCACATCTTGGTGGAAATCATTTTCACATTCTGCTCGCGAGCCCGACGAGATCTGCGTGTGCACTTCCTTAAAGAGATGGAAAATCTGGCTCAACTCAGAGGCAGGAGTGACTGTGCCTCCGGATAAAGCATTTATAGTCAATAACATACGTCGGATTCTGGATAACGGCAACCGCCGCTCATCCTGATGGCAGTCGAAGTGCTCAAACAGGGTCAAGCAGCCACGCCGAAACTAACGTCACCATGAGCGAAAGCAATTCATTTGCATACATGTCTGGAGTACCTGCACGCAGTGAGTCGCGTCCCTTGCCGAATGACTCAATACTTTTCGGCTCGTCGCTTCGAATGCAAGCGATTCGCTCGACGTTGCCGACTGTGGCAGTCAGCAGCGTTCCAGTCTTGATTCACGGTGAAAGCGGTACTGGCAAAGAGCTCCTCGCGCGCGAAATTCACCGCCTGTCCGCGGTTGCTTCCGGACGCTTTGTCAAGGTGAACTGTCCGGCAATTCCTGGAACGCTCTTTGAGAGCGAGTTGTTTGGCTACGAAAAGGGCGCGTTCACCGGCGCGAATGGAAAGAAGCCCGGACGGGTCGCGCTTGCCGATCGCGGGACTTTGTTTCTTGATGAGATTGGTGAACTCGAGGCTGGATTACAAGCGAAGTTACTTCAGTTCCTGCAGGATGGCAAGTTTTGTCCCATCGGAGGCCAGGAAGAGAAATCTGCCGACGTGCGGTTAATCTGCGCCACGAATCGCAAGTTAGAAGAAGAGATCGCGAGCGGCAGCTTCCGCAGAGATCTTTTTTATCGAATTAATGTTGTAAACCTTCACCTCCCGAGTTTGCGCGAGCGCAAAGTAGACCTTCCGGTTCTCGTTGACTACTTCATTGAAACGTTTAATGCGGAGTTCAACTGCCGAGCAAAGCCTCTGTCAGATGGCTTGATGAACGCCCTGCAGGCCTATCACTGGCCGGGCAATTTGCGTCAACTAGAAAACGTGATGAAGCGTTACGTAATTCTTGGCACAGAACATGCCATTTGTTCGGAAATAGAGCAGAAACGTGCAGCGGGGCAAAGGTTTACTTCGATACCCGACATACCTCCCGGGGGCTCAATCTCGCTCAAGAAGGTTACCAGGGAGATGGTGCGCGATTTCGAACTTCAAGTTATAACGAAAATGCTGGAGGCGCACAGTTGGAACGGGGTGCGCACGGCCCGTGCTCTCAACATAAGTTACCGGGCTTTCTTATACAAAATGAAAGAGTTACGTCTGAGTTCGCCGTCGCTTCAGTGAGTTTTAGGGAGGCGCGGCCTGGTTTTTGTTTCAAGTTTTTCTATTTAGTACCCCAGTCTGACTGGGCGTGGTTTAGGAACGAGCGATTCTTTTTGGGGTCACTGGAATGTGACTCAGAGGGCGAAGCCATGGGTGGTCTGCTAGTAGTTCAGAGCGCAGAGTGCGCACAGATTGAAACAAGCTGTTGGTACGCGCTCCACACAAGATCACGACACGAAAAACGAGTCGCCTCAGAATTGGAACAAAAGGGCATTACTTCATTCTTGCCATTGGTCACCGAGACACGGAAGTGGAGCGATCGTCGAATGAAGGTCGAGCTCCCGTTGTTTTCCTGTTACGTGTTCGTAAACATCACTCGATCTCCCGAGACAAGAGTTTCAGTTTTGCGGACCCCGGGAGTGTTGAGCGTAGTTGGTGGAAATCAACTGGGTTCACCGATTCCTGAGCGCGAGATCGAACAGATTCAAACCATTCTGGAACGAAAAATTCCGTTTGCTGCCCATCCTTTTCTTGAAGTTGGTCAGCGGGTCCGTATTCGGGGTGGCGCGTTAGATGGTATCGAGGGCGTTCTGAGCCGCTTCAAGGGCAGCGAGAGTCTCGTGGTTTCCGTGCAGACGATTCAGCGATCCATTTCTGTAACCGTCGAAGGATATGACGTAGAACCGCTGAAACCTATGAAGCGTCCGCTCTATGTTTAGGGTCTCAGGGTCAGTTTTGACATTCACAAAACGATTAAGCACTTTGGAAAATCAAATGAAACTGTGGTTCAAACAGAATCTGCTACTGGCGGTCATTACCATGAGCGTTGCGAGCTGCGCGCTTGCTCAGTTAGCAAGTAATGATCATAACGTTTCTTCCATACATCAGTCTGAGTCTGAAAAGATCGTCGCCAAATCTCAATCCGACGACTATGTCATCGGAACTGAGGACGTCTTAGCGGTAAATATCTGGAAGGAACCGGAGATCTCTCGCACGGTTCCAGTTCGGCCCGATGGGAAGATCACAATTCCTCTTGTGGGAGACATTCAAGCCAGTGGCCTCACGCCAAAGAAACTGCAGGACAATATTGCTTTAGGCTTGCGGTCGTATGTGGCTAGTCCGGAAGTTACCGTGATTGTGCAAGAGGTGAAGAGCCTGAAGTTCAATATCGTCGGGCAAATTGCACATCCCGGATCCTATCCTCTAAGTCAACCCATGACTGTGCTGGACGCGATTGCTGTCGGCGGTGGCTTGAAAGACTTCGCCAAAGGAAGCCACATCTACGTGCTGCGGATGGACAGCAACAAGTCTCAAACGAAGTTGTCGTTCGACTACAAGCAAGTTATCAAGGGAAAGAAGCTTGCGGAGAATGTCGAGCTGCATCCTGGCGACACGATTGTCGTCCCCTAGTTCTGACGGGAGTTACTTGTATGTTGAAAGGGTTGCTAGCTTGTGTCGTTCTTGGTGGCTGTTCGTTGATGGCTCAGGACCAGATGATTCCGGCGCAGCTTGGTACTGCCCCTCTAACCAACGAAGTCGTACGTAGCAATGTGTTGAATTATGGGACCGCCATTTCCGGTTCGTTCGACGACAACGTGACAAATCCAGAGAATCCTTTGGTCGGCGAAACAAACTTTACATTGTCGGTCCAGCCATTTGCTCGTTTAGCCGTGGATCGAAGTCGCTGGACAACCAGTCTGTATTACGGTCCGGGCTTCACCTACAGCAGCAACATCTCCGCTTACAACAACACCTCTCATGCGGCGGCAGCTGAACTTAAGTATAAGTTCACGCCGCGCCTTTCGTTCGTAACAAGAAACTCGTACTCGATGACGACGGGCCCTTACGAAGGCTTTCGAGCCAACGGCGTGTTGCCGAACTCGGGCCTACTGAACCAACCTAATCCTTCGGCGGTCGGCGCGAATGTTCAAAGCCGCGTAGGACAATCGCAAGGCGATCTCATCTATTTGTTGGGCGCGCACACTTCAGTTGGAATAGGTGGATCCTTTAATGACTTGCGATACAAAACAGTCACCGATAGTACACTTGGAAACAGTTTCTTACAGAGCTCGCGAGGCTGGGCAGGGCATGCCTTCTACTCTCATCAGTTGACGAGTAGATATTCCTTCGGAGTACAGTATGCAGCGCTGAGCTCTTCTTCTTCGGCCGCGGCGGGAACATTTTCGTCGCTTACTCATCAGGTTCTTGGCTCATTGAACGTTGCCCTTAAGCCTTCTATTCAGCTCGCGTTCTTTGCCGGTCCTGAAATCTCCGACCTAGACGATGATCTATTGGGTCCCAATGGATCAATAACCGCGCATTTTCGCCGGTCATCGGTTGCCGGAGGATCAACCCTGACATGGCAGGGAGAGCACAACGGCATGAGTCTTGGTTTTGTCCAACGGGTTAGCGATCCCGGCATCAGCGCGGGTGGCCCCGTCACGATGCGAACTTTGAACTTGGATGTGCAGCGGCGTGTCACGACGCTCTCTACGGTAAGAGTGATGGGAAATTACACTACAAACAGTCAACTCGATCCGCTAAGCCTCGCGCCACTCGTAGATTCCGCCTTTGCCGGTCTCAGCTTTTCCAGAATCATCACACAACATCTGACTCTTCAGCTGTCCGGTGTGCGGCAGCAGTTTTTAGGAAACAGTCCGCTCGGACTTGGACAGAGAAGCCATGATATTGCCTCAGTGTCGCTGTCTTATACCTTCGCCGCTCCGATAGGCCGATAATGATGGATCAATCCGAGCACGGTACTTCTCCAAGTCTACAGGGCTGGTGGCGTCGACTGTACCGCCGAAGGCTGTGGGTTGCGACATCCGTTTTCGTGACTTGGGCGCTACTTACGACCGTAGCGTGGTTTATTCCAGCAAAATACCGATCCGAAACCCTTATCCTCGTAGAGCAGCAACGAGTACCCGAGCACTACGTGGAGCCCAACATCGCTCTGGATCTGCAGCAAAGGCTTCAGAGTATGAGCGAGCAGATCCTCAGTCGAACAAGATTGACGGCCATTATCGACAAGTTCCACTTGTACAATGCCGATTCTCACGCCGCCGATTCTGAGGTCGCAATCGAGAAGATGCGAAAAGATATCAGCATCGATCTCGTAAAGTCAGACGGAATGCGTAATGCTATTGCGGCTTTCAAGATCTCCTATTCCGCCAACAGCCCCATAGTTGCTCAGCAAGTGACAGGGGAACTGACTTCACTTTTTATTGAAGAGAATCTTAGGAATCGACAGCAACTTTCGGAAGACACCACTACATTCCTTTCGGCAGAACTTGAGGATGCCCGCAAGAATTTGGACCGCCAGGAACAGCGCTTGCGCGAATTCAAGAGCCGCTATGTGGGCCAATTGCCAGAACAGACTGCGAGCAATCTTCAGATCCTGGCAGGCCTGCAAACGCGATTGCAGCAGACGTCAGATGCTCTGCACCAAGCCTTGCAACAGAAGCTCTATCTGCAGTCACTTCTGAGTAGCTACCGGGCTCTTACTCCGCAGGTTGTTGTGGATCAAGGCAAGGGAACCGCACTGCCTCCGGCTTATGAACTCGATAAAAAACTGCAGAAGTTGAAGTCGGATTTAGCTGATTTAACTGCAAAATACACGCCGTTGCATCCGGACATCGTGCGACTCAAGCAGGAAATCGCCGCGACAGAAAAACTAAGGACGCAGGTCAAACAGCAGGAAAGTGACGCGAAAGCCGCCGGTTCCAGTGATGCCATGCCTCCTGGAAACCCCGCAGATGCACAGCTCATGTCTCCGGCGATGCAAGTTGAGAGTCAACTCAAAGCGAACGAGTATGAGATTGCGAATCGCAATAACGAAATCAAAAACCTAGAGAAGGAGATAGATTCATATCAGCAACGACTAAATCTTGCGCCGGCTCGTGAACAAGAGCTAGCTGCGGTCACCCGCGATCATGATCAGTCGAGGGCTAACTACGATTCTCTCCTGGCAAAAAAGAATCAATCTGAAATGGCCACTAACTTGGAAAAGCGGCAACAAGGCGAGCAGTTTCGCATGATAGATCCGCCTAGCCTGCCGCAAAAGCCATACTTCCCTGACCGTTTACAGTTCAGTCTAGCCGGTTTGGGATTAGGATTTGCGCTCGGCGTGGGATTAGTGATTTTGTCGGAATTACTGGCCCCGCGACTGTATGGAGAGGAAGAGCTACAGGCGATTCTAAGTGGACCGCCGGTCGTGGCGATTCCGCCTCTGAAGACTCCTCGCGAGAGAAGCAGGAATCGTCGTGTCCAGGCTTTCGAAGGGATCGGAGCGACGGCTATGGTGATCTTAATTCCCGTGGTTACTTTCTTTGTATACCGAAAAGGTTAGCCGACGTGTATAAAACTTTCTACGGATTCTCGCGTAATCCATTCGAGATTACCCCTGATCCGGCATTCTTTTACGGTACGATTCGGCACAATGAAGCGTTAGCTAGTCTCTACCACGGGATCGAGCGGCGAAAAGGGTTCATTGTCGTAACCGGGGAGGTCGGTACCGGCAAGACACTGCTGGCGCGATGTCTTTTCCGAACTCTTAAATGGCACAGGGTCGCGTTCGCGTATGTCTTCAATCCCTTGCTGTCGCCGTTGGAGTTTCTCCAGTATTCGGCGAATGACATGGGAATATCGCCGGTGCGCAAAACGAAGGGTGAACTGTTGGCCGACCTCAATCGGTTCTTGATCGCTCAATACCGGCAAAAATCGACTGCGGTTCTCATCGTAGACGAAGCGCACCTCCTGACTTGGGACTTGCTCGAAGAGATCCGACTATTGACGAACCTGGAAACTGAACAGCAGAAGTTGTTGCAGATTGTCCTGATCGGTCAGCCAGAACTGGACCAGAAGTTGGACAGTCAAGATTTGCGGCAACTCAAGCAGCGTATTGCGCTGCGCTGCAGCTTGTCGCCGTTGTCACGCCAAGAAACCGAACAATACATTGCGCGGCGTCTGTGGCAAGCGGGAATTAAGGGTGGTTCGCCGGCTTTATTTGGAGAACAATCGATAGAGTTGATCTATCAGTACTCTCGAGGGATTCCGCGGCTCATAAACCTCATTTGCGAATCCGCGCTCGTTGCTAGCTTTGCGCTCAAGAGTTCCGTGGTTGCTCCCGAGACAGTGGACGAGGTCGCCGAAGATTTCTATCTCTCAAATGCGGTGATGCTGTCCAAGCGTAAGGATGTGGGGCGGTCTACCGTAGTGGCCGGTCCTGTGGCGGAAGCTCTGTGAAAAGCGGATCGCTAAGTTTGAAAGGCACGATCAATTCATGAGCCGTATCTTCGAAGCGTTGCAACAGGCAAATCCGGAATTGGGACGGACTCTTTCAGAGAGTCCAGAGGGCCCTGAGGCTTTAACTCCCTTCGCTGCGACCCTCATAGGGGAGTCAGCTGCATTGGAAGAAGCTTCCCAATTCCCGCTGCCAACTGATACGGAGTCTCGCCTGGTTGCGTGGCTGGAACCAAACTCTCTGGCCGCCGAGAATTTTCGCGCATTGTCAGCCCGCCTTAGACATACCCAACGCCGCAAGTCCCTGAAGACAATTCAAGTCACAAGCGCGGTGAGGGGCGACGGTAAGAGCACGATTAGCGCGAATCTAGCCATCACTCTCGCAGCACACGGCGAAAGAACACTACTTCTTGACGGCGATCTCCACCAATCGTCGCTGGCGTCGACCTTGCAAGTCGAAGGAGAGCATGGTTTTGCCGATTGGTGTGAGAGATCGGAACCGGTCGCCAACTTGTTGTCGAAGGCGGATGGCCTGCCTCTGTGGTTTTTACCTGCCGGAATCTGCGTAGATCAACCACTAACCATTCTTCAGTCTCCGCGAACTTCCGAATTGTTGAAGCTCTTAACGAGCTGGTTTTCGTGGATCATTATTGACTCACCACCACTAGTGCCGCTCATCGATGCCAGGGTATGGGCAACCATGAGTGATACGGTGCTGCTGGTGGCGAGGCAAGGTATTACACCGAAGAAGGCATTGACGAAGAGTTTAGAAGGCTTCGACAAATCGAAACTCTTCGCGCTAGTGATGAATGATGCGATCCCGCAAGAAGAACGATACTACCGCGACTACCGCAAGGCGACCGGTTCGACTGAAACACGTCGTAGAGCAGCTGGTAAAGACTAGCTCATGACCTTTTCGTCGGGCTCTCCTCATAAGACGCAAGATTACTGAAGTCAATTCCTTCAAGACAAATCAGATTTGCATCGGCATGTCGTACTCCAGACGCCGATGCCGGAATACGATAAATGCGCATTACAATAGCCCTTCTAGTCTTAAGCTTCATCTTCGGTCTCTCGAGTTGCTCTCGCGATCCTAAAGCCAGGGCCCAACACCTTGTGGAGAGCGGAAAACAATATGCGGACAAGGGAAAATATGACGCCGCCGAGATCCAGTTTCGCCGCGCTGTACAGCTAAATTCCCAATCGGCGGAAGCGTATTATCAACTAGGAATCAATGAGCTCCGCCTGCAAAACTTGCGGGAGGCGTACAGAGCTTTTACGAGGGCGACAGAACTCGATCCCAAACAGAGTTCAGCTCTGATTGAGCTCGCAGCCTTGAAACAAGTTGCAAGGAAGACCGACGACTCGCGAGCCCTGCTGCAGCAAGCACTTGAAATCGATTCAGGAAACATACGTGCTCGAGTGTTGCTGGGCACTGCTTCGCTTGAGGATGGCAAATACCTCCAGGCTCTCGAGGAATTCAAAGAGGCCCAGCGGCTGGCCCCAACCGACGCCAGGATATTGTCACAGGTAGGAGATTGCTACGTCCTGCTAAAGCGCTATTCGGACGCGATCGCAAGCTATCAATCCGCGATTGAAGCCAACCAAACACTTCTACCGGCATACATCAATCTTGCTCAGGTGTACCGAATCCTCGGCAACTCAGACCTTCAAGTCAATACTCTCAAGAAGGCGATTCAACGGAACCCTAAAGAGGTTGCGCCCTACATGGCCGTAGCCGAGCTTTATGTTCGGAGTGGGTCGGGCGACAAGGTTGCTCCACTGTTCAATGATCTCCGTTCGGCAACCGACAACTCCGCCATGTCGTCGATCGCGATTGCCGATTTTTATCGCGCAATCGGAGACACGCAGAATGCCAAGAGTGAATTGCAGCAGCTGCTTACTAAAGATGCAAAAAACGATGTTGCCCGAATAAAGCTGATCGAAGTTCACATCAATCGCCAGGAGTGGGACGAGGCTGAAAAACTGAACGATGAGTTTCTAAGGCTGCACCCGAAAAATCCGCAGGTCAGACTCTTTCATTCGCGCTTGCTGTTCGTGCGCGGCAACAAGACCGAAGCGATCTCGGCTTTGGAACAGTTGGTACATGACGTGCCAGATATGGCGTTGGCCTACTTTTATCTTGGCCTCGCGCGCGCTGAAGTGGGCCAGTCCGAACGCGCCGTGGCCAGTTTCAACGATGCGATCAAACGCAATCCCGACTTCGTGCTGGCGTATGTCAGCTTGGGCGAATTGTACTCTCGGCAGAACGAGCCTAAGTTTGCGCTGGAGTTTGCCAACAAGGCTCTGGCTCGCAACCCACAGCTGATTCCCGCGCTCATCTTGCAAGCAAACTCCTATATACAACTTGGTGATGATGCCACCGCGCAGAGTAAGTTGCTCGAGCTAGCCGTCACCCAAGGTAAGAATCCGGTTGTGCTGGAACGCCTAGGATTTCTGGCGCTCCGCCAGAAACGTTTCCCCGAGGCGCAGAACCGGTTGGAAGAGTCTTTACAAGCTCGGCCCGATTACCTGCCCGCAATGATTGATCTCCTGCAACTCTATACCTCTCAGAATCGCAGCGATCAGATGATTGCGAGAATTAGGCAGCAGATTGAGCGAGCTCCCAAGCAGAGTAGCTTCTACGCGATGCTAGGCGATGTCTATCTGCAGAGGGGAGACTTCAGTAACGCCGAAGAGGCATTCGCGGGAGCTCTAAAGCAAGACAAAAATGCCGATATCGCTTACATGCAACTCGCCCGGATTTACGCGGCAACCGGGCGATTGCCTCAAGCGATACAGAGTGTTCAGGGTGTGCTTCAGCGCCATGCTGACTACGTTCCCGGCTACATTTTCCTAGGAAGCCTGTACCAGCAGAGCGGCGCGATCACCGAGGCGCAGCGGGTATACGAAAGCGCCTTGGGGAAGAATCCAGACTACGCCCCCGCCTTGAACAATCTCGCCTGGCTGTACTGCGAGAACGGAGGCAATCTTGACTTAGCGCTTAGCATGGCCCAGCGCGCGAAACAGTCGATGCCCACTGACCCAAATGTTTCCGATACCTTAGCGTGGATCGAGTATAAGAAGGGCTTATATAGCGTAGCCGCGCAACAATTGCGAGATTTAGTCCGGCAAACACCAGCCAACGCGCTTTATCGCTACCATCTCGGCATGGCATTGGTGAAAACTGGAGAAACAACAGAGGCGCGAGATACCCTGCGGCGCGCGCTTGGATCGAATCTGGCCGCGAACTACGCCCAAGACGCTAAAGCTACTTTGGCACAGTTGGATGGCAAATCGATCTAGACGATTTTGCAAGTGCCTCTCCAACTATGCTGTTCACTCACGGTAACAACCAGTACGCTTACCCCGAGTCGGACTCAAGTCACAAATCCTTCATGGGAATTTGCTTCAACACGATGTGCAAACGTTTGCAATGCCCTCCCGCCGGCGACTTGCAACTGTAACATTCCGGTCGTCTGCTTCTAATACAGCCAAGGGCAACGCCTTCTTTATCAATTACTTGCTTAGGACGAGACGTCCGGAGTAGGGACTAAATCCACATGCTGGAGATGGCGGGCGGATTGCATAACTAGAGCCGAACTTCGAGTTCGTGATTCCTGCGGCCTGAACTTGAGTACGAGGACGGCAGCAGGGCTTCCAGCGAAAGGATAGCGTCGCAGTACCTACTCCGGTCAGATCGACTACTGATGGCAACTTTTCCAATCTCTGAAGACACGATTTTTCTCCCTCCTCAACAAGGCTCTGCGGCGGGGCGGCGCAGACGGGCGAAAAGATGGAGCGGAATCATGGAGGAGCACCACTTCCTCCGCATGCTGTGTCTGGAACGGAAGCGAACTGAGCGTTCAAGCAATCCTTTCATGCTCATGCTGCTTTCGGGACGCGGACTGTTCCAGTCCGCTGATGGAGACAAATTAATTCGACAGATCGCCGGTGCTGTCTCGCAGGCAACTCGCGAAACCGATACTTTCGGTTGGTATGAATACGGTTCAACGCTGGCAGTCTTGTTTCCTGAAATTGGTCCGCCAGAGCTAAATGCCAAGTTGATCATCGGCAAAGTTACAACTGCCCTGCAAAAGGCTTTAGGGCTGGAGCAGTTTGACGCAATCAGCATCTCGTTTCGCATCTTTCCCTCTCGCGACGCTGAACCAGATGATGAAGAAGATGTGGATCTGGTGTTTTATCCGGACTCTTCGGATCGACATGACCCCCGAAAAGGTGACCGAATACTTAAGCGGGGAATTGACATCATTTGTAGTCTGATGATCTTGACTGTCGTGTGGCCGGCTCTCCTGGTGATCGCGCTCTTGGTGAAGTTCACATCAGAAGGACCGATCTTATTTCGTCAGCGTCGAGTGGGTTTGTATGGTGCGACATTCACGTTTCTAAAGTTTCGCTCGATGTACAGCAATAATGATCCAAAGGTTCATCAGGAATACGTGTCTCAGCTGATTAAAGGTAAGGCTGATCAGGCTAAGAGCGGGCAGACGGGCGTTTACAAGCTAACAAATGATCCACGAGTTACTCCTCTAGGACGATTTCTACGCAAGACTAGCCTCGACGAACTTCCTCAGTTGTTCAATGTCCTTGTGGGAGAGATGTCACTAGTTGGACCGCGTCCTCCGGTTCCTTACGAATTCGAGCAATACGACATCTGGCATCGGCGTCGCGTTGTAGAAGTCAAGCCGGGAATTACTGGATTATGGCAAGTGACGGGACGCTCCAAGACTACATTCGACGATATGGTTCGCCTCGATCTGAAATATGCGAAGATTTGGTCGATCTGGCTGGACCTGAAAATACTACTACTTACGCCTATGGCCGTTGTTTCTGGCGAAGGCGCTTATTAAATCCCTCCCCCCAAACTCCTGAGACTGAAGGTCTTTCCGTTTGACCCGTTCTTAATGGCGAAGAGTGTTCCAACGCCAACTTATTCAGAAGTGAAGGAAATATGATTCGAATTGGTGTCATTGGTTACGGTTATTGGGGTCCCAATGTGGTCCGCAATTTGCACCGAGTGGAAGGATCCAGAGTCGCAATGGTATGCGACAAAAGCCCGGAGATGTTGCGAAGGGTTAGCCAGACTTATCCAGATATTAAGACGACTACCAACTCGTGCGATGTGCTCTGCTCCGCTGAGATCGACGCCGTAGCCGTTATTACTCCGGTATGGACTCATTTCGAGCTGGCGAAGAAGGCGCTCGAGAATGGAAAGCACGTTTTTGTTGAGAAGCCGTTTACCTCAGATTCAGCACAGGCTGAGGAACTGATTCAACTCGCCGAGAAGAAGGGTCTATGCATCATGGTAGACCACACGTTTTTATTCACTGGCGCCGTGAAGAAGATTCGCCAACTAATCGACCAGAATGCGCTAGGAAATCTGTATTACTACGATTCAACACGCGTTAATCTCGGCCTTTTCCAACACGATGTCAACGTCATCTGGGATCTAGCCCCCCATGATCTTTCCATCATGGATCACCTGATCGGCGTAAAGGCGGAAGCGGTCTCAGCAACCGGCCAAACGCACCTCAACGGGCATGAAGACATCGCTTTTCTGACAGTTTATTTTCCGGGCAAAGTTATCGCTCACATCAACGTTAACTGGCTCTCGCCGGTGAAGGTAAGAACAACACTCATCGGCGGCGAGAAAAAGATGTTGGTGTGGAACGATTTGGAAGCCGATGAAAAGATCAAGGTCTACGACAAGGGTGTCGACATTAAGAGCCGTGAAGGTGTCTATCAGATGCTGGTAAATTACCGGTCCGGAGATATGTGGTCTCCCCAGGTAGAGCCTGGCGAAGCGCTGAAGACGGAATTGGATCACTTTATCGATTGCATCGGCACTGGCAAGAAACCGATCAATGATGGTCACGCAGGATGGCGTGTAGTGAAGATGCTGGAGGCTGCCAACCAGTCGGTGAGTAAGAGGGGAGAGCTTGTCTATCTATGAGTGAGTATGTCTGCCTGAACAACGTTAAGCTGGGTAAGGACGTTAAGTTATCGAAGTTCATCAATCTCTACGGTTGTGAGATCGGAGATGGGACAAAGATCGGCGCCTTCGTGGAAATCCAGAAAAATGCGTTTGTGGGAAAAAACTGCAAAGTCTCCAGCCATACATTTGTCTGTGAAGGAGTCACACTTGAGGACAACGTTTTCATTGGCCATGGAGTAACGTTCATAAACGATACCTATCCGCGCTCTACCAACAGTGATGGTTCCATGCAGACGGAAGCCGATTGGAAAGTCGAACCGACTCGGATCAAGAAGGGAGCCTCGATTGGATCCGGAGCAACTATCTTGGCAAATGTCACTGTGGGAGAAAATGTCATTGTGGGCGCAGGAAGCGTAGTTACAAAAAATGTGCCGGACAATGCGATCGTCGCTGGTAATCCCGCAAAGATACTTCGATATGTCGGAGCCGCTGAAGAGGCCGTAGAAGTACTTGCTACTCCACGATAGTGGAGTCTAAATCGGCCACCCCGCAAACGTTTGTGCCTCAGGTTCGAAGTACGCCTCCCTCGCTGTATCCCCAGACAAAGCAAATCAAGTCATTTTTCAAGGAGATCATTCATTGAACGCCAGCAACATTTCATTTCTTGATCTTGTCTCTCCACACGTGGAACTTGAAGGTGAGTTAACGGAAGTCTTTCAGCGTGTTCTGCGCACCGCTGGTTTCATTGGCGGTCCTCTCGTGGAGGAGTTTGAAAAGGCTTTTGCAAAGTTTTGCGAAGCTGAATACTGCGTTGGCGCTGCCAACGGGACTGATGCCCTGCGGTTTGCGCTGATCGCAGCCGGCGTAAAGAACGGCGATGTTGTAGTGACAGTGCCGAACACGTTCATCGCGACTACGGAGGCCATCTCGCAGGCCGGGGCTTTGCCTGAGTTCGTCGATATCGACGAACAGACTTACAACATGAATCCTGAGGCGCTGCGTCGTTACCTGACCGAGCGCTGCGAATTTACCAACGGAAAAGTTGTAAGCATGCGCAGCGGACGCAAAGTCAGCGCCATCGTGCCAGTTCATCTGTACGGCCAAATGGCTGATATGGACGCGATTCTTGAGCTCGCAGAACAATTTAATCTCATCGTCGTAGAAGATGCTTGCCAGGCACACGGTGCTAAGTACTTCTCAAAACGGGAAAATGCATGGAAAACGGCCGGCTCCGTTGGCCGTGCAGCCGCGTTTAGCTTCTATCCGGGAAAGAACCTTGGTGCCTGTGGTGAAGCAGGAGCGGTGACGACTTCTGACCCTGACATCGCGAAAGCTATTCGAATGCTGCGCGATCACGGGCAGGCGAAAAAGTATTATCACGACATAGAGGGATACAACGGCAGGCTGGATGCGCTGCAGGCAGGTTTCCTTGGAGTGAAGCTGAAGCGTCTTCCAGAGTGGAACGCTCGTCGCCAACAATTGGCGAACGAATATCGCGAGCTTCTTTCAAAGCCGGATTCAAATGTGGCCCCTCCGTTTGAGCCCAGCTGGTCGAAGGCGGTTTATCACCTGTTCGTTGTTCGTGTAGAGAACCGCGAACAGTTTCAGCATGATTTGGCGCAGGCAGGCATCGGTACCGGAATTCACTATCCTGTTCCACTTCACCAACAGAAGGCCTACACACATTTGGGATATCAGACCGGAGATTTCCCGATCACGGAACTAGTCGCTCCTCAGATCGTCTCTCTCCCAATGTTTCCACAGATGACTTCAGAACAGTTGCAGCGCGTGGTTCAGGTGATGCAACAGAGCGTTATCGTGAAAGCTGCTACCGCGGTTGCTCGGTAGGGCTTTCAATACTAGGACAGCCGGATGTCGCGGGGCCCAGATGACGATCGTCAGATCCTTTGCTTCCGGATTCCTTTTTAGGATGCATAAAGAAAATGCTCATGTCCGGGCGCTAGATGAAAAAAGCAATCAATAGCTATGGCTTAAGGTGAGAGGAATCCAATGTTAAGTAGCCAACGGCGGGCTGCAATGGACGATCTGCATGTCGAGCAAGCAGTTGTTCAGGATCCCGTAGCACCCGTGGAAGAGACTTCGCGGCACACGAAGACGATATGGGTGGACCTGGACAACTCGCCTCACGTCCCCTTCTTTCGTCCGATCATCAACGAACTGAATAGCCGTGGGTACTCGGTGTTGTCGACCGCCCGCGATTGCTTCCAAGTCGGCGGATTAGCGGAGCAGATGAATCTAGAATGCAAAGCCATTGGCCGGCATTATGGAAAGAATCGGTTCATGAAATTTCTCGGACTGGGAATTCGCACTTTGCAGCTGCTTCCATTGGTTGGGCGTAGGCGACCGCAATTGGCTGTGTCACACGGTTCGCGCAGTCAGCTGGTAGCGGCCAAACTACTGGGAATTCCGAGCGTGCAAATTGTGGATTATGAATTCGCGAAAATCTGGATGTTTATCCGTCCAGACTGGGTGATGACGCCGACGATGATTCCCAATGAAGCAATCAACTTGGAATCGAAACGCATTCTCAAATATCCGGGAATTAAGGAAGACGTTTACGTCCCCTCGTTCCTTCCCGATGATCGCATTCGTAAGCAACTTGGAATTTCAGACACCGAAATCCTGATAACCATCCGCCCGCCGGCAACTGAGGCTCACTATCACAGTCCGCAGAGTGACTTGCTGTTTCAAGCGACGGTGACCTACCTGGCAAACATGAGTGCGACTCGAATGGTGGTGTTGCCCCGCACTGAGAAACAGGGGCAGGAAATTCGAATTGCCTGGGCCGAACTTTGCAAAAGCCGTAAGTTGATCATTCCCGAACAGGTTGTGGATGGGCTCAACCTGATTTGGCATTCCGATTTGGTAATCAGTGGCGGCGGGACGATGAACCGCGAAGCCTCGGCTTTGGGTGTTCCCGTGTACAGCATCTTTCGGGGCAAAATCGGGGCTGTCGACCGTTTCCTTGCCGAGAGTGGTCGCATGGTACTGCTTGAATCTACGGACGACCTCGCTACCAAGCTACACGTTTGCCAGCGGCGTCGCGGTTCTTATAGTGCACAAGGGCAGGCAACATTGGAGGCCGTGGTCCAGCAGATAGCTTCACTCGCTGATCTGGGGTTGCAGACGAAAACAGCCTGAACGCCAGCATCGCTCACAACCGATCATCTCTTCCGATTCTGTGAAACCTATGCATATTGTCCACGTCGTTGGTGCTCGTCCAAATTTCATGAAGGTAGCTCCGGTTTATGCTGCTTTGGCAAATCGTGGCCACGTTCGGCAGACCATCGTGCATACGGGACAGCACTACGATTTCAACATGTCCGATGTGTTCTTCCAGCAGCTCGGGTTACCAATTCCTGACATCAATCTTCAAGTTGGCTCAGGGAGTCACGCGCAGCAGACCTCGCAAATCATTAGCCGCTTTGAGACGGTGCTAGAGGAGCAAAAGCCCGACCTGGTTATCGTGTATGGAGACGTCAACTCTACGGTTGCTGCCGCCCTAGTCTGCGCCAAACTACTGGTGCCCGTTGCCCACGTTGAGGCGGGGTTGCGCTCCTTCGACCGGACGATGCCGGAGGAAATTAACCGGCTGCTGACTGATCAAGTTTCCAGCCTGCTGTTTACACCTTCAGTCGACGGCAACGAGAATCTCGCGCGTGAAGGAGTTGCGCCCGAGAAGGTTCACCTGGTGGGCAACGTCATGATCGACACGCTGGTGCGAATGCTACCGCAAACCGAGGCACGGCTTCCCGCGGACCTGCCCGGCCGATACGTGCTGGTGACGCTGCACCGTCCTGCGAATGTGGATGAAACCGACTGGCTGAGTGCGATGTTGCGGCAGTTATCGGAGATTTCAGCGGAAGTTCCAGTATGGTTCCCAGTACATCCGCGCACCCGCGAGCGCCTGCGCCAAGCCGGGGTCAATGGACATTACGGTACTCTGCGACTGATTGATCCACTCCCCTACCTGGATTTCCTTGCTCTGCAGACGCGTGCGACCGCCGTGATTACCGATTCGGGAGGCATTCAGGAAGAGACGACGTACTTGGGTGTGCCTTGTCTTACGGTGCGGGAAAACACAGAGCGTCCAGTTACCGCCACGATGGGCACCAATACTCTCGTCGGCCGCAGCATCCCACGCGTGCGCGATGAAGTGCAGAGAATCCTACGGGGCGATACCAAGAAGGGCGGCATTCCGCCGTTATGGGATGGAAAGGCCTCTGAACGAATCGCAGCCATTCTTACGCGCGCATAACCTGTGGGCTTTTCTTCCACTTGCTAATCTTCGCTGATGACGGACCATTTCGCGACAAACAAGCACATTAGGATTGCCACTCAGAAACTGCTGGGGTATTGCCAGGCCAATGAGTGGGCAGGTTACGACCCTTATGACGCTCTGAACAGCAGGCTCTTCAGCGCCGTTCCTCTTCTGGATAGCAGGATTCCGCGCCTGGTGCTCACGCAGGTCCTAAAGCGGCTGCCGGTGAATCTCCGCCCAATGCTCGCGATACCCAAGAAACAGAATCCCAAGGCGCTGGCGCTCTTTATTTCCGCCTTCATCAAGCTCAACAGAATGGGAGCTCAAGATAAGCAGGAATTAGAGGCACTTACAAAGTCGATGATTGAACGCCTCAGTACAATGCGCTCTGGAGGCGGCGTCGGGTATTCGTGCTGGGGATACAGCTTCCCTTGGCAGACGCGCACGATCGTAGTGCCATCGGGCTCACCGAACTTGGTTTGCACGACCTTCGTCGCAAACGCGCTCTTTGACGCATATGAGTATTGGCGGGATCCGCAGTACTTGAAGATGGCGTTAAGTGCCGCAGAGTACATCGTCAACGAGCTCTACTGGACAGAAGGGAGCACAGCGAGTTTCAGCTATCCGCTCCCGTCGGTCCAAAGCCAAGTTCACAACGCGAACTTCCTGGCGGCGGCATTATTGGGCCGTGCATACAGCCGCACTAACGACCAGAAATTCCTTGTTCCGGCGCTCCAGGTTGCACGTTGCTCAGCGATGAAGCAGAAAGCCGATGGTTCCTGGTACTACGGTGAGGCGCTATCTCAACGCTGGATCGACAATTTTCACAGTGGCTACAATCTGTGCGCACTCCGGGAGCTATCAAGCTATGCGGCAACATCAGAGTTCAATGATGTGCTGCGCCGTGGCTTCGAGTTCTATCGGGGACGCTTCTTCTGTGCGGATGGTTCAGTCCGTTACTTCCACAACCGAACCTATCCGATCGACATTCACTGCGTGGCGCAGAGCATCATTACTCTACTGACGTTCCAGGATGTGGACACGGGTAATTTGCCGCTAGCGCGCTCCGTTTTGCAGTGGGCATTTACTCACATGTGGGACGATCGCGGCTTCTTTTACTATCGGGTTCTCAGGTCACATACGAATCGAATTTCGTATATGAGATGGTCGCAAGCGTGGATGCTTCTCGCGATGGCCACTCTTCAAGAGACGTTCAGCTTCGAGCGTGCGGACAAACTCGGGTGCCAACCAGAAGAGGTCGCGCAGTGATCAACTGTATCTTCACGCTCGATTACGAGATCTACGGCAACGGACAAGGTTCGCTTCGCGATCTCGTTCTCGATCCCACTCAACGGCTGGCGGAGGTGTTCCGAGAATTTGATGCACGCTTTGTGGTTTTTGCTGAGGCCGTGGAATTCGCCAAGATGGAGGAGGCCCAGTCTGATTCAGACACCGCGGCAGTGCGAACGCAGCTTCGCCAGCTGCGTGAGGAGGGCCACGAAATCGCGCTTCACATTCATCCTTGGTGGGCCAACGCGCGATATGAAGACGGCCGTTGGCACTTGGATTGGAGCGAACAAGTCATCGGAAGGTTGGAGCCGGCCCGGGTAGACGCAATTGTCTCAGCCGCGATTGCTTACTTGCGTGAAGTGCTGAACGACCCTAGTTTCACCCCACTGTCGTTCCGAGCCGGATCGTGGGCGTTCCAGCCTACGCCAGTAATCGCCAGCGTGCTCGCGAAGTACGGAGTGCTGGTCGATTCTTCGGTATTCAAAGGCGGACGAGTCGATAGCATCGGACTCGACTATCGGCCCTCACTCGGCAATGGCCGCTCATGGCATTTTAGCGCCGACGTGAATGTGGCCGATCCTAATGGCGCACTCTGGGAAATCCCAATTCACACGGAAATGGTGCCGTTTTGGAAAATGTTTCGCGGCAAGCGTCTGAAGCTGCAAAACAAGACGCGCAACGCCAGTTATGGCTCCCCATTGCAGCGCTCCTGGCGGGATCTTGTGCGCTTTCGCTATCCACGCAAACTGGATTTCTGCCGCATGACGTTCGCGGAAATGCGTGAGGCGGTTTCGGGAGTACTTGAGCAAAGACATGAAGAAGAGGAATGCAGCCCTATTGTGGCGATTGGACACTCGAAGGATTTCGTGGATGTCGAGGCGGTCCGGAGTTTTCTCAGGTTTCTTCAGGAGCACGGCGTCAAAGTTACGACTTTCGCGCGCGTGCTGTGCGGTGAGCCACAGCTACGGGTTGAGGTTGGCTAATGCAGAGCAATTCCAGTAGTGTCTCGACCGTCGAGGTTCCGCAGATTTCGCACAGTGCGATTAAGGCACAACCCATACCGATCCGCTGGGACCCCAGCCTTCCGGTGTTTGCCAAAGCGGAATTCCTCAGAGCCGTCGGCGACGAATACGGCTGGCTGGGAGGAATTGATGAAGCGGGAGCGTTGCGCTGCATCCTCCCATACACGATCGTACGGAAGACCGGTTTGCGCATGGTGCGATTCCGCATGGAGACGATGTCCTGCGGCGCGGGACTAACTGTGCTCGAAGAAAAATCCTTCCTGAACAGTGTGGTTCAGTACTTCCGAAGTATCGGCGCAGATGTGATTATTCCGCCAAGCAACAATGTCCTATTCCGGACCTATCCTGAAGGTGCCGAGCCAGCTCCTTACGGAAGTTATGTGATTGATTTGCAGCAGCCAGAGGAAGTCCTGTGGCGAAATGTTTCCAAGACCACCCGATATGACATCCGCGCCGCACAGAAAGACGGTGTTTCTCTTCGTGACGGCTTTGAGTTTCTGGATCCGGCTTACGACCTGATTCGTGAGACGTTTCGCCGCTCGAAGATGGGCTTCATGAGTCGTGATTCCTTTCGCAGATTCGCGTTCTCCCTTGGCGAAAATGGCAAACTCCTGTTGGCTGAACATCAAGGCGTAGCTCACAGCTGCGGTTTGTTCGCCTTTAGTGCGCCGTCCGCCTACTGGATTTATGGTGGCAATGTTGCGGGCCAACACCCTGGGGCAATGAAATTGTTGCAATGGGAGGCCATTCGCCTGTTTCGGAATCTCGGTGTCCTCAAGCACGACTTCTTTGGTGCAAGAGTCGACCCGCCTAAAGGCTCGAAGCAGGAAGGCATCAATCGGATGAAAAAAAATCTCGGCGGCACGTTAGTACAAGGCTTCGTTTGGAAGTACTCCCTCCGCCCATCGCGGGCTTGGCTCTATTCGAAGGCAGTCCAAATGCTTCGCGGCGGTGACCTTGTGGATCAGGAAGCGCACAAGATGAAGGATTCTGTTGCCGCAATTTTGAAAATTGACGTCGCACGATAAAGGGAAGCTTTTGGGGCACACGCTCGAATTATGTTGAGTCTAATTCCCACTGAACACTGGGACTGTGGCCCCGCCGACACAATCCGGGGACTACTTACTGCCTTGCGGCGTCACCGGACTGCTACCAAGCCATACATCAGCATACCCGGCGTAGGCCGATCTGTTCCGGTGCAGTCAGGGAGGGCGGGTATTGTTTTGGCTCTGAAGGGGCTTGGATTGCGGCAAGGGGCATTAGTCGCGGTTCCGCTGTACTGCTGTCCAGTTGTTCTCCGCGCGATTACCTCCGCCGGATGCCGCGCACGATTCATCGATGTCGATGCGAATACTTATTGCATGTCGGCAAACGACCTTGCTGCGAAGAGCGCAGATGTAGATGCCGTTATCGCGGTCCATATGTTCGGAAACATGTGCGATGTGCCTGCATTGCGAGAGGCAGTGCCAGGCACGCCGATTATTGAAGACTGCGCCCAAGGGCTGGGCTCCAGCCTCCATGGCAGGGTTGCCGGAACTTTTGGTGACATCGCCGTGTTCAGTTTTCGTTCCGGCAAGTACATTTCGGCCGGCGAGGGGGGAGCCGTGTATTGTCGCAACGGTGAACTCGAGCGCCGAGTCTCGGAACTGATCAGCGAACTTCCTGTTTGCGGGCGGCTAAGCGAAGTTGTTCACGCAGTGAAAACCTCATTGCGTTCGATGCTTCGGGCTAAACCCCTTTGGGGGCTGATCGGGAGTCCCTTATGGAACGCCTACAGCGAGAACGTCGATCACATGTCGCAGGCTCCCATCGTTATGGGGCAGATCTTCGCAGGCGACCGCGAAACGGCGATTCGTCGATTGCCAGCTCTTCCCACCATGATCGAAAGACAGCGGCGGAACGCAGATCACTACTTACGAAGCCTGACCGTCGACGCCGATATGCTCTGTAAAGAGACACCGACGGCCTTCTTCAACCGTCTTCAGTTTCCGTTACTGCTTCAGACTCCAGCACAATGTCACCAGCTTGCCGAGCGTTTGCGTCGGAACCACATCAGCACAACGAGACCCTACAAAGACATTGCCGGGATCGCAGTGGCGCATTACGGCTACACCAGCGATTGTCCTGAATCCGAGCGCATCGCCTTGAGAGTGCTTGTGATTCCTTGCAACTACGGTCTTAGAAAAGACGACGTTGAACGGATAACCGAGTCTGTGAATCGCGCATGGAGAGAACTGGGTGATCGCGGCAAGAGTATCGACATGCCTCTCAGTACCACTGCCGTAGCACAAACAAGAGAAACTTAAGAGTCTGGCTGAACCGCACCATTCTTCATGAACAACGGCTCGTTGGATTTCAAGACCGACGGCAGGTAACTCATCGCCATATAAGAAATAGCCAGTGCGCTATCTGAAAACCCGTTACCTCATGCGCATATTGAATATTACAAATCAGGTCCCATATCCACTAATGTCTGGAGCCCCGCTCCGCTCTTACAACATCCTTCGCCGACTCGCGCGAGATCATGAAGTGTATTTGGCGGCTTTTGCGGAGACAGAGGAACAAAAGGAAGGCGTAGCCCATCTGCTTGAATTTTGTCGAGACGTGGTGACTATCAGACATAAGAGCCTGAAGAAAGAATTGATGAATTTTGGGAAGCTCCTAATGTCGATCCTTGAGGGGGAACCGGCTGAACTTAGATTGGCTTTTTCTGAAGATCTAGCCGGCGAGATTCAAAAGCTCGCCGATCGAGTTGACTTCGATGTGGTCCTGATTGAGCACGGCAGCATGGGAATGTACTTGAAGGCATTGCCTGCACGACTGCGTGAACGGGCTGTTTGGGTCTTGCACGATATTGATTTCGATAAGTTTATGCGCCTTGCACACATTGAACGCCGGACAGACACAAAGATCCGAGCATGGGCGCACGCAAGAATGATGAGACGGTGGCAACCTCACTTTGCCAGTTTGTTTGATTTTTGTGTCACGATGTCGCATGCCGACCGACGACTGTTGTTGTCGGCGAATAGCAGCCTCAGAGTTGAGGTTTCGCCCAACGGAGTCGATACGACTCATTATCGTCCGCTGCCTGACGGTGGCGACGCCCCTGAGATGCTCTTCATCGGCAACATGGGGTATCAGCCTAACGCCGATGCGGCAGTTTACTTTTGTCACGAGGTGCTGCCCCTGATCCGGAGAGGCGTAGGCGATGCAAAACTCTGGATCGTGGGGATTACGCCGGGAGAGTCGGTGAGGCGACTCGACGGCAATGGCGTGTTCGTAACTGGAGGCGTCCCGGATGTAGTTCCCTACTATGAGAGGTCGAGAGTCTGTGTTGTTCCCTTGCGGGCGGGTAGCGGAACACGCTTGAAAATCCTAGAGGCGATGGCGCTAGGTCGTCCTGTCGTTTCGACTTCCATCGGGTGCGAGGGACTGGACGTTACCAACGGGGAGCACATTCTCATTGCCGACGACGCGAAGCAATTCTCAGACCACGTTGTGAAGCTTTTGAATGATCGCGCGTTGAGGTCCCGGATCGTAACAAAGGCCAGAGAATTTGTCGTGGCCACGTACGACTGGGACGTCATTGCCGAAAACCTGGTAAGCGAATTAACCGCAATCGCATCGGACCCGCGCGATGCCGAGCTGCTAGCCCGATAGCCATGGCGTCCATCGCTCTGCTGCTATGTACGGTGTTCGTGCTGATCCTCCTATGGATCGAACAGCGACACTCGCCTGAGGTTTCGCTAGGCGTTTGGATTCCCACCATCTGGATGATGATGATGGCCAGCAGGCCGTTATCCATTTGGTTCGGCATAACCCCGACGCATATTGTTGCCTACGGAGGTAACGAATCCGGCAGCATGCTGGACAAGTGGACCCTTACGTTATTGGCTAGTCTGGCAATTATTGTCTTCATCTACCGCCGGTTTGACTGGTTGAGCGCATTGCGACAGCAGAAATGGCTTGTGGCGCTGTTGGTCTACATGTTAGTTAGCACGTTTTGGTCTGATTTGACGTTGATTGCGCTCCGGCGCTGGGCTCGCGAAACAATCGCCCTGATCATGGCGTTATTTCTGATGTCGGAACGGCATCCAAGCCAAGCTTTGGCCAGCGTCCTGCGCCGGTCGGCATATGTCTTGATTCCATTTTCCGTCGTGCTGATCAAGTACTACCCGGCGCTCGGCCGCTCGTATGGGAAGTTTTCGGGCATGGAGATGTGGACAGGAGTCACAGGTCAGAAGAACCTCTTGGGCCGATTGTGTATGATCGGCACCTTCTTCCTGTCGTGGTGTCTGTATCAGCGTTGGCGGGAGCATAAAAAAAGAGATAATGCGCGCTACCTGGTGTGGGCTGATATTTCCGTGATTCTCATTGCCGTGTATCTCCTGGTGGGATCGGACTCCTCTACTTCGTTGGCGACCTTGGTCTTGGGTTGTGTTATCTACTTTGGATTCCGCTGTTCTCACAAGTTCAACCCCAGGGTATTAAAACCTGCGATTCTGACGACGGTAATATTCTTAATGGGATTTGGGGTTGCGACGCCTTTCGTCGGAGGCTCGACTGTCGCCAACTTTACAGCACTTCTGGGCCGCGATAGCACGTTGACCGGTCGCACGGAAGTTTGGGCCGACGTGTTGCCAGCACGCGAACAGCGACCATTGCTCGGCTATGGACTGGGAAGCTTTTGGACCGATGCTCGGCGACAGTTTTACGACATTCCGACTGCACATAACGGTTATTTGGATGTCCTGCTGGAGCTGGGGGAAGTTGGGTTCGCTTTATGCGTGATCTGGATGCTGTCATGCGCCAGTCAGCTCCATCGCGCTCTCGCGCAGGACTACGAGTGGGCCAGCTTCGCGATTTGTTTACTACTGATGGGCTTGGCTTATAACATCAGCGAATCAGCTCTTAACACTTTCACTGAGGAAATGACAGCACTCGTGGTCTTGGCCTCCTCAGTTGTGACATATAAACCGATCCTGGCTTCCGGCCGGAGAACGTCCCGCACTGCAACTATGAGCAGGCTTCCAGGTGCGGATGCGATGGCCGACACTTGGTAGGGACGCGAAGAGTGGCCGGAATCTGGTGGAAGGACGCCTGCAATGCAACATCCTTTGTCCCGGAAGGCTTCACTGTTGGAAGATAGAATAGCGCTTAAAAATGGAGCAAAGCAGCAACTCATGTGCACAAGACTTGAGCGGACGAATTCAGTCGTACAAAAATTGTCGTAGCTTGGATTCGAAGGCAAAATGGATCTCAGAATCCTGCAATTCCAACAAAACAAAAGCCAAAGAACCACAACGGTACGGCCGTACATGCCCGCGTTCAACATCACTGCTGCAACTTCCGTGCAACTCTTGTCGGGTTTTCTAGAATATATTCTGTATAACCATGAATCCTAGGAAGACCCTTCTCCCCTGCTACCTTTTCGCGGCTTTGCTCGTTCTCATAAACGTCTCGCTCCCTGGCATCGCAAGCGGAGCGACGCACTGGGTAAGTCCGACCGGGTCGGCAGCTTGGGGAAGCTGCGTGGGAAACACGGCGCTTTCTGGCACGGCAGCCTGTTCGTTATCGACCGCTAACAACAGCGCGGCCGCGGGTGATTTGGTTTACCTGCGTGCCGGAACGTACTCCTCTGCAGGCATCGTCCCGTCAAATAGTGGTACCGGTACACCTCCCAGCGGACCCTGGAATCGCATCACGTTCATGGGCTACACCGGGGAAACTCCAAACATTACCTATAGCAGCAGTGATCAGATAAATTTGACTGGACGTTCGTACATTCGGATTAGCGGAATTACCTTTACTAAAACTAGCCAAAACACCAACTATCGCCTCGAAGCTGGTTCGCATCACAACGAGATAGATCACGATACGTTTAATAGTCCGAACGGCTATAACATGTCGTTTTTGATCGACGGTACTGCAAGTAATACGTGGTCAACACACAACTGGATTCACGACAATACTTTTTCCACTTCGGGACAGGCCAGCGGAAACGGGGGGCTAGGTTGTACAGATGGCGGTGGTGACACAATGGATATTGGCGTTGCTTTCGGTGTCTATAGCACAACCGGGGACAACGACAACAACAACACAGTAGAAAACAACGTATTTGCGCATGCTCCTCATGCTAACTTCGAGACATTCGGGCTCTATACGGTGTTCCGAAACAATGTGCTACACAACGAGCCGTGGTCGTCGGGATGCGCGTCTTTTACCAACTCTCCAACTTACACAAACACTACCTATAACGGGAAATTTGGTCACCGCAATCTCAGCATCGACAATGACTATACAGCACGCACGTTTACACACACATTGATGGAAGGAAATCGCTCTGGATACGCGGGAATCAACCAAGACAATGACGGAGCAGACAACTATACGCTGGGCGGAGCGCAGGACATCATTCGCTACAACTTCGGTTATGCCTCAATGAGTCCCGGCTTCCTGTTCAAGTGGGGTGGCTGGAATAGTCCTGATAATAGCGGTGGCCACGTCGGGTACAGCAGATTGTATAACAATACATTGTATGACAATGGCATCGGTTACAATTGGGGGTACACATGCACTCTGAGTACTTGCCCATTTACTGAAACCCAAATAAGTCTGTATGCCGGATCCACCTCAGCGGACGGAATGGTATTAAAGAACAATCTGATGTACGGTCCGGACAGTTTGGGTTGGCAGCACTTTGGTGGCGACGCACTTGATAAAGGTATAGGCGGAATATATCCCGGTCCATTCAACGCTAAGAGTGCATTCGCGTACTTCGCTGCGGGGAATGCCGTAAACAACTGGTGTACTGGAACCCAAACCGCCATTGGGGGTGCGGCGGGCGCTTGCTCTGCTACTGGTGATCCCAAGTTCACCAATCCTGATATTTCAAATCCCGCCAGCCAGACGTTGCCAAATTTGAGCCTGCAATCTACCTCGCCCGCGATCGATGGAGGGACGTTCCTAACTACCGCAACCAACGCGGGCACTAACTCCACATCGCTGACAGTGGCTGATGCCCTCTATTTTCAGGATGGTACATGGGGCAGCGATCTCTCAAGAGCCTCTGCAGGCCTCGGCGGAACGATGCAAGCTGATTGGATAGCCATTGGAAGCGTCAGCAACGCAGTGCAGATCAGCTCGATAAGCTACGGCGCGTACAACAACCCGGCCGGCACGATTACGTTGGCGGCTCCATCGACTTGGAGCACTGGAGCGAAGATCTGGCTCTACAAAAAGTCGGATGGCAAGGTGGTGCTTTCTGGTGCCGCCCCTGACTACGGGGCGAGCGAGTTCATTCCGTCGGGAACGACTGTTGCCCCACCGACGAATCCCAAAACGGTAGTGCACTGAGGTTCGCCGGTTCTTTCAAGAATGAGTTCTACGCTTCCTCTTCTACAAAAGTGATTGCCACAATTCAGGATCAGACATCCAGCAAACCATGGATTGTGGATCGAAGTGTCCCGGTCCTTGTGACTGGAGCCGCGGGGTTCGTAGGGTCCAGGGTAGTCGCTTCACTCTTACGTCTCGGATTTGAACGAGTGCGTTGCGGCGTGAGACGGTCAAGTGATCTAGGCCTGTTACAAGCCGCAATTCCGGCGAAGCATGCCAACCGCTGCGAGGTGGTCGAGGCCAACCTGCTTTCCCGAGAGGAGTGCCACCGGCTCACGACGAACGCCGAACTCGTCTATCATCTGGTCGCCGGTCGAGGTAAGTCTTTTCCCGGCTGCTTTCAAGGTTCGGTAATCACTACTCGGAATCTACTCGACTCCTTGCTGGAGCATCAACGACTCAAACGATTCGTGAACGTCAGCTCATTCGCCGTCTATTCGAGATTCCAAAGCAAACGGAACATATGGGATGAGACGTGTCCGTTAGAGGACAACCTAGAAAAGAGGTACGATGCCTACGTTTACGGCAAGCTCAAACAAGATGAACTGGTTCAGGACTACCGGGACCGCCTCGGCGTGTCTGCGACGATTGTGCGCCCTGGGATTGTTTTCGGGCCTGGGAAGAAAGCCATTCCAGGTTTTGTTGGCATAGACACGTTCGGTTTCTTCATGCACCTAGGTGGAGGCGGACTTCTCCCGCTCACCTACGTCGATAACTGTGCCGACGCGATTGTCCTGGCAGGCCTCTTAGAAGAAGCAGAGGGTGAGGTGTTCAACGTAGTTGACGATGATCTACCTACAAGCCGAGCCTTCCTGCGGGAATACAAACGGCATGTGCGCAGGTTCGCATCAGTTCCTGTCCCCTACCCAGTGACTTACGGCCTCTGCGCGCTTTGGGAGTGGTATGCGGAACGATCAAAGGGACAACTACCACCTGTTTTTAACCGGCGCGAGTGTGCGTTTGCCTGGAGAGGGCACCGCTACTCGAATCGAAAATTGAAAGATCTTCTAGGCTGGCAATGTCGCGTGCCGATGCGGGAGGCGTTACACCGTTATTTGGACTACCAGAAGAATGGCTGAACCATCCAAAACACGCATCGCGATCATTGGGTGTGGCATGATTGCCGACCAGCACGCTGATCAACTGCGGCATATCTCCGGCTGTGAGCTAGTCGCTGCCTGCGACACTGACGAATTGATGGCGCGTCAGCTTGCGGATCGCTTTCATATTCCTCAGGTGTTCACCGAGGCGGAGGAGATGCTGCGCGCCGCACGGATAGATGCAGTCCACATTACTACACCAGCACAATCTCACTTTCCGCTGGCTCGCCTGTGCCTGGCGGCGGGTTGCCACGTATATGTAGAAAAGCCCTTTACCGTAAACGCGGCACAAGCAGAGGAGTTGCTGAGGCTGGCGGAGGCAAACCGCCGCCGCGTCACTGTAGGTCATAACCTACAGTTCAGTCCGGAGGCCTTACGCTTGCGCAAACTTGTGCAGCAAGGCTTCTTGGGCGGTAATCCAATTCACCTGGAGTGCATCCAATGTTACTCACACGACGATCCTACATATGGCAAAGCGGTCCTTGGCGATCCGCGCCATTGGGTTCGTCGCTTGCCTGGCTCTCTGCTGCATAACCTCATCAGCCACGGTGTGGCCAAAGTAAGCGAGTTTCTCGAGGGTGATTGTCCGGAACTGGTCTCGATTAGTTTCTCGAGTCCGTATCTCGTCGAACACGATCACGCCGACATCGTGGACGAAGTTCGAGCTGTACTGCGTGACGAGAATGGAACTACGGCGTTTTTTCTGTTCACAACCCAGTTTGGTGCTGGATCGAATGAGCTGCGCCTCTTCGGCAAGAAGGGGAATCTCGCCCTGGACAACACCTATCGGACTTTAGTCCGAACGCGACCCTCCGGATACAAGAGCTATTTGCGATACTTTCTCGCGCCGTTGTCTCAGGCACAAGAGCATGCTACCAATACGTTGACTAACTTCCGCGCGTTCGCCCGAAAAGAGTTCCAGATGGACTTTGGTATGAGAAAACTCATAGAACTCTTCTATCGCGCCATCAGGCAGGGCGCTCCCGATCCGATCCCTGGTACGGAAATCCTTCGGACGACTCGAATCATGGACGCCATTTTCAACCAGATGCCAAAGTCGGCCGAGCAAGTTGAGACCTCTTTTGCCGAACAGGCTCGCTGACGTCCTAAGGTTGTTAGTTAAAGCAAACGCTCTGCTATTTTCCTAATCTCTCAAGTCATCTGGCTTATCGCCAATTAAAGGCTGCGTGATGATCAAGGAGCAAACCATGGATACTGTATTTCCGAAGTTTGTTGATCCTTACACAAAGCGTCCGCTACAAATCGATGATGCAGGTAATCTCTGTTTGGACGAAGGTGGGGACCGGCAGATCTACAGGGTGGTCGATGGATCGTATAACTTTGTTCGCGGCGAGAGTGCTGAACTTGAGCATTATGATACGGAATACCATAAAGACTCTATTCAACCTGTGACCCTCGAAGATGTCCAAGACTCGTGGCACGATGATTGTGCACCTTGGTACAACATGCTTCTGGAAAGCCTAGGTGATCTCTCGGGCAAAAAGATTCTTCTTGTAGGTGCAGGACGTTCTTGCAAAGAGTTCTACTTTGCAATGCGTGGGGCCGATGTCGTGTTTACAGACTTGAGTTTCCAGGGTGTACTGGGAAGCAGTTCCGATTTCCGTGCAGCACGGAGTATCCTCACGAACCATTGCGCACCCACACGAAATGGCGCAAGCGATCCCACTCACGGTAGCATTCAATTTCACGCTGCTGACGCGTATCACCTGCCTTTCGCCGATGCGTCCTTCGATATTGTCTATGGAGCAGCCTTTGTCCATCACTTAGATGAGTGGTTACCCTTCCTTGACGAAGTACATCGGGTCCTGACTCCAGGTGGAATATGCCGCTTTTGGGATCAAGCTGACTCTCGGCTGTGGTCCGTTCTGAAGCGCACTGTCTTTTGGCCTGTCAAGATGTATTCGTACTGGCGTCAGCCCCGGTCGGAGGGAGATCTTCGCGCTGATCGTCGCGGCGGATTCAATAGAGACAACCTGCACGATCTGATGAAAAGAGCAGGCTTTCACGAGCTTTACTTCAATAGACAGTGGTTCTTTCTTGCCGTGGGCTGGCGACATATCGGTAAGACTGTAAATTGGAATAAACGAGCTATGAAAGCCGCTCGCCCAATCCTTCATTGCCTTCGGCTACTAGACTCGATGACTGTTTGGTGTCATCGAATTTCCGATAGCCGTCTGGCTCTCATCTGGGGATTTCAGAAGTAAGTCGCTGACGATATCTGCGGTTTGGCACCAAGTCGAATGAACTCCGGCTATTCAGGAAAACGGCTGTCTCACTCAACCACAGTTATTGCACCGCAGTTCGTAACCGCCGTTGACGATGGCGCCTTGAAATCGTTTTGCGTTCGAACATGAAACTTATCCAGTTTTTTTCTGGTTCTTTGGCAGGCATACTCTCCGGTCTTACCGGCACTGCGATCGCATCTTCTGGACAGTTACCAAAGCAAAGTCCGTCGGGCTATAAGACCGTCGCTATAGAACCATTGCAGTTTGGAGGCAGCCCACGGAGGGCGAAACTGCGGATCGCGGTGCTGCTGGTTGCATCGCTTTTTCTGGCGGCTACTGCCGATCAGCTTCTCGCCTCGCGGCTTGGATTTACGCGGCTTCCGGCAGGTTTCCTGGGAATTTACCGGCGCGTGGGACCGGAAAGCGGGGCTCAGGTTTTCTGCGCTGGCTCGTCGCTTACTGTATCGGCTCTTGCGTGGTCCGAAGTCTCAGAGGCTTTGGGCGAGGGCATCGAAACGTGGGGAATCGGCGGCTCCTCGCCTGACGTTTGGGAGGAGTGGCAGAGGCATCGGCCGCTTTCCAATATCACGATCGTCGGTGTTTCTGCCTACGACCTGAACGAGACGCACCTGGCCGACGCCCGCGCTGATGTTGTGTCGTTCCCCCTTACAGTCAACGATCTTTGGGTATCGCATGCCGACGGGGCCCTCTCGCACCGCATTCTGACGCAGTACGGACTGAAATACGTTCGCGTTCTTTTTCCAACCGCGGGAGATGCCGATAAGGTGCTGGTTGCATCGCGAGCCAAGCTGGCAGCTTACCTCGGCCGCCAAACTAGCCTCGCCGAACATGAGGGGGTGATTGCCCAACCTCCTCCTCCGATCCTCGATGCCGGGGAAACCACCACCGGGGTCAGTGAGTGGACCCGACCTCATCTCCTAAGGCGTCTCGCTGTTCTGCGCGCTGAGAATCGTGGCCGGCATGAATTCTTTCAGGGACCAAAAAACCAGGCATTGCACCGATTGCTGCGACAAGCGCGGCAACAAGGACAGGTGATTGTCGTGGTTTTGCCGGTCAGCAGCGCCTACTCGCAAGAGTTTCTCGACGACCAAACCGATACTGCCTTTGAAAGAGCGATCAGTGATGCGATGGCCGTCGTGCCGGGCGCAACGCTCGTCAGAGCTGACCGTCTGACCGGCATTACAGATCCGCGCTACTTCTTCGACTTGGTGCATTTGAATTCTGCCGGACGACGGCTAGTGACCGACGCGTTCCTGAAGCAAATCGCTCCGATTGGACCACAGCCCGACGTTGCTGCCACTGCGCGACAGTCAATCGATCCACTCCATTAATAGGTTAGGTATGAGCCATATCAAAAACGTCGGCACCATCTGGCAAAGATGGAGCGGGAACGCAAACAAGGCGCCTGATTCTGTCGCAATAGTCCATTGGAAGGCGGGCGAGACGCCCCACCGTTGGACGTGGAGTGAGTTGCTTCACACTGCGAAACTCTACTCGGCGGCACTGACGACCCGGGGTGTCAAGAAGGGCGAGGTCTGTGCCATTATCGCCCGGCATAATCCCCTCTTGTATCCGGTTTACCTGGGGTGCGTTCATGCCGGTGCCATTCCGGCAATCCTTGCCTACCAGAATCCCCGCCTTCATACCGATAAGTTCCGCCAAGGGCTTGAAGGAATGGGCAAGCGTTCTGGCCTCGACTGGATTCTAACCGAGCGGGCACTTGAGGATGTGCTGCAACCACTGCTGGGAAACGGACGGAGCACCATAAAGGGATTACAGTTTCCTTTCGAGAGGGATCAGTACATGGCCGGCGTTGGGTCCGAGATTGCGCGTGGCGCGGTCGAGGCCATGGCGGAATCGGATCCGCTGCTGCTGCAGCATTCTTCCGGAACCACCGGCCTACAGAAGCCCGTACTGCTCTCGCACCGCGCGGTGCTTGACCACGTGACTCAGTATGCGAACTTTCTCCAGGTTTCGAAAGGTGACAAGATTGTAAGTTGGCTACCGCTCTATCACGATATGGGGTTGATTGCGGCTTTCCACTTGCCACTGGCAATGGGTATACCAACCATCCAGATCGATCCCTTTGAGTGGGTACTTGCTCCGTCGCTTTTGCTGGAGGCGACATCGGTCGAGCGCGCAACGCTCACGTGGCTGCCAAATTTCGCGTTCAGCATGATGGCTGACAAGATCAAAGAGGAAGATCTCGAAGGTGTGACCCTGGACAGCTGCCGCATGGTGATCAACTGTTCTGAACCAGTGCGGCTGCGCGACGAAGAAAAATTCTTTCGCCGTTTCGCACCGCGCGGACTCCGGCGGGAAGCTCTGTCATCCTGCTACGCCATGGCAGAGACCACCTTCGCAGTGACCCAGACTCTGCCCGGACGTGAGCCAGCCACGTTGCCGGTAGACCCGCAGGCATTGTCGAAAGGAGTTGTCACCCCAGTCACAGCTGCAAATGCCACGAAAGTCTGCGTATCCTCGGGTCAATTAATACCAGGCTGCCATGTCCGAATTGTTGATGAAGAATTTCGCGATCTGGACGACGGGCGCGTGGGCGAGGTCATGATCAAAACGCCCTGGATGTTTGATGGTTACCGCAATTATCCGGAGAAAACCGTGGAGGCCATTCGAGATGGATGGTATTTGAGCGGCGATTACGGGTTCCGGCACGGAAGCGATTTTTACATCATTGGACGGAAAAAAGACATCATCATCGTCGCCGGCAACAACATTTATCCGGAGGATGTTGAAGCGGCTGTTAAGGATGTCGAAGGAGTTATTCCGGGGCGAGTTGTGGCATTTGGAGAGGAGGATGCGGAATTCGGCAGTGAACGATTGTCGGTCATTGCCGAAACCGACCTTACTGACGAAACGGATCAACGCCGGCTGCGGACGGCAATACTTCAGGCGGGAATGGCGGTCGATGTTTCGATTACGAATGTCTACCTAGTGCCGCCGCGTTTCCTCATAAAAAGCTCGGCGGGGAAGCCCAGCCGCAGTGCCAATAAGGAAAGAGTACTCCGATTGAAACAAAACGGAATGACTATGGAAACGGGAAGGACTCAGGATGATCTCAGAAGAACTGAAAGCGGTGATTCTGGACGCGCTCAAGCTTGATAACTGGGAAATCACAGACGCTACTCTTGCCGCCGAAGTCCCAGGCTGGGATTCACTCAACCACGTAAACGTGATGCTCTCCGTCGAGAAACACTTCGGAATTCGGTTTAGGAGTATGGAAGTGCTGAGACTCACCAATGTGGGTGACCTCCAGCGTCTGGTTAGCTCCAAAATTGCTCAGCAGAGCAAGTAACTTCGAACTATGGGACTGTCGTTTACTTCGCTTGAATTCATAGTTTTCCTGGCCGTCTCGGTCGGCTTGCTCCACGCAAGTGGCAAGCTATCTGTCCGCACTTGGCTGCTGGCGATCTTTAGCTATCTGTTCTACTTGAGCTTCGGAATCGACGGCGTGTTGGTGGTGACGGTCGCGGCGCTTGCCGATTTTGCCGTGGGCCAGAGACTTGGAAAAACAGCGAGCGAAGTAGCTCGCAAGCGATGGCTATGGGTCGGGCTCGCAGCGAACCTCGCGCCGCTGATCTTCTTCAAGTACTCTGAGTTCTTAGCTGGAATCATCCTAGGAGTCGCACAGCCATTCGGCTTGCGGGTAGCGATTCCGCACAGTGTTTTCCCGATCATCGGCCTCTCGTACTTCACCTTTGCCGGCATCAGTTACATCCTCGATGTGTACTGGGAAACGATTGAGCCAGCACGCAGCCTGGGCGAATTTCTGTGCTACTTAGTGTACTTCCCGAAGCTGATTGCCGGCCCAATCGTTCGGGCGGCCGATTTCCTGCCGCAACTCAGCCAGGGCTTCAAGATCACAGTCCAGGATTTTGAGATTGCATGCGGCTATCTCCTAGTCGGGGCAGTAAAAAAGCTGGTGATTGCTGATCAGTTAGCCAGCCACGTGAGCACGATCATGGCTGCTCCACAAAGTTACAACGCAGCAACTCTGGTGCAGGGCATCATCGGGTACACGGTTCAAATTTACGCTGATTTTTCCGGTTACTCCGATATGGCCATCGGCTGCGCTCGGCTGATGGGCATCAAGTTCCCTCAGAATTTCCTGATGCCCTACAGCTCCGTCAACATTGCTGAGTTCTGGCGCCGCTGGCACGTGACCATGTCGAATTGGTTCAGGGACTACGTGTTTCTTCCGCTGGAGTTCAGCAGCCGCGGTTCGCGCAATGCAAATCTGCGGGCCACACGCAACATTCTGATCACGATGCTGCTGTGCGGGCTGTGGCATGGCCCAAGCTGGAACTTCGTGTTGTGGGGCGGACTGCATGGGCTTGCGCTCGCTGTGTATCAGGTGTACGCCACCCTGCGTCGGCGTAGACTACAAGCTCGATCCGGTTTTCATCCTCTCGCCTTGCTGTCGCGAGCATTAACGCTGTTGGTCGTGATGGTCGGATGGGTCTTCTTCGGTACCCAAACGTTGCCAATCGCCTTCCGGTACCTGTGGCGAATCATGATTTGGAGCAGAGATGGTGTGGCGCTGGGCTCTCCCTACATCCTGCCACTGGCCGGGTTGATGCTACTGGCACATCTCGTTATCAACAAGGATCGTGACCTGATCGAAGACGTCGCGAGTCGTCGCGCGCCCGTCAGGGTCCTTACTTATGCAAGTCTGTTGCTTGCACTGGCCTGTCTAGTGCCATCGGATGCTGTACCTTTTGTGTATGGCCGCTTCTAACGCCGTGGTTTCGAGAGCAGATACTACAGTCACCGCCGATTCGGCTTCTTCGAAGCCGGACTATCTGATCGTCAATGACATCCCGACTCCTTGGCGCGAGCCGGTGTTCGAGCGAGTTCACGAAAAACTCGAGGGTGCGGTTCGGATCGTGTACTTCAAGCACAACGAGAAGCGCCGCCTTTGGACTTTCAAGATGGGCAATCACCCCAAGACGATTCTCAGGTCCGTAACCCTTAGCGCAGGGGGTCCGGAACGCTTCTTCAATCCTGGGATCGTTCCGCTGCTGCTTCGGCAGCGGCCGCGCGTGGCCTTGGTTTTTGCGAGTATCAAAGACCCAAGTGCATGGCTGACAGTCGTATTGTGTCGGTTACTTGGGACCAAGATTGCCCTGCTGGACGATAGCTGGATCGGGCGGGATGGCGACGTTGGTCGTGTACGGCGGTGGGCACGACAGATAATGTACAACCGCTTTGGAGATGCCTACATAGGAACGAGCCGGCAAACGCTGAGTATGTTTCGGCACTACAACAGTCGGATCCGGGACGAGCAGTGCTTTCTTAGCCATCTCGTCGCCGACAACGAATACTTTGAGAAGCGACTGACGAATCGGGCGCCGGATCGGCGCTTCGATGTGATGTTCTCGGGCCGCATAGTAAAAGTCAAAAGTCCTGCTTTCTTTGCCAACGTATGTGCTGGGATCAAAGCTCGACTGGGTAGATGTCGCGCGCTTGTAATCGGGGAAGGGGATGCCGCTCTGAAAGAGCAGATGCGCGATATCTTTCAGCAGCACGGCGTTTCCGTCGAGTTTGCCGGCTTCATCCCACATGCAGACTTGCCAGACTTTTATGCCCAGAGCCGACTGCTTTTGTTGCCGACATTGGGTGATTGCTGGGGTGTAGTCATTAATGAGGCCATGGCCGCCGGAACACCGGTGATCACGACAGAATGGACGGCTGCGGCGGGGGAACTCGTCCTGCACGGGCGCAACGGGTACGTGTTCCCTCTCGATGTAGACGCCTGGGTTTCGGCCGCGACCGATTTGCTTTCAAGCGATTCCACGTGGGAGGCCTTTTCCCGGTGCGCTCGACAGACCGTCAGCGAATTTAACTACGACCGAGCTGCTGCCGGCATTCTCGACGCGTTTGAATACCTGACACAGGAGGCATGATATCGAGTACTGTGCGATAAGCCTCGCGATCCGTTAGCAATGGATCTTCCTCGCGAGTGGCAATTCTTCAAATTTGCTCATCGTTGACCGACGATATTGCTCCTCCCGCGGTCCAAAAATACTCTGAGATAGTAGAGATAAAAAAATAATGATCCCGACAACCAATCACGGAGAGAAGGGCGACCCGCGCGTTTTGATGTTTTCTCACCGTAATATTTTTGAGCATCAGGTGTGGCGGTGTCCTTTTCAGGAGTTCCAACAAATCATTCAGGAAATCGACTCGGTCGACGTTATGGCGCCGACTGCGAAGAGCTGGTATGCGACAGGAAAACGAGCGGCTCTGCGCTTGGGAGAGTTCGTGAATCTTCCTCTCAATCCCGGCGTACCTGAGGTGAGGGTGCAGCGGGATTATGACATGTTCTTTACCATTTGCGACGGCCCGTCCGACCTGCTCCACCTGACGGCGGTCAAAGGTTGGCGTGAGCGCTGCAAAGTCTCCGTGTGCTGGATGGTTGAGTTCTATGTGAGAGAGATGGAGGCATATAAGAGCTGCCTCGAGGTCTTGCGGGAATTCGATTATGTAGTGTTTATGTACACAGCTAATGAGCCCTTCCGAAAGGCGATCAAGGGCCAAGGACAATATTTGCCTGCAGGCATCGACGCTATCCGCTTTTGTCCGTACCCAAACCCGCCAGCGCGGAGCATTGATGTTCTGAGCATCGGCCGAAGGGCGCCCGCTGTGCACCAGGCGCTGATGCAGATGGCGAAGGACGAAGGCAAGTTCTATGTTTACGACACCATCAATGCGCTCAAGGCCTACAACTTGGAAGAGCATCGCTCCATGATTGCGAATATGGCGAAGCGGAGCCGTTATTTCATTGTCAGTCCTGGCAAATTTGATCCTGCGGCGCACAAGCAAACCGGAGGGCAAATGGAATTCGGTTACCGGTACTTTGAGGCAGCGGCGCCCGGCACGATTATGATCGGTATGCGCACTAACAACACGGAATTCGACAAGATCTTCAACTGGGAAGACTGTGTCATCGAGGTGCCGTTCGATTCCGGCGCTATCGTCGACGCGATTCACGATCTCGATAAGCAGCCGGAGCGGCTGGCACGGATAAGCCGAACAAACGCGCTGCAATGTCTGCTTCATCATGATTGGGTGTACCGCTGGGAATCCGTTCTCAACTGGGTTGGAATGGAGCCCATGCCCGGGATTGAGCCACGGAAAGCTCGCCTGATGGAACGCGCTGAGATGGTTAAGGAAACTCCATTTGCGATTCAGATCGCGCAACACAGGTAACGAATAGAAACGCCTTTGTGGGGAAGCTCGCCCGCGTCAAGGCTGTGGAGGCTGAAGGATGAAGGTCGTTGTTTTTTGTGGCGGATTAGGCCTGAGACTTAGAGAGTACTCAGAGAATGTACCAAAGCCGCTGGTCCCAATTGGGGATGAACCGGTGATGTGGCATCTGATGAAGTACTACTCCCATTACGGCCATAGAGATTTTGTCCTCTGCCTGGGCCACAGGGGCGAAGCCATCAAGCGGTTCTTCCTGGGTTATAACGAGGCCCTTTCCACAGACTTCGTTTTGTCCAACGGCGGCCGCAAAGTCGAGCTGCTGAGTCGCGACTTCAGCGACTGGCGCATCACGTTCGCAGACACGGGGGCGAAATCTCTCATCGGGGAGCGTCTTCGCGCCGTTCGCGAGCATGTGAAAGACGAAGAAGTATTTCTCGCCAATTACGTTGACGGCCTCACTGACCTCAATCTGGACATGCACATCGAACGATTTCTCAAGTCGGGAAAAACAGCGTGTTTCGTCTCTGTTCCGCCCACATCGACTTGCCACATGGTCGAAACGGACAATGAATCACGGGTTGTCGGTATCAACCATGCTTTCACTTCAAATAAGTGGATCAATGGTGGCTACTTCGTCTTGCGGCAGCGAATCTTTGATTACATTCGCCCCGGGGAAGACTTGGTAAACGAGCCGTTTCACCGCCTGATCAGGGAAGGCGAGCTGATCACCTTTAAGCACACGGGCTTCTGGGCCTGCATGGACACGTTTAAGGAACGCCAGGAGTTGGAGGATCTGTGGTCCAAGGGGTCAGCTCCATGGCAAGTTTGGCTGAACCTTTCGCCGAATGGCAAAGCCACCGGTCCATTAGAAAGCCCCAAAGTCATTGCAATGGCAGGACTTGGGCAATAATTCTATTGTTCGAGTTTCCCTGCCCGCCACATGTGCGGCCTCAGGTTTATTTTTTAAGGATTTTAGGAGCCAAAACCGGGGTATAGTGCTTTTACCCCCCAGATTAAGCTTTGCCGGTTTGAGCTCAGAGTAAGCGCAACATCCCCTGAAATTGGCAGAATGCCCGGAAATTGGTGACCTCAGGTCAACCTGCAGCTGTACTGTCCTCGCAACGAACGCCCGGACGACGCTAACGAGACGAACCGCAGAAATAACACTAAGTAACAAGCAAGGGACAGCATGACCCGTCATCAGCGCAAGCATTGAGTGCTGGCTCATTCTGTCGCGGAGGTAACGCAGAAATGAAGGTTGTGATCTTTTGTGGCGGCCAGGGCTTGCGCCTCCGGGAGTATTCGGAGAACGTGCCCAAACCTCTCGTACCGATCGGCGATGCTCCAGTCATGTGGCACTTGATGAAGTATTACTCGCATTACGGCCACAATGATTTCATCCTTTGCCTCGGTCACAAGGCAGAGTCCATCAAGAGGTTCTTCCTGAATTACAACGAAGCCCTGTCGCGCGATTTTGTCCTCTCGAACGGGGGCCAGGACGTGCGGTTGCTGGGTACGGATTTTTCCAATTGGCGGATCACGTGTGTCAATACCGGCGCGACAACACTAGTCGGCGAGCGCTTGCTTCGAGTTCGCGACTACCTCAAAGGCGAAGAGGTTTTCTTGGCCAATTACGTCGATGGCTTGAGCGACATCGATCTACACATGGTCATCGATCACTTCAAGAAATCGAAAAAGACAGCTTGCTTTGTTTCCGTGCCGCCAACACAAACGTTCCACCTGGTCGAGACGGACGAAGATGACTCGCGCGTCACGGGAATTAACTACGCTGCGACTTCTAATACTTGGATTAACGCCGGCTACTTCGTATTTCGTAAAGACATTTTCGACTACATCCGGCCGGGCGATGACCTGGTTGATGCGCCGTTCCAGAGACTGATCGATGCCGGCGAGCTCGTCACCATCAAGCACGAAGGATTCTGGGCTTGCACAGACACCTTTAAAGAGCGGCAGCAGTTGGAAGACCTTTGGTCTAAGGGTGCCGCGCCGTGGCAGGTGTGGCTGAACGAGCAGAAGTCTGCGCCGCTAGGGGCGAATTCTCAAGCCGCTAGTGCAGTGCGTTAAGAAAATTCCCAAAAAAGCACGAGTGTTTTTCCATCAGGTGGAGATTGTGTGAGCAGTAGACCGGTTACTCAGATAGAACGAGAGGATGTCTCGGCAATGCAAGCCGAGCAGTTGCGCACCGATCATCTGCTGCTCGACATCGGCCAGCGTGCAGTTTCGGGTGGCTTCGTAACCGTGGCCGCGCAGGCTGCGAAATTTGGCCTGACGTTTGCGGGTGCCGCGGTGCTTGCCCGTCTGCTGAACCCAAGCGAATTCGGCCTAGTCGGAATGGTCTTGGGCGTCACGTGGCTCGTGGGAATTTTCAATGAGCTGGGCCTATCCACGGCAACGGTCCAGCGCCAGGATATAACCCAACAGCAGGTTTCGAACCTGTTCTGGATCAACGTCTCGGTCAGCGGAATCGTCAGCCTTATCGCTTGCGGGCTGGCGCCCCTTATGGCCAGGTTCTATCACGATCCTCGCGTTACCGGGATCATGATGGCGATGTCATCGGTGTTCCTGCTTACAGGATCGACGGTTCAGCATCGCGCCATACTTACGCGGCAGATGCGTTTTCGCGCGATTGGCGTGATCGATGTAACTGCCATGTTTGTCGGCTTTGGGACGGCGTGTTTGCTGGCATGGCGGGGATTTGCTTACTGGGCACTGGTTGCGCAGCAGCTCTTGAACGCGGCTGCGGCCCTCGTCCTCACCTGGTGCACTTCGAACTGGAGACCGAGCTGGCCGCGACGGAACAGCGGCGTTCGGCCGCTGCTGCATTTTGGCGCACACCTCACCATCGCTGATTTTATCGGACGCTTTTCTGTTAGTAGCGACAGCGTGCTGATTGGCAAGTTCTTCGGTGCCATTCCGCTCGGACTCTACACGCGGGCTTCTGTGCTACTGACACGGCCGCTCGAGCAGGTGTTCACTCCGATTAATGCTGTCATGGATCCCGTGCTCGCGCGGCTTCAGTCCGATCCGGAGCGGTATCGCCGGACTTTCATGCGCACCTACGACGCGCTGGCGATGATCGTATTCCCGTTTGCGGCTGTTTGTCTGGCTTTGTCAAAGCCGATGGTGCTGGTAATCCTCGGTCCGAAGTGGACGGGTGTTATCCCGCTGTTTTCAGCCTTCGCATTGGTGGCGATCTCTTCGCCGCTGTCGAACGTTGTCTGCTGGATCTATCAGAGTCAGGGACGAGGTCAGGATCAGTTGCGTAGCCACACGGCAGCAGGAGTCATCACGGTGATTGCCTACGCGATTGGCCTTATCTGGGGACCTCTCGGACTGATCCTCTCGCTGGCAATCACAAGCGCGGTTATCCGGCTGCCGCTTGTGTACTACATCGCCGGCCGCAGCGGTCCAGTCTCCACGGGCGATTTGTGGCGTGGATTCTTCGCACAATTACCAGCGTGGGTAACAGTGTATGTTGCGACGCTGCTGGCGCGCATGGCTTTTGCCAATTCGGGACCGATCGTGCAGCTACTGGTTTGCGCTCCACTCGGAGTGGTGATCGGCGGGTTGTCGTTGTTACCCTTCCGCCGGCCACGCGACAGCGCGTTCTATGCCTTCAACATGGTCAAAGGCGTCTTGGTCAAACAGTGGAGCAAAGCGTAAATGTCTGTGAACGTAATTAATAAGTTGGAGAGTGCGGCTGCCGGTGAAGCGAAGCCAAAAGTGCCTCGTTCGAAGGCCAGCGCCAAAGTCGCATTCTTTGGGATTTTCGGCATACAGAACCTCGGCAACGAGTGCACGCTGCAGGCAATTGTTCATAACGCACGCGAGCGAGTAGTTGATGGGCAATTGCTTGCTATCTCATTTAGTCCCGAGGACACGCTCAGGCGGCACAACCTAACTGCGTTGCCGATGTCCTTTCAGGACTTCTCCAATGTTCGCCCGGGACGCGTAGCCAGACTGCTGCGGATTTTGTTCAAACGCATTCCCGGTGAGCTGGCGAATTGGACAAAAGCAATCAAGCGTTTGCGAGGAACCGATCTTGTAGTGATGACCGGAACCGGCATGCTGACGGACTACAGCACCACGGCATTTAGTTTTCCTTATCACGTGTTCCGCTGGGCACTCGCCGCCCGGCTGGCAGGGTGCAGAGTACGCTTCGTTGGCGTTGGCGTCGGGCCTATTTATCAGCGCATGAGCCGGCAATTCATTCGCTGGGCGTTGAAGCTCGCGGACTATAAGAGCTTCCGCGACGAATTCTCAAAAAGCCGAATCAGGGGCGTCTACGACAGCAGCAAAGACCACGTTTTTCCTGACCTAGCTTTCAGCCTTCCGCAAGTCATGTTCCCGCCGCGACGCGCCCGCGGGCGCCAGAAACAGCAGATCGGTCTCGGCATCATGGACCACCGCGACATTCACCTTTTTTCTGGCGTGGAGCAGGAAGCGGAATACTCGGCCTACCTGGACAAAATGTGCGAATTCGTGGAATGGCTCATCCACCATGATTACCAGGTGCGGATTCTGCAGGGGGATGCAAAGCACGACCCCAGGGCACGCGCCGATCTCAAGGAACGGCTTGAGAAACGGGGAACTCGCTACGAAAAAGCCGGTATCTTCGATGAGGGCGGCTCTTCGGTGGAAGAGTTGCTTGAGCAGCTGGCGCAAGTGGATCTCATTGTTTCGCCGCGGTTCCACAATCTCTTGCTGGGCATGATGATGAACATCCCGGCAATTTCAATTTCATATGATCCAAAGAGCGACGCGCTCCTAGAGGGCATGGGGTTAGGTCGGTATCGCCAAGAACTGTTCAAACTTGATGTGCACCTCTTAGTTCAGCACTTTATTGAGTTGCAGGGAAGGATTCAGGAAGTCAAACCGATCATTCACGAAAAGGCTAATTACTATCGCGCTCTCCTAGATCAACAATATGACCTGATCTTTGGTGATGTAGACCGACTGGCTGCCCGGAGGGCAAAGCTCCAATGAATTGGCAGGCGACAGAGGAAACGATGCATCAAGACGGCGCCGGAAATTACCGGCAAAAAGATTATTGGGTCGTCCAGAACCTCGAGTATTCGGAACCGAGCTTTCGGCTGCACAAGTGCAGCCGGATACTTAAGCACCTGGCTAGGGGCAGGGAATGTAGCTTGCTGGACGTTGGATGCGGCCCTGGCGCGCTGCGCCAAGTGCTTTCTGCAAATATCAAGTATCACGGTATTGATATTGCAATCCAGCAACCTACACCTTTCATGCGCGAAATAGATTTCGCGAAGAAGCCGATCTCGTTCGACGGGAGGAGTTTTGATTTTATTTGCACGTTAGGCGTGCTGGAATACATGGGTACGCTGCAAACGCAGAAGTTTCGGGAGATTAAGAGCATCCTGAATCCCGGAGGCAAGTTCATCACTTCATACATCAATTTTGGCCACTTCCGCCCCCTGGTGTGGCCGAACTACAACAACGTGCAGTCGATTAAATCGATGGCGAGCAGCCTGAGCGAGGTGTTCAAGGTCGAGCGCTATTTCCCAGCGTCGCACCACTGGCGGCAGAAGCAGCCGGGAAAATACGCGCTGCGCGGCATGCAAATGCATATCAACTTCAACATCCCGGTGCTAAGCCCAGCACTTGCCGTGGAGTATTTCTTCGTGTGCTCGCACAAATAGCGAACCTCGGATCGCTGTGGTGTGAAAGGGGACTTCGAGGAAACTGATGAGCTGTGACAAGGATGCCGAAATCTGAAATGAGACAGGGATCTGCCCTGCGGTTCACTAAGACGAAGATTGAAGGTGCAGTGCTGATCGATCCAGTTTTGAGAAATGACGAACGAGGGCACTTTTCCAGAGCATGGTGCAGCCGCGAATTTGCCGAGCAAGGCATCGATTTCGTGCCCGTACAGGCAAACGTAGGTTTTAGCAAAAAAAAAGGGACGGTTCGAGGGATGCACTTTCAGCTGGAACCTGCGTTGGAAGCCAAACTCATTCGTTGCACTCGAGGAGCTCTGTTCGACGTAGCCGTTGATCTCAGACCCGAATCCCCCTCTTACGGGAAATGGTACGGTGCAGAATTAACCGCGGCGGAGGGACGAATGTTCTACGTACCCGAGCGCTGTGCGCATGGATACCAGACTCTTGAGGATGCAACAGATCTGATGTATTTGACGTCGCAGTACTACACATCGGTCGCCGCGACCGGCGTCCGGTTTGATGACCCAGCCTTCGGTATCGAGTGGCCTCTGGCTGTATCAACGATCTCAGAACAAGACCGTAGTTGGCCACTATTTCAGATTAAGAGAAACTGATGATTTTGGATTCAGCCTTACTTCAGCGTGAATCGCGCGGGCAAGCCATTCGTGTCGCACTGATTGGAGCAGGAGCCGCAGGGCGTGCCATTGCCCTGCAGTTGGGAACACCGGTACCGGGAATTCGCCTGGCAGCAATCGTAAACCGTACGCCAGAACATGCAGAGCGTGCGTTTCGGGAGGCAGGCTTCAAGGAGTGGCGCCGCGTGTCGTCACCGACCGAAGCTGAGGCCGCGATTGCTCGCGGAGTACCGGTGCTGACGGACGATCCATCGGTGGTGACTCGTTCGAATGCGATTGATTTAATCGTAGAGGCTACAGGCACGATCGAATTGGCGGCCAGCACAGCTCTCGATGCGATCGAACATGGCAAGCACGTCGTGTTAGTGAATGCGGAGCTAGATTCTCTCCTGGGTCCCATTCTTAATGCCAAGGCGCATCAGTCGGGAGTCGTAATAACCCACACGGACGGCGAAGAGCCGGGAGTGGCCATGACCCTCCTTCGTTATCTCCGATCTGTTGGGCTTCGTCCAGTTGCCGCGGGCAACCTCAAAGGCATGGTCGACTACTATCGGACCCCCGAAACCCAGCGGGGTTTTGCCGAAAAGTACGACCAGGATGTCAAGAAAGTTACTTCATTTGCTGATGCCACAAAGCTCTCCATGGAAACGACCATCCTCGCGAATGCAACGGGGTTTCACGTTGGCCGCCGTGGAATGTATGGGCCCAAGTGCGACTACGTACGGCAAATGGCGCAGTTACTACCCACAGATCAGATGCTCGCGACTGGCCTGGTCGACTATGCGCTGGGCGCGGCCCCGTACACCGGCGCTTTCGTCATCGCTTACGAAGATTCACCTCTCAAGAAGGCTCAGATGAGCTACGTCAAACTCGGAGATGGCCCATTCTTTGTCTTTTACACGCCCTTTCATTTGCCGCACATCCAAATCGCGTCAACCATCGGTCGAGCAGTAATTCATCAGGACGCGACGGTCGCACCGATTCAGGGACCGGTTTGTGAAGTATTAGCGATGGCTAAGCGCGACTTGAAAGCCGGCGAGGGTCTCGACGGCGTGGGTGGGTTCTGTGCGTACGGACTGATTGAAAACACAGCGGCGGCTCGCACGCTGGATGCATTGCCGATAAGCCTTTCTGAGGATTGCGTGCTGCGCCGAGATGTCAAAAAGGACGAAGTGATCTCGTTTAAAGATGTCGCTGTACCAGTTCGAACTGTTACCGACAGGCTTTGGAGCGAGCAATTGGCGCGCTGGCCACAAGCACGGCGTGCAGCAGAGCATTGAGTCACGTATCGACCCAGCTGTGCACTCCCATCAAGTTGTGAATTGTTTACTAATCCCTCAGCTTTCTGCTTGTCACCCGCCTCAACCTCGATTATCTAATCCATCATGATTAATCGTTCTTATTGGAAGGGTCGTCGTGTGTTCGTCACCGGGCATACCGGCTTCAAAGGTAGCTGGCTGTCGCTCTGGCTAGCTGCGCTCGGCGCGGAGACTACGGGATACGCGCTTCCGCCGCCAACCAAGCCGAGTCTTTTCGAATTGGCAAAAGTCACGGACTCCATCCGCTCGATTTATGCGGACGTTCGCGATTTCGAGAAACTGAAAAAAGCTATTGATCAGTGCTGTCCTGAAGTCGTAATTCACATGGCTGCGCAAACAGTGGTTCGGACTGGATATGAGAATCCGATCGAGACGTACTCTTCTAATGTCATGGGTACGGTCCATGTCCTGGAAGCGCTGCGCCAGCTCGAACGTCCTTGCGTGGTTGTCAACGTCACAAGTGACAAGTGCTACGAGAATCGCGAATGGATTTGGGCGTATCGCGAAAACGATTCCCTCGGTGGCCACGATCCTTACTCGAATTCAAAAGCTTGTGCCGAGCTAGTAACCAACGCGTTTCGGGATTCGTTTTTTTCGACCAAAATGTTGGACCGTCACGGCGTCGCCGTCGCAAGCGCACGTGCCGGAAATGTCATTGGCGGTGGCGATTGGACAACGCACCAGCTCATTCCTGACTTGATGAGGGCCTTTCTTGCAGAAAAGCCTTGCTTCATCCGCAATCCTTCTGCTACCCGACCGTGGCAATTTGTCTTGGAGCCTCTGCGTGGATACTTAATGTTGGCGGAACGCTTAGCTGAGAACGGAGCGAGTTTCGCGACAGCTTGGAATTTCGGTCCTGCCGACGAGGATGCTAGACCCGTGTCTTGGATCGCGGACAAGTTAGCGCGGACATGGGGCAATAACGCTTCGTGGACTCACGATGGCGGCACACACCCACATGAGGCACACTTACTCAAATTGGACGCTTCTAGGGCTAAGGCCGTTCTGAAATGGCATCCCAAACTTCCCTTGGACGCGGCACTCGAATGGATTGCAAAATGGTACCGTGGTTTTCAGGAACAAGCTGATCTTCGAGTTCTTACCGAAGCTCAGATCAAACGCTATGAAGAGTTGTCGCAGCAGTGATGCCGACTGGTCGCAGAACGTTGATATTTCGCAGAGATTTGTTCGGGCTAGTTAATTCGCGAATATCATTCCAGAAAGGGAAGAGAGTGTCGAAAGCTGGCGAGGAGAATCGCATAAACTCCTTGCGCGGATGTGAACAGAATTGAAACCGTTGCGAGCAAACCAACCTTACCTCTCGCTGACTAGGTGCGATGAAAATAGTTGAAGCGCAAATGGGCTCGGAACAAGTAGGAGCTGATGCTGCTCAGGCATTCTTGGAGTACTTCCGCTGCCCGCGCGCCTTTGCGCCATTTCGGGTCATGAGGAGCTCGCCGGGAGGCGAAGGCTTTTTTCGTTTCGGATCCGCTGTTTGTTTCGGCAAGATTTTCGCTGCTGAGTGGGCCGAGGCTCCCGACCGTACACTGTTTGATGCCTTGTCGGCAACCGAAGCCTCAACTGGGCACGAAGTCGGTTTGTTGTTTAACCCCACCGAAGTCATCGAGAATCTTCGCAGGGAGCGATATCTCGTCAGTAGCCGCGGTGAGCGCCGTCTCCGCTCTTTGTACTACTTGATTCGGCCGATACTTCCGTTTCCGATTCGCAAGGTGCTACACCGATACGTATCTCGAAAGCGATGCGGCAGTGTGCTTCCCGCATGGCCGGTGGATTGCTCCGTAGAACAAATTTTCCAGTCTTTGATGGAACTGGCGATTCCTGCCACGGGCGAGCCTGAGATTCCATTTATCTGGTTCTGGCCCGAAGGAAAACGTTGCGCTGCCATGATGACTCATGACGTGGAAGAGGAGATCGGCGTAGCTCACTGTGACGTATTAATGGACTTGGATGACTCCTTCAGTGTTAAGGCGTCGTTCCAGATAATTCCAGAGGGGAGATATGAGGGGGCCGAGGCACTCATCACCCACATTCGCAGCCGTGGCTTTGAGGCGAATGTTCACGACCTGGATCACGATGGTCGACTTTACGAACACCAGGAACTGTTCCGGCAGCGCTCGCAGAAGATCAATCACTATGCCCGAAAGTACCAAATGGAGGGCTTTCGTGCCGGCTCGATGCATCGCAACCAGGAATGGTTCGACTTGTTGGAGTTCCAATACGACATGTCCGTGCCTACAGTGGCTCACATGGAACCGCAAAGTGGTGGGTGCTGCACGGTCACACCTTACTTTGTGGGAGACGTTTTGGAATTGCCGCTCACGACCGTACAGGATCACAGCCTGTTCTACATCCTCGGCGAGCACTCCATTGATCTTTGGCGAAAACAGATCGAAATCATCTCTGCCCATCATGGTTTAATCAGCTTCATCGTTCATCCAGACTACATCGTGAAAGCCACAGAGCGGAGGATGTATTGCCAGTTGCTCCAACACTTATCGGACATGCGTGAAGAGCACGACACATGGTTTGCGCTCCCCCAAGAGATCAATCGCTGGTGGCGCCAGCGTAGGGAGATGCGCTTGGTTAGGACACCCGACGGATGGCAAATTAGCGGGCTAGGATCGGAGCGAGCGCGACTAGCGTATGCAAGAATCGTCGACGGCAAACTCGCATATCGCATTGTGGGCGGTTCCCCGTCAAGCTCGACAGAGAGCGCATCTGCGCGGAATAGTGATCTCTCTGCTGAACATGTCGATTGCGGCTAATGAGCACGACGTGCTAGTTATGCAGTTACCGCAATGACCGTTTACAGCCTTGATCCACTGCAGGATCCCCGCTGGCAAGATCTTCTTGAAACGCATCCCCACGCTTCGATATTTCATACGCCCGGTTGGCTCAATGCTTTACGTCGCACCTACGGGTATAAACCCATCCTGTTGACGACTGCTCCGCCGGATGCGCGACTAACAGACGGTATCCCCTTTTGCCGCATCGATAGCTGGCTGACGGGATCTCGATTGGTTTCAGTCGCGTTTGCAGATCACTGCCAACCTCTCGTCAGCAAAGCAGACGCATCCGCCGATCTCCTCAGACAGCTACAGCAGATCTGCTTCCGAGAAAAGTACGGGTACGTTGAATTGCGACTGTTGAACTCAGATGTACTTGGCCTCGAAGATCGTACCGGGCTTGCGAATAGCGAGAGCTTTGCCTACCACGAGCTTGATCTTCGTCCCGATTTGGAAATTATCTTTCGTGGCTTGCATCCAAGCTGCGTGCAGCGGAAAATTCGACGCGCTGAAAGAGAAGGGTTGACGTACGAAGAGGGATCATTCGATCGGATTTTGGAACAGTTTTACTCCCTCCTAATCTTGACGCGCCGCCGGCACGGTCTTCCTCCGCAACCGTTCGCCTGGTTTCTCAACTTGCGCAATTGCCTGCGAGATGCTTTCAAGATCCATATTGCATCAAAGGATCATCAGGCCATCGCTAGTATCCTGACTCTCCGTCACAAGGGCACGCTCGTATACAAGTACGGGTGTTCCGACGCTCGTTTTCACGCGACGGGAGCCGTGCCATTTCTGTTTTGGCAAGCTATCCAGTATGGAAAAGCTCTTGGCTTATGTAAGCTCGATCTCGGTCGTTCCGACTATGAGGATCAAGGTTTGATCGCGTTTAAGAATCACTTAGGGGCGACGTCTTCTAGATTGAATTACTATCGTTATCCGTATCAGCCTGCGTCGAGAATGGATCGTAGAAGTGTCTCACGCTCAAGGGTTTGGTCATACTTGCCCGATTCGCTCCTAAAAGCGGCTGGTAACCTGCTGTATCGGCATGTTGGTTGATGTTTTTGCCGTGAATAACTCAGCACAGCTTGCGATTCGACTTACCAGATCGACAGACATGGAGCGGAATTCGCTAAATGATTAATGTCACCCTTAATAAGGATGCGTCCACACCTCTGAATGTGCTCTGCATTGGATGCCACTCTGATGACATTGAGATTGGCTGTGGCGGCACAGTTCTGCGCCTGGCTCAGCTCCATCCCGGCTCGAAGTTTCACTGGGTCGTATTGAGCGCAATTGGTCCTCGAAAAGCTGAGGCGCTGCGCGGCGCTAGCCTGTTCGTCTCTCCCGACTGTCTGCAAGGGCAGGTGCTCAAAGACTTTCGAGATTCCTTCATGCCGTTCGTTGGCGCCGAAATCAAAGGCGTTTTTGAGGATATGAAGCGATCCATTTCTCCCGATTTGGTCCTCACTCACTATCGCAAAGACTCACATCAGGATCACCGGCTGGTCGCCGAATTAACCTGGAATACCTTTCGCGATCATCTAATCTTGGAGTATGAGATCCCAAAATACGACGGCGACCTGGGGCAGCCGGGGCTTTATGTCCCATTGCCCGCCGAGTTGTGTCAGAAGAAAGTCGGGTATTTGATGGATGTGTTCGCGTCTCAGAGATCGAAGCGCTGGTTTCAGGAAAGCACGTTCATGGGCCTCATGCGCATACGGGGCATGGAGTGCAATTCTCCTTCCGGCTACGCTGAAGCTTTCTACTGCCGCAAGATGGTGTTGTGATTCCGCTGGTTCCTGATCACGCTCCGAGCCCCAATCCCCCTTTCAGATTACTAAGTCGAAGGTTCCTTTCGTTGTCGAAGCCAATTAGTTCGATGACTTAACCCAACAGTTATATCTATCATATAAATCTATTACTATATAAGTAATAGACTGGGAAGGGTTACTCAGCACCGTGGTAGCTGTTAAAAGAGACAGTCTGTCGTCCTATATGCAAACTCTTGCGCATTCTGTCTCAAGTGGCGAAAGTCTCCCTATTTTTCGGCTAGTTACTGTGGTGCGAATCCTTCTAAACACTTGTAAAGATGGGTGATTAGGAGCACATAGATGCACTGAGGTACATGCCCAAGTGGCCAGGGGCGTGCTGTACCACGGTGTATGAAGCTGATAACTAAGCGCCTTCTCGAAGTCGCGGTTATAGCCATTCTTTTGACGGTCGCTGCGGAAGCACAACAGTCGGCGATTCAACCTGTGCAGGCGCCTAAACCTACCATGACTGCACGATTGTCTGCTGGTCCACTCGAAACAGGCGTTACAAGCGTCTCGGCTACAGATTCTGCCCTCGCCGTGTCCAACGGGGCGATTCTCCCACTGACACCCCAACCGGCCTTAAAGCCCACAACCAATCAGCCCGAAAACGGTCCAAGTCAGCGCGAACTGCGTGTCTGGAAAACCCTGCTGATCGCACAGCATTCCGCGGCGGGCTTCGATGCGTGGACGACTCGTCGCTCGATCGAAAGCGGAAACGGATTCGAACGCAACATCCTTGTCAGGCCCTTTGCTAATTCGGCGGCAATCTACCCGGCGCTACAGGTCATGCCGTTCGGTTTTGACTACCTGAGCCATCGCATGATGCGCAGTCAGAATCGGCTCTTCCGCAAGACGTGGTGGATGCCACAAGCTGCGTCTGCGGCGGCCTCTCTGTGGTGCGGAAGCAGGAACCTGCGCGTCGCCAGCCTCAAACGATAGAGCCCAGTTACCCAAAAGTTGGTCATCCCCTACGAAGTTAGTGATTACGAGGTCGGACCGTTTAAAGAAACGGCGGGCGCAGCCCGATACTTCCACTTCGGTACCTGGCACCAATTGAATGTGGAAACGCTTTCTGCGCGTGTGAAACCTCTTGCGGCCTTGTCCAAGAAATAAGTCCGACAACACAACTGGAAGATGCTGAAAAAAAACGACTTGTGTGAAGCCAGAAATGACAATGCGTGGCCCTCGGATTGCACACTTCTAGGCGAAGGCGGGTAGCGTCCCGATGAAGAGGCGTCGCAGTGTGTGACGCGTCTTCATTTGGCGCAACCGCTTGAAGTACGAAAGAGGCAAGATGAAACTAACTCGTTTCACATGGCTAGCTGTACTTGTTGGCATGGGTCTGCTGTCCGGAATGGCCCACGCGGATGCCATGTTTCAAGTCGGCGGTGCCGTCGGCTGTCCTGGCAACAGTTGCTATGGCGGCACCTATACACTCCAATTCGTCGGTAACAACTCAGGAACCACCTTCGATGTAACGCTAACAGCAATGACGCCCACCAGCGGCGTTGCCTTTGGAGATTACATCAGCAACGTGGAGTTCAGTGACAGTAAGGCGATTTCGTCGGCTTCGCTCACGTCAGCGCCCGGGGGGTCAGGTGCGTGGAGCACCACGTTCGGACCTTTGAGCAACAACGGTTGTGGCGGAGGCAATAACATCTTTGCTTGCAGTAGCCAGAACCTTGTGGGCGGCTTGTTGACGTTGGCCAAGGCCAATGGAGGCACTTACTCGTGGACGTGGCACGTGGTTTTTGCTTCTGCTGGTTTGGATACGACTCTAGACGACGTCCACATCGGACTACAATACGAGCAGGCTGGTGGCAGCAATGGTCTGATCGTATCTGAGACCGCGGTTCCGGAGCCCTCGTCATTGGCATTTCTTGGCACTGGGCTTGGCGGAGTCGGTCTCTTCCTGCGCCGACGTTCGGGGAGACTTAAACCTTAAACCCTGCGTTTTTCATCGCGCGATCAATTCGGCACATCGACCTTTCGATGCGCCGAATTTTTTTTTGGCTGGAATCATAGTAGGGCTAGTCACAACAAGTAGTGATCCATTAGAGTCACGACCCCCTCAGTGCGCGCTCGGAAATGTTTGCGATAGTGCGTGTTTTAGCGTGCCTAGGATTTCGTGGGAGAGCGACAGTCTCGCGATGGCTGCTCGGCTCGCCTGGCAAATAGTCGGCGAGTGCTCGGAATCGCGGCTCCAGCGGCGCAAAAGATTCACGTCCACAATTGCCCTTCGGTGTGATCGTGGTTTGGAAAAATCGACGCTTCGGACGTTCGCTCACCTGCAAAGATTTACTTGACTAATCGAAGGGCGCTCACGCAAAATTCATTCGCACTTCCCCACGAGATACTCCCCTGGGAAACTGTCTCCCCCTTGCAGTTCCGACATTACAAGAGTCATTGCATGGTTGCGAAGGATTCATTTCGGTTAGTTACGGCATTTGCCGTGCTGGCAAAACTGGCGGCGCTCCTAGCTGTGCTTTTTGTTTTCCTTTCCGCGGTTTCAACTTCGGATGACGCCGTGCAGCAGGAAGCTCTCGCTCAACCGCAAGTGCATTTAATGCGCACCTGCAAGCTGCTGCCCCCGGGTGTTATTTCAACCGCTCTCGTACCAGTAACCAACTCTCGCTTCGAGCCGAACACTGGCTGCTTGTCGAAAATAGACGAGCCAGAATTTCCTGCTCCACTGGCGGAATCCGTTCGAACGCGGTTCGGTCGTTCTCCGCCTCGCGTCTCCTCTCTCTAGAAACTCTGACAGAACGTCGTAACGTCACTATGAGACATTCTTCTGCCTACATTAAGACAGGAGACGTTGGCCCCACCAGGCAATTGGCGGGTTCGGCGACGCTATTTATTTTGTGCTGGGTGACCCGGCTCGTTGCCTAATCGCGAGTCAAGGCCGTAATCACCGAACTTATCAAGGACGAAACACGAGAGCCAGATGAACGACCCTGTGGAGCAATACTTTCTTTATCCACCTAATGGAACCCCGAAGTTCACGGTTGCGGCCCCGCTGTCGTCAGATCGCGGATATTTTCGAGTTGGTCCGAATCTAGTGTGCTACGGCAAGACGAGCGCAGGTTATCGATATCAAACAACCGACGAGTCTCTCTATGACGCTGCTGATGACGTCGTTTTCAAAGGAAACAGCATCGAGCTCCCATTTGATCCCGCGGAAGTGATAACCAACCTGACGTATGAGCTCTATGTAGAGCACCATGCTACACATCCAAGTAAGCTGCTTCGTCAGGCTTATTATTCTCTACGGCCGATGCTCCCAATCGCGTTGAGAAGCCCTCTGCAGAGGCGGTATTTCGCAAGGAGAAAGAAGGCTTCATTTCCGGCATGGCCAGTGGACACGACCGTCGATGACCTAATAAACAAATTATTGCTCCTCGGCCTGAAATCAGCGGGTGTGCCAGCGCTCCCATTCATCTGGTTCTGGCCCGACGGCGCAAGCGCGTGTTCGATCATGACTCATGATGTCGAGACTGAAGCGGGCAAGGAGTTTTGCTCAGAGTTGATGGACGTAGACGAGGAGTTTGGAATTCCTGCCTCGTTTCAAATTGTTCCAGAACGGCGCTATGACGTCACAGCGTACTTCATAAATAGCCTAAAGAAACGGGATTTTGAGGTGAACCTTCAAGACCTAAATCACGATGGTCATCTGTTTTCAAGCTACCGAGAGTTCAGCAAAAGGGTACAGCGAATCAACAATTATGGGCGAGACTTCGACGTTTCGGGATTTCGTTCAGCCATCCTTTATCGGCGACAGGAGTGGTTCGGGTTACTTGATTTCGAATACGACATGTCTGTTCCCAATACAGCGCACTACGATCCTCAACCGGGCGGGTGTTGTACTGTAATGCCGTATTTCATCGGCAAGATACTTGAATTACCTCTCACGACATCCCAGGACTACACCGTTTTTCATTATCTGAAAAGCTATTCCCTCAACCTATGGCGCAATCAAATAGGTTCTATTCTCGCCAAACACGGGCTCATCAGTTTTATCTTCCATCCTGATTATCTTGCAGATCGCCGCGCTCTGAACGTGTACAGGGATTTGCTTGCGGAGCTCGGAGAATTGCGATCCACGAAAGCTGTTTGGATCACACATCCTCGGGAGGTGAATCGATGGTGGCGCAACCGTGCTGCAATGAGGTTAGCTTTCAGAGATGGCGAATGGGTTATTGAAGGTCCGGATAAGGACAGAGCGCGTGTCGCTTTTGCTTCCCTGGTGGATGGCAGAATCGTCTACACAATTCCTGAACCGAGCTGCTCGCTTGTTTCCGGAGCATTGAAGCAGGAAAAAGGTAAGGCACAGTGAAACATCATCACCGCCCCTCCGGCGAAGTTGTGTGACTTTACACTGTCAGTACAACGTGGAACTGTCCTTTCCGCTCATCATGCGGTCATACGCTTCCGCCGCCCTTTCTAGGGGATAGGTTCGATCATCGGACGCACTCCGGTTCGGCATCCTTTATCTCTTTTTCTAAAGGAATTGATACTTATGGTCTTGATCAGCAGCAACTGATTCTGTGACGCATTCGGAGCTGGCCGCAGAACGGAGGCTAAGGACATCACGTTCGTAGGATTTGTCAGGCTGTCTTCCCGTGCGAAATCGAATGTAGTCGCGCAAAAAGACACGCGAAGCATCCTGCTGACGTAAGCTACGTCCACCTTGAATTGTCCACTGGAGTTAGCAGCCGATCGGTTAAGGTTGAAATGGCCTGCTAACCGAAGGGCTGGTCTCGATGCGGTTCTTAAGTGGGACCAGAGAGCCGAGAATGAAAAAAGCAAGTAGACAGATGGCATGAGTCTGGTGATGCCTGCTTATTTCCCAAAATGAAAACGTTGCAAAATCTTTTATCTTGACGAGTTAGCATCGCTCCCTTGCAGTTGCTCACAAAATTTCAACTGACCGAATCTGGCTTCCGGCAGGCCGCTCTCGTTTTGGAGATTAGATTGCATAGTGCAGCGATGTAGTTGCGAATA
>Ga0126371_10000094_pt1 | contig 63423 bp, 58 predicted proteins | sample PanSoiMetaPlot_4_FD_110145 | JGI IMG/M metagenome (GOLD analysis project Ga0126371, IMG submission 110145) | Tropical forest soil microbial communities from Panama - MetaG Plot_4 | ecosystem: Environmental > Terrestrial > Soil > Tropical forest > Bulk soil | place: Panama | collected 2016-02-17
CACGCCGCCGAGGGTGTTCACGTTTTCGCCGACGAGGCCATAGCCGCACCCGACGCAGCCCGGCGCCGTGGCATAGATGTCCTGGATCTGGAGCGTCGCGTCCGAAATCGCGACCGCGTGCAGTGAGAACTCCACGCGCGAGAACTGGCTGAACGGGTAGGCCGCGGTCCCGAACATGTCGCGGATCACGAAGCGCCGGATGTTGGTGTTCAGCGCGTAGGCGCCGGACACGGAATCGAACGAGCTGGTGGACGGCTCGTAGAAGTAGTAGGGCTCCTGCGTGAATCCGATGATCCAATTGGTCCGGTGGACCTGGTTGATGTAGGCAGCAAGCACCTCGGCCTCGGCCAGCCGGCCATTCACCGCGCCGGAGAAGATCATGGTGCGGTCGCCCAGCATGTCCGAGAGCGAGATCGCCGTGCCTCCGAAGAACCCGCGCCCGAAGTTGTCGCGCTCATAGCCGATCGTCGGCCGCGCCACGTAGTCGGGCGTGTACCGCACGTGGTACGGCATGATCGAGAATTCAGCCGTGTCGGGGAGGGACAGGGTGTTCGAGTCGAGCAGCTGCTTCACCGAGACCGGGGTCGCCACCTTGGTGGTCTCGGCGGGCTGGGCACTCGATTGCCGCAGGCCCGAGGGAGCCCGGTAGATGGAGCTCGAGGGTGCAGCGGCGCTCCCGGTGTCGGCCGGAGCAGCGGGGGTCGCACCCTTGCTGGTGTCCCCATTGAGGCCGGCCAGCTCGTACCGCGGCCTGGTCTGGACATACCCGACGGGGCGCAGGGGTTTGGCCGCATAGGGCCGGCCGCGCAACGAGCGCGGGTTGTCGATGGCGTAGACGTCCCAGCTGCCGTCGTCGTAGTACGCGAACGCCAACCGGTCGGTCTCCTTGGCCCATGACAGGGCGGGGGAGATGGGCGTGATCCCGGAGACGCCCGTGTAGACGTCGGTCAGCTGGTAGACATTCTTGTCACTGAAGTCATAGAGGAAAACGTTCGGAATCCCGGTGCGATCGGAGACGAACGCGAGGGAGCGGCCGTCGGGCGCCCACACCGGATTGATGTTCCGGCCGTAGTCCATGTGGTCCAGCACTTCGACCTGGCCCGACTCCAGATGATACAGGGCGATCCTGAAGTTGCCGATGGCCAGGTCACCGAAATTGGTGTTAGGCCCGCGGTCGGTCGAGAACGCGATGGTCTTGCCGTCGGGGGACCACTGGGGCAGGAGGTCCGCGTACTTGTCGTTGGTCAGGCGCTTGAGGCCAGAGCCGTCGCGGTTGACGACGTACAGGTCGGCCAGGCCGCCGTCGAAGCCCGTGAACGCCAGCTGGTTCCCGTCCGGCGACCAGGTGGGGTTGTTCACCCCGTTCAACGGAATGCGCAGACGGGCGGCTTCTTTGTCCTTCTTGATGTCGAAGATGACCAGGTCGTCCCGGTCCTTGTGCTTCACTGCGATGGCGAAGTAGCGCCCGTCTGGTGAGAACGATCCTGAGGAATAGATGAACCGCAGGCTTTCGTAATTGCTGGACGTCGTCGACTTCACGAGTCGCCGGATGGTTTTCCCGGTTTCGGCGTCCGCGAGATACAGATCGATGAAGATGTCGTTGGCGCCGAAGTACGCGATGAGGCGGCCGTCCGGGGAGATCGCCGGTGCCAGATGGAGCGGTCCACCAGAACGCTTCTCGGTCAGCAGGGGCTCGGCGATGCGCCGGGCCGGGTAGTGGTCCGAGATCTGGGGTAGGAAGGTCGCCTGCACCGCATCGCGCCAGTCCTTCGAAAGCTCGTCGATCGAAATGCCGAGCGCCCGCTTGAAGGCGCCTTCGATGCCGGCACCGCGCGAGGCCTGGAGGATTTCCCCGACCACCTCGTCACCCCAGCGCTGGCCGATGTATGCCCACAGCGCGTGCCCGTAGAAGTACGGGAAGATGTTCGGGTCGTCGGTCATGTCCTCGATGGTCGGCAGGTGCCCCTGCAGGGCAGCGTCGCGGAGCGCCATCGTCGTCGCCGGATCCATCGGTCCGAGCGACAGATACTCCGCCATGCCTTCCATGAACCAGCCGGGCGGATTCACCGTGACCATCGTCTGGATGCCGGCGCCCGGGTGTCCGCCCGAATACACGTCGTACTGGAACTGGTGCGTCATCTCGTGCTCGATGACGTGTTCCATCTGATCGTACGACCCGGTGAACGGGATGACCATCCGGTGTTTGAAGAACTCCGTGACGCCTTCGACGCCTTCCGAGGGACTCTCCCCGCCCAGGGCGTTGGTTTCCTGAAACTCACTGTACGACGCGTACAGGAGGATCGGTTTCCGCTCGATGAAGTTGTGATGGAGAATGCGGGAGAGGCGCGCGTACGAACGCTCGGCAATGCGGGCCACGTCGAGCGCGGCTTCGCGTTCCACGGGATAGAAGTAGACGTCGAAGTGTTCGGTCTGGATGATCTGCCACTGGAAGGTGCGGTACTGGACTTTGTTCTGTCCGAAGGAATCGAAATCCTGCGCCGCCGCCGCACGGCTGAGAGCGGCGAACAGGAATCCCGCGCCAATGAGAACCTTCGTCGCCTTCATACCAGCCCACCCCCGGGTACGAGCCTTCATTCCCCGACCGCGACCACCGGTGCCTCACCCCAGAGCCGCTCCAACTGATAGAAGTCTCGGAGCTCCGGATGGAAGAGATGCACCACGAAGTCCACGTAATCCAGCAGCACCCACCGGCCCTGCGTCAGCCCCTCGACGTGATGGGGTTTGTTCTCTCCACCGAGCGACATCAAATGATCGGCCATGCCTCGCACGTGGGCGTCGGAGGTTCCCGACGCGATCACGAAGTAGTCCGTTGCTTCCGACAATCCCCGCAGGTCCAACACGATCACGTTCACCGCTTTCCGGTCCGACAACCCTTCCAGGATGGGCCGGAGCCCGGCGAGGGCGGGGGCGGGTTTCCCGCGTGAAACGCGCCCTCGACCGCTACTCATAGCGCCCCCCGGCGCCGTTTGTTCCGTCTTCGACCTGATAGAACACGCCCCAGGTCCCGATCCCGGTGTGCGCCGCGAGGACCGGGGTAATCGGACTGAGCAAAGCTTCCTTCGGCGCGAAGCGGTGGACCAGTTCCTGACGGAGGGTCTCCGCGAATTGCGGGATCCCCGCGTGCACCACACCGAGCCGGAGGGACTTCGGCTTCTCGGCGAGCGCCCGGTCGAGCAGGGCGAGGACTTTCGTGCGCGCCGCCTCGCGCCCGCGGGCCCGGCCCGCCGGGTCCACCACGCCACCAGGCGACAGCGTCAGGATAGGTTTCACGTTCAGGCGCGTCCCAAGCCAACCTGCCAGCCGGGACACGCGGCCGGACCGGATCAGGCGGTCCAGCTTATCTACGACGAAGAAGCCGGAGGATTGAGTCCGGACGCGCGCCAGCTCCTTGGCGATCTCCTCTGAGGCCATCCCCTGCGCCGCCAATTCGAGCCCCCGTAGCACCAGCATGCCCTCTCCGAGCGAGGCGCTGCGGGAGTCCACGAGCGAAATCCGGTCGCCGGCCACTTCCTTGGCCGCTGCATCGGCGTTCGCGAAGGTTCCCGACAAGGCCCTGGATACAGCAACCACCACAACTTTCTCGGCCACGCGCAGGGCGTCCGTATACACCTCGGCGAAGGCCTGACGGGTGGGTTGTGACGTCGTCGCATCCTGTCCCGAGCGCAGCCGGGTGTAGAACTCCGGCGCCGAAAGCTCAAGGCGGTCGCGGTAGACGCGGTCGCCAACGATGAGTTGCATCGGAACCAGGCCGATCTGCTTCTCGAACACGGCGGAATCCGGCAGGTCGCACGCCGTGTCGGCGACGAAGGCCACCGGGCGCTTGTTCACGAGGGCCTGGTGCTGGGCCCGCATGTCCTCCGCCTTGGTGTACTCGAGCGTGCCCCAGCCGCGGCCGAGGGCGAAGACCGCATCCGGGGTGTCGGTGTGGACGTGCGCCTTCAGGAGGTCGCCCGACTCGAGGACGACGATGGACCCACCCAGCTCCCGGAGCGCGCCGCGGACCTGCTCCGGCCTGGGGAGGGAGGTCCCGCGCACCATGACCTCGGTGCAGTATCGGAAGTCGCGGTCGGAGGCGACTTCGGTCGTCGCGGCGGCGTTCACCAGGTCGCGGTCCACGGCGCCCTGTGCCTGGCCCCCTTCTTCTATAAGACGCTTGACGCCATCCAGGAGTCTGACGAACCCCTTGGCCCCGGCGTCCACCACCCCGGCGGACTTGAGGGCCTGGAGCAGCTCGGGCGTGCCCTGCAGGGAGCGGTCCGCGCGGGTGACCAGGCGCCGCATGAAGACCTTGAGATCGCGCTCCTCGGCGGCCGCGTCGGCTTCGTCGGCGGCATCGCGGGCGACGGTGAGGATGGTGCCTTCGATGGGGTCGTCGAGCGCGCCGTTCAGACGATCGAAGCCCATGCGGATGGCGCGGGCGAGGTCACGAGCCGTGGCGGTGGGGCGGTCTCCCAGACCGTCACGGAGACCGAGCAGGAACTGCGACAGCATCATGCCGGAGTTGCCGCGGGCGCCGCGAATGCTCGCCTGCGCCATCGCCTCCGTCACCTGGGGCAGGGGGGCGTCTCCCAGCGTGCGGAGGGCCTGGGCGACTTCACGGAGGGTGAGCCACATGTTGGTCCCGGTGTCGCCGTCAGGCACCGGGAACACGTTCATCCGGTTCAGCTCGTCGCGCCCCGCCGCGACCCAGTCCGCCGCGGCCAGGAGCGACCGCGACAGGCGGGGTCCATCGACGTAACTGATGCCGGCGGGCACGGGGCGCGCCTTACTCCTTGACCACCGTCACCTGCACTTCGGGCCGGACGTCGGCGTGCACCTTCACGCCCACCTTGAAATCGCCCAGCGCGCGAATCGGCTCGGCGAGATCGATCTGGCGCTTGTCGATGTCGTGCCCCGCTTCGGCGAGGCGGCGCTGGATGTCGGCGGCGGTGATGGAGCCGTACAGCTTGTCTTCTTCACCCACCTTCACGGCGAATGTGAGGTGGACCTGCGCGAGCTTGTCGGCCACGACCTGTGCCGCATCCTTCTCGGCGGCGCGCACCTTTACGATGCGGGACGCTTCGAAGGTGATCTTCTTCTTGTTGCCCTCGGTGGCCGGATAGGCCAGGCCCTTGGGCAGCAGGAAATTGCGCGCGAAGCCGTCCTTGACCTTCACGACCTCGCCGGCCTTGCCGACGTGTTCCACGTCTTCCCGCAAAATGATTTCCATGCCGTCCTCGTGATCAGTTCGGCCGGCTCTCGAGCCGGCGCCGGAACTCCAACCAGGTATCACTCACACCCAGGACGCAGAGGCTCGGGGCGGTGGCGGGTGCGAAGAGCACCCCCGAAAACACCGCCAGCGCCTGCACCCAGGCCGGAACCGCGACGATGGCGGCGGCGGCGCCGACCACAGCCGCCCCGCGGAGCACGTACAGCGCTCCCAGAATCAGTCCGATGTTCAGCGCGGCGACGCGCAGGCCCGGAACGTCGCCCGACAGGATCCACGCGATCGCCGCCGCGATTACGCCCCACACGGCGCCGTCCGCGAGCCGGAACTCCCGGAACGGGCGCAACGCCGGACCCAGCGGCTTCTCGGCGGCCCGGATGTGCCACTGCCACCCTACCGCCAGGGCTCCGTACCCACTCAAGATCGCGAGCGCCGGGCGCGCGGTACTGAAGAAGCGCACCAGCGGCTCGAACTTCCCGTACATGTCCGCCAGCGTCCCGACGGCCGAGTCGATGGACATGACTTCGAACGTCGAGCGCAGCGCGAAGCTCGTTTCGCGGAGCGTGTCCCAGGCCAGGAGGCCCCAGGTGTCTGCGCCGTTCAGCATCCACGCGAGCACCACGGCACTCGCTCCACTCCACGCGAGGGCAGCCGTCGCGCGGGGCAGGAACGGACCCGGCGCGCTCCACGCCATCACGACGAAGGCCACGGCGGCGAAGAGCTGAAAGACGGCGATCACCGCACCGCTCGGCGATTCTCGCGGCGCCACCAGGGCCCCCAGCGCCAGGAGCCCGATCACCAGGGCCGCCGCGCGGTGCCATTTCGACTGCGAGCCCCCGATCAGCTGGAGACCCGCGAACGTCGCCCCCGCGAGCGGTACACTGGTCGTCGCGAAGGCGGCGAGGACTACCGTGCCGCTCACGAGCCACCAGATGCTCCGCGGGGAGCTCATCGTCAGCCGGTGAAGCCCTTGATGTACGGGATCAGGGCCAGCTGCCGCGCCCGCTTGATGGCGGTGGCCAGCTGTCGCTGGTGCCGTGCGCACATGCCGGACAGGCGCGACGGGAGAATCTTCCCGCGCTCGGTCAGGAACCGGCTCACGGTCCGGTCGTCCTTGTAATCCAGGACCCGGACTCCCGACTCACACACCGGGCACGTCTTCGAAGGGCGTCTCACGCGTCGTCCTCCTCAGCGTCGTCATCGCCGCCGATCGCCGGCGCCGGCACGGCCTTGGCTTCGGCTTCGGAGACGACCACCAGGAACCGCAGCACGCCCTCGTCCAGCTTGACCGCGCGCTCGTACTCGGGGAGCAGGTCCCCGGCGGTCTCGAACTGGGCCACGACGTAGTAGCCGGTGTCCTTCTTCTTGATGGGATAGGCGAGGGTCCGCTTGCCCCAATGGCTCACGTTCGTCATCGACCCCTTCCCGTCCTTGGTCAGGAGTGCGTGAAAACGATCGAGCTTCTCGGTGACGGCGGGTTCCTCGAGGGCACTGTCAAAGATGTAGACCGTCTCGTATCGACGAGTCATGCCACCTCCCTTTGGTCTAGAACGACCCGGTGCAGGTGCGGCACCGAGTAGGGGAATTGAGGCGCGAAAGATAGTCGGGAACGGGGAGGGGGCCAAGGGCGTAGGTAAAGGCATGTGGGCCTATTGCCTGGCGGTACTCCTGAGCCTCCCCCACGGCGATTCCAGTGTCTTGAAAGGAACCGTACTGTCCCTGGCCTCCGGGCATCCGCTCGCTGGGGTGACGGTTGTGGAGGCGGGTGGCGGCCAGGTCACGACTGACTCCACGGGGCAGTTCGAGATCACCGGGTCCGCATCCCGGCTCCACCTCACCTGGGGCGGCGTCAGCGGAACGGCCGTCATCCCTGCAGGTCCGACCGTTGAGGCGCTTCGCGTGGTGGTCGACACCGAGGCACCTGACCTCGATCCTGCGGTCGAGCATGTAGACTGGCATCTCGTCGGCCGATGGGGGATGCCGGGCTTCTTCGACCGGGCGCGGCAGGGGTTCGGGAAGTTCTTCACCCGGGACGACATCGCCCGCGCGGGATTTGCGAATCTGCGTGCCTTGCTGAAATCGCTCGACATCGCCCACGGCTGTCTCGTCGGGGGCGGCGGGTGCGGCGCTCGGACCTTCTATCGAGGTACGCCGGTCCTGGTATCGATTTATGTGGATGGCGTTTTTCAGCGGGACGAGAATGCCGATGATCGTCCGCTCGGAGACGTGGCCGGCATCGAGTACTACCCGGTGCCCTACCCTCCCCGGCCTGCGGCTACCAGTCCCGACCGGCAGTGGATGGTGAAGACCGACTACTTGCAACAGCTGCCGCTACAGGAGTTCACCGTGGTGATCTGGACCCGCGGCTTTCACCCCGGGCTGACTACACGTTGAAGCGGAAGAGCAGGACGTCGCCGTCCTGCACGATGTACTCCCGGCCCTCACTTCGCACCAATCCCTGTTCGCGTGCCGGCTTCCACCCGCCGGACTTCGTGAAATCTCCGAAGCTCACCGTCTCCGCCCGGATGAAACCTTTCTGAAAGTCCGAGTGAATGACGCCGGCGGCATCGTACGCCGTGTCGTTCACGTGAATCGTCCAGGCGCGCACTTCCTGCTCGCCGGCCGTGAAGTAGGTCCGGAGTCCCAGGAGCGCGTAGCCGGCATGAATCAAGCGGTCGAGGCCCGGCTCTTTCACGCCGGCACCCGACAGGAATTCCTTCCGCTCGTCACGGGACAACTCCGCCAGTTCCGCCTCCAGTTTGGCGGAGAAGGGGACCAGCTCGGCCTCCTCATGATGGGCGGCGACGGCTTGCTTCAAGACGTCGACGAACTTTCCGCCGCCCGCAGCGAGGTCGTCCTCGCTCACGTTGGCGGCGTAGAGAATCGGCTTGGAGGTGAGGAGACCCATCGCGCGCAGGGCCGCGAGCTCCTTTGCATCCTTGGCGGCCGCGCGCGCTCCCTTCCCGGCGTTCAGCTCGATCGTGACGCGCTCCAGCAGCGCCATCTCGACCTGCGCGTCCTTGTCGCCCGACTTGGCGCTCTTGCGGGTCTTGTCCATCCGGCGGTCGATGACCGACACATCCGCGAGCGCCAGCTCCGCCGAGATCACGTCGTGGTCGCGTACGGGATCCACGGGACCCATCACGTGCACGACGTCGGGATCTTCGAAGCACCGGATCACATGGACGATTGCGTCCACTTCGCGGATATGCGAAAGGAACTGATTGCCGAGGCCTTCGCCCTGCGAGGCGCCTTTGACGAGTCCGGCGATGTCCACGAACTCCACGACCGCCGGGACTTTCTTCTTGGGCTTGACCAGCTCGACGAGCTGCTCGAGCCGGGGATCGGGGACTTCCACCACGCCGACGTTCGGGTCGACCGTACAGAAGGGATAATTCTCCGCGGCCGCCGCCTTCGATGACGTCAGCGCGTTGAAGAGAGTGGATTTCCCGACGTTGGGGAGTCCGACGATGCCAAGACGAAGCATTACGGTCTTTCTATCGCGACATGAAGGGGGCGAATACGACCCACATGAGGAAGAGCACTCGCACAAGCGTCAGGCGGGAGCCTTTCCCGAGCGCGCCGATCCCGGCGACGACGAGCAGCGTAACCGCCACGCTGACCCACCCGGCCAGGTGAGCGGGAGTGGCGAGCGGACTCTGCGAGTGCGACGCCGCGAGAAGCGCGATCGCCCCCAGGAACGTGGTGGCGACCGACGGGCGGTGCAGGAGCCCCGTCCCCGCCATTGCCGCGAGTCCCCCGAGGGCCGTGCCGTAGGGTCCGAGGACGTGAAAGGGCACGAGTGAGACGACGAGCACGGCCAGCGCCCAGCGCTTGTCCCGCACCACCACCGCGACCGCGCCGAGCGCGATGCCGCCCAGGATGGCGGCGGTAGGACCCCAGGATGGGATCGGCGCCTCGCGCAGCGTGAGGGCCACCGGGTCTAGGCCCGCCGCGACGACGGCCGCAACGACCGCGACCGCCGCCGCGCTCACGGCGGTGCTCACGCTTCCCGACCGCTTGCCCGCGAACGCGAGGACCAGCGGGACCAGTGCCGCTACCAGCACGAGCATCGGCAGCGCGGCGCCATCCACGCGGTTCGCGACCAGCGGAGACGCCGAAGCGATGACGAGGGTGGCGGCGGCACCGAACGTCGCGGCATCCGATGCGTCCGCCGTGGGCGTGCTCGGGCGCAGCGCGGTGATCAATGCGGATCCCAACGCGAACGCGGCGACGAGCTGGCCGAACAGGTGCCAGCCGCCGTCATCGAGACCGGCCGCGACGCCGAACAGCTCGAACACCAGTCCCAAGCCAACGAGCACCACGCCGCCGGCGAACAACGCGAGCCGGCGAGGCTCGATACTGAAGTCCGCCACCCACGCGACCGCGGCGCCGGAGATGGCGCCCAGGGCGAAGCTGGCACCGGTGCGCGCGCTCACGAGGCCATCGAGCACGACCATCCCGATGAGCGCGAGCACCACGGGCTCCAGGTAGGTGGCCGGCACGGGGCGCTGGGTCGCCTGGCGCAGGCCGACGAGGGCGGGGAGGAGTGCCAGGGCGCCGGCGAGCACGGCGATTTCGGGGAACCAGGGGACGAGGTTCACGCGGGAGTTTCCCCCCGAAGCCAGCGTTCCACCGCCTCTACCATTTTCGGCATCGCCTGTTCGATCAGCTCCCTCTGCTCGGGATCGGCCGGGGCCAGGACGTAGTCGGCCCAGTCGCCGGTGCCTTCGGGCAGGGGACCGACGCCGATGCGCAGACGCGCGTAGCTCTGGGATTGCAGGGCGCCTTCGATGCTCTTCAGCCCGTTGTGGCCGCCCGCCGATCCGTCCAACCGGAGCCGGAACGTGCCGGCGGCGATGCGGAACTCGTCGACGAGGATCAGGAGATCGGTGGCCGGAGTGAAGGCAGGATCGGCGCGCAAGGAGACTAGGCCTGCGCCCGAGCGATTCATGTAGGTCTGGGGCTTGAGGACCTGGACCGGCACGCCCTCGACTTCACCCTCCGAAACGCGGGCGCGCTCACCCCGCCGGAAGGGACCGAAGCCCCACCGCGTGTTGAGCGCGTCCGCCAACCAGAAGCCTGCGTTGTGGCGCGTCGCCTGATACTCTTCGCCCGGATTCCCCAGGCCGACGACGGCGCGCAGGACTTATCCCTCTTTGCCGCCCTTGGGCTTGGCTTCGCCCTTGGGCTTGGCCTCGCCCTTGGCCTCCGCCGCCGGCTTGCCCGCTTCGCCTTCCTCTTCGTCGCCCTCGCGCTCCTTGCGAATGAGCTCGGGCTCGGCCACCTCGGTTGCACCTTCCGCCACGGGCGCCGCGACTTCCTCGGCACGGGGCGGGACGACCACCGCGATGGTGAGATCGGCGTGAGTCAGGATCGTCGCGTTCGGAATCACCAGGTCCTTCACATGGAGCGAGTGCCCGATGACCAGGGCCGATACGTCCAGCTCGACGCGATCCGGGATGTGCTCGGGGAGCACTTCGATTTCGACTTCGCGCGTCACCTGGTCCAGCACGCCACCGGCGTTGCGGACGCCGTCCGGAGTCCCGACGAGGTGCACCGGCACCTTGAGCTTGACCTTCTCATCCGCGTGGATCTCGTAGAAGTCCACGTGGATGATGTCGGGGCGGATGGGGTGACGCTGAATTTCGCGAATGAGCGCCTTCGCCTTCTTGCCGTCGACCGTGAGCTCGATCAGCGTGCTCTCCGGCTCGATGCCCATGAGAGCCTTCTCGAGCGACGGTCCGTCGACGGTGAGGTTCTGCGCGGCCCGGCCATGTCCGTAGACCACGGCCGGCACCTTCTTGGCGAACCGGGCCTGGCGCGCCGCGCCCTTGCCCGTCGTTTCGCGGGCCTGCGCGGTGAGACTGACGATCTGTGCCATGCGACTCCTGCCTTAGTCGAAAAGAGAACTGACCGACTGATTCGAATGTTCGTAGCTGATCGCCTTGGCCAGGATCGCCCCGACGGACAGCACCTTGAGTTTCTCGAACTGCCGTTCCGGCGTCAGCCGGATGGTGTTCGTCACCGCGACTTCCTCGATCGGCGCGGCGCGCAGCCGTTCGACCGCCGGACCCGAGAGCAGGGCGTGGGTCGCGAACGCGAACACCCGCTTGGCTCCGAGCCGCTTCAACGCCGCCGCGGCTTCGGTAATCGTGCCCGCGGTATCGATCATGTCGTCGGGGATGAGACAGTCCTTGCCGTCCACATCGCCGACCACGTTCACCACTTCCGCCACATTCGCCGACGGCCGCCGCTTGTCGATGATCGCCAGCGACGCGTTGAGCCGCTTCGCGAACCCGCGCGCCATCTTGGCTGACCCGACATCGGGGGCCACGACCACCGGATCGCGCAGGTCCTTGGTGCGGAAGTGCGCGACGAACACCGGCGCCGAGTACAGATGGTCCACCGGGAGGTCGAAGAAGCCCTGCACCTGGTGGGAGTGGAAATCCATTCCCAGCACCCGGTCCGCGCCCGCATGGCTGATCAGGTTCGCCATCAGCTTCGCGCTGATCGCCACCCGCGGCTGATCCTTCCGGTCCTGCCGCGCGTACCCGAAGTAGGGCAGGACTGCCGTCACGCGGGCCGCACTGGCCCGCCGAGCCGCGTCGATCAACAGCAGCAGCTCGATGTAATACTCGGCCGGCGGATTGGTCGGCTGGATGATGAAGACATCCCGCCCGCGGACGTTTTCGTCGATCTTGACGAAGATCTCACCGTCCGCGAACCGCCGGATGGTGACCGCGCACAACGGCTGTCCCAAATGCTGAGCCATCTCCTCGGCGAGCGGCCGGTTGGCCGTGCCCGCGAGCAGGAGCAGCTGGCTTCGGGAGAAGGTCAAATCCGCCATTTCTGAGCCGCGCAAGATAGCCGCCAAGCATCGCAAAGCCAAGGGGTTAAAACCTCTCAACCAAGCGAGGCCCTGCGGCGTAGAAACACCTGTGGCGCCAATCCCGGCGCCCTTAGGGAGGAACAACCGATGCGGAAGATGCTTGTCGCCGTCGCCCTCTTGGGGGGCGCTGTCATGCCGCTCGCGGCGCAGGGCGGTGGGGGGATGGGTGGTGGCCGCGGGTTCGCGCCGCCCCCGAATCACTGGATGACCATGGACTCGGTCGGAACGGCCCTGGGCCTGACCGCCGCCGAGAAGACGGCCATTCAGCCGCAGTACGACTCGATCAATGCGATTCTGAAGAGAGCTCAGACCCTTCGCGACTCGCTCAGGGCAAGCATGGCCCCGGGCGGCGACATGCGGTCCGCCTTTGCCGCGGCGCGCGCCATCATGCAGCCACTGCAGGACCAGGAAGACGCGCTGCTGAAGGAGATCCACGGCAAAATCTCCGCGGCGGCCGCTACGAAGCTCGAGGCGGCGCCTCCTCCGCGGGTCATGCGTCAGCGTCCCGCCGGCGGCATGGGTGGCGGTCCGGGTCGCTAACGAAGTCCCGTAAACGCGCGAGCCCTCCCGATCGAGAGGGCTCGTTCGTTTCGTGTGAGTCTACAGTCGGAAGAGGTAGGTGAACTTGGTGAAGAACCCGTCCGCCGTCCGTTGGAGTCCCCGGAACGCGAAGGTCCCCTGATCGTCGAGGCTCGAGCCGTACCCGGCGTACAACACCGTACCGGGCGAAGGCGTGAATGCGACGAGCCAGTCCATCCGGAAGCCATTCTGCGTGAACTGCAGTGCCCGTTCGTAAACGCCGGTCGACGGATTCTTGATCAGGATCGGGTCGTTGGTCCGCGAATCGTCGCGCAGCGAGTCCTGGAACGTCGAGACATATTGTCCGACCACGCGAACGAACAGCGGACGCGACACCTGGTACTCCACTTTGAGTCGCGGAATCAGCTGCCGCGCGACCAGGGTGCCATCGTCCCGCCGCCAATATTCCTGGTGGAGGTATGTTCCGCCCACCCGAATCCGGTCATTGGGACGCCAGTTGACGCCGCCCTGCATGATCAGGATTCGGGCCGGAGACCACTCGTAGAAGTTCTCGTCCTGAATAGCGGGGAGAAATAACAAGTTTGCGTCGAAGTGCCGGTACTGCGGTGTCGCAAACTGGATGAGGATGTCGAGGTTCCGGATGTCCGGCACGCCGACGAACGGCACCGTATCCGTTACGCTCCCGACCGTCCGCTGCAGCGCGTAGTTCGCGTAGAGCGAAGGATCATAGCCGAAGCGTTCGAAGAACAGTCCCGTGCTGACGGTCCAGCCCCGGATGACGGTGTTGGTATTGAAATGGATCTCGCGGTCGTCGGGGGCATCAGCCGACTGGAAGTGCGGGTAGAGCCAGCGGCCGAAGAGGAGAATGTCCCCGCTCCAGCTTTCGATGGCGGCGCCAGGCGCGCCGTAGAACGTGATCTGGTGATCGGCCTGACCCACCGCGATGCCGTTCCGTGAAATAAACCCCGACTGATCGAAGAACTGCGGGTGAATGCCGGCCAACGAGTAGGAGAACTGGAACTGCCGCCCCGACCGAACGAGGGACGCCGACCAGAGGGGTCCCTGAATCGTGCTTCCGGCGGTGCGCGTGAAGCTTTCCGCGCCCTGAAGACCGAGCGTGTAGATGCCGCCGAACGTGATGCGGGCGTCGGCACCCATGACGCGGTTCCAGTCGGTCCCGTCCTGCTTGTCGGTGTACACGATGCCCGCCGTCGACTGGCCGCCGAGATCGGCCCGGGCGCGGAGGATATTGTAGAAGGGGTTGTCGGTGCCGGACGCGGAGAACGCCTGCGCGTCCATGCCGGAGAGCACCCCGATGCCGATGTTGCCCACTTTCCCCGTCACTTTCACCGCCCCGATCGGCTGCACGAGGGAGCGGGTGTAGATCAGGTTGTTGGGCGTCGCGAACTGCTCGAGGCCTTCGAGAAAGAAGGGCCGCTTTTCGGGGAAGAAGAGCGCCTGCCGCGGATCGAATACCAGCTGACTCGCATCGGCCTCGACCTGCGAAAAGTCCGGGTTCACCGTGCCCGTCAACGTCAGGTTGTTTGTCATCCCCCAGCGCACGTTCCCGCCGATATCGGGATTGAGATGGTGGTAGCCCCATCCAGGTCCGGAGGGACCGCCATCCACCTTGCCCGTGACCTCGGGATTGACATCGAGCACCAGGTCCCGGTGCAGGTCGGTGAGGCCTTCCAGCGTTCCTGATTGCCCAAGGAAGGACGCCGCCCGCCGGCGCGCCGCGGTCCAGGTCTGGATGTGACCTGAATGCTGCACCGTGCGGATGATCTGCAGGCCCCAGGTCTGCGTGGACGTCGGCTGGTAGCGGATGCTCTTGAAGGGGACGCGGATCTCGACTTCGTAACCGTAGTCCGTCACGTGGCCCTTCGACTGATACACGAAGTCCGTCGAGAGATCGACGGTGTCGCTCGTGCCGGCGTGGGTCTCGTTCAGCGTGCCGTCCGATTGCACCCCCAGCGGATTCACCCCGAGGGCGATCGCTTGCCGGTGATCGTTGAACGTGTCGAGAAGGATTTCGACCATGTCGTCGGTCGAGATGTGGTCGCGCGTGGCCAACGTGGCGTGCACCGGGCCATGGGATTCGAATGCCCGGATCCCGAAGTAGATCGCGGTCGCCGAATACCAGACGAGCACCTGCGTGGAGTCGTCCGCGGGGCGGCCGTCGACGGGATAGTACTCGGAGAACCCGGTGAGAATTGCCGCCTTCTGCCAGGGCGGTTCGTCGAGCGAGCCATCCACGTTGGCGGAGGCGTCGATGCGCGGGGTGGCGACCGCCACGTTGCCTGCGGTTCCGGAATAGGGGCCGCCGGCTGCCGGCGACGTGGGGCGGGCGGGGGGATTGCTTGCCGCCAGGAGCCAGAGCAGGGACAGCATCGCGGGACGACTCCTTGGTGCCGGGAAGACGCGGCCTACGGCGGCGTGCGGCCTCGGGTTTCACGGTTCGACGCACCGGCGACGCCATTCGTCGCTACCATACAGGATACTTGTTATCGGAGCATCCCATGCGGTCGTGGACGACGCTCGCCGGAAGCCTGCTGATCCTCGGAGCACCCGGGCCCCTATCGGGACAGGCCCCCCGCCCGTTCACACTGGGCGCCGACATCTCCTACCTCGACGCCCCCGCGGTCCGCGGGCGAGCGCACCGGAGTTATCAGGAGAACGGCAAGGCGGACGACGAGCTCTCTATTCTGATGCGACACGGGTGGACGTCCTTCCGGCTCCGCGTCTTCGTCTCCCCGGTGCGCGAGGCGCCCGACAACAGCTTGGCCAACACAATCCCGCTGGCGCGGCGCATCAAAACCGCCGGCGCCACCTTCCTGCTCGACATTCATTATTCGGACACCTGGGCCGATCCCCAGCACCAGGAGATCCCGGTCGCCTGGCGCAGCCTGTCCTTCGACTCTCTCGAGGCCCGCGTCGAGGCCTACAGCCGCGACGTGATCAAGACCCTCAAGGACTCCGGGGCGATGCCTGACTGGGTGCAAGTCGGCAACGAGATCACCCGCGGCACGCTCTGGCCCCTCGGGCAGGTGCACGTTCCGGGGGCCACGCAGTACAACCCGCCGTCGGGCGCCGACAGTGCGGTGCAGTGGGATCACCTGATCGGGTTGCTCAAGGCGGGGATCCGCGGTGTGCGCGAAGGGGCGGGGAACACGCCGCCCCGGATCGCGATTCATATCGACCGCGGCGGGGACTGGGTAACCACCGAGTGGTTCTTCGATCATCTCGCGGCGGCGCACGTCGACTACGACATCATCGCGCAAAGCTTCTATCCGCCCTGGCGGCACGGCACGCTGGATGACCTCTGGAAGAACATGACCGAGTGTGCCCAGCGGTATCACAAGGACTTTCTCGTCGCCGAGACCGGGTACGAGCCGACGCACTCGCCCGACAATCCCGACATGTTCTGGCCGGTCACCCCGGAGGGGCGTCTCCAGTTCATGGTGGATCTCGTCAACACCGTGAAGAAGGCGCCCGGAGGGATCGGCGTGATGTACTGGGCGCCGGAGTGGGATCTCTGGAATCCCGATGGATCGCCGGGTCCGGCCGTGTTTACGCTCGATCACCTCAATGATCTACGGTCCCGTCCCGCGAGCCACGCTCCGGCGGAGGTCACGGACCACTGATCGCTGATTCCTGCCTTTATTGCACGTAGCGGATGATGTCGTAGAAGAAATGCGGCCCGAACTTCAGGTTCTCGAGGCTCACGCGCTCATCGTTCCCGTGGACCCCGCGCTGGTCGTCCTGCACCTCGACCTTGAAGGGGTCGAGGCCGTACGTCACGATGCCGAGCGCCCGGTACGTCGGCCGGTCGGTGGCGCCAGTGAGCATGACCGTCGTGATCAGCGCCTTCGGATCCCGCTCGTGCGCGGCCCGCTCGATGGCCCGGAACAGATCGGTCTCGATGGGACTCTCGAGGGGTGCCTTGGGAGGCAGGATCGTCGTCCAGTGCACTGCCGTATCTCTCACCACCTTCACCAGCTCGGCCCGGAACGCCGCGGTGTCCTGATCGGGGAGGAGCCGGATGTCCAACTCCGCGGTCGCCTCGGCGGGGATGACGTTCGTCTTCGAAGAACCGGTCAGTCCGGTTTCGGAAATGGTATTCCGGAGAATCGCGTTCCACTCCACGTGACCGAGTATCCACGAGCTGGCCTGACCGACCTTCAAGGCCGAGTCCACGTTCGCGAGCCAGCGGGCCTCGTCTCCCGAATACTGGGAGGAGAGGTCATGCAAATACTTCCGCACGCCCGGCGTCACGCGGATGGGCGTTTCGTAATGCGCGATGCGGTCCAGTGCCGCGACCAGGCGCGGCAGGGGGTTGTCCTTGGTGGGCCGGGAGCCGTGAGACGGAATACCGTGCACCGTCATCCGCTGCCAGAAGGTGCGCTTCTCACTCACGCTGACGCCGTAATAAAGGAGGCGCCCGTGGTCGAGCGGGTTCGCGCCGCCCTCGGTGATCAGGAACTCCACGTCCTTGAGCAGGTCGGCGTGCCGGGCGACGAACGTCGCGGCGCCGGTGCCGCCGAGCTCTTCGTCGGCATTGCCGATGAAGACGATGTCGCGGTTGAGCGTCACCCCTGACCGCTTGATCGCCAGCATCGCCATCAACTCGGCGATGCCTTCGCCCTTCATGTCCAGCGCGCCGCGACCATACAGAAATCCGTCTTTCACCACGCCGCCGAAGGGATCGACCGACCAGAACGCCGGGGTCACCGGCACCACGTCCATGTGACTGACGAGGGCGACGGCCTTCTTCGAGCCGTTGCCCTTCAAGCGGGCGTAGATGTTCGCGCGGCCGGCCCCGACCTCGGTGGTGTCGAGGATCTGTGCCTCGATGCCGTTCTCCGTGAGGACTTGTTGCAGGAACCGGGCGGTCTGGATCTCGTTCCCGGGAGGGTTCGTGGTATTCAGCCGCAGGTACGCGGTCAGGACGCGCTGGGTCTCCGCGCCCAGGGAGTCCCAGTTGACGGGGGTCTGCGCGGTCAGGGGAGTGGCGGCGAGGACAAGGGCGACACCGACGGCGATGCGCTGCATGAGCGGCCCGGGTTTGAGAGTGCGGATAGGCTCCGGTCTGGACGGCGGAGTGTCAAGAAGGGACGATGCTAGGGACGTGTGAACACTCTTACCGGCCGCCCCGCACGACCGTACAATTGCGCCTCACCCTCGTCCCTTCGGAATTATGCGCGCCACCTTCGCTCTTCTCGTCCTCGTGCCTTTCGCTCCGGCCCTCGGGCAGGCCCGCGCCAGGAAACCCGCTGCGAAACCTGCCGGGTCCCCCGCAGCTCCCGGACCCCGGGCCGACAGCGGTGGACTCGGCGGGGTCGTCGGCGCCCTCAAGCTCCGGTCCATCGGGCCGGCGCTGACGGAGGGTCGCATCGCCGACATCGCTGTCGACCCGACCGACAAGGCGGTCTGGTACGTGGCGACCGCCGCGGGCGGCGTCTGGAAGACCATCAACGACGGCACGTCCTACACACCGATCTTCGACGACGAAGGGTCGTGGTCCATCGGCGCGATCACGATCGATCCCAACGACCACAACGTGATCTGGGTGGGCACCGGCGAGAACAACGCCCAGCGGGTGGTGGCGTTCGGGGACGGCGTCTACAAGTCCGTAGACGGCGGCAAGAGCTGGAAGAACGTGGGGCTCAAGGAGTCGCAACACATCGGCCGGATCGTAGTGGACCCGCGCAACTCGGACGTCGTGTACGTCGCGGCGCAGGGACCGCTGTGGAGTGGCGGCGGCGACCGCGGCGTCTTCAAGACCACCGATGGCGGCGCGACCTGGACCAAGGTGCTGACGGTCGACGACTGGACGGGCGCCAACGACATCCAGCTTGATCCGCGTCATCCTGACGTGCTCGTGGCCACCACCTGGCAGCGCGAGCGCCGTGTCTACGGATTCATCGCCGGCGGTCCGGGCTCAGGTGTCTGGCGGTCGACCGATGGCGGCAAGAACTGGGTCAAGTCGCAATCCGGTTTCCCCAAAGGGGACCTCGGCCGCATCGGGCTCTCCCGGTCTCCCGCCGATCCCGATGTCATCTATGCCATCGCGCAGGCGGCCGACGAAAAGGGCGGACTGTTCCGGTCGCGAGACGGGGGCGCGAGCTGGGAGAAGATGAGCGGCACGCAGTTCGGCGGGAACTATTACAACCGCGTCTTCGCCGACCCGAAGAACGTGGACCGCGTCTACGCCGTGAACGTCTTCCTGCAGATCTCGAATGACGGCGGCAAGACGTTCAGCTCGCTGGGGGAGATCAACAAGCACGTGGACAACCACGTGGTGTGGATCGATCCTGACAACACCGACCACCTGGTCGTCGGTTGCGACGGCGGCGTGTACGAGACGTTCGACCTTGGTCACACCTGGCGGTTCGGCGCCAACTTGCCCGTGACCCAGTACTACCGCGTCGCGACGGACGACGCGCTTCCGTTCTACAACGTGTACGGCGGGGCGCAGGACAACTTCTCGGTCGGCGGTCCCTCCCGCACCCGCACGAACAACGGCATTCGTAACTCGGACTGGTTCATCACCGCGGGGGGCGACGGGTTCGGCAGTGTCGTCGACCCCACCGATCCCAGCACCGTCTACGCGCAGTCGCAATTCGGAAATCTGGTCCGCTTCGATCTGCGTACGGGTGAGCAGGTCGGGATCCAGCCCTTTGATCCGACGACCGGCGAAGCGCTTCGCTGGAACTGGGACGCGCCGGTGATCATCAGTCCCTTCGATCATCACCGCCTGTACTTCGCCGCGCAGCGTGTCTACCGGAGCGATGACCGCGGCGATTCCTGGCGTCCGATCAGTCCCGATTTGTCGCGACAGATCGACCGGAACGCGCTGAAGATGATGGGGCGTGTCTGGGGCGTGGACGCCGTGGAGAAGAACGTGTCGACGACCCTGTTCGGCACGATTTTCACGATCGCCGAGTCGCCCCTGAAGGAGGGCGTGCTCTTCGCCGGCACGGATGACGGGCGTATCCAGGTCAGCGAGGATGGCGGCGCGCACTGGCGCGCCACGGACCATTTCCCCGGGGTGCCCGACACGACGTTCGTCACGCGCGTGGTCCCGTCACAAACGGACGCCAACACTGTCTATGCCGTCTTCAACGGTCACTGGTCGGGGGACTTCAAGCCATACGTCCTCAAGAGCACCGACCTTGGGCGCACCTGGACCAACATTTCGGGTGATCTGCCGGACCGGGGTGATGTGTGGTGTTTCGCCGAAGATGGCGTCGATCCGAATCTGCTGTTCGTGGGCACGGAGTTCGGACTCTATTTCACGGTCGACGGCGGCAAACAATGGACGCGGCTCAAGGGCGGTCTGCCGACCATCCAGGTACGCGACCTGACGATCCAGCGGCGCGAGAACGACCTCGTGCTCGCCACGTTTGGGCGTGGGTTCTATGTGCTCGACGACTACACGCCGCTCCGGCACCTGGATGCGGAGACGCTGACACAGCGGGCGGCGATTTTTCCGGTTCGTCCGGCGCCGCTCTACGTCCCCTCGAGCCCGTTGGGACTTCCCGGCATCGCGTTCCAGGGGGCGGGGCACTATTTGGCGGACAACCCGCCCTACGGCGCGATGTTCACGTACTTCCTGAAGGATCCGCCGCTCTCCCGGAAGGAGCGGCGGCAGAAGGCGGATGCCGCGAAAGAGAAGCAGGGCGGCGACGTCGGCTATCCGTCGTGGGATTCGCTGAAGGCCGAGGAGCGCGAGGAGGAGCCGGCGGTGGTGGTGACGGTGAGCGACTCCGCCGGGAACGTCGTGCGGCGTTTCAATGGTCCGACCGGCAAAGGGCTCAACCGGGTCGCGTGGGATCTGCGGTTGCCCTCAAGCAATCCGGTCGACGGACCGCCGTTCAGGCCGGATCCGAACAATCCATTCGGTGGAGGCCCGCGCGGGCCGTACGTGCCACCGGGGACCTATCAGGTGGCGCTCTCGGAGCGGGATGACAGCACCTTCACGCCACTCGGCACGCCGCAGCGGTTCCGGGTGGTAGACATCGACAGTGCGTTGCCGGGACGGGCGTATGCGTCCCTTGGCGATGAAGAGAAGGTGGCGGCACTGCAGCGTGAGGTGCTCGGTACTTCGGCGCTGGTGAGTGACGCGCTGACGCGCGTGGGATTCCTCAAGCGAGCCATCGACGAGGCGCCGGGCGCGGACGCAACGCTCGCGAGCCGGGTGCGTGAGATGGAGAACCGGCTGCGTGATGCGCGGGAACTCCTGGCAGGGGATCCCACATTGGGTCGTCATCAAGAGCCGTCGCCGCAGTCGCTCCTCGCCAGGCTCGGCGGGGCGGTCGGTGGCCGCTCGGGAAACTCGCTCGCACCTATGAACGCGGCCGAGCGGGCGCAGGTCGACTATGTCCGGGGGCAGTTCGACGCGATCTTGCCGAAGATTCAGCAGTTGGTCGGCGTCGATCTCAAGGCGCTCGAGGACGCGGCGGAAGGGGCGGGGGTGCCCTGGACGCCGGGACAGATGCCGAAGACGCCCTAGCGGCGGGACCGACGGTACAGGTCCTCGAAGATCGGCGCGGAGCGCTCCGGAGACGAACTCGAAGCGCGGCTTCTCGTCGATACCGTCGCGCCCTAAGAAGGCCTGCACGGCAGACTCGACCGGGAAGTGGGAGGTCTTCAGACCGTGATCGCGCCGAGAGCGCCCTGTCAGGGCGCGGGGAACGGCACAATGGCGTTGGGGATTCCTGGAGTGATTGCCCCCGGTGGATTCGAACCACCATTCTCGGATCCAAAGTCCGATGTCCTGCCGTTGGACGAGGGGGCAGCGGTCGCGGCAGGACCTAACTTAGCGACCGTGCCCCCGGCGCGGCAGAGTCAGCGCCAGTAGCGCCCCTCCAACCCGTCCAATACCCCCCACGCCTTCTTCGAGAACGGGTCCTTCCGCCCGTGGCGACGCTCGGCCCATTGGAAGGTCCTGAGAAAGGCGGCGGGGCTTCGGGCCGCCGGATACAGGGAATCCACTCCGAACGTTTCGAGGATCTCACGGGCGATATACGCCCCGTTCGGGTGACCGTTCGACCAGAACAGCATCGACGCCTGCATCGCCGTCGCGCGCGCCGCTCCCGAATCCCGCGCCATCACCGACAGCATGGAGTCGAGATCCTGAATGACCTCGGGCGTACGCGCATACTCCATGTTGTATTGAGCGGCGTACTGGGCGAGCCCGGGGTCGGGCGAATGAAATGGATACGCCTTGTCGATCTGATCAGCGAGACCCTCGTTGCGGAGGTTATAGAGGGCGTCCCGCAGCTCTGCGTCGGGCCCCGGAGCGCTGGACGCGGGGCCGGCCATCCGGTTCACGAATGAATGATGGAACTCGTGCGCCAAATCCCGGGTCAGCGGGGTTCCGCCCTCCGCGAGCACGCGTGCATACAGGAGATCCACGACGACCCCCTGCGGGAACGAGTATCCATCGTCCTTGAAGATCGCGAAGGTGACGAGGGGCGGCGGGCCGTTCTTCGTCGCGCCAGGGGGCAAGTAGCGCGCGGCCAGTGCCAGCGCGTCCGCGATCGGGGTGCCGTGCGCCAGGGAGTCACGATAGGCCTCGAGCTCCGCGCGCCGGGTCCAGGCCAGGGCGATGTGCTCCAGCGCGAGCCCGCGGTCGTCCCGCCGAGCCACCGCCCGGAGGAACTCGGCGTGCCGCGATGGACGCAAGGCGAGGTCGATGTTGTCCCGCAGGGTCGAACCCAGATTCTTGAACGCAAGCCGGTATCCGGGGGTCGAGAACAGCGTCTGCCAGTCGCGTTCCGACGGCTCCGCGTCGCGCTCCAGGATTCCACCAACCACCCAGAATTCGTCGACACCTGAGAAGTCGATGCCGGTGGCGGGGAGGGCCGTGTCCCTCGACGGCGTCTGGGCCGGAACGGCGACCCCGATCAGTCCCAGGAGCAGCAGGCAACAACACGTTCTCACGAAGCGCATCCATGCTCCAAAGCGCGGAAGGTCCTGGGAAACGTAGACCAGAGAGGCGAGACGGTCTTGAACGCCCGAAGGGGCTCTTGCACGCGGCTAGCGTCGATGCGGCAGCGCGGCTCGGAACCGGGCGGGACTCAATCCCATCAAGCGGGTGAACACACGCGTGAAATGACTCTGGTCCGCGAACCCGGCCGCGTGGGCGATGGTCGAAAGCGGGGCCTCGGTCGCCATCTGATCCGCCGCCCATGCCACTCTCCGGCGCCGCACCCACTCGCCCAGGCTGCATCCCTCCTGCGCCCGGAATGCGCGCGCGAGGTGAGTGGGGTGGACCCCGGCGAGTGCAGCAAGCTCGGCCACGGGCGTCGCCCGGAGAAACTCCTCGTTGAGCCGCTCGCGCACCCGGTCGAGCCAGGCCGGCGCCTGGCGTGGCCGGATGGAGCGCCGTTCAGCGAGCGCGATCAGCTCGAGGGCCATCGCTTCCAGTGCGAGAGACGACGCGCCGTCCGTGGCCCTGAGCTCCTGGACTGCCCGTCGACCCATCAGACCTGCGGCACCGTCCGTCAGGCAGCCGGGCACCCTCAAGCAGGAGGCCGTCTCGAGGAGCCGGCCGAGGAGGGATGGGTCGATCTCGAAGAGCACCGCACGCGTGCTCGCGCGGCCATACGACTCCCCATGGGCGACCCCGGGGGGCTCGATGGTCACCGTTCCCGGGCCACACTGATGCTCCACGCCGGCCATGTGCTTGCGATATCCGCCGTCGAGCACGATGGCCAGTCCCGCGGTGTCGTGGGTGTGTCGGCGCACCCGGCCCCCGGGCCCGTAGGCGGCTTCCGTTATCCGAAAACCTGTGACGGACCGGGCGAAAAGGCGGGTCCCTGCTCGCGGGCGGAGCTTCGCATCGGCCGGGTCCGGTCCACCTCGGGTGATGTCCACCAGTACGATACGGGGGCCGGCTGGGAAGGTTGCGAGGGGGGGGGGGCGGGGGACCGGCACCCAGGCGATGTCCGGAACCGGGACGCTCAAACGTTGATAAGATGCAGGGTCGCGGCACGGTGCCGCCCCGAGTCACCATTCAGACCGGAGACGTCCCATGGCTGAGTTCCTCTATATCTACCGCAATTCCGCCCGCGCCCGCACCGCCGCGATGGGCACCCCCGAAGCCCGCCAGAAAAGCATGGAACGCTGGACAGCGTGGCTCCGTGACCTCGAGCAGAAGGGCCACGTGCGCTCCGCGGGCCAGCCGCTCGAGGCGACCGGCAAGCTGGTCAAGGGCGGCTCGCGCGCGATCGTGGACGGGCCGTTCGCGGAAGCCAAGGACGTGATCGGCGGCTACTCGATCATCGTCGCCGATTCCATCGCTCAGGCCGCCGACTTCGCCAAAGGCTGCCCGGCCCTCGACGACCCCGATGGCGCGGTCGAGGTGCGGCCCGTCGCGGCGATGTAGGGGGCGGCGTGACAGACCCGGCGGCCCTGCACGAGCACCTCTTCCGGCACGAAGCGGGCCGGATGACCGCCGCCCTGACACGCCTCTTCGGAGTCCACAACCTGGCGCTGGCCGAGGACGTTGTGCAGGACGCCTTCGCCCGCGCCCTCGAAGTCTGGAAATTCCAGGGGCCACCCCCGAACCCCGCCGCGTGGCTCATGGCGACGGCGCGCAATCGCGCCCTCGACGTCATCCGCCGCGAACGCACCGCCCGCACCTTCGCTCCGGAGCTCACGCGCCTTCTGGAGAGTGAGTGGACCGCGTCGACCCTCGTGGACGAGTCCTTCACCGGCGACGTCGTGCTGGGTGAACAGCTGCGGATGATGTTCTCCTGCTGCGATCCCGCCCTCCGCGAGCCCGCGCAGATCGGACTCATCCTGAACATCCTCTGCGGCTTCGGGGCGGCGGAAATCGCCGCGGCCTTCCTCGAGGAGCGCGCCGCCGTCGAGAAGCGCATCGCGCGAGGCAAGAAGGTGCTCGCACAGTCGGCGCGCCTGTTCGACCTCACCGCTGCCGACTTTGTCGACCGCCTCGGCGCGGTGCATCGCGCGGTCTACCTCCTCTTCAACGAGGGATACCACGGCGCCTCCACCCGGGAAACGGTCCGCCGCGAGCTCTGCGACGAGGCGATGCGCCTGATGGTACTCCTCCGCGAGCACCCGGCGACGCGCACGCCCGCCACGTTCGCGCTGTCCGCGTTGATGGCCTTGCACGCCAGCCGGCTGCCCGCCCGCCTGAACGATGCCGGCGAGCTGGTCTCATTGTGGGACCAGGATCGCTCCGCGTGGGACCGCACCCTGATCGAAGAGGGGCGGGGACTTCTGGAAGAGTCGGCGCGGGGGGAAGACGTCACCACGTACCATCTGGAGGCGGCCATCGCCGCCGTACATGCCAAGGCTTCGGGACTGGCCGACACGGACTGGCGGGCGATTGTGAACCTCTACGATCAGCTCATGCGCGTCGCGCCGTCGGCGGTCGTGGCGCTCAATCGCGCGATCGCCATCGGCCAGCGTGACGGACCCCTCGCCGGCCTCGCGGCCATCGAGGCGATCGCAGACCGCGCGCGTCTGGCCTCGTACCCGTTTCTTCCGGCCGCGCTCGGCGAGATGGAACGCCGGCAGGGGAATGGCGTCGCCGCCAAAGCGCATTTCGAGCGGGCGCTCGCCCTCGCCCGCAGCGACTCCGAACGCCGGTACTTGCTGAAGCGGATTTCGGCCGCGGAGGCCGCTACGGCGCCGTCTGGTTGAACGCTACGGCGGCCTTGATCAAGGCCTTGAATGCCTTCTCATTGATCTTCGCGTCCTGGGGGAAATCGATGGCGCGCCGTGTGGCGCCCTCGAGGCTCGAGTTGAAGAGCTTCGCAGGATCCTTCAGTGCGGCGCCATGCGGGAACGTCAGCTTCACCGCTTTCTTGTAGGTCTCACCGGTGCAGATCATGCCGTCGTGCTTCCACACCGGCACCGCCCACTTCCAGTCCTCGACCACGTCCGGGTCCGCCTGCTTGATCAGCGTGCGGAGCCGGGCCAGCGTCTCGCCGCGCCAATCGTCCAGCTCTTCGATGCGCTGGTCGATCATCCACGACGCGGTTTTTCCGGGCGGAGGGGAGCTCTTCTTCGCCATCAGGGAAGGATCCGTTTCACATTTTCGTCGGGTGGGTGATCGAGAGTCGGGCGGGCCAAGACGAGTAGAGACGCGAGCGGACCGAGCCACAGCGACAGCATGAACCACTTGAATCCGCGATCGTTTTTCGATTCAGCGAGGCGGGCGTTCAGAAACGCCAACCCGGTCCACAAGGCGCTGCCGATGGAATAGACGACCTGGCTGTGGGTCACGCCTTCTAAGCTACATCCGCTTTTCTACAAGCCGCCAAGCGGTCTGGCCGGGCCGTTTACGGACAAGATGGAAGGGGCCGAGGGTGTCGCCGACGTCGGGGACGAAGACGGTGAAATCGAGGTGATCGTCGGCAAAGCGCCCAGAGTTTCTTCACCTGGATGACAAGCTGCGAGAACCGGGGTGGGAGTCAAGCGAGAGCATGGAGGGTTGTACACCGGAGGGGACAGCGCGGCGCTGAGCTCAACTCGGTGAGGGGGGAAGAGCCCTCGAATGCAGCACCCTTAAGCCGACCGCCGCACAGCAGAACCCAACCGCAGCCGCGAGCACCGGTTGGATGAAGAACCCGCCCAGATAGTCGTGGGTGACGAAGCCCGCGATGCCGCCAAGAATCGTTCCCACGGTCAATCCGAAGAACGCACGACCCAGAGGGACCCGCCTGAGCAGCGCCCACCCTGCCAGGGGAGCGAGCACCGCGCCAAGTCCTGCGCCGATGATTCCCGGAATGACCGAGATGACGAGATCGCCGAGGTGGAATCCGCCGTGGGTCACGATCGCGATGCCGAACGCTGCGGCGCCGGCGAAGCCGCCGAACACCGTGCCGGCGAGCGACAATCCGAGCGTGACCAGCGCAACTCGCCCGGGATCGGCCCGGCGCACAACAGGAACAGTGGTCATGAAAGACCCTACGAGACCGTCCCGCCCAACGTTTCCACCTCTGCGTCCCGCTCGAGAAGCCGCTCGCAGGGCCGTCCAGCGCCATGCGTCCACGCTATGACATCCACAGCGAACGGGTATTGGAGCTCTTGACCCCTCATTCGATACACTGTCGCCGTGCAGAAACGAACCCAGGAACACACAGTGACGGAGACCATGGCGGCAGACGCAAGCGGACGCAGACGCCGGATCCTGATCGTCGACGACTCGTCCACGCACCGGCTCTGGCTCGAGCTCATGCTCGGCTCCCGGTACGACATCGACGTCGCGGTGGACGGCGAGACGGGTCTCCGGGCCGCCATCGCCCACACGCCTGACCTCATCCTCCTCGACGTGGTGATGCCGGGCGCCGACGGGTTCACGACCTGCCGCGCGCTGCGCGACCGGGCCGAGACGCGGAAGACGCCGGTGATCATGGTCACCACGAAGGACGAAGAGATCGACGTCGAAACGGGCTACACCTCGGGCTGCACCGACTACATCGCGAAGCCGGTCGATCAGATCGAGCTCCTCGCGAAGGTCGAGAGCTGGCTCGAAGCCGCCGGAGCCGCGTAATGGCCGCTGCGCCCGCATTGGTCCTGGCCGATAACCGCGTGTTCGTGCACCCCGGCAAGCTCGCGGCCTCCGCGACGCCCTGCCGGATCACCACCATTCTCGGTTCGTGTGTGGCCGTTTCTCTGCATGACGCCGCGATGGGCGTGGGCGGGATCAATCACTATCTCCTGCCGCGCGCACCACACGGTGAGGACTCGACTCGCTATGGCGATCAGGCTCTGCCGCAGCTCCTCGAGGCCGTCGAACGCCTTGGGGCGCGCCGCAAGCACCTGGTGGCGAAGGTCGTCGGCGGCGCCTGCGTCCTCGACGTGTTCCGCGACAAAGCCACGCACCTCGGCAATCAGAACGTCACGATCGCGTTCGAAACCCTGCACGAGATGAAGCTGCCGGTCATGATGGCGGAGACCGGGGGCTCGAAGGCCCGGCACGTCACGTTCCATCCTCATACGGGCGACCTCGTCGTCCGGTCCCTCTAGGCCGCATGGACATCGAACTGCAGCGCCTCGTCGAGGTCTATCGCATCGAATCGTCCGAGAATCTCGCGACGATGGAGCAGGCTCTGCTCACGCTCGAGCGGAGCGGTCATCCGGACGCCGAGCTGATCCGCAGCGTGCTCCGGGCCGCGCACACGCTCAAAGGCAACAGCGCGACGATCGGGTACGATGCCGTCGCCGCCGCCGCGCACATCCTCGAGGACCAGCTCGAGCAGCTGCGTGAAGGCACGCTGGCGTTCAGCACCGACCTGATCACCCGGCTCCTTCAGGCGGTCGACGAGCTGCGCGGGCTGCTGCGTTCCGCTGGCCAGGTGTCGGGACAGGTGGCGGCTGAGAAGAAAGCACCGGTCAAGGACTCGACTCTGCGCGTCGCCATCGGGCGGTTGGATACGCTGCTCGACCTCACGGCCGAGATCACGATCGCCCGCGGGCGGCTGATGCAGCTCGCTGGAACCACCGGCGCGATCGACTCGGGGCTCGCGGGTACGCTGGACCGTCTCGAGCAGCTGCACGGCTCGCTGCAGGAAGAGGTGATGAAGCTCCGCATGGTCCAGCTCGGGCCCACGCTCCGGATGCACCACCGCACCGCGCGTGATGTGGCCCAGAAGCAGGGCAAGGACGTTGAGCTGCAAATTCACGGGCAGGACGTCGAAGTCGATACGTCGATCGCCGAGCATCTCCGGGATCCGCTCACGCACATGATCCGGAACGCCGTCGATCACGGCATCGAGTCGCCTGCTGAACGGCGCAAGGCCGGGAAGTCGGCCGCAGGGCGCATCGTGCTCCGCGCCGAGCACCGGGGCGGGTCGGTCGTCATCGAAGTGTCGGACGACGGGCGCGGCCTCGACCGGGCTCGGATTGCCGCCAAGGCGCAAGCGCTCGGCCTCAGCGCCGATGCGAATGCGCTCACCGATGAGCAGGCCCACGCGCTGATCTTCGAAGCCGGCTTTACGACGGCGGCGACGGTCTCGGACGTGTCGGGCCGGGGTGTCGGCATGGACATCGTCCGCCGGCAGATCAACGCCCTTCGCGGAACGATCGAGGTCATCTCCTCGCCCGGGCAGGGTACCCGCTTCGTCATCCGTCTGCCGCTCACCGTCGCGATCATCGCGGGCTTCCGGGTCAGCGTCGGCCATGACGGCTACGTGCTGCCGCTCGAATCGGTCGAAGAATGTGTGGACTTCTGCTCGGTACGCGCTCAAGGCGGTGCTGAAGGAGTGCTGAACCTCCGGGGTGCGGCCGTGCCGTACGCCCACCTGCGGGATTTGATGGGACTCGGGGGCGCGGAAACGCCGCGACGCGCGAGTGTCGTGATCATCCGCCACGGCGACGCCAGAGTCGGCGTGGTAGTGGATTCATTGGACGGCGACTGCCAGGCGGTGATCAAGCCGCTGGCGGCCGTTCTCAATCGCCCCAAGGGCATCGCGGGATCCACGATCCTGGGCGACGGCCGGGTGGCACTCATTCTGGACGTTCCGCAGCTGGTGGAGCTCGCCACACGACGTGCGCGCGCCCGCTCGGCTGCCTGACAACAGGGAGAAGGACATGTTGCGCTCGTTGAAGATCGGAGTTCGCCTCTTCGGCCTGGCCGCCAGCCTCACCGCATTCATGGTGGTGCTCGCGATTGTGGGTCTGATCGGCGCCGGGAATGTGCAGGCACGCCTTCACGATGCGATCACGACCGCGAAGGACGTCGAGACCATGGTGGATACGGCCCGCAGCTCGCAGGTGCACTTCAAGATCCAGGTTCAGGACTGGAAGGACGTCCTGCTCCGGGGCCGCGACACCGCGCAGTTCGCCAAGTACCTGGGACAGTTCACGCAGGAAGAGGCGCAGGTCCGGTCGACCCTCGTCACACTCAATAAGCTCTTCGCGGCGACCGACGCGGACACGACGATGATCACCCGTCTTGTCGCCACGCACGCCGAGTTGGGCAAGCGCTACCGCGAGGCACTCTCACACTATGACCGCCGGAACCCCCGTGCGGCCCAGGTGGTGGACAGCCTCGTCAAGGGAATGGATCGCGGACCGACCGCGACCTTCGATTCCCTCGTCGCGGTTGCGACCACGGACGGCGAGCAGGATCTGATCCGGATCGATACCCAAGCGCAGTCGGCATACAACAGGATGCGCGCCGGCTTCCTCGTGATTGTGTTGCTCGCAACGCTGGCCGCGGCCGGTCTCGCCCTCACCATCATCAGGGGCATTGTCGGGCCCATCCGCCGTGCTGTTGGCCTCGCCGAATCTGTTGCGGGCGGTGATCTGCAGACCACCGTCACCCAGGACTCCGCTGACGAGGTCGGCCAGCTGCTCGGCGCCCTCGGCACGATGACGAATCGCCTCCGCGAGACGCTCGCGCAGGTCCGCGCCGGTGCCGTGGCCGTGTCGGCCGCGTCCACGCAGGTCGCCCAGACCGCGCAGTCCCTCTCGCAGGGCACCAGTGAGCAGGCGGCGTCGGTCGAAGAGACCACGGCCGGCCTGGAAGAGATGAGTGCTTCGATCACGCAGAACGCCGAGAACGCCCGTCAGACCGAGACCATGGCCCTCCAGGGTGTCCGGGATGCCGAGGCGAGCGGTGACGCGGTGAAGCAGACCGTCTGCGCGATGACCACGATCACCGAAAAGATCGGCATCATCGAGGACATCGCCTATCAGACCAACCTCCTGGCGTTGAATGCCGCGATCGAAGCGGCGCGCGCCGGTGAGCATGGCCGCGGCTTCGCCGTGGTCGCGACGGAAGTCCGGAAGCTGGCGGAGCGCAGTCAGGTGGCCGCGACGGCCATCACGGAAGTCGCGGGTTCGAGCACCGCGGTCGCCGCGCAGTCGGGGACCCGTCTGGCCGAGCTGGTGCCCGCCATCCGTCGGACCGCCGAGCTGGTGCAGGAAGTCGCCGCCGCCTCGCGGGAGCAGGCCTCCGGTGTCAATCAGATCAATCAGGCGATGGGACAGGTGGACCAGGTGACCCAGCGCGGCGCCGCGGCGGCTGAAGAGCTCGCCTCGACCGCCACGGAGCTCGCGGCGCAGGCCGAGTCGCTCCAGCGCCTGGTGTCGTTCTTCCGGGTCGACCACGAGACCACCCATCGCGCCGAGACCATCGCGCTCGCGACGCTCGCCGGTGAGTCGTCCAAAGGCAATGGGCATGGCCATGGGCACGGCAACGGTCACGGGAACGGGCACAGCGCGCTGAAGACGGCGCCTGTCGCCGCCACCGCGGTGGCGACCGAGCCGCACTTCACGCGGTTCTAACCCAAAGGATCCAGGGCAATGACGACCACGAAGACGGATCCTCTCCAGACCCAGTACCTCACGTTCGTGGTGGGGGAAGAGGAATACGGCGTCCGCATTCTGCGGGCGAAAGAGATCATCGAGTACGGCGTCGTGACCACGATTCCCAACGCGCCGCCGTTCATCCGGGGGGTCATCAACCTCCGGGGCAGCGTGGTGCCGGTAGTGGACCTCGCGGTGAAGTTCGGGGGCGCCAGCTCGGCCCCCACGAAGCGGAGCTGTGTGGTGGTGGTGGAAGTCGAGCGGGATGGCCAGCAGACGGTGATGGGCATAATGGCCGACCGCGTGACCCAGGTGGCGGAACTGCCGGAAGACGCCATTGAGCCCGCGCCGGCCTTCGGGACCGGCGTGCGGACCGACTGGCTCCTCGGCCTGGGACGCACTGACCGTCGCTTCATTCTCTTGCTCAACACGGACCGGGTGCTGACCGACCTGGACATCGGGCAGCTGGACGCCGCGGCGGCATGACGCTCGTCACGGATTTCGCGGTACCGGGGCTGACCGACGTCGAGTTCGGCCAGTTCCAGCGGCTCATTCACCAGCGGGCCGGGATCGTCCTGTCGGACGGGAAACGCGCCCTGCTGGTGGGTCGGCTCGCGCGGCGGATGCGGGAGCTGGGCCTGTCGTCCTTCAGCGCCTACTACGCCGCGGTGCAGAAGGGTGGCGAGGCGGAGATGACGCGCATGCTGGATGCCATCTGCACCAATGAGACGCACTTCTTCCGGGAGGGAGCGCAGTTCGATCTGCTCCACGACAGGGTATGCGCGGAATGGCTGACGGAAGAGGAGGCGGGCCGGCGTTCGCGCACCGTGAAGGTGTGGAGCGCCGCCTGCTCGACCGGTGAAGAGCCGCATACCATCGCGATGGTGCTGGAGGAGCGGCTTGGGCGGTTGGGGTGGGGGATCGACATCCTTGCTACCGATCTGTCCACGAAAGTGCTCAACCAGGCGTCGGCAGGTGTGTGGCGGTCGGAGAAGTCCGCGCCAATCCCCGAGCACTACCGGAAGTCATATATGCTGAAGGGCGTGGGTCCGGAAGACGGGAAGGTCAAGGCGGGCGCGCTGATCCGGGGTCACATCCGGTTCGCGCAGGTCAACTTGCGGGACGCCGAGTGGCCGGTGCGCGAGCGGTTCGACGCGATCTTCGTCCGCAACGTGCTGATCTACTTCGATGCGCCCACACGCCACGAAGTGCTCCGGCGATTGGTCGGCCATCTCAATCCCGGTGGCTATCTGTTCCTTGGCCACGCCGAGGGGATGGCGGGAGCAGGGCTGCCTATGAAGTCGGTGATGCCGGCGGTGTACCGCCTCGCCTCTCCGACGGCCGGACGGGCGGCGTGAGCAAGCCACTCCACGTGCTGGTGGTCGACGACTCCGCCGTGGTGCGGGAAGCGATGACGGCGGTGCTTGCGGAGTCGGACGGCGTTTCGGTGTCCACCGCACCGAATCCGATCGTTGCGCGCCGGCGGATGGCGATCAAGCGGCCCGACGTGATCGTGCTGGATCTCGACATGCCTGAGGAAGACGGTCTGACCTTCCTCCGGTCGCAGATGGCACAGGATCCGATTCCCGTGGTCATCTGCTCGAGTCACAGCGTGCAGGGATCGCGGGCCGCGTTGCAAGCGCTGCATGACGGCGCCGTCGAGGTCGTCGCGAAGCCGAAAATCGGCGTGCGGGAGTTCGTGCAGGAGTCGAGGATCATTCTCCTCGACGCGATCCGCGGCGCAGCCGCGGCGCGGTTGCGGAGGCGGGGTCCCGCGGTTGCCGCTCCGACGCCCCGGGTCGTTCCGCCGGCGATGCCGGTGGCGGGGGGGGCGAGCCGGCGGGTGATCGCGATTGCCGCGTCGACTGGGGGGCCGCAGGCGCTGCATGAGGTCCTGGCGGCGCTGCCGGCGGATACGCCCGGGATCATCGTGGTGCAGCACATGCCCGCGGGGTTCACGACGGCCTTCGCGAAGCATCTGGACGAACGCTGCGAAATCGCGGTACGCGAAGCGGAGGCGGGCGACGAGGTGCAGGACGGGTTGGCGTTGATCGCCCCTGGGGGTCTGCACCTGAGCCTGAAGCGGTCTCGGACCGGGTTCGCGGTGGATCTCAGTCACGGAGACCTCGTGTCCCGTCACCGCCCGAGCGCGGACGTGCTGTTCCGCTCGGTGGCCGAACAGGTGGGGAGTGAGGCGCTCGGGGTGATCCTCACCGGGATGGGAGACGACGGGGCCGAAGGCCTCGTCGCCATGAAGAGCGCCGGAGCGGCGACGGTCGCGCAGGACGAAGCGACGTGCGTCGTGTACGGAATGCCGAAAGAAGCGGTCGCACGAGGCGCGATCGATGTGGTATTGCCGCTTTCGCAGGTCGCCGACTGCATCAGCGGATGGACTCGGAAGCGGCGTCGTGAACGGAAACCTACAGGAGAGGAACCATGAGCGGGACGGTGTTGCTGTGTGATGACGCGATCTTCACCCGGATGATGTTGACCGGGTTCGTGGAGAAGGCCGGCTACGAAGTCGTCGGCGAAGCGTCGAACGGGAAGGAAGCCGTGGCCCAGTACGAGCGGCTGAAGCCCGATGTTGTGCTGATGGACGTGGTGATGCCGGACATGAGCGGGCTCGACGCCGTGCGGGAAATCCGCAAGCAGGACGGGGGCGCCAAGATCGTCATGTGCAGCGCCATGGGCCAGGAAAAGATCATGCAGGAGGCTCTCGCGGCCGGCGCGTCCGGCTTCATCGTGAAGCCCTTCACCGCCGCTCGCGTCCTCGAGGCGCTGGGCGACGCCGAACAGTGACCACCGGGGCGCAGCTCGACCCGGCCGGCATCGAGATCGATGCCCTCCGGGAAGTCGCGAACATCGCGAGCGGGCACGCCGCGACGGCGCTGGGACAGCTCACCGACCGCCAGGTGTGGATCTCGATCCCCGAGTTCACCCTGACCAAGGCCGAGAATGTGCCGCAGGTCCTGGGCTACGCCGACCGCAAGGTCGTGGTCGTGGCGATGCAGGTGCTTGGTGATGTCACGGGTTCGCTGGTCTTCCTGATGCCCGAAGAGCGGGCCCGCCGGCTGGCGGGATTGCTCCTGGGGCAGACCGAGCCGGCCGAGGGCGCATTCGACGGGATGATCAAGTCGTCGCTCATGGAGACGGCGAACATCATCTGCGGAGCCTACACCGGAGCGCTGGCGTCCCTCACGGGTCGCATGGTCATGCTCTCGGTCCCGACCTTCGGCGTGGAGCCCCCCGATCGGATTCTGGCGGGGCAGGACCTCACGAAGGGGCAGATGGGGCTATGCATCGAGTCGAGCCTGAGCCTGTCGGGAGAGACGGTGCCGTTCGGAGGACACATTCTCCTCCTGCCGCATCCCGCCGCGCTGCGGCTGATCCTGGACGCGCTTCACGTGTACTGACCGTTCGCTTAACGCTCCACCGACGTCCAGCTCAATACGCCGGCGCCCAGGAAGAGGGCGCCGGCGAGCCGCATGCCCCACGGGAAACCGCTCATGAAGTGCGTGCCGGCCACGAACGCTCCGAGGAGCGCGATCCCCATCACGCCGCCGACCTGACGGGCGGCGTTGAGTACTGCCGCACCGATCCCCGCCCGCTCCTTGGGCGTGTGCTCGATGGCGGTGGCAGTCATCGCCGGCATCGTCAGGGCCGAGCCGACGCCGACCGCGAGCATGGGCAGAACGGCGACGCCGAGCGCGGATGTCGCAGTCAGCTGTCCCAATCCCAGCAGTCCGATTCCTCCGATCGTCAGCCCCCACACCAATGGTGGCCGCGCGCCGTAGCGCGCGGTGAGCCGGCCCGACGCGAAGTTCACGCCACTCATCATCAAGGTCTGCGGAAGAATCGCGAGGCCGGCGTGCAGCGCGCTGAAGTGCTGGATGTTCTGGAAGAACAAGCTCATGAGGAACAGCTGCCCGTAGAATCCGAATGACAGGGCAAAGCCCACCACGTTGGCGGCGCTGTACGTGGGATTCTGAAACAGGTCCAACGGCAACAAGGGATGCTCGGCTCTCCGCTCCGCGCGCAGCCACAGCGCGCCGGTGACCACCGCCAGCGAGGCCGATCCGACGACCATCCACGACGTCCAGCCCCACGGCTCTCCCTGAATGAGCGCGAAGGTGAGAGCGGCCAGCGCGGTCACCGCCAACGCCTGCGTGCCGATGTCCGCATCCACGAGGCTGCGCGGAACCGGAGGCACGTACCGCATGGTCAGGTACACGCCGGCGATGCCGATCGGGAGATTCACGAGAAAGACACTCCGCCACCCGAAGGCGTGCGTCAGGACCCCACCCACCACGGGCCCCGCGGCGACGGCCAGTCCCGTCGCGGCGGCCCAGATGCCGATCGCGTAGGCCCGCTCTGCGGGGTCGTGATAGTGGTTGCGGAGCAGGGCGAGGGAGGCAGGCACCTGGATCGCGGCGCCGATCCCCTGGATCCCGCGGAAGGCGATCAGAGTGCCGAGGTTGGGGGCGATGCCGCAGAGCACTGAGGAGCCGGTGAAGAGCGCGAGGCCGAGCGCGAAGGTGCCGCGGTTGCCCCAACGGTCGCCGATGGCGCCCGCGGGCAGCAGCAGGCTCGCGAAGAGCAGGGCATAGCCGTCTACGACCCACTGCATGCCGGAGATGCCCGTGCCCAGACCTTGGGCCATGTCGGGCAGAGCCACGTTCACGACCGTCGAATCGAGCACGGCCATGAAGTAGCCCAGGCATACTGCGACGAGGATGCGAGGGTTGGAGATCCGCAACGGCTTAGTGGGGCGTGGTCGCCTTGGACTGGGGTTCGACCTTCTTCACGAGCATGCGCTGCATGAACTCCTGCGCATTCGCGAGCTCATTCATCTGCGCCGCGAGGGCTTCGAGGGTGCCTTCGAAGCTAAGGGGGCAGGACTAACGGCGCCGGGCGGGCAGCGCGGTGGGTGGCAGAGATTCCGGACTGGCGGGCGGATCGACGATGAGTCCGGCCAGGGTGATCCTGCCGGAGAACTTGCCGTCGGTGACGCGAACCGTGTCCGCGGCGGCGACGCTGGTACCGTTGAAGTGGAATGTTCCTGAAATCGTCAGCGAGGTGGGCGCATAGGATAGAATATCGACCTCACCACCGCAGAGCGTGTCGGTTGTGTAGGCTGGGGACCCTGTCGTGCCGTGTTGATCGATCTGGTAGTAGATGCCGAACATCGAGCTCAAGTGCCCGCAGGTCTGATACTGCCCGACGCCGTGGAAGTCGCGGAGCGAGACAGACAGACTCTGGTATACGAGTGGCGACACGAACTGCGACCCGGTGAGAACCAGCGACATGTTGAGCGTGTCGAGCATGCCGAGCCCGAAGGGCTGGGTATCTGCTGCGGTGAACGGGGTCCCATTCACGGTGGCCGTGATGACGCTCTTGGCAGGTCCGGTGACATCACCGCATGCTGCCACGGCGATTGCGAGCAGGAGAATCTTCCGCATGGCTGGACGGTGCTCATTTTGCGCATCTAACGCAAGACCCGCTCTAGTCAGAAAGCTGTCGGGTGTCCACCTCAGGCGACGGCGGGCGGTGCCGCAGGGATCGCGCGGGTCGTCGAAGCAATGCTCGTCTGGTCCTTGGTCCCCAGTCGGGAGATGGCGTCATCTCGATCGCGTTCGGTCCGGTACACCGCTGCCACGGCGCTTCCTGAGCCCGACATCCGCACCCAATACGGTCTCGTCTCCGCCATCCGTTCGAAGAGCGTCCTGACCTCGGGATGCTTCCCGAACACGGGTAGCTCGAAGTCATTGGCGCCGAGCCGTCCGACGCTCCCCCAGGAAGAGAGCGAACCCGGCTCGAGCACCACGGGTCCCCGGCTCCCCTCGTGCATCCCGCTCTGGTCCCACCACCGGTAGGCGTCAGGCGTGGATACCTCGACTCCGCGGGGGAGAGCGATCAAGGCGGGAGCCGCCGGCGGCGGCGTCAGGGCCAGCAGCCGCTCCCCACGGCCCCAGCCCAACGCGGCGGGCACACCGGCGGCGAAAAAGGCGACATCGGAGCCGAGCCTGGCCGCGAGGTGGTTGAGCTCGTGTCGGGGAACGGCGTTCCCGGCCAGGGCATTCACCACGTGCAGGATGGCAGCCCCGTCACTTGAGCCGCCGCCGAGCCCCGCGCGCGTGGGGATCTTCTTGGCGAGCTGAATCTCGACGCCGAAATTCGCCCCCGTGGCTTCGAGGACCGCCTTCGCTGCCCGCACCGCCAGGTTCTCCTCGACCGGACCGAGATCGGGGCCGTCGACGTCGAGCTGGACGCCACGGTCGATCCGCCGAACCTCGATTTCGTCCGCGAGCTCGAGGAGCAGGAACGCGGTCTCGATCTGATGGAAGCCGGAGTGTTCCCGGGCCAGGATTCGCAAGAAGAGATTGACCTTCGCGTGCGCCAGCGTCTTCAGCCGATCGGGGGTCACGCTTGCTCCGCCGCGGCACTGCGGAGCTCACCGAGATGCAGCCGCGCGCGCGAGAGCGAGTAGAGTCCCAGGACGGTGATCGGGATGAACGTGGTGAGGTGATACGTCAGGGCGTACGCGAGGGCCCGGCTGGGATCCACGTGATAGAGCTCGAGCGTGACCTTGGTCGCGCTTTCGAACACGCCGGCGTATCCGGGCGACGATGGGATCGCGACCCCGAATCCCAGAATCCCCTGCAACAGAAGCGACCCCACCGCCGGCACCGAAAGTCCGAACGCCTTGAAGCACAGCGCGAACGACGCCGCATTGACCACCCACTGGACGAGCGACCACCACAAGACGGCAAGAAAGCGGCCAGGCTTCCTCAAGACCGCGAGGCCCTCGATGAGTCCGTGCAGGAGATCGTTCACCCGATGCGCGATGCGTTCCGGCAGCACCGCGCGGGTGAGCCGATCGGCGAGTCGGAGCCACGGAGCGGGATGGAGCGCCACGATGAACGCGACGACCAGAAACGCCGAGAACACGATGGCGGCGCCATTCGCTACGTGCGCGAGGGACACTCCCTGGATCACGGTGTTGGCGGGGAAGGAGGGCGCCGCGATGGCGACCGCCATGAGCGCCAGCATCAGCAACCCGTCGAACAAGCGCTCGACGCCGATGGTGGCGAGCGCCGTGATGAAACGAACGGGAGCCTGACGCTTGACCACATATGCCCGTGCGAACTCTCCGGCCCGGGCCGGCAGGAGGTTGTTCGCCATGAACCCGATCGCGACGGCGTGCCAGAGCGCGGACCACGCTACGGGTGAGTCGTCATCGCCCCGCAGCATCACCCGCCACCGGATCATCCGCAGGGGGAAGGTGAGCGTGGCAAGGATCACTACTAATAGAAGGAGCGGAACGTTGACGGTGGTGAGGGCGGCGCCGACCTCACCCCAGTGGACGTCGCGCACCGCCCACCAGAGGCAGAGGGCGGTGATCACGAGCCCCAGGGCCCAGGCCCAGGAGGCGGGGCGTTTAGGCGGGTTCGAGGGCGAGGTCGACAAGATCGCAGACTTCTTCGACGAGCGCGCGCAGCTCCTCGCCTGAGACATTGCGCGCATGGGCTCTCAGCTCCGCGGCCCGGCGGCGGGCCGCGTCCCCACGATACAGCAGCGTCCGAATGTCTACGACCTGCGGCTCCGCGGGGGCCGGCGCGGGCGCTCGAGGCGTGGCAGGTGCCGGCTTCGGCGCCGGAGCAGTCGCGGCGACCGGACGGACGGCGACCGGCGGTGGCGCAACGGCAGTCGCTCCTGCGATCAGCACGTCGAGCGATGCTGCACCCAGATCACCGGAACCAACACGCTCATACATGGCCCACGCTCCAACCAGATCGGGCGTTTCTTCTATGACGTCCTCGGCGGGCGGAACCGCCGCCGACGCGGGTGCCGGAGCCGGCGGGGGAACAGGAGCGGGGACCGGGGCTGGCGCACGCGCCGGAGCGACGGGAGCGAGAGACTCGATCGGTACGATCGGCGTGGCCTCAGCAGGAAATCCGCCGAGGTTCCGAATCGTCGCCGTCACGTCGCTGAGCTCGGTTGCCAGCCCGGCCTCTTCTTCCGTCGATGACCGCGTCAGGATGTCTCCGGCACGCCGGAGCTCCGCCGAGAAGGCGGGCGCGTCACGGACCGCCGCCCCGTCCCGGACCGCATCCCGCGCGGCCTCGGCGAACTCGCTCACCCCGGTCGCCAGTGGCCCGCCACCCGTGTTCATGAGGGCCCGGAAGGTCCCGGCCAACGTGTGAGCGCGCAGCTCGCGTTGCGTCGCCGACGGCGCACGCTCGAGGGAGTCGGCGGCCTGACGCAGATGCTCGCCATGGCTCACCAGTTCGAGGCGGCCGAGGGTCGCAGGCTTGGTAGTGGGGGTGCCGCGTTTGACGACGTGCGGCCCGTCGTCTTCGAAATACAGAGACGAGATCGCAACGACGCCGGGCTCCGCTTCCTGGCTGCCGAGGAAGGCCACCAGCTTGGTGGCGAAATCCTTGAAGGTCGGCCCTTCAGGATTGGGCCGGCCCTGTTCAGCGACTTCGCGTGCGGCCGCGGCGATGGCGCTCGCCGCCGCCTGGAAGAGCGCATCCACGCCCGCAGGGGCTCCGCCCTCACTGCGCTCCAGCTCGGCGACTGCGCGTTCGATCCCTTCGAGGACGTCAGGAAGGGGAGGGAGATCGTTCAGCGCCGCGAGTCCGCGCAGGGGCTGAAGGGCCTTGGTGACTTGTTGCAGCGGGTCGCGTGCGACTGGATTCGCACGCAAGGCCTGTGACGCCCGGTCGAGAGAGCTCGCAATCGCCGCCCCCTCGCGGGCCACGAACGCCCGCGCGCCCGCGTCCAGGGATGGCGCATCCATCTTCTGCACCGCGCCGGACGCCCGGGGCGTGCCCGCGAGCCGCTCCAGCTCTCCCGACAGCGCTTCGGCCTTCACCGAATCGGCGTCGGTCCACGTCATGACGGACCGGATGAGGATCTTGAGATCGTCGACGGCGCGAATCGTGATCTGCTGGGTCTCGGCGTCCCAGTTCCGGCGTCCCTCGCGGACGGCTCGCACCAGTGCCTCGAGTCCCGCGGCGGCCCGCGCGATCAACGCCTTGTTGGCCATGAGCGCGCTGCCCCGGAGCGCCCGGGCGAGCTTGAGCATCTCGTCCACCGGGGGCGGGGTCGCGCCTCCCGCGAGGGCTCCGTCCAGGCGCTCCAGATACTCCCCCGCCTCAAGGGCGAAGAAGTCGGTCATCCGGTGCGGGCCGGTGGGAGGCGTGCTCGAGCTCATCGGGGAACCAAGGTAGCGCCGTCGACCAACTCACGCATCCGTCTGACGGCCCCTTCGAGGCCCCAAAAGACGGCATTACTCACGATGGAGTGCCCGATGTTGAGCTCTTCGATCTCGGGGATCGCCGCGACAGGGCGGACATTGAGGTACGTGAGCCCGTGGCCGGCGTGGACGGCCAGGCCGGACCTCCGCGCGTGCATCGACGCCTTTTGAAGATGGACGAGGGCCCGGTCATGCTTCCGCCAGGTGTGGGCGTACCGGCCGGTGTGCAGCTCGATCGCGGGAACGCCGAGGGCGGCGGCCGCGTCGATGGTGCGGGGATCTGGGTCGATGAAGAGGGAAACGCGAATGTCGGCGTCCTGCAGCCTGGCGACTGCTCCCGCCAGGCGCCGGTCGCGGGCCTTGATGGCGAGCCCCCCCTCCGTGGTGACCTCCTGACGGCGCTCAGGGACGAGCGTCGCCTGGTGAGGCCGGAGCTTTGCTGCGATCCGCACGATTTCGGGACTCGCCGCGAGCTCGAGGTTCAGAATCAGTCCGGGGCGTGCCGCGAGCGCCTTCACGTCGGCGTCCTGAATGTGACGGCGGTCCTCGCGGAGGTGCACGGTGATACCGTCGGCCCCGCCGGCCAGGGCGTCGGCGGCGGCGCGGACCGGGTCGGGCTCGTCGGTCTTCCGCGCTTCGCGGATAGTCGCGACGTGATCAATGTTGACGTACAGGCGCATGAGTTCTTACCTTCGGTGCAACCCGCTCACCACGAGGTGAAAGACGTGTTCAGGCGAATCGTGCTGCTCGCGCCGTTACTCGTGGCCTGCGGTGGAGGTCGCGCCGCCAGCACCACGCCGGTTCCCACTGATCCCAACGTCGCCCTGAATCAGTTCCTGACCGCGGTGAAGAACAAGGACATTAAAGGCATGAGCGACGTCTGGGGCGACGAGAACGATCTCGAAGTCAACCTGGTCAAGCCCGATGCCTTCCGTATGCGTGTCTATCCGCTCCAAATTTATCTGTCCAACCGTGGGTTCCGTGTGATCCAGGGACCGAATCCGGTTCCCGCCTGGCCGAGTCGCCGCTCCTACAAGGTCGAACTGAAGCGCTCCACCTGTTCGCTGGTGGTGGATCTGACGGTTGCACAGATGAAGCGTGGCGGTTGGGTGTTCCAGGGCACTGATTTGACGGACGTTTCCAACGCGTCGAAGGCGTGCAATCGCGACCCGTCCGATGCGGCGAAACCGTAGGGAACCGGGCCCCGTCTTCAGGCGTTACTCGGTCAGCTCGAGCAGAATGCCCGCCGTGGATTTCGGATGGACGAAAGCGATGCGTTTGCCGCCGGCACCCTTGCGGGGGACCTCATCGACGAGCCGGTAGCCGGCTTCACGGCAGCGGGCGAGGGCCCGATCGAGGTCTGGGACCCGGTAGCAGATATGATGAATGCCGGGACCCCGTTTCTCGATGAATCCGGCGATGGGGCTCGAGGGATCGGCCGCCGCGAGCAGCTCGACGTCGACCCCCCCGAAGTGGAAGTGCACGATTTCCGCGCCGTCGGCCATTTCCGGCGCTGAAGGCTTCAGGCCCAGGACCTCCCGGTAGAACCGGCTGGCCTCGGCCAGGTCGCGGACCGCGACCCCCACGTGGGCGATTCGGTTGGATGGGTCGTCCATTGCGACAAGAACTTAACGGTTTTGAGGAGAGTGGAGAGCAATGTCGGATCTGACGCAGGTCACGGACGCCAACTTCGCGAGCGAAGTCGAAGAGCAAAAAGGCCTCGTGGTGGTCGATTTCTGGGCGACTTGGTGCGGCCCCTGCCGCATGGTGGCCCCCATCATGGAGCAGATCGCGGGGCAGTATGCCGGAAAAGTCAAAGTGACCAAGCTGGATGTGGACGCCAACCAGAAGACGGCCATGCGCTTTAACGTTCGGTCGATTCCGAGTATTCTATTCTTCAAGGACGGGGCCCATGTAGACACCCTGGTGGGTGCCTACCCCAAGCCCGTGTTCGACGAGAAGATCACGCGCCACATCGGGTAACCATCCAGGCGGAGGTCCATGCGAGCCAGCACCGCCCGACTGACGAATTCGCCGGTGCGCCTCGCGGACCTCCGCTTCCCGCAGGTGGACCAGCTGATTCATCGCACCCGCCTGGCGTTCATTCACCTCGACAATCTGCTGAGCTACGCCAAACGCGACCGCGACGGCCGCGTCGATGGCTACATCTGCGCCCACATTCCGGACGGCTGTCTGCTCCTGTTCTTCCGGAAAGGCGAGCCCGTCAACGCCGCGGCGTTCGAGGTCTCGGGTCGGGAAGTCATCACCATCACCGAAGCCCTGCGCCGCATGCGCGCCGAGACGGAACGGGGCGACCTGACGTACTGTGCCGCGCCGATGGAGCAGCTCGCTTGGATGTACCAGTCCTGCGCGCTGCCCCCGCAACCCCGGCTCGTGGATCCCAGCCAGCCTGCCGCGCTGTTCCCGGTCCTGAAGGAAGAGAAGGTGACCGGTGTGCTGGAGTTCATTTCCAACGGACGAGTCTCCTATGTCCGGATGGACGAGGGGCGGTTCGTCGGCGGCTACTTCTGCGAGAAGCCGGCCGACATGCCGGTGCCGCGCTACTTCGAATCGCTCTTCAAGCCGTTACCCGACGGATCCGATCCGGCGCTCGCCGCCGCGCTCTTCCCGTACGTCGCCGACCTGCCCGCGCAGGCACCCCACGCCCTCATCAATACGTATCGCGAGCTCTACTGGCGGATCGTCGATGCGGTGGAGCAGGAATTTCCGGGGGAAGGGAAGAAGCGCGCCCAGCGGCTGTCGTCTTCGCACCAGCGCGATCACAAGGCCTTGACAAGCATCGGGGTGCCGCGGGGCACGGAGATTCCCGACGCCGTGGTGCGCCCCGACGAGCTGTCCGCGGCACTCGCGACCTGGGGCAAGGATCTGCTCGATGGCGTCGAGATCATGATGCCGGGAACCGCGGTGAAGGTGCTGCGCGGCGCGACGCGCGAACACCGGTACGTGCTCCAGTCCGCCGGGTTCTACGACGCGCTCCCCTGGTCGGTGACCTGGTGACGTGGCCGGCACGCTCTACGTCGTCGCCACGCCGCTCGGCAACCTCGGCGACCTCTCGCCCCGGGCCGCACAAACCCTGAAGTCGGTCGCGCTCGTCGCGGCCGAAGACACCCGGCATAGCCGTCCCCTCCTGACGCACGTCGGCTCGTCCGCCGAGCTGGTGTCGTTCCACGCGCATTCGGATGAAGGCGATCTCCGCCGCCTCCTCGAGCGACTCGCAGGGGGTCAGGACATCGCGCTCATCACGGACGCCGGCACGCCCCTCGTCTCCGATCCGGGCGTGAGTCTTGTCGCGGGCGCGCGGGAGCGCGGCATTCCCGTCGTCACCATCCCGGGACCCAACGCGGTCGTCGCCGCACTGGCCGTCGCCGGGTTGCCCGCGGACCGGTACCTGTTTCTCGGCTTTCTGCCGCGGAAGGGCGGGGACCGGAAACGGCTCCTCGCGAGTGTGGCGGAGAGCTCCTGGACGGTCGTGCTGTTCGAGTCGCCGCTCCGCGTCGGCGCGTTGCTCGCCGATCTGGCGGAAGCCTGCGGTGGTGACCGCCGGGCGGCCGTGGCGCGCGAGCTGACCAAGGTGTTCGAAGAGACGCGTGCGGGGACCCTGGCCGAGCTCGCGGGTTACTACGCCGATGCGCCTGCGCGCGGGGAAGTGACGGTGGTGGTCGCCGGAACCGGACGCGATCCGGGAACCAAGGTGGATCCGCAGTTGCCCGATCCGGAAGAGCGCGCGCGGGAGCTTTTGGCGGAGGGACTCTCCCGCCGCGACGTGGCGGATCGACTGGCCGAAGAGACAGGCATCACCCGCAATACCGCCTACCGGCTGGTCAACGAATTGTGAGAATGCTCGCTGCCGCACTGGTCGCCGCTCTCCTTTCGGTCGGCGCGGCGACGCCTCCGGCTCCTGTCCTCACCATAGGACGCCTGCACTACGACGGAGGGGGCGACTGGTACTCAGGTCCGTCGGCCCTCCCGAACCTTCTCGCGGCGATTCGCCAGCGCACCGGCCTCAAAGTCTCGGATCGTGAGCGCGTCGTCACCCTGCAAAGTCCCGATCTGTGGGACATTCCGTACCTGTTCGTGACTGGTCACGGCAACATCCATTTCACCGACGACGAGGTGAAAACCCTCCGGAAGTACCTGGAGGGGGGCGGGTTCCTGCACGCCGACGACGACTACGGGATGAATGCGTCGTTCCGCCGCGAGATCGCGCGGATCTTCCCCGACCACCCGCTCGTTGACGTCCCCTTGACCCATCCGGTGTACCACATCGTGTACGACCTGCCGACGGGGATCCCGAAAATCATGGAGCATGACGGACTCCCGGCGCAGGGGTTGGGCATCTTCTTGAACGGACGGCTGGTCGTGTACTATTCGTACCAGACCGACCTGAACGACGGGTGGGAGGACTTCGACGTGCATCACGTACCCGCCGACAAGCACGAGCAGGCACTGGAAATGGGCGTCAATCTCTTCGCATACGCCGTCAGCGGGATCAAGTGACTGAGACCGCCCGCCGCGTCGCGCGCCTTGCGGCGCCGCACGCGCGGGGCAGGGCGTTCGCCGCCCTCATCGTCGCCGCCGGGCTCGCGCTGGTGGCGGCGGCGCTCGGCGTCCTCCTCGCTCCCAATGTCTGGGGCGTCACCCTCGGCTGGGCACTGGTCGCCGGCGCCGGCGTGGTGGCCTGGAGGATCTGGCGGCAGGAGTCGCGAACTCTCGGTGATCACCATGTCGGCAGACTCGTCGAGCAACTGGGGCGAGGGCGGTCGGGGAGCGTCGTCAACGTGCTCCACTCTCGGACCGCGTCGGGCGAGGGCCTGTGGGGTGCGGCGGACGCGCGGGCGGCAGCGCAGGTAGCGCGCGCGACCGATGACGTTGCTGGGCATCTGAACCGCCGAACCCGTCGCTTCTACTATATGGGGCTTGGCACGGTTGCCGGCGGTGCGGGGCTCCTGCTTCTGGCCCAGCCGACGTCGGCGCGCGCCGCGGCCTTCTGGCACCCACTCCGCACGATCGCCGACGCGCACTCACCGGTGCGCCTCGTGCTCGACCGCACCGTGGCCCACCGGGGCGACACCGTCACCGCGACCATCATCGTCAAAGGGGGGACCGCTGCGCGTTTCTGGACGCGCGCACCCGGTGAGCCCTGGTCCGAAGCCACGGTGATCCTCGACTCGAATGGGACCGCACACCGCGCGCTCGGGCCTTTGACCTCGGATGTGTTCGTCCGTGTCACGAGCGGCTCGCGCACGTCGCCGACACTCGCGGTGCACATCCCGCCACTCGCCTTCGTCGGCGCGGTGACCGTAACGGCGCATTATCCGAAATACCTCTCGCGCCCGGATGAAACACTGCCGCTGGGTGCTGATACGGCGGTGATCCCTGAGGGCACCGTCCTCTCGACGGAAGGCGAGGCGAGCGTGCCCATCGCGTCGGCACGCTGGTCCCCCGGCTCGCCGCTCGACGTGCATAGTGCCCAGTTCAAGGGGTCGTTCCGTCCGACCAGAGGCGGAAGGTTCGCACTGATCATCGCGCCGGCCGACGGATCCCCAGTGGAAGGGGAGCCGCCGATCCTCACGATCAAGGTGGCACCCGACTCCGCGCCCGTCGTCGCGCTCAATCTCCCGACCGCCGACACGACGCTTCCGCCAACGCTCCATCAACCGGTGGTAGTCGACGCCCATGACGACCACGCGCTCACCCGAGTAGCGCTTCAGAGCTGGCGCGCGAGCCAGACAGGAAAAGTTGGCGACACGCTTTCGCAACCGCTCTCACTCGACGCCGCGACTGATCGCGCGATTCTCCAGGCTGACCTCGATGCCACTGCCCGGGGCCTGTTCCCTGGTGACACACTGAAGCTCCGCGTCGTGGCCTGGGACAACGCGCCTCAGGCCCATGAGGGGCACAGCGCCACCATCGCCCTGCGACTGCCGACTCTCGCGGAGCTGCGCGCGGCGACCCGCGCGGCGACGCAGGAGCTCGGCTCCTCGACTGACTCCGTGCTGAACGCCGCCAAGAACCTCGGTGCCGAGACACGGGATCTCGCCGCGGAGCGGACGCGGGCCGGAACTACGCAGCGAACGGGGAGTGAACAGCCGGGAACGGATCCGAAGGCGGGCGCCATGCCCTTCGAGTCGTCCCAGCGGGCGCAAGAGCTTGCGCGGCGTCAGGAAGCGCTCAGTCAGAAGGTGCAAGACCTTTCTCACGCCGTGCAGGAGCTCGCCCAGGCCGCGCACGCGGCGGGCATCGACGATTCGGCGTTCCAGCGGCGGCTGGCCGACGTCCAGCAATTACTCCAGAAGGCCATCACGCCGGAGCTGGAGCAGAGGCTCCGCGAGCTTCAGGACGCGCTCCAGCGCCTCGACCCCGAAGCCACCCGGCAGGCTCTCCAGCATCTCTCGGAGGCGCAGGAAGAATTGAAAGACGCGCTGCAGCGGAGCGATCAGCTCTTCCGCCGGGCCGCCGTCGAAGGACAGTTGGCCACGTTGACCCAGGACGCCGAGGAGTTGAAACGGAGACAGGGAGACTGGAACTCGACGCAGGCCCCGCAGGCCGATTCCGCCGCCGCGGCCCAGGAGCGGGAGCTCGCGGCTGGGACCGATTCCCTCATGAAAGGGATTCAGCAGGCAGGTCAGGACCTGCGCGCGGGACAAACCCTCGGCCAACCGATGCAATCGGCGCAGCAGGCCCGGCAGGCCATGGGGAAGGCCGGAGACGCCGCGAGCCAGGGAAATCCCGGGGATGCGAAGCAGCAGGGCCAGAGGGCCGAGGAGGCCCTGAAAGATTTGCCGGACCAGCTGCGCTCACGACGGGATTCGCTCTCCGGCGCCTGGCGCCAGGAAACTCTCGATGCCCTTGACCGCGCCATGAGCGAAACGGCGGATCTGGCCCGGCGTCAGCAGCAGATCGCTGACCAGTTGAGTCAGGGCCAGAGTGGCGCGCCGATGCGGTCGTCGCAGGCGTCCGTCGAAGAGGGTGCGCAGGCGGTGGCTCAGCAGATGCAGGAGACGGCGGGCAAGAACGCCCTCGTCTCGCCGCAGCTCGCCGCGGCGATGGCGCTCGCGAGACGGCAGATGGCGCAGGCCCGCCAGCAGCTCGAGCAGGCGCGTCCCAACACCCAGAGTGCGTCCCAGTTCGCCGCGCAGGCGGTGGACGCCCTGAATGCGACCGCCCTCGGCATCTCCGAGGCGCGGGCGCAGGTGAATGGATCGAAATCGGGAAGCGGCCTCTCCGAGGCGCTCGAGCAGCTCTCGAAGATGGCGGGCCAGCAGCAAGGCCTGAACGGGGAGTCGCAGGGGATCTTGCCGATGATGGGCACCGGTGGTGCGGTCAACGAGCAGCTCCGCGCGCTTGCAGCGCGCCAACGCGCGCTCGCGGACCAGCTGCAGAGGCTCCAGGCATCGGGAAACGCGCCCGGTGCGGGATCGATGGCTGACGAAGCGAAGGAAATCGCGCGGCGCATGGAGGCCGGGCAACTCGATCCAGTCACCGTCGCGCGCCAGCAGGCGCTCTATCATCATCTGCTCGACGCCGGACGGTCGCTCACGGGCAACGAGCCTGACGACCAACGCGAGCGCCGGGCACCGCTCGCCGGCACCGTGAATCCGCTCCTTCCGCCCGCCATACGTCCCGGAGCCACCGGGCTCGGGCCCCGAGTTCCGTATCCCACCTGGGAATCATTGCGCGACCTGACGCCCGATCAGCGGCAGCAGGTCCTCCAATACTTCCGTCTCCTGAATGCGCCCGCTCCGGTTCCTGCTCACACCGGCCCGTAAGCGGTTCCCGGCCGTTGCGATCATCCTCGCGCTGATCACCGCCGGCGGGACACTCGCCGCGCAGGGGATCAGCCAGGGATTCGAGCTCGAGCGCGCCGGCAAACTTCCGCAGGCCGTGGACTACTATCGCACGGTGTTGCGCTCGGACTCGACCAACCTGGTTGCGCTGCTCGGACTCGAACGGGTGCTGCCGCAGCTCGGACGGCTGGAGGAGCTCGTGCCGTTCGTGCAGGGGGCGGCCCGCAGCACGCAGGAGCGCGATCCTCGCATCCTCGGCCTCGAGCTTCGCACGTTCGTCGCGCTGAGCATGAGCGACAGCGTGGCCGCGCTCGCACGCCGCTGGACTGCCCGCGTGCCGGGCGACGAAACGCCGTGGCGCGAATGGGCCATCGCGAAGCTGGACCAGCAGGATGCCGTCGACGCGCGGCGCATTCTGCTGGATGGTCGCAAGGCCGTGGGGAACCCGCGGGCGTTTGCGATCGAGCTGGCCGAGATCGCGGCGTCGACGGGGGACTGGGCGGGCGCGGCGCAGGACTGGGGTGACGCGGTGACCACGGATCAGGGGCAAATCCCGAACGCGGTCGTCCAGCTCGAGTCGGCGCCCGAGGTCGCGCATGCGACCGTTACCGACGCCCTCACCAAGTCGCAGCAGACGGTCCCGGCGCGGCGCCTGGGTGCCAATCTGCTCCTCGACTGGGGGCATGGGGATCAGGCGTGGGCCGTCCTCGAGCGGACCATCTCGGACTCCACCCGCGAAGCGGTGATGGCCCTCTGGACGTTCGCACAGCGCGGGGAGCAGATCGGGACCCCCGTCGCCGAGGGCGCGCGCGGCCATGCGCTGGCCCGGTTTGCCGACCTTTCCACTGGAGCTCTGGCACTCCGCGCGCGAACCGAAGCCGCGCGCGCCCTCCTCGAAGCCGGAGACAAGGAGGGGGCCCGCAAGGTCGTGGCGCAGATCGAGGGCCGGGGCGGGGAGGCCGGCGTGCCCACCGCGGCGCTGGTCGAGGTGTTGATCGGCGATGGAGACCTGGAGCAGGCCGAGCGGCGATTCACCGGCGCGAAGGGGCTCACGGGGGATGATGAGGAGCGTTTGCGGCTCGAGCTGGCTCGCGCGTGGGCTGACCGCGGAGAGCTGGACCGGGCCGATCACGTTTTGGGATCGGATTCCAGCGTGGATGCGGTGGCCGAGCGCGGTTGGACGGCTCTCTATCGCGGCAACGTGGCCCAGGCCCGGGATGCGTTCCGGGTGGCGGGCCCGTACGCCGGAGACCGCGCGGACGCGACGCGCCGGACGGAGATGCTCGCCCTGATTACGGACGTCGACTCCGGGCAGGGGACCAAGCTTGGCGGGGCGCTGCTGCTCCTGGCGCGCGGAGATTCCGCGAATGCGGTGGAAGGCCTGCGAACGGCCGCCGCGGCGCTGCCGCTGGCTCCCCGTGGCGGAGTGCTCGTGCTGGCCGGCCGGGTGTCCGCCAAACTCGACTCCACCCACCAGGCGCTCGCAGCGGATCTCTTCCGGACAGTCGTCAGCGACAGTACCCGGGCCGCGGGGGCGGCTCCCGCGGCCGCGGAGCTCGAGTGGGCGCGCCTGTTGGAGAAGCAGAACCATCCTGACCAGTCCATCGCGCACCTCGAACACCTGATCCTGCAGTATCCCGGGAGCGCCGTCATTCCCGAGGCGCGCCGGATGCTCGACCGTTTGAAGGGCTCGGTTCCCCGATCGTGAATCGCCGCGGCTTCGTAGGGTCAGCCACCCGCTGGCTCGTCGGCACCCGACTCGCAGGTCTTCTTCCCGTTGGACGGCTCCTCGGTCGCGACGCCGACTCTTCCTTGCTCGTCCCGATGGATGACGTCCAGAGCGATCACCTGAAGGCGTACGGCGTCACCTACCGGGCGATTCAGGCGGGCGGAAAGGTCGAGTGGTTCCTCAACTACCGCGGTGGGTCGTTTCTGTTGCCCGACGTCGATGCCATTCGGCGCGATGCGGCGCTGACGGGAGTCGCGGTCACGCCGGTTGATGACGGCGCGGTCGCGAACATCAGGGGTGAGATCGCAGCGGGCAACATGGATACCGTGCAGCTCGAGCGGGCCCCCAAGGTGGCGGTGTACGTCCCGCCCTTTGCCGCTCCGTGGGACGATGCGGTGACGATGGTCCTGCAATACGCCGGTATTCCGTTCGAGAAGGTGTGGGACCCCGAGGTGCTCAGCGGCAAGCTCAAGCAGTATGACTGGCTCCACCTCCATCACGAGGATTTCACCGGTCAGTACTCGAAATTTTATCTTCTATATCAGGGTGCGCCCTGGTTGGCCGACATGGTCAGCCACAATACAGCGGTGGCGCGCGACTTCGGGTTCCCCAACGTGCCTGCGCTCAAGAAGGGCGTGGCCCGCGGGATCCGGGATTACGTCGACGGCGGAGGGTTCCTGTTCGCGATGTGCACGGCCACGGAGACCATCGACCTCGCGCTGGCGGCTGAGACGGTGGACATCGCGGCGGCGTTCGCGGATGGCACCCCGGTTGACCCCGACGCCGACGCGAAGCTCGACTGGAGCAAGACCTTCGCATTCACGGGCGGGCACGTCGAGCAGTCGCCGACCATCGCGTCGTTCTCCGACATCGACGGCCATCAGGTCAACAACCCCGGTCACCGGCAGCCTCTCGGCGCTTTCACGATCTTCGGCTTCAGTGCCAAGGTCGATCCCGTGCCCACCATGCTGGTGCAGAACCACCGGCAGGTCATTCCCGACTTCTACGGGCTGACCACCAGCTTTGTCCGCGAGCGCCTCAAGCCGGCCGACATCGTTCTCGCCGACGAGCAGGGGGCGCCCTGGGTGAAGTACATCCACGGGGATCTGGGGAAGGGGACGTGGACGTTTTTCGGGGGCCACGATCCGGAGGATCCGCAGCACCAGGTGGGTGACCCGCCGACCGATCTCTCCCTGCATCCGCATTCACCGGGCTATCGCCTGATTCTCAACAACGTGCTGTTTCCCGCGGCCAAGAAGCGGGAGATCAAGACGTGATCGAGCGCCTGTCCCCGGAAGCGCGGGCGGTGCTTCGGGAGGAGATTGCCCGCGCGGGGGGCCGCGAGGTCAGCTTCGTTGCCCGCCTCGATGGAGATGGTGACCTCGTGGATGTCCGCGCGGTCGCGCGGGGCACCGTGGACGCCGTGTTGGCCCTTCCGGGGGTCGCGGCCCGCGGCGAGATGCTCCTCCACAATCATCCCAGCGGCCGGCTCGATCCCTCCACCGCCGACTTGACGGTTGCCGCCCAGCTGCACGACGCGGGGGTGGGGTTCGGGATCGTCGACAACGAAGTGACCGAGCTGTATGTGGTGGTCGAGTGTCCCCGCGCCCGCCCCCAGGTGGTCCTGGATGCGCCGGAGATCGCCGGGATGCTCGACCAGGACGGAGCTGTGGGGAAGGCCCTCGGCGGCTTCGAAGACCGGCCCAGCCAACGGGACATGGCGGCCTACATCGCCGACACGTACAACGGCGGCGGCGTGGCGCTGCTCGAGGCCGGCACCGGCGTCGGCAAGTCGTTCGCCTATCTCGTGCCGGCCCTGGTCTGGGCCCGTGATAACTCGGAACGAACCGTCGTCTCGACCAACACCATCAATCTTCAGGAGCAATTGGTCGGGAAGGATCTCCCCATTCTGGCGCGCGCCCTTGCCACGGGCGATCACACGCCGACGTTCGCGCTCCTCAAGGGGTGGCGGAACTACCTGTGTCTCGCGCGTCTCGAACAGGCCCGCGCGGTTCCCGATTCGCTCTTCGAGGACGAACGGGCGTCCGAGCTGCAGCGACTCGCGGAGTGGGCTGCGCACTCGGCGGACGGGTCGCTCTCCGACCTGGCCGACGAGCCGTCGGACGAAGTGTGGGACGCCGTGGCTGCAGAGTCCGATCTCTGTACCCGGCTCAAGTGTCCGTTCTTCGACCGATGTTTCGTGTTCCGCGCCCGGCGCGCGGCGGCCGAGGCGGACGTGGTGGTGGTGAATCACCATCTGTTGGCGTCGGATCTCGCCGTACGGATGGCATCGGACAATTGGGTGGACGCCGCCGTCCTGCCGCCCTATCGACGGCTGATCATCGACGAAGCCCACCATCTCGAAGACGTATCGGCGGCGCACCTGGGCGCGCAGGTGAGTCAGGTGGGGATCACCCGTCTGCTCGGACGGTTCGAACGGAATGGGCGCGGTCTCCTGCCCACCCTCGCCCGTGAGCTGACGCAGCGGGACGATTCGCCCCTCGATGCCAAGGGCCGCGATCTCATCCAGCGGCGCCTGCTCGATTCGCTCCGCGGCGCGCGCCGAGGAACGGAGGAGCTGTTCGTGCTCCTCGACCGCAGGCTGACGGAGCCGGTGCTCCGGCTCACCGAGGAGTTCGCGAAGGACGGGGTGTGGACGGAGGGGCTCGGTATCGCGCTCGAAAATGTCCTGCTTGCCTTCAGCCAGCTGCGCGACGGGGTCGAGTCGATTGCCGACCGGCTCTCGCTCGACGACCGGAGCGAGCGTGGCGGTCAGCTCATTGCCGAGATGCGCGCGGTGGTGCGGCGGCTCGAGTCCGCGGCCGCGGGCCTGACTGCGGCGCTCAAGCCGGCGCCGGGTGGTCCACCGGCCGTCCGGTGGATCGAGCGGAAGGGCCGGCGGCAGACGAATCTCGGCCTCTCGGCCGTCCCACTCGATCTCGCGCCGATCCTGAAGGACGCGCTGTTCGATCGTGTGGAAACGGTGGTGCTCACGTCGGCGACCCTGGCGGCTGGTGGGGAGTTCACCTTCCTCGAAGAGCGGCTGGGTCTCGACCTGCCGCCGTCGCGCGTGGTGGTGCGCGAGGTGCTCGATTCGCCGTTCGACTTCGGGTCCCAGTGTGTGCTCGGCATTCCCACCGATCTCCCCGAGCCGCGCGACAACGAAGCGGGGCACGATGCCGCGGTGGCGCGGGTATTACTCGAAGTCGCCCGCGCGTCCGATGGGGGCGTGTTCTGTCTCTTCACGAGTCATGGCGCGCTCCGGAGAACGGCCGAGGCGGTGCGTGGGGATGTGGGGGCTCGCTGGCCACTCCTCGTGCAGGGCGAAGCGCCGCGCGACCAGCTCCTCCGGCGCTTCCGGGAATCGGGTTCGGCGGTCCTACTCGGAACCGATTCGTTCTGGGAGGGGGTAGATGTGCCGGGGCGCGCGTTGCGGGCGCTCATTCTTGCCAAGCTGCCCTTCAAAGTACCGTCGGAACCGCTCACCGCGGCCCGCCTCGAGCGATTGGCCGAAAAGGGCGTGGATGGGTTCACGCATTACCTGATCCCGCATGCGGCGCTCAAGCTGAAGCAGGGATTCGGCCGGCTCATTCGCAGCAGGTCGGACGTCGGAGCCGTACTTCTGCTGGACCGGCGCGTCGTCACGAAACGTTACGGTCCGCTCCTGCTGGAAGGGCTGCCGGCCGCGGCGCGGGCCGTGGGGAATTGGCCTGATGTCCGGGACGAGTGCGAGGAGTTCTTCGCCCGCCATGGCATCGGCGAGCCGGTGTGAAACGAAGGTCTCCGAGGGGTAGATTCCCGGCATGAAAGAATTGAGCAAACGGATCGCGACCCTCCCCGGCTACCCGATGGCCCAGATTCCGGCCATCAAGAAGCGGCTGCTGGAGCAGGGGGTCGACGTGATCGATCTCGGTGCGGGGGACGCGGATTTTCCGGCCCCGCACATCGCCATCGATACGCTGGCCCGGGCAGCGCAGGATCCCAAGATGAGCCGGTACGCCTTTCAGATCGGGCTGCCGGCGTTCCGTGAGGCCGCTGCCGCGTACATGGAGCGGCGCTTCGGCCAGAAGTTCGACCCGTACGCCGAGCTGCATCCGCTGATGGGATCGAAGGAGGGCATCGCGCATCTGACGATGGCGCTGGTTGATCCAGGCGACGTGGCGATCGTGCCTGAGCCTGGCTACGCCGTTTACCATGGCGGCACCGTCCTGGCCCTCGGCACCCCGCACCTCGTGCCGCTCACTCCGCGGACCAACTTCCTCCTCGAGATGGAGGAGGTTTCGCCGGACATGGTGAAGCGCGCGAAGATGGTGTTCCTCAATTACCCCAACAATCCGACGGCCGCGATTGCGCCCCGGGACTATCTCGAGCGCACCGTCCGGTTCTGTCTCACGCACGGCATCGTGATCGCGTACGACAATCCGTACGTGGACGTCACGTTCGACGGATATGTGGCGCCCAGCATCTTCGAAATTCCGGGCGCGCGAGACATCGCGGTGGAATTTCACTCGGTGTCGAAGTCGTTCTGCATGACCGGCTGGCGGCTCGGCTGGGCGGTGGGGAAGAAGGAGCTCATCACCGCGCTCGCCAAGGTGAAGAACTACGTCGATACGGGGATCTTTTTGCCGGTGCAGGCGGCAGGCGCCGCGGTGCTCGAGCGGTCGGAGGAGATTTCAAGCGGGTACGTGCGCCAGTTCCAGGAACGCCGGGACGCGATGGTGCAGGCCTTGGCGGCTCAAGGCTTCGATTGTGAGACCCCGAAGGCGACGATGTATCTCTGGCTCCCGCTCCCCGACGGTCTGCCCTCGGCCACCTTCCAGAAGCGGGCGCTCGAGGACGTCGGCGTCGTGACGCTTCCCGGGTCCGCTTTTGGTGCGGGTGCCGAGGGATTCTTCCGGATCGCGCTCACGACCAACACCCCGCGACTGCTCGAGGGTGCCGAGCGGTTGGGGAAGGTGCTCGCCGCTGTTTGACCGCGAGCGGGGACCCCTCGCCCGGATCTCCACCGGGTGGATGATCGCCATCGCGATTCACGTGGTGGCGATCGTGGTGCTCATCACCATGCCCTTCGCGCACAGGACGCAGCCCGACGTCATCACGATCATTCCGCTGGACCGCCCCAGCCCCGCGTATGCCGGGACCTTCCAGCGGTCGGCACCGCAGGGCGGCTACGGGGCGGCGCGTCCTCAGCCACCGGCTCCCGTCCAGGCGCCCGCGCCCAAGTTGCAGACGCCGGCGAGCGTGGCGGCGGTTCCGGAAACCACCAGCGGACCGCCGCGGGAGTCCCGAGGACTTCCGATACCCCAACTGGGGAGCGGCGTACTCTGGGTCGCGCCGCGGCCGCCGCTGCCGGGCGACGTGGCGGACGTGATGTACAACGACACGCTGGCGCGCGACCGGCCCGTGGTGCAGCGGCTCAAGGCGATGGTGGACTCCCTCAACGTGATCCTCGACGAGCAGCGCGGCCAGACGCGGAAGCCCTCGTGGACCACGGAGGTGGCGGGGAAGGAGTTCGGCATCGATTCGCAGTACATCCATGTCGCCGGGATCGCGATTCCCACCGCGGCTCTGGCGCTCCTGCCGATCAGATTGCCGGAGGGGAACTACGACGAGTACCGGCGGTCCCGGCAGCTCGAGATGATGCGGCAGGACCTGCTCTATTCAGCGATGCGGACGCAGACGCTCGCGGATTTCCGGCGGTACGTGCACGAATTGCGGGAACGGAAGCAGGCGGAGCACGACTTCGCGGAGCGGCAGAAGGGGCTCAAGAAGGACACGACGGTCACGCAGTAGCCGCAGCCAGCCGCTTCAACGCGTTTTCTTTTCCGATCACAAACAGCAACTCGTTCACCGGTTCCGACACCGTACCGCCCGTGAGGGCGATTCGGATCGGCTGGAAAATCTTGCCGGCGGGCACGCCGCGCGTCTCCGCGAGCTCGCGGAGGCCCTTTTCGAGACTCTCGGGCGTCCAGTCGACGCCGCGCAGGGCCTCGATGCTCGCCTTGAGAGACCCGAGGTAACCGGCTTCGTCCTTCGCGATCTCCTTCTTCGCCTTCTCATCGACTTCCACGAACTTCGCGTCGAGACGCACCGCCGTCTGCTTGGCGACGTCCAGAATGGTGCGGGAGCGGGTCTTCACCGCGCCAATGGCCTTCCCGATCGCGTCCGGGGCGCCCGTGGCCCCGAGCTTCTCGAGCTCCCGCATGACGAGCGGCGACAGTTCCGCGGCGGGCAGGGCGGACAGGTACTGGCCGTTCATCCACTCGAGCTTGGTCGTATCGAAGACCGCGGCTTTGGACTGGATCCCGTCGAACGAGAAGAGATCGGTCATCTCCCGCTGCGTCATGATCTCGCGGTCACCGCCGGGGCTCCAGCCGAGGAGCGCGAGGAAATTGCGCATGGCGGCGGGGAGGATGCCGAGGTGCTGGTAGTCGCCGACGGCGGTGGCGCCGTGGCGCTTGGAGAGCTTTTTCCCATCGGGCCCGTTGATCATGGGCACGTGCCCGAAGACGGGCTGGGCGGCCCCCACCGCGCGATACACGGCGATCTGTTTTGGCGTGTTCGAGATGTGATCGTCGCCGCGGAGGACATGGGTGATCTGCATGTCCACGTCGTCGACGACCACCGCGAAGTTGTATAACGGTGTGCGGTCGGCGCGGAGGATGACGAAGTCCTTCACGTCGGCGCCCTGGAACGAAATCCGGCCATGGACCGCGTCATCCCAGGCGATCTCGCCCTCGGGGATCCGGAGCCGGATGGCGTCCTCGTCTTTGTAGGCTTTCCCTTCAGCCAGCAGCTTGTCCGCGACTTCCTGGTGGCGTTTGATGCGGGCGCCCTGGAAGATGGGCTCCTCGTCCCAGTCGAGACCAAGCCAGGTGAGGCCGTCGAGGATGACCTGCGTATGCTCGTCGGTGGACCGCTGCTTGTCGGTGTCTTCGATCCGTAGCAGGAATTGCCCGCCGACATGGCGGGCATAGAGCCAGTTGAAGAGGGCGGTACGGGCGCCGCCGACGTGGAGGTATCCGGTCGGCGATGGGGCGAAGCGGACGCGAGTCGTCAAAGGGTGTCGGGTGTGAGAACGGAGGAGGGGGGATTCGAACCCCCGATAGGCCTATTAGGACCTATAACGGTTTAGCAAACCGCCGCCTTAAGCCACTCGGCCACCCCTCCCGACAGACTTCACCAGCGAGGGGAGCAGTTTAGCCAGGGGTGTAAGGGGACACAAGGAGCGCGACGAGCCGGCCCTCAGCGGACGATCACCACACCATGCATCTGGAGATGGAGTGTGCAGTGATACGGGTAGACCCCGGGATCGCCCATCGTCAGGTCCCATTGCGTCTCCGGATAATCTCTGCTCTGGCCGCCGACCGGCGCGAGTGGCATCTCCTGCAGGCCCCCCGGAGCCGTCGTGTCGCCCTGAACGACGTGGTACTGTGAGCTCTCATTTTTCCACTCGACGGTTGTTCCGCGGTCGACCGTGATCGTGTCGGGCACGAACCGATAGCTGTCATTGATGACGACGAGTGTGGTGGGGACCGCGAACGGCGCGCTACAAGTGACGCCGGAAACGGACACGAGGGCGAGTAAGAGAATTGTCCGACCCATGGCATCGGAACCTACCAAACTTGACGTGGGACCGGGAGGCCGTAGCATAGTGGAATGGGACATGTTTGCGGATACCTTGTCCGCGCCGGGCTCGGCGGCATCGCCGTAGCGGCAGCCCTCTCCTGCAGGAACGTCGACGACCCTCCCGCACCGGCCGTCATCGACGGTGGCTGGCAGTACACCGAGACCCTCGCCGACAACCTCTTCCAGATCACCTGCGCGGATACGGGGAGCTACACGTTCACCCAGGATGGTCCGAAGTTCACGGGGAATTACGTCCAGTCGGGGGTGTGCAAGAACGGGACGACGAAGTTCTTCAACACGGGGCATGGACTGGTGACGGACGGGACCGTGAGCAATGTCCGGCTGCAGTTCACCGCGGGCACACTCTGCGCCTACACGGGTCAGCTCTCAGCCGCCCGTGATGCGGTGAATGCGGGAACGGGGGTCTGCGATTTCGTGGACTCGTCGACGGCCCGGCACTACTCGCTGCAGATCAACTGGGAGATGACCAGGAACTAGCGCCTGCTAGTGCGTGTGGCGCCGCTCCGCCCAGCTCCGCCGTTCTTTCCCAGCCCGCCGCTCCTCACCACTCCGTTTGCTGCGCGACCGCCGCTCCCCATTCGACGCCGAGGACGCGCCAATCCGCCGGTCTTCCACCCGGCGGTCAGCGCTCTTACGGCGCGGAAAGAGGGCGCGGCGATCGAAGGGGCGCCGCCGGCGCTCAGCCGGAGGAATTGCGTACTTGCTTTCCATGGGACAAGAAAGTGCCCCGGAGTGCGCGCTCCCGCTAGAGGCGTTGGGTCGTTACTCTATCGCACCATGCGCCAATTTGTGATGGCCGTCACGCTGGGCACGGTGCCGTGGCTCACAACCACTGGACAATCGCCGCGGCTCGCCAACCCCGAGCGCCCAACTTATGCCACCCACGCGTACGCCGTCGCCCCTGGCTACATCGAGCTCGAGCAGGGTGTGAGTGCGTCCGGCGTTTCGTCGCTCTCGCAGGGCACGGTGTGGAGCATGGCACTGAAGCTGGGCATCGCGCCCCCGCTTCAGGCTGAATTTTTTGGCCCGGTGTACTCGCGGACGCCGAGTGGCGGGGGTGTAGGGGACCTTGGACTCGCGCTCAAGTTCCGAACTGATCTCTCGGAAAAATCGGCGGTCGCTCTCATTCCGGCCGTGACCGCGCCTACCGGCAATTCCGCCAAAGGACTTGGTGCCGGGCGGGCGCTCGGCGCGCTCACGGCCGTGTACAGCGTGGACCTGCCGGCGTCGGTCCACTTCGATTTGAACGCCGGACCCACCGGCGTGGGCGCGGGCGCGACGCAATGGTTCTTCTCGGTGAGCGGATCCTGGGGCGGACCGACGGTGGGTGTGACGGGGGAGTGCTTCGATTTCACTCCCGGCGCCGCAGGTCCCCGGTTGGCCGGCCTTCTCGGTGCCGTGACCATCCGCGTCGCACCATGGGCCGTGGTGGACGCGGGTGGTCAGTGGGGCTCGACGAAAAACTCGCCCAATGCGGTGTTTCTGGGACTTACGACCAACCTGGGGAGGCTCTTTTAGTGAACCCAGACGGCGCCGATCGAAATCCCTTCGATGTCCCCGATACCCGCTGAGATGCGGGCATCAAAGCGGCGGGTCAGCCGGAAGTCGGCACCCAGTCCGAGGTCGAAGTCGACGTGGCTGCCGCCATCGGCGATCAGGAAGGCCGTGGGTTGCACGTACGGCACGATGCTGACCGGTGAATCCTGCAGGTCGATCCGGCGGCCGAGGGAGAGGCCGACGGGAACGATCAGCGCGGACGCCCCTGACACGAAACTGCCGCCCACGCCGACGATCAACGCGCCATCGAGGGGGAAGTCTTCGTTGTGCGAGAGGACACGCTCGCGACCCTCGACGCCGAGCAGTAGGGAACTTTTTGCGCCGCCCCCGGGCGCAAAGATGCCGCCCTTGAAGCCGACGTCGAACTTGCCGGAGGCGAAACGGTATGCGCCCTCGAAGGCAGTGCCTCCTCCGTCGGGAAAGCTCACCAGAATACCGAACTCCGAGTTGTCGAACGCGCGATAGGGCGCGTTGAAGGTCGTGGTACCGGTGGCCTGCGCGGTCAGGGCAGTCGGAACGAGACCGGCGGCGCACGCAACAGCGAGTGCCAAGAGAGTCGTTCGTTGGGACGACATCATCGCTCCTGTCGAAGTGGGAAAACTTCGACTCGGGTACCCGAAGTTCCCCTGAGCGTTCCGGAATTCCCTGACCGTCGTCGGAGTGACTTCCGTCACGAGCTGTTGCGTCCGCGAAGCGGAGCAAAAAAACCGGGAGCATCAGCTCCCGGTTTGGGGATTACCGCCAGTGACCCTCAACCCAGTACCACTCGTGCCCGTGATGGCGCCAGTGGCCTGGTTCCCACGTTCGGTAGCCGCGTTCGACGGGCGCCCAACGTCCGCCGACCCACATGAAGTCACCACCACCCCAGGCCCAGTGACCGGCGATCCAGATGTAGCCAGGTGCCGGTGCCACACCGATCACTTCGACCCGTTCGGGGGGAGGCCGTCGTTCGACGATCACCGACCCCGGCGGAGGCGGGGGAACGCACGCGAGCGCGCCGGCGAGCAGCGCCGTCGCGGCGGCGAGGGAACACGACTGCATGAGCTTTCTCATCGTCAGGGCTCCAGAAGAAGGAGTCGACTCGTGTACCCAGGAGACGCGGGAGGCGTTCCCGGGTTAAGACGATGGGAGACCCGCCTGACGGTGAGTTACGTCACGAATGGGCGCGTAGGGTGATGGCTGGGTCGATCCTCGCGGCCCGGGACGCCGGGAGCCAGCACGCCGCCAGCCCGACTCCTACCATCGTCAACAGGACCACGCCGAACGTCACCGGGTCGTGCGGGGTGACGCCGAAGAGCAGTCCACGCAGGATGCCGGCCGACGCATACGCACCAACCGCGCCGAGTCCGATACCGACGCCGACGAGGCGGCCCCCCTCCGCGAGAATCATCCGCTCGACGGCGCCAGGCTGCGCGCCGAGGCTCATCCGGATGCCGATCTCGTTGGTGCGCGCGTTGACGTTGAACGCCAGGACGCCCGCGATGCCCACTGCGGCGATGATCAGGGCGAGGAGGCCGAACGATGAGACCAGCGCCGCGTTCACCCGGCGCGGTGCCACGGTGAGGTCCGTGAATTGCCCGATAGTCATCACGTCCTCCACGGGTACAGTCGGCGCCGCCTGTCGCACGATCCGCGTGGCCTCAGTCGCAACACCCGCCACGCCGGCGTCTGTCACGTTCGAAAGGGTGCGGATGACGAACCCGCCCGCGTATGGGGACTCCTGGGCAAAGGGGATGTAGAGCGTCGGCGTCGGCGCGCCGGCGGGACCGCCGTCCTGGGTATTGCCGCACACCCCGACGATGGTCCGCCAGTCTCCGCTGAACATCCCCATGGTGGTCGCCAGCTGGACGCGCTTCCCGATCGGATCCTCGGTTGGAAACAGCCGGTGGGCCAGGAGCTGGCTCACGATGACGACTTTGGCGGCATTCCCCTGATCGGTCGCCACGAAGGGACGGCCGCGGAGCAAGGGAAGACCGGCGGCTGCGAAGTAGTCGGGATTGGCCAGCACCACCGCGCCGGTCGGCGCGGGCGCCCCGGGGGCCAAGGGGCGTCCCTCGACAGCGAGATCCAGGTCGGGTGCGGTCGAGCGCAGCGGCATCACCGAAGCGATCCCGACGAGCCGTACGCCGGGGAGTCCCGAGATGGCATCGCGAATGCGCTCATATTCCTGCGTGGTCGACGCGCCGCCATCGGCATTGGCGCCCCGGTTGGCGGCGAGGAGGTTGGCGCTCAGCGTCAGCACGTTGTCCGACTCGAGTCCCGTGGGCACGTCAGACAGCCGGATGGTGGTGCGGGTGAGCAGCCCGGCACCGGCCAGCAGCATGACGGACACCGCAACCTGGAGGACCACGAGGCCGCGCTGCAGGCTGCGCTTACGCAGGCCTCCACTAGCCCTCCGTCCCCCCGCCGAAACGCTGGCGAGGGCGCCCTCGGAGGGCAGGAACGCCACCACCGATAGAACCAGCGCGACGACGATGGCCAGTACCAGCGCGAAAGCCAGGACCATCCCGTCGAGGTGAATTTCGCCGGCCCGCGGCGAATACCGGCCCGTGAGCGAAACCAGAAGGGGGACACCGGCGGTTGCCAGCCCCAGCCCCAACGTGGCGCCGATCGCACTGATCATCAGGTGCTCGGTGAGCAGGAGGCGGCGCAGGCGCGCGACGCCGGCGCCCAGGGACGCCCGTACCACGAGCTCATGCTCCCGCCGCACACTCCGCATCAGGGTCACGTTCGCAACACTCGCGACGGCGATGATCAACACGAGCGCGGCGGTTCCCATGAGGAGCCAGAGCGTGACGCGGGCGCGTTCGCCCAGCGCGCGCTTGAACGGGATCACGGAGAGCTGGAAGTTGGCCTTCGCGTCGTAGGCATCGGGGAACTCCCGTTGCAAACGGGCATACACCGTCGCGACCTGGCTCTCCGCCTGCGCCAGAGTCGCACCCGGGGCCAGGCGCGCCACCGCCTCCGTCATCCGGTGGGTCCGGTTGTTCTGCATCAGCGCACCCACGTGGTGGGGGCTGATCACCATGTTCATGAATACGTCCATCTGGAGCGGGAAGAACGGCGCCGGCTGGAGCACGCCGATCACGATGGCTTGCTGTCCGTTGATCGTCACCGGCCGGTCGACGATGCCGGAGTCAGCGCCGAAACGCCGGCGCCAGAAGTCGTACGTGAGTACCACGACCGGTGGAACACCGGTCCCGTCGTCGCTCGGCCGCGTGACGCGGCCCAGAAACGGCACCAATCCCATCACGTCGAAGTAGTTGCCCGTCACGAGTCCGATGTTCAGGCGCGTGGCATCACCATCGCTCTGGAGTACAGCGACGAACGGAGAGTATTCCGCGATCCCGCCGCCGAGCGCCGGGACGCCGGCTCGGAGGTCACGGATCTCGGTAACCGAAAAGTTGATGTCCGATTCCCCGGAGCTGTTGACGGATTGCCGGAGATAGAGGAGCCGGTCGCCGTCGCGGTTGGGCAGGGGACGAAGCAGCACACCGCGGATCACACTGAAGATGGCCGTATTGGCGCCGATGCCGAGCGCCAACGTGACTGCGACCACGGCGGCGTAGCCCGGATTCCGAAGAAGCGTGCGGGCAGCGTAGCGGAGGTCGTCCAGCAATGAGTCGAGCGTCTGCAGGCGCCACGTTTCCCAGCCCGCTTCCGTGGTGGCTGTTACGTTGCCGAACTCCCGTCGCGCGATGGCCTCCGCCTCCCGACGGGGCACGCCGGCCGCTGCGAGGGCATCCGTGCGTTCCTCCAAGTGCGCCTGGATCTCCGCCGACAGCTCCCGGCGCTCCCGGAAGCGTCTGGTCCAGCCGGGCAGCCAGTTCACGCGTTCCCTGGCGCGACGACTCGGGAGATGCCGAGTAACATCTGCTCGAAGCTCGACACCTCCGCAACCAGGTGACGGGACCCTGCCGACGTGAGCCGGTAGACGCGGATGCGTCGGCCGGTGGCCGAACGCTCCCACGATGCTTTGACGAGTCCCGCCTTCAGAAGGCGCTGCAGGGCGGGGTAGAGCGATCCCTCCTCCACTTGGAGAAGATCCTGTGAGCGTTCCCGGATGCGCTGGACCAGCGCGTACCCGTGGGCGGGCTCGCGCTGGATGAGTCGGAGCACCATCATCTCGAGCGCGCCCGGAAAGAGGTCACGCCGGTTGTTGTTGTCCATTCAGCCCCTCGAGCGAAGTGGACCCCTGTTTGGCACATACCTAGAGCAAACTAGTATATGCCGGGAGTGGCGCAAGCCGATGGGCGGGGATCTCGGTCAGGGACGGGTCAATACTCTCCGAGGGCTGTCGGACAAGATGGTCGACGGGTCCAGCAGATCATGTAGCGGACGGAGGGCACAGGACTCGAACCTGTAAGGGCTTGCGCCCAGCGGTTTTCAAGACCGCCGCCTTACCAATTAGGTCTAGCCCTCCCTACAACAACTTACGCCCTTCCGGGTGGGGCCCTGAAC
>Ga0126371_10000095_pt1 | contig 63373 bp, 67 predicted proteins | sample PanSoiMetaPlot_4_FD_110145 | JGI IMG/M metagenome (GOLD analysis project Ga0126371, IMG submission 110145) | Tropical forest soil microbial communities from Panama - MetaG Plot_4 | ecosystem: Environmental > Terrestrial > Soil > Tropical forest > Bulk soil | place: Panama | collected 2016-02-17
AAAGGCGCGACCGAATTCAGGCAGGCTGACGAGCAGGATCGCGGCGAGCACGACGCCCATCTGGCTGCCCATGCCCCCCAGTACGACAATCGCCAGGATCGTCGCCGATTCGATAAACGTAAAACTCTCGGGGCTGATGAAGCCCTGGCGGGTCGCGAAGAAGCAACCGGCGAGGCCGCCGAACATCGCGCCGATCGCAAAAGCGGAGAGCTTGACATTGGTCGGGTTGATGCCGAGCGCGCGGCAGGCGATTTCGTCCTCACGCAGTGCTTCCCAGGCTCGCCCGAGCGGCAATTTGCGGATGCGCAAGGTAAAAAGATTGGTAAGCAGCGCCATCCCCAGAATGACGAAATACAGAAAGACGACGCGCTGGTCCGGCGAGAATTCGATCCCGAAGAATTGGTGAAAGGTCGTCACGCCCTCCGGCGCGGTGCGGGCGAACGGCAGGCCGAACAACGACGGCCGCGGGATACCGCCAATACCGTTCGGACCACCGGTAAGAGAGGCCCAATTTAACAGCACGATGCGGATGATCTCGCCAAAACCGAGCGTGACGATTGCGAGATAATCGCCGCGCAGCCGCAACACCGGAAAGCCGAGAAGAACTCCGAAGCTCGCCGCAACTACCCCGGAAAACGGCAACGCCTCCCAAAAGGAAAAATCGAGGTCGCGTGCGAGTAGACCAAAGGTATAGGCCCCGACCGCGTAGAACGCGACATAACCGAGATCGAGCAGCCCGGCGAGCCCGACCACGACATTGAGACCCCAGCCGAGCATCACATAGATCAATACGGTGGTGCCGAGGTCGATCAGATAGCGCGAAGAGAACGGCAGAAACGGCAACGCGGCAGCGAATGCGATCCCCGCTAGGGTTATCGGCACGGCCTGACGACCGGCCCAAGCGGTCAGGCGGTTGATCGGTGTCGGGCGGGCGCCGTGGCGGCCGCCGCGGAACTGCAACAAGAGGCGCAGCAACAGGCGACCGGCAAAGACTGCCGCCGCGCCCCATACCGCCCAATCGAAATGCGTTTGAATGCCGAGGGCGCCGCCGCCGACGTCATAAGTTTGCAGGCCGACCAGCGGCAGCGCCAGAAGCGCGGCGATCACCGCTGCCAGCAGAGCGTCTTTGAGAAGCGGCGCCCATAGGAGGGGCGGGCGGGTAGCCTCGCCGACGGCGAGCTGTGCGGCAGCCGCCATTACACCTTTTCCACATCCGGCCGGCCGAGCAGACCGGTCGGACGAAACACGAGAACGAGGATAAGGACGGCGAAGACTGAAACATCCTTGTACTCGACCGAAAAGTAGCCGGACCAGAACGCCTCGATCAGTCCGATCAGGATGCCGCCCAGCATCGCCCCCGGCAACGATCCGATGCCGCCAAGGACCGCAGCCGTGAATGCTTTGACGCCGGCGAGAAAACCGATGAAGAAATCGACGACGCCGTAGTAGAGCGTGACCATCAGCCCGGCGACGGCCGCCAGCGCCGCCCCCATTACAAAGGTGAGCGAGATCACCCGATCGACATCGATCCCGAGCAGCGAGGCCATTCTCATATCCTGCTCGCAGGCGCGCTGCGCCCGGCCGAGCGGCGTCGCGGCGATGAGGCTCGTGAAGCCGGCCATCAGCACCAAGGTCAGCAATATTATGAATAGCTGCAGATAACTCAGGCGTACGGCAAACCCGCCGCTTTCGAGAATGGTGAATCCCCCCTGGACGACCGGCGGCATTGGTTTGACCCGCGCCCCCTGGAAGATCTGCACGTAATTTTGCAGGAAGATCGACATCCCGATCGCCGAGATCAGCGGGGCCAGCCGGAAAGAGCCGCGCAGCGGGCGGTAGGCGACGCGCTCCACCGCCCAACCATAGAGCGAGGTGAAAGCCATCGTCGTCAGCAAGACGATCCCCAGGGCCAATGGAACATAAGTAACGCCGGTCAGCCCCAGCACTAGAAACGCGATGATCGAAATAAAGGCGCCGATCATATAGATCTCGCCATGCGCGAAATTGATCATGCCGATGATGCCGTACACCATCGTGTAGCCGATTGCGATCAGCCCGTAGATCGAGCCCAAAGTCAGCCCGTTGATCAGCTGTTGCAAAAAATATGCCATCCGCGCCCGATGACGTCGCCGGCCGCGCCGCCGCCGGCACAAACCTTATGCGCAAGCCGCTGGCGACAGCAAGCCGACCGCTGCCGCCCAACGGCATGAAATGCGAACTCTTCTAGCGTGGCGGCAGCAATGAGATCCCGTATTTCCCGTAAATCTTGTTTCCTCCCCACGGAACCGCTTGCCTCCTGCGAGGATAAGCACCGTGGTAATCCCATCACGAGGCCCCGACCATTTTAATACCGATCCAAACGCGGCGACCATTGGTTGGGCGGAGAGGAGATGCGTAACCCCGCTCAAACGCTTATAGTCCGACATACGAATGCTCAACCGCGAGATTATCGATGACGGCCGCTCCAGACCGTTCCCAGGCCACTGCTGCGAGGGAGCCTGTATTTGATTGGAGCGATCCGCTGCTGCTCGACGAGGCGCTGAGCGAGGACGAACGGCTGGTACGCGACAGCGCTCGCGCCTACTCCCAGCAAAAGCTTTTCCCGCGCATCCTCGAAGCCAACCGGCACGAGCATTTCGACCGCGAGATCATGAACGAGATGGGCGCGCTCGGCTTTCTCGGCGCGACGATCGACGGATATGGCTGCGCCGGCGTCAACTATGTCTCCTACGGGTTGATCGCGCGCGAGGTCGAGCGGGTCGACAGCGGCTACCGCTCGGCGATGAGCGTGCAGTCGAGCCTGGTGATGCATCCGATCCATCAGTTTGGCAGCGAGGAGCAGCGGCAGAAATACCTGCCGAAACTCGCATCGGGCGAGTGGCTCGGGTGCTTTGGCCTGACCGAACCCGATCACGGCTCCGACCCCGGCAGCATGACGAGCCGCGCCACGAGAGCGCCCGGCGGCTACCGGCTGAGCGGCGCGAAGATGTGGATCACCAATTCACCGATCGCCGACGTATTCCTCGTCTGGGCCAAAACCGAGGATGACGTGATCCGCGGTTTCATCCTCGAAAAGGGCATGAGGGGGCTGAGCGCACCCAAGATCGAGGGCAAATTCAGCATGCGCGCCTCACTCACCGGCGAGATCGCAATGGACGATGTGTTCGTGTCCGAGGAAAACCTGCTGCCCGAAGTCACGGGGCTGCGGGGACCGTTCACCGCTCTCACCAGCGCGCGTTTCGGGATCGCCTGGGGCGCGCTCGGCGCCGCCGAATTCTGCTGGCATGCCGCGCTGAATTACGCGCTCGAGCGCAAGCAGTTCGGCCGCCCGCTCGCGGCCAATCAGCTGATCCAGAAAAAGCTCGTCGACATGCAGACAGAGATCACCCTCGGCCTGCACGCCTGCCTCCGCCTCGGCCGGCTCAGAGATATAGGGCGCGACACACCCGAGATGGTCTCGATCCTGAAGCGCAACAATTGCGGCAAGGCGCTCGACATCGCCCGCACCTCCCGCGATATCCATGGCGGCAACGGCATCGCCGACGAGTACCATGTGATTCGCCACGTGATGAACCTCGAGGCGGTCAACACCTATGAAGGCACGCACGATATCCACGCGCTGATCCTGGGGCGCGCGCAGACCGGGATCGCTGCCTTTGCGGGGTAGCCTCGCGGCCCCGAGACGCGTCAATGCGGGACGGGGTATCCGAGGCGCGGCCACAAGCCGATAATGCCGATTACGATCAAATAGATCGCAACGACGTAGTTGAGGAGGCGGGGCACGAGGAGAATCAGTATGCCGGCGATCAGTGCGACGAGCGGCTGGATCACAACGATGTCTAACGTCATTGCACATATTCCTGTTCTATGCGGTGCAAAGCGGTTTTTGTGGAGGTAACAATGGAAGAGTTTCTGACTGGCGGTTGCTTATGCGGTGAAATACGCTACCGCATTAACGCAGCGCCCGTCGAGGCGCTCTACTGCCATTGCCGGATGTGCCAGCGAGCACATGGAGCGCCCGTCGTTGCGTGGCTTACCGTATCGCTCGACGCGTTTGCGGTGACGGCCGGCGAGCCGGTCGCCTATCGCTCCTCGGCTAAAGCCAGCCGGCATTTCTGCGGCAGCTGCGGCACGCCATTGACGTGGCGAGCATCCGACAACCCGCGGCTCGTCGATATCAGCATCGCCAGTCTCGATAACCCCGAAGCCGTCGCACCGACGCTGCATATATGGACCGAAAGCCAGACGGCCTGGTTGGAAATTGCCGACCGCTTGCCCCGCTACCTGACCAATGACCGGCCGAAGCCGGCTCTGTGAAATCTCCGCGACGGATTTTTGAGGCGCGGATGCAACCGACCTGGCTGCTTTGGGCCCGCGAACTCCAAGCGATCGCACAGACCGGGCTGAGTTTCGCGCAGGATCCCTATGACCGACAACGCTACGAGGCTATTCGCGCGTTGGCCGCCCGTATCGTTGCTGAACATTCCGAGGCAGAATACAGCTGGATCGAGGCGCTGTTTGCACAGCAAGCCGGGTACGCGACGCCCAAAGTGGATGTGCGCGGCGCTGCGTTCCGCGATAACGGCAGCATTTTGCTGGTGCGCGAGATTGCCGATGCGGGTCGCTGGACCTTGCCCGGCGGCTGGGCGGATGTAAACGAGACGCCGAGCGAATGCGTCGCTCGCGAGGTGCGCGAAGAAGCCGGTGTCGACGTCTCGGTCAGCCAACTGGCGGCCGTATACGACCGGGACCGGCATGGCCATGTACCGCCGCACGCGTTCCACGTCTATAAGCTGTTCTTTGTTTGCGATATTATCGGCGGAGAGCCGCGTCCCGGGAGCGAAACGAGCGAGGTCGGGTTTTTCGCGATCGACCGCCTGCCGAATGATCTCTCTGAAGCACGGGTTCGCCGCCATCAGCTCGAACGCATGTTCGAGCATTGGCGCTCACCACACTTGCCGACCGAATTCGATTAACAGGACGCAGCGATGGCCGACCAGGACACGCGTGTCTTGTTGCGAGAAGTGGCGAAGCCAGAGGCCGCCGAGCCGGTCGCCAGGACCGTTCCGCTGCCGGAGCCGAAAACCGGTGAACCGGTTGTGCCGGCCGCTCCTCCAGCGGAGGCGGTACAGATTTTGAGCTACCGGCGGCGGGTTCTGCTGGTCCTTTCTTCGATCGTGCTCGTGCTGTTCCTGTACTGGGCTTCCGGGTATTTTGTCGCCTATACCGACGACGCTTATGTCACGTCCGACTTCGTCAACGTCGCTCCGTATATCAGCGGTCGGATTGTCGGCCTGAATGTCGTCGACAATCAGACAGTAAAGAAGGGCGACTTGCTTGCGATGATCGACCCGACACCGTTCCAGCTGGCGCTCAATGAAAAGCAGGCAAAAAAGGCCGAAGCCGAGGCGCAGCTCGCGGTCGACCGCGACGCCATCGCCGCGGCTCAGGCACAGCGAAACGACGCAGCGGCGAAGGAACAGTTGGCCGCCGACAATTTGCGCCGCGCCACTCCGGTCGCGCAAGCCGGTTTTGTGTCGCGCCAAGCTCTCGAGACCGCGGCAGCCGAGGCGCAAGAGGCAAAGGCGGCGTTGGCGGATGCCGAAGCGGCGATCGCGAAAGCGCAGCAGGTGTTGGCTCTGCATCAGGCAACGGTTACATCCATCAGCGCCGAAATCGCCTATCTGCAATGGCAGCTCGAACAGACAAAGTTGCTTTCCCCGGTCGACGGCACGATTACGCAACTCACACTGCGGGTCGGCGACCAGGCAGTCGAGAACGAGCCGCTGATCGGCCTCGTCGACGCACACGCCTGGCGGCTTTACGCCAATTACAAGGAAAGCGTGATCCGCCATATGAAGATCGGTCACACTGCTTGGGTCTGGCTCGATAGCTATCCCTGGCACATCCACCGCGCCACGATCCAAGGCATTGCCCGCGGCATCAGCCGTGAGCAGGGGGAGCGCAAGCTGTTGCCTTACGTAGCGCCCACCACTGACTGGATCCGTCTGCAGCGCCGGTTTCCAGTGACGCTGGTGTTGCACGACTTGCCGTCCGACATTGTTCTGCATATGGGCTCCGACGCGCGCACGCTGATCTTTTATTAGTGCTGCTTCTGAGCTGAGATGAGAACTGTCATGTGTGGAGCGGAGCGACGAAGCAATCTCAGTCACTGTGTATGATGGGGACGAGATTGCTTCGCTCCGCTCGCAATGACGACGGCTTGCGGCCCAGACCATGTTGCGCGACATAGCGGGGGCACTCGCCGCTGAACTGCGCTCGCTCGAGCCGCAGGGCCCGCGCGGCATGGCGGCCGTCTCGGCAGCGCTGTCCGTGGCTTTGGCCTGCCTCGCCGCGTTCATTGTGCATTCCGACGAACCCTGGTGGGCGGGAGTGTCCGCATGGATGGTGACACGATCGTCAGTAGCGGAGGCATTGTCGCGTGGCGCCATGCGCATTGTCGGTAGCGCAGCCGGCGCAATGGTCGCTGTAGTGGTCCTCGGCTTTTTCGCCTATGACCCGCTGCCGCTCTGCCTTTCTCTGTTCTTCATTGCATCGGTCGGGTTGTTCGGCTTTGCCAAATCGCGTCACGGCTATGCCTGGATGATTTTCGCGATCACCGGCGATCTGGTGATGCTGATCGCGCTCGATCAGCCCCAAACAGCGTTCACGACTGCCGTCAACCGCGTCGCCGATGTCACGATCGGCACCGCCTCCGCGCTTCTTGTGACCTACCTGTCGCCCGCCCTTCCGGACGCGCCCGCCAGTCCAACCGCCGGCATGGCGAGCCCATTGCCGCCGCTGGTTTGGTCGCGCCGCCACGCCCGCGAGTTCGAAAATTGGCTGCACGAAAACTGGCCGGTGATGCTGCATGCATGCCGCGGCGGGCTCACGGTGATGGTGCTGCCGCTGCTGCTGAATTGGCTAGCGCCGCTCGGCTCCAGCACATTGGCCGTGACTGCGGTCGCCGTGATGGCGATCCCGACGACAGCAATCCTGGAGCCTGATGGCCGCACCGTGGTCCAGCGCGCCGTGCATCGCCTCGTCGGCTGCGCGCTCGGCGCGCTGCTGGGCCTTTTAGGTCTCTATTGGGTTGGCAGCAACTTCCCGGTTTGGCTTCTGCTGCTGATGTCCGGTGTATGGCTCAACTCGCAAATACAAACGGGCAGCACCGGCATCAGCTATGTCGGGACCCAAGGCGGGCTGGCGTTCCTGTTGAGCATGATCCAGGGCCAGGGTCCGCCGCTGTCCCCGACACCGGGGCTCGACCGCTTCGCCGGGATCATGGCTGGGCTCTCGGTGCTGCTCGTCATCACGATGATAATGTCACTGTTCCGCTCGTCGCATCCGGCAGCTGTACCAGTCCGCGGCGATTGACAACCCGGCTGCGCGACGGTGTGATCCGGGCACCATCGATCTCGCGCAAAGGAGGGAGTTTTGGCCAAATTCAGGATCGCGACGCCGACCGGCGCCAGCTACACGACCGCCGGAGATTACGGATACGAGATGGAGGCGCTGACCCCGATCGACGCCGAGATCTTCGAGGTCACGCCCGGGTCGGAGGACGAATTCGTCGCTGCGGCGCGCAATGCCGATGCGCTCTATGCCAAGGGGCGACGCATCACAAAGCGCATGATCGACGGGCTCGACCGCTGCAAGATCATCGCGCTCGGTAGTGTCGGGGTCGACTCGGTCGATGTCGACGCGGCGACCGAGAAGGGCATCCCGGTCACCAATTGCCCTGACACTTTCATCGACGAGGTCGCCGATCACGCGATGACATTGATGTTGGCGAGTTATCGACGCCTCATCGTTCAGGATCGGCTGGCGCGCGAGGGGCGCTGGGCCGAGGGCCGGCCGATGCTGTCGAAGTTCCCACGGCTGATGGGCATGACTTTAGGTCTCATCTCGTTCGGCCATGTCGCACGGGCGGTCGCTGCGCGCGCCAAGCCTTTCGGGTTACACGTCATCGCCTACGACCCGTTCATCGAGGAGTTGGTCATGATCGGCCACGGCGTCGAGCCGGTGAGCCTGCCGGAGCTCCTCGAGCGCTCCGACATCATCTCCAACCATTTGCCGGCGACCGAAAGCGCCAACCGGCTAATCCGCGACGAGCATTTCCGGCAGATGAAGCGCACTGCGCTTTACATCTCGACCGGCCGCGGGCCGACGACCGACGAGGCGGCGTTGATCAAGGCGCTCGACGAGGACCTGATCGCCGGCGCCGGACTCGATGTCCTTGAACAGGAGCCGCCCGGCAACAACAATCCGCTGCTCAAGATGGACAATGTCATCCTAACCGCGCATGTCGCCTCGGCCTCGGCGCGGTTCGACCCCGCGCGGCGGCGGCGGGTCGGTCTCGAACTCTCGCTCGTGCTGAGCGGAAAGTGGCCGATGTCCTGCGTCAATCCGGCGGTGCTCGCGCGCACCAGCCTCAAACGCTGGCAGCCGGTATCGATGGAGCGCGGCCCGAATTCGTAGACAACTCGCCGACGCCGGATTGCTTCGTCCCCCGGAACGCCTGTCCCAGCGGGCGCGGCCGTCCGGGGACCTTACAATGACGTCATTGCGAGCGAAGCGAAGCAATCTCGTCCGGGATTTGCGCCGCCGCATCGAAGCCGGGAGAGAGCATGCCCTCTGACCCGATCCGCTACCCCGACCCCCGGATCAAGATCCTCGACCCGCGCTTTGCGCCGCTCGTGCTCGGCAATGCTGCGGTCGAGACGATCGCGACCGGCTGCCGCTTCACGGAAGGCCCAGTATGGTTCGGCGATCTGCGCTGCCTCGTCTGGAGCGACATCCCGAACGACCGCATGCTGAAATGGGAAGAGCAGACCGGCGCGGTCAGCCTCTTCCGCCGACCCTCGCACTACGCCAACGGCAATACCCGCGACCGCGAGGGCCGGCTCATCACCTGCGAGATGGACGCGCAGCGTCTGACGCGCACCGAATATGACGGCACGATCACGGTCTTGGCCGAGCGCTTCGACGGCAAAAAGCTGACCGGCCCCAATGACGTCGTCGTCAAATCGGACGGTTCGATCTGGTTCAGCGACAACGGCGCCGGCATTCGCGGCAATTACCTTGGCCACAAGGCCGCACCCGAATTGCCGTACCGGGTCTATCGCATCGATCCGAGGTCAGGGCATATGACGGTCGCGGTCGACGACATGGAGCGGCCAAACGGCCTCGCCTTCTCACCCGACGAAAGCCGGCTCTATGTCGTCGATACGCCCGGCGGCGTGAAGACGACGCACGTCCATGACGTCGTCGATGACGGCACGAGGGTCACCAATGGCCGCGTCTTCTTCGACGCAACACCCGGCTATGCGGACGGCATCCGCTGCGACACTGAAGGCAATGTCTGGGCCGGATTTTCCGGCGGCGAGGAGCAGGACGGCATCGCCGTTTTCGTCCCGGACGGGGCGTTGATCGGCCGCATCCTCTTGCCCGAGCGCTGCGCGAACCTCTGCTTCGGCGGCCTCAAGCGCAACCGCCTCTTCATGGCCGCCAGCCAGTCGGTCTACTCGCTCTATGTCGAGGCGCAGGGCGCCGTCGGCGGGTAAAGGGCATCCGCGATAACAGGCTCGAACAGGGATGGAGGCGCTAAATGGCACAAGCTCCTGAAACCACGATAACGCGCGCCGCGAGGCCGAATCCGGCGCTCAAGCTCAATTTTCTATCTCATGGAACGCTGGAGAGCCGCGACCTCACCTTCTCGCGCCGCTTCTACCAGGAATTCCTCGGCCTAGAGGTGGTGCAGACCAGCCCGATCTCGTTGCTGATCCGGCTCGGCGGGCCGAACACGATTGCCGTCGTCTACAGCAAGCAGGCCCGGGAGATGAACCTCTTGAACCACAACGGACTCGATGTCCGCACCAAGGAGGAGGTCGACGAGGCACACAGCATCGTCACCGCGGAGGCGGAGAAATGGCGGCTCAAAAGGATCTCGAAGCCGCACTTCCAGCACGGCACCTACAGCTTCTTCTTCTGGGACGGCGACGACAATTGCTGGGAGATTCTGACCAATCCCGAAGGCGGCTACAGCTGGCTATTCGAACAGGGCGACCTTGAAGGCAAAGGCCACCTCGACCGCAACTTCCAGAGACCGGGCGTGAACACGCCTTGAGCGGCTAGGTGGTCGGCGGTTGAAACTCCTTCCTCTCTCCGCTCGCAGGGAGAGGTCGGGGTGAAAGGCTATTTCCGAGGAGCGAGCTGCCGATATCCGGCGCGAATTCGGCCGCCATACGGCACCAGCACCGCGTCTACGAGGGATTGGAGAGAGGGGCGGCATTGCCGGTGGCACAGAGCGCTGCAAATGCCTCAGTGAACCGCGCAGCCAGGTTGGTGTCCGTCGCCGCCAGGGCGCGGGGGATCGCCTTGCCTGTTGCGCTCCAACGACCCGCCGCGCGCAACGCGAAGTCGGCCAAGGCGGTGTACAGCGCGGCGCCGACGGCGACCACAACATCACCGTCGCAATCGCCCGCCAGTGAAGTGGCCATGTCCGTGATGGCGTAGCGGCGCGACAGCACGACGTCGGCCGCAAGCGGTGGAGGTCCCAATCGCAGAGTTTCAGCAGCAATCTGCCGCGCTCGTTTGAGCTCGCGCAGGAGCGAGATGCCCTCGGCGATCATGGTCGGCAGCACCGGCAAGCCGGAGGGTCGATCTATTTCCCGGCAAAAGTATTCGAACGTAAGAAGATCGTGTGAAAAGGCCTCTACAATCTGGCCCTCAAATATGCTCGTTTCCCGCCAAGCTGCTCGACCCGGGAGCTCACGGAAGAGCAGGATAACGTCGTGATCTGAGCCCGCCGCGCCTTCCCCGCGCGAACGTGAGCCTGCCAACAAAGCCGCCTCGGCATTGGGATGACACTGCGCCACAAAACGGCGCGCCATAGCGAGCGCGTTGGTGACTCGTGCTGCTCCGAGCACCCTTGCCCCTCACCCCGACCCTCTCCCCGCACGCGGGGCGAGGGGACCGTTTTAGTAAGGGCCGGTCGCAGGCTTTGCTTCGGGCGCGCCTTCGCGCATCTGCTGCACGACCTGCGAAGCCGCCATGCGCAGCAATGCCGCATCGCCCATGATCGTCGTGAAGTTGTAGCCCATCTCAATCATGCGCTTGGCGTAGGCCGGGCTGCCGGTGTGGATGCCGGCCTTGACGCCATGGCGGCGGCAGCCGTCGAGGATCTTTTTGAGATTGCCCATCATGCGCTCGTCGGCCTTGTCGAGACCGGGCGGCAGACCCATCGTGATCGAGAGGTCGGAGGGTCCGACGTAAACCGCATCGAGCCCCGGCGTCGACAGGATTTCGTCGAGATTGTCGATCGCCTCAACGGTCTCGATCATCGCAAAGGCGATAATCGTGTCGTTCGCCTTCTCCTGGTAATCGGCCCCGCCGTAGAGCGCGGCGCGGATCGGCCCCGAACTGCGGTAGCCCGCCGGGGCATAGCGACAGGCGCCGACAAACTTCTCGCATTCCGAGCGGCTGTTGATCATCGGGCAGATGATGCCGTAGGCACCGGCATCGAGCGCCTTCATGATGTGCGCCGGGTCGTTCCACGGCACACGCACCATCGGCGTCACTTCGGTCGTCGAGATGCCCTGCAGCATCGTCACCATCAGCTGGTAGTCGACGACCCCGTGCTGCATGTCGACGACGAGCGAATCCCAGCCGAGATGCGCCATCAGTTCCGCCGAAAAGCTGCTCGGGATGCCACACCATCCGTTGATCGCGGCTCTGCCGGCCGCCCAGGCATCCCTCACTCGGTTCGTCCGCATACCCACTCTCCTCGGCTCAATTCGCTGTTTCGATCCCGCCAGCTAACCCGGTGTGTGTCAAGCCTCTGGGCCGGTGCCTTGCATCAGCGGCCGGAGCGCAACATATAGTCATCTTAAATTGACTATGGACAGCGCCGATGGACGAAAAGCGCATCCCCGCGGCCGAGTTCAAGGCCAACTGTCTGCGGCTGCTGGACGAGGTGGCGCTGCAGCGCCGGCCGATCACTATCACTAAGAGAGGCAAGCCAGTTGCGAAGCTGATACCGGTAGAAACGGAAGCGGTCAGTCTCTTCGGTCGCATGGCGGGAAGCATCAAAATCTGCGGCGACATCATCGACCCGATCGAAGACGCGGGGTGGACCGGCGATGAAGAGAACATCTGATCAGGTTCTCCTCCTGCTCGACACCCATGTGTGGCTTTGGTTGGTTGCCGGCAGTTCGGATTTGTCAATAGAGGCACGCAACGCGATTGACCGGGCGACCGCAGCCGGCGCCATTCGGATCGCAGCGATTTCCCTCTGGGAAATCGCATTGCTCGCCTCGCGTGGCCGCATCGTCCTCGGCAAGTCGATCGGCCGATGGCTCGAGGAAGCACTGGCCGATCCCGGGCCGGCCATAGATCCGCTCACGCCGCAAATCGCGGTCGAAAGCTATGCTCTACCAGAGGCATTTCACCGCGACCCCGCGGATCGGCTGATCGTAGCGACGGCGCGCATCGCGAACGCCACGCTGATGACCCGCGACCGGCGCATACTCGACTACGCCGCCCGCGGGCATCTCGCGGCGATCGCCGCCTGAGTAAGCCGTTAATCGAGGACTTCCTTATTGATCACGTTGTCGCGGATCGGCTTGCCGTCGAGCACGGAGAGGATGTTCTGCACCGCGACGATAGCCATGCGGTCGACCGCCTCGCGTGTGACGCCGGCGACATGCGGGGCGGCGATGAAGTTCGGCAAGGAAAGGAGCGGGTTATCCTGCGGGGTCGGCTCCTGCTCGAAGACGTCGAGCGCGGCGCCGGCGATGCGGTTCGATTTGAGCGCGTCGTAGAGCGCCTTCTCGTCGATGATGCCGCCCCGGGCAGTGTTGACAATGAAGGCGGTGCGCTTCATGTGCGAGAACAGCGCGGCGTCGAACATACCGACCGTCTCGGGCGTCTTCGGACAGTGGATTGTGATGAAATCGGCGCGCGCGACGGCGGCGTCGAGATCCTGCACCGGCTCGTAACCCATGCCGTGGATCGTCGCGGAATAGATGTACGGATCATGGACCAGGACATTCATCTCCATCGCGGCGTAACGCTTCGCGGCGCGCGTGCCGATCTTGCCGAAGCCGACGATCAGCACGGTCTTGCCGTAGAGATCGACCGGCATCTCCTTGTAACGGTCGTGCCAGCGGCCTTCCCGGACCAGCGCGTCCATCGCCGCGCCGCGCCGCGCCAGTGACATGATCAGATAGACCCCGGCCTCGGCAACGCTGACCGAATTGGCGGTGCCGCCGATCATCAGCGGGATCCTGCGGTGGGTCAGCGCCGGCACATCAACCGCGTCGTAGCCGACGCCGATGCGCGAGACAACCTCGAGCGCCGGCGCGGCGTCGAGCTCGGGATCGCTGAATGGCTGCACGCCGAGTGCGACCCCCGATATGTCTTCCAGCAGCTGGTGCAGTTCGGCCTTTGGCACCGTGTATTGGTAAGGCACGCCCTCGACATCGTCGCGCGCCTCAACAATCGCCCACCCCGCCCTCGACATCGTTGTCGGCAACAGCAGCTTTTTGCGGTTGACGCCGCGCATGGATGCCTGATCGGTCATGTTCACCCGTTCTCCAAAACATTTTTGTGGCGCATGAGCCTACTATGCCGATTTGGGCGGGGCCAGCCTTCCCGCGCCCCGCTTCGCGCTCGCGGAGGAGGGCCCTCAGCTCAAGCGCTCGGCGGATGCTGTACGCCCTGCGCCATGACAAACGTCACGCGCTCAAGCTCGGTGATGTCGACGAGCGGATCGCCGTCGACGGCTATGATGTCCGCCGACTTGCCGGGCACCACGCTTCCGGCCACGTCGGCGATGTCCAGCAGCTCAGCGGCATCCGCCGTCGCCGCCTTGATCGCGTCGGCGCTGGTCATTCCAGCTTCTACCATAAGCGCGAATTCGCGCGCGTTGTGGCCGTGCGTTGCAACGCCCATGTCGGTGCCGAAAGCGATCCTCACACCTGCCCGATAGGAGCGCGCCAGCGAGTGCCTGATGCGTTCGCCAACCAGCAATGCCTTCTCGGCCTGTGCGGGCGTCAGCACACCACCTCGCTGGGCCATCTCGAGTACAGTCATGCCGGCGATGATGGTGGGCGTGTGAAAAGCGCGGCGCGCGAGGAACATCCTGATCGACTCGTCATCCAAAAAGCTGCCGTGCTCGATCGAGTCGACGCCGGCGGCGAGCGCAGTATTGATGCCCATCGCGCCGTGCGCGTGCGCGGAGACGCGGCGTCCGAGCCGATGCGCCGTCTCGATGATCGTGCGGATTTCTTCATCTGTGAACTGCTGGTCAACGCCGGCGCGCAAGTTCGAGAGCACGCCGCCAGTGGCGACGAACTTGATGGCATCGGCGCCCTCGGCAACCTGCGCCCGGACGGCTCGGCGGCACGCGTCGGCGCCGTCGCAGACACCGATCTTCGACTGCACGCAAGCGCAGACGTCCTGGCGAAAACCGTAGGCCTGACCGTGCCCGCCGGTCGGCGACAGGATCGCGCCCACGCAGAGGATGCGGGGCCCGGGAACCTTGTCCTCGGCGACCGCCGCGCGAAGTGCATAGATCACCTCCGGTTTGCGCGCGCCAACATCGCGCACCGTGGTGAAGCCGGCGGCCAGCGTCAGCCGCGCGCGATGAGCCGCGTCCAAACCGACCTTCGGGTCAGTATCCTCGACCAGGCGCAGCCGGTGGTCCGCGTCGAGTTGCGTGGTCAGGTGCACATGGCAATCGATCAACCCTGGCAGGACGAACTTATCCTTGAGGTCGATGAGCCGGGCGCCGGTCGGCGGATCGATGAAGCCGGCGGAGACAGACTTGATCCTGCCAGCAGCGATGCGCACGCTCTGGCCAGTTTTCGAAGCTTCGCCGGGTGTAGCCAGCAGTCGACCGGCGTGGATGACTGTCTCGATCGGTATCTGCATTATCCTTGTCGGCCTTTCTCAACAGGTCGATCCAGCGTCGCGCGCGACGAGCCCCATGGCGATCGCGGCAGTCGACACTACCATCGAAGGCGGCTTTTTCGGTAGAGACCAGCCGGGAGGATCAAACCATGCCGATCGAATTCCTCATGCTGCCGCCGCAGACGGAGCGGACGCGCGAATGGGGTGCGCGCCTCACCGCCGCGCTGCCCGAGCTCAGAGCCATCGTCGCCGAGGATCGTGCGCAAGCGGCTGAGGCGATCGCGTCGGCCGAAGCCGCGTTCGGCACGATCCCGCCCGACGTATTGCGTCAGGCTCGGCGCTTGCGCTGGCTGCAGGCGCCTCAGGCCGTCCCGCCCGCTGGGTACTACTACCCCGAGCTGATCGCGCATCCGGTGCAGATCACGAATTTCCGCGAGATCTACAATGACCATATCGGCGCGCATGTTATGGCGTTCGTGCTCGCCTTCGGGCGCGGCCTGCATCACTACATCCCGCAGCAATTGCGGGGCGAATGGAAGAAATTGCCACCGGACACCGGCATCGTGCATCTGCCCGAGGCAACCGCGCTCGTTGTCGGCGTCGGCGGCATCGGCAGTGAAGTCGCCCGCCTCTGCGCGGCGTTCGGCATGCGCGTGATCGGCGTCGACGAGCGCCGCCGCGACGCACCCTCAGGGGTCGCCGAATTACACCGCGGCGACGAGCTTGACACGTTGTTGCCACGCGCCGATTTCGTGATCCTGACTGTCCCGCACACCCCCGAGACCGAAGGTTTCATGAACCGCGAGCGGTTTCAGGAAATGAAGAAGACGGCATTCTTCATCAATATCGGCCGGGGCATGACGACGCGTCTCGGTGACCTCGTCGACGCGCTCAAGGCGGGCGAGATCGCCGGCGCCGGGCTCGACGTCTTCGAGCGGGAACCACTGCCCGCCGATCACCCGCTGTGGGCGACCCCCGGCGTGCTGTTGACCCCGCATGTCGCAGGTTACGGTCCCTATCTCGACGAGCGCCGATACGAGATCATCCTCGACAACTGCCGCCGCTTCCTCGCCGGCCAGCCATTGCGCAACCTTGTCGACAAGGCCCGCTGGTTCTGATCCTCGCCTTGCGGGGAACGCGGGGTTAAGAGGGCGCCGCCGGACTTGTGTGAATTACTTCACACTGGGAATCGTCCAGCGGACGTAAACAAGCCGCCGGCGGATCAAAACACAGTGCCCAGAGGAGGCTTCGATGACGTCGAGCCTGATCGGCAAGCGCGCCGTTGTGGTAGGCGCCGGGATGGCAGGCCTGCCGGCGGCGCGCGCCGTTGCCGACTACTTCGAAGAGGTCGTCGTGCTGGAGCGCGACACGCTGCCGCTCGATGCGTCCTACCGCGCCGGGACACCTCAGGCTCGGCATACACATGGTCTTCTCGGCGGCGGCCAGCGCGCGCTTGGAGAGCTCTTTCGCGGATTTGAGGAAGACCTCGCCGCCGCCGGAGCGGTGCCAGTGAGGGTCGGGCTCGATCTTCGCCTGGAGAGACCAGGGTTTGATCCCTTTCCCAAGCGCGATCTCGGTTTGACCGCCTACGCGATGTCCCGGCCACTGATCGAGTTCACCCTCCGCCAGCGCGTAGCGCAGCACCCCAACATCACGATCCGCGAGCATTGCCGCGCCCGGGATCTCGTGCCCTCGCCCGGCAACGACGGGGTTTCGGCCATCCGGTTCGTGAACAGCGGCGGGCGCGCCGAAACGCTCGCGGCCGATCTGGTCGTCGAAGCTTCGGGGCGCGGCAGCCTCGTATGTGGCTTACTGGAATCGATCGGCCGAGCGCGGCCCGATGAGGCCACGATCGGGGTAGACATCACTTATGCCACGGCCGTCTTCGCTATCCCCGACGATGCGCCGGCTGACTGGGCAGGCGTCATGACCTTTGACTCGCCGGCTCGCGGAGGCCTCGGCGGCATAATGTTGCCGCTCGAAGGGAACTGCTGGATTGTGACCCTGGTCGGACGCCATGGCGACAAGCCTCCAGACGATAGGGACGGGTTTCTCGACTATGCAAAGCAGTTGCGCACCCCGACCATCCACGATGCAATCAGGAAGGCCGAACAGCTCGGCGATATCGCTCGCTTCGGGTTTCCCGCCAGCGTCTGGCGGCGTTTTGACCAGCTCGAGGAGTTTCCACACGGGTTGCTGCCGTTCGGCGACTCGATCTGCCGCTTCAACCCGGTCTACGGCCAGGGCATGAGTGTGGCTGCCCAGCAAGCCTCTTTGCTTCATGAGCTTCTCCACGAGCGTGCGGGCGGATGCGACGCGTTTGCCGGGCTCGCTTCGGCCTTCTTTGCGGAGGCTGCTACGCTTATCGAAACGCCTTGGGCGCTGGCCGCCATCCCCGATCTTGCGCATCCCGAAACAACGGGAGAACGTCCCGAGGATCTAGAGCAAGCGCTCGACTTCTCCGAGGCGTTGAACCGCCTCGCTGCCGAAGATCCGGCAGTCCACAAACTGTTGTTTGAGGTCTTGCACCTTCTCAAACCGCGAAGCGCTCTCCACGACCCCGATCTAGTGGAACGCGCGAAGGCGATGGCGGCGCAGGCGTAGAGCCGCGGGGAGCTGGATCGCTCGCATTTCAGCCCCACTTGGAGAGCGTGATCTCACTACGGCAATTCACGGAGGGCGCGATGGCAAATACGCGCGAGCATCGATATGTGGTGTCTGTCAGCTGGACGGGTAACCGCGGCAGCGGCACGACGGGTTACCGCGATTATTCCCGCGATTACGACATCGGCGCGGAGGGGAAGCCCTCCATCGGCGGCTCCTCCGACCCGGCCTTTCGCGGCGACCGCTCGCGCTGGAACCCGGAAGAGCTGCTCGTGGCTTCGCTGTCGGCGTGCCACAAGCTCTGGTATCTGCACCTCGCTTCCGAAGCCGGCATCGTCGTTACCGCCTATGTCGACCGTGCCGAAGGCGTGATGGAAGTCTCACCCGGCGGCGCCGGCCGGTTCAAGAGCGTGGTATTGCATCCTAAGGTGACCGTCACGGCAGGCAGCGACGTCGAGCGGGCACGAGCCCTCCACGCACCTGCGCACGAGAAGTGCTTCATCGCCAATTCGGTGAGCTTCCCCGTCAAGTGCGAGCCAGAGATCGAAACGTCACAATAGATCCCGTTCCGGCGGCGTTGCTCGGCGCACGGCTCGCCGAATAGTTGACAACATCCCGCTCTTCGCCGCCCCATAAACGGCTTGCGCTCCAGCCGTCGGCGCCGCCGGACCAACGAGGGATGTTGAGCTGCGTCAATCAAACAGGCCGGTTATTCCGCCTTCGCCGTAAAAGCTTGACGGCGAGGACGCCGCCACCCACCGCTACGGCAGGCAGAACTCCAACGCCGATCAGCGGCGCGGGAGCACCGTGTTTTTCATGGCCATCGCCGACGCGATCACCGACGCCGCCATCACCATCGCCATTCCAGCGATCGGCAAAGGTCGGCGCTGCGGCGAGGCTTAGGCAAATCGCTAACGCTGAAAGCAGTATCTTCATCGGGCCCGGAGCTCTTGTTAACCATATAAATCTATAAAATAGCTACATTAAATCGTCAAGCATGCGGTCGATCACGGATCGGTAATTTGGTTTCCGCCGCTGTCGGCGCCGGTCCTGAAGCCAGGGGCGGATCAGTGATTCTGCGTCACGCGGCTCGCGCTCCACCGGCCCGTGCCGAACTGGCTGCGGTTAACGACGCCGTGGTTCTGGTCGCTGGCGGCGCCGAGCCTCGCCGTACCGCCCATTTTCCCGTCGCGGATCTCGCCGTCGAAGAAGTAGCAGATCGTGCTCGCCTCGTAGCGTGACGTGAAGGAGAGCTGGACCTGGTCGCCGCTCAGCCAACCGACGACCGGCCCCTCGAACTGCGCCGAGCGCTGATGGCCGGCGAGCTCCGGACCGCGCTGCTCGAGATCGAGCCGGTGCATGCGCGAGCCCTGTAGAAAGTCGACGCGCAATTCCCAGTTCCCTGCAATTTCGGCGGCGGGCTGCGGCTCCGGCACCGGTGTAGCCGCGCTCGCCTCGCGCAGCGCCGCGGCGATCGCCTCGCCGACCTGCGCCGCCTCGCCCGGTTGCAGCTGGAACGGGTCGATCGCGATCGAATTCTCGGTCGCCGAATTGTCGTCCAGCATGATCCGCGGCTCGCCTTCGAGCAATCGCTGCCGCAAAGCGAGCCCTTCCGGCGGATAATGCCAGCGGTCCCAGTAAACGCGCAGCCGCGGCACCCTGTCGACGCCGGAAGGCCCGATGATCTCGCTGCCGGCGCCGGGCAATGCCGCGACCAGCTCGGCAATCACCGCGAGGTCGCCGCACCAATTTTGCCGCTCGGCTTCGTGGTCGCGTTCTTCGAACCAGTATTCGACCGCGGTCAAGACACCGATGATGTCCTCTTTCGACACCTTCATCGGGCGGCCCAGCGCCTGGTGCGGCGACGCATTGGCCCAGGCCGCCTGCACGAGCCGCTTCGAGCCGAGCAGCAGGCCGCTCGTCTGCGGGCCGCGCAGGAACTTGCCGCCGCTATAGACGACAAGGTCAGCGCCGCGGGCCAGCCACGGGCTCGGCCGCTGAAGATGCTCCGAGGCGGCGTCGACCATGATCGGGATGTCGCGCGGTTTGACGACTGAGGCGATCTCTTCGAGGCGCAGGCTCCCCAGATGCTCCTGCTTGCCGAGCAGCACGACCATCGCCACCGGCTCTGCGAGCGCCCGGTCGAGGTCCGCGCGCGTGTCGATCTCGACAAGACGGCAGCCGATCATCCGCACCGCCTGGTCGTACGCGAAACGCTGCGTTTTCGGAATAAGGACCCGGTTGACCATCCCGTCCGTGAACGGCAGGCGCAGCATCTTGACCGGATCATTGCCGGCGACGCAGGCTGCCGTGCCGAGCGCCACCGCGGCGGCGCTACCGCAGGTGACGATGCCCCATTCCGCCCCTGTCAGCTCCGCGAGACGCTGTCCCGCCGCCTCCATCAGCTCATCGAGATTGACGAATTGGCGCGACGCTGCGGTCATCGCATCGCGCACCTGCGGCAACATAAGACTGCCGCCATGCATCGTCCGCACGCTGCAGCAATTGATGAACGGCCGCACACCGAGCGCGAGATAGGGATTGGGGTTCATGGCACCTCCAGGATCGAGCCGCAGAAACTATAGCAGGGGAGCCGCGCGCGGCGGAGCAATTGCGAATACAAACGTTTATATTAGCGCCTTAGCAATAACGGAGAAGGCGATGGAATCAGGAAAGCAAACGAGCGAGGGCCAGTCCCTCGTTGGCGATGGGCTAGGCCAGGCTCGCGAAACCCTAGAAGGCCTGCGTTCGTTGGTCGACCAGGCATCCCGGGCGGTCCGTGACTTGACGCAGGCCAGTCAGGAATGGACCCAGATTGTTCAGGAACGCGCTCGCGATATGGGCGAGCAGCTGCGGGATCACGGCGAGCGGGCTATCGCCGGGGTGTCGCAGCAGGCGCAGGAATTGCGCACTCAAGGCGAGCGCGCGATGAGCGCCGTCTCGCAGCAGGTGGAACACAATCCGCTGACGAGCCTCGCGGTCGCCTTCGCACTCGGTTGCGTTGTCGGCACGCTGATCCGCCGCTCTGGCGACTGATTTGTTGATGCCGGCGGAAGGGAGCCCTATTTCGTGATGCGTGATCGATGATCCGCGTCAGATAGCATCTCCCGACACGGCGCTCGTCCTGTTTTCGGGAGGGCAGGATTCAACGACCTGCCTTGCCTGGGCTCTGACCCGTTTTGCCACGGTCGAGACAGTCGGGTTCGACTATGGCCAGCGGCATCAGGTCGAGCTCGGTTGCCGCGCGGCCGTCATCGAGCGGCTGCGCCGCGAATTTCGCGACTGGGGCGGCAAGCTCGGTGAGGATCACATCGTCGATCTGCGCGTGCTAGGCGAGGTCAGCGACACGGCACTGACCCGCGACCGCGCTATTGCGTTCGAACAAAGCGGTTTGCCCAACACCTTTGTCCCCGGCCGCAACCTCCTGTTCTTCACCTTTGCCGCCGCGATCGCCTACCGGCGAGACGCGCGACACCTCGTCGGCGGCATGTGCGAGACCGATTACTCCGGCTATCCCGATTGCCGCGACGACACGCTGAAGGCGCTGCAGGCGACCCTGTCGCTCGGCATGGACCATCGCTTTGTGATCCACACGCCGCTGATGTGGCGCGACAAGGCAGCGACCTGGGCGCTCGCCCGCGAGATCGGCGGCGATGCGTTGGTCGAACTGATCCTCGAAGAAACCCACAGCTGCTATTTCGGTGACCGGGAGCACCGCCACGTGTGGGGCTATGGCTGTGGCGAGTGCCCCGCCTGCGAGTTGCGCCGCCGCGGCTGGGAGACGTTCGCTTCTACTGCGTCCATCCGCCGTGGCAATTGAGCCTGCAAACTCATAAGCTCGCCGGGTTGCGTTAGCGCCCGACGCCAAAAGGGAGAACCGCATGCGACCTTCCGGACGCGCCCCCGACGCGATGCGCCCGGTCATGCTGGAGCCGGGGGTCGCCAAATACGCCGAGGGTTCGTGCCTCGCGAAATTTGGCGATACGCATGTGCTGTGCACCGCTTCGCTCGAAGAGCGCGTACCGCCATTTCTGCGCAACACCCTCAGGGGGTGGGTCACCGCCGAATATGGGATGCTGCCGCGCTCGACCGAGACGCGCACCGACCGCGAGGCGGCGCGCGGCCGGCAGAGCGGGCGCACGCAGGAGATCCAGCGGCTGATCGGCCGCAGCCTGCGCGCCGTCACCGATCTGACCCGGTTCGGCGAGCGCCAGATCAAACTCGACTGCGACGTCTTGCAGGCAGATGGCGGCACTCGCACGGCCGCCGTGACCGGCAGTTACGTGGCGCTTTACCAGGCATTCCACCGCCTGCTCTCGGGGGGTGTCATTTCCGCGATGCCGTTGCGCGACAGCGTCGCGGCAATCTCCTGCGGCGTGATTGCCGGCACCCCGGTGCTCGATCTCGATTACGCTGAAGATTCGCAAGCCATGACCGACGCCAATTTCGTGCTGACCGGAGTTGGAGGGATCGTCGAGATCCAGGCGACCGCCGAGGCCGCGCCGTTCGACGAAGCCCTCTTCGGCGAGATGCTGCGCCTGGCCCGGCTGGGGGTCGCGGAGCTCACTCGGCATCAGCGGGCCGCACTCGGGCTCGGCTGATCCGATCGTGCGAGGCTTGGTAGGCCAGCGGCTGGTGATTGGCAGCCACAACCCAGGCAAGATCGAAGAGATCGCCGCTTTGCTCGCGCCGTTTGGTGTCGAGACTATCGCCGCATCTTCGCTTGGCCTGCCGGAGCCGGAGGAGAGCGGTGACAGCTTCGAGGCAAACGCGGGGCTGAAGGCGAGCGCCGCGGCGGAGGCGAGCGGATTGCCGGCGCTCGCCGACGATTCCGGCCTTGTCGTGCCGGCGCTCAGCGGGGCTCCGGGCATCTATTCCGCTCGCTGGGCCGGCCCGGCCAAGGATTTCCGCATCGCGATGGAGCGACTGCAGCGCGAGCTCGGGGATAAGGACCGCAGTGCCTGCTTTGTCGCGGTTCTGGCGCTCGCCTGGCCCGGGCGGGATACGGAGCTGTTCCGCGGCGAAGCGCCGGGCACGCTCACTTGGCCGCCGCGCGGTGATCGCGGCTTCGGCTACGACCCGATGTTCGTGCCGGCTGGCGGAAGTCAGACTTTTGGCGAGATCGACCCGGCCCTAAAGCACCGCATCAGCCACCGTGCCCGCGCCTTCGCCAAGCTCGTCGAGCACTGTTTCCAGCATGATTGAGACGCTCTCTCCATCTCCCCCCGTCATTCCCGCGAACGGAGCCCAGGGGAGCGAGACTCCGGCGACAGCCTTGGGGCCCCGCTTTCGCGGGGGCGACGAGCCTGGATGGTCCGAGCCGCTCGCCGTCTATGTCCACTGGCCGTTCTGCCGGTCGAAATGCCCGTACTGCGATTTCAACAGCCACGTCCGCGATAGGGTAGATGCGCAGCGCTGGGCGGGGGCGCTGCTCAACGATCTCGAGCGCCAGGCCGAGCTCGCACCCGGACGCGAAGTCGCTACCGTCTTTTTCGGCGGCGGCACCCCGTCGCTGATGCCGCCAGACGCTGTCGCCGGTATGCTCGAGGCGGTGCGCTCGCATTGGGGTGTGAGCCCCGACCTCGAGGTCACGCTCGAGGCCAACCCGAACTCCGCCGAGGCCGATCGCTTTCGCGCCTTCGCCGAAGCGGGGGTCAATCGGTTGTCGCTCGGCGTGCAGTCGCTCGATCCGGCGGCGCTGCGGCTGTTGGGTCGCGCCCATACCCGCGATGAGGCGATCGCCGCGATCGAGTGTGGGCGCGAGATATTCGCGCGCTTCTCGTTCGATCTAATTTATGCCCTGCCGAATCAGGGTATAACTACGTGGCGGCGCGAACTTGACGAGGCGCTGGTCCTCGCCGGTGAGCATCTTTCGCTCTATCAGCTGACAATCGAGCCGGGCACCGCGTTTGCCACCGCGGCGCGGCTCGGCGAAATCGCGCCGCCCGAGGAGGACGTCGCCGCGGTGATGTTCGAGATGACACAGGAGCGCCTCGCCGCGCACGGCCTGCCGGCTTATGAGATTTCCAACCACGCCCGCCGGGACGCCGAGTGCCGGCACAATCTCGCTTATTGGCGCTATCAGGATTACCTCGGGATCGGCCCGGGAGCGCATGGCCGACTGACCCGCGGCGGCGCGAAATACGCCACCCGGCAGCATCGCTTGCCAGAGAAATGGCTGGCCGCCGTCGAGGCTGCGGGCAGTGGTCTCGAAGAGACAACCCTCATCGACCGCAAGACTGCCATCGAAGAGATGCTGATGATGGGCCTGCGTCTTGTCGAAGGAATATCGCGCGCTCGGCTGAACGAGGCTGCCGGGCAAGAGATCGAGACCCTGTTCGGCAATACCCTTGCGCCGCTGATCGAGGGCGGCTTTCTCGCTCTTGATCACGAGCGCCTCGTTGCGACCGCGGCCGGCCGCCAGCGGCTCAACGCCGTCCTGGCAGCGTTGCTGCCCCGTCACGATAAGTAAACGGACGATAAAATTCGAGGTTTCTGTTAATACCGTCAAAGAAACGTCCAGGAGCTGGACGATGTATTCGCAAAGATTGAAAATCCAACACACAGGGTGTCTTCTTTAGCGATCTTCAGCTGCTTCATGAAGGCGCCAATGCTTCGATCCGAACTGATCTCAGCCGCGCGGCGGGTGCGTCAAGCGATTCGCCGACCCTCTATGTTAGAGTTATTCCGGTCGCGCGATGAACAAATCAGTATCGACCAAATCCTGGAGACTTTTCGCGACTGGATCAAGGCGCAAGAAACCTTTGGCGTCGCGGAAGAAAGGGTACTGGATTGTCTGGGCTTGTTGGAATTAACGCAAATTTCATATTGGAATCAACTCATTGTGGCAACTACGGCGGGTGGCTCTGATACTCCTTCAAGCAGCGGCTTCGCGAATCTCAGAACCCTGCTACGAGCGGCTGACACGCAAATCCCCAAGCTCGTCTCTTTGCTCAAGGCGGATGCCGATACATCACTGGAGCGCGATGAGGCTTCTGACGCATCGAAAATGACACTGCTCCTCCCCGAGCAACCGGAAGAGCTTTCCACTCCTCACCGGTTGATCGAAGCGTTGGAGAGCGTCGTACACTTTTATGATGGGTTGGCAACCGTCTCCGGACCGTCACGAACCGATTTGGCGCTCGTATCGTGCGATTCAGGAAGCGCCAAGTCGTTTGAGTTCGTGGGCGACCCGAAAATCATCGAGAAAGTAAAGAATACCATATTATCGTTGTGGAACAGACTGATCTACTTTAAGAATCAACACTATATAGAAAAAATCGACTTGGCAGCCAGATCGCTTCCAATACTTGACGCGATAAGCGAGTTATTCAACAAAGGGAAATTGACGCCGCAGCAACGCGATACGCTACGGTCGAAGATAACGGCGGCAGCGGTCAAATTTGCGCGCAGCGGCGCAATTATCCCCGAGATCGAAAAAAACAGCCATTTCGATCCTTCGGCCTTACTGATGGCGGCTCCCGGATTTCTGCTTAAATGGCCGGCTGAGGCGGGCGGACCGGGTGCAAAGCGTGTCCGCGACGCCCAATCGGCGCAAGACGCCGATGCCGGCCTCGGAGCCCCGAGCGGGGCCGATGCCAGCGAAATGGCAGCAATCCTGCCCCTGGGAAAAACCAGCGCCGCTGCCTAGTGTAGGACTTACACATTAGGTACCGTAATTTAGGTACCGTAATTTCCCGCCCACGAATAATCGCGCCGCAAAGTTAGGGTGTATCGCCGGAGCAACGCCTCACTGAACGGCCCATTGCTGCTCCTCGGCGAAGCCCGCATCGGAGCAACCGCAGACCTCGCATTCACTCCTTGCGTTTGTGGCCCTTGCGTTTGTAGCGAAAATTTTCGACCACCCGCGAACCAGAAGACTCGTGGATGGCGACGCGCCCGGGTTTTACCGTAGGCTAGCGGGATCAGCGTGCTCGCCGCTTTCTCCTCTCGGGGCTGAACATGCCGCTTGAACGTTTCGCCCTTTTCTTCTGCCTCTTCGCGGGCCTGGCTGCCGCCTCGGCCGCACATGCTGAACCGCAATGGGAGACACTGCCGCCGACGCCTACTCTTCCGAAGCCGGCGCAGAGCGGTTACGCCGCGGCCAACGGCATCCGAATCTGGTACGCGAGTTTCGGGCGTGGCGAGCCGGTGCTGTTGGTACACGGCGGGCTCGCAAACTCCAACTATTGGGGCCACCAGATCCCGGAATTGGCCAAACACTATCGCGTCATCGTCATGGACAGCCGCGGCCACGGGCGCAGCACGCGCGACGCGCGGCCTTTCGGTTATGATTTGATGGCCTCGGACGTCCTCGCGTTGATGGATTTCTTGAAATTGCCGCGCGCGGCGATCGTCGGCTGGAGCGACGGGGCGATCCTTGGGCTCGACGTCGCCATTCATCATCCCGAGCGGCTGACCAAGCTCTTCGCGTTTGCCGCCAATTCCGATCCGAGCGGCGTTGCCGACATTGCGCAGAGCAAGGTTTTCAACGCCTATATCGCGCGCGCCGAGAAGGAATACGCGGCGCTGTCACCCACGCCCGATCAGTACAAACCCTTCTTCGCGCAGATCAGCAAGATGTGGGAAACGCAGCCCAACTTCACCGCCGAAGAGCTGCACGGCATTACCGTGCCAGTCTGGATTGTCGACGCCGATCACGACGAAGCGATCAAGCGCGAGAACACCGAATTTATGGCGGGCGCGATCCCCAATGCGGGGCTGCTGATCGAGCCGTGGGTCAGCCATTTCTCTTTTCTGCAGGACCCGCCGCAATTCACGCACGACGTGCTGCATTTCCTAGAGCATGTGAAGGGAAGCTAACAGCCCGATACCGCGGTTAGTGCCCGCGCGAACACACCGCCTCTCGTTAATGCTGCCCCGCGGCCGCTCTTTGCGGACCAGCTCCCTACGCTTAGTTCTGCAACGCCGCGAGCGCCCGCTTGACCCTGCCGACCGCCGGAACGGTCATTGGCGTCTGCAGTAACGCCTGATACGCCGTGCAGGCATGTTGTTGAGCCGCTTCCCACAGAAACAATGCGTTCTCGAAGGGGTTGAGCCCCAGGCGGCCGCGATGCGCCGCAAACGGCGTGACGAGGGCGCCGGGCAGTTCGATTGCGCTGCCCACCGTCACGTCTCCGAGCTGAACATATTTCCCCGTCACGGCTTTTTCCGCACGGTTGACGATGTTGTTGATGTCGGAAGGACAGGGAACCAGCGGCGGGTAGTATGTCTCGACGGTTTCGAGGCTGGCCCAAGCATTGGGCACCACATCCAGGCTGTTGAAAAAGCGGAAGGCCGTACTATTGCCCGACTGAAGCGTGAACAGCGTGTTGTAGTAAAAAGCGAAATCCGCGTTGCCCGGCGACGGCGCGGCGATGGTATAGACCGAGAGACCGGATGCGCCGCCCACCCAGTTCGCCACGCAGGGCGCAAGCGCCGAGGCGAGGCAACCGCCTAGGCTGTGCCCGGTGATCAGGATCGGCGTCCCAGCGGCGGCGGTCAGGAACCCTTCGAGACTTTTCGTCCCGTCCTGCATCCGCAGAAGTTGCCTAAGACCGATGGCGGTGCCGACGGCGATCTGGGCGGTGCTGCCGGCGGTCGGCACGAACTCGTTGTAGGGCACGAGCCTTATAACCGCGAGGTCTTGGACCCAATCGAGCCAGAAGGAGAAATCGCTGCCGCGGATGCTGACCGCGATTTGACCGGTTTCGCGGTTCTGCGCGGCGTAGGCCAGGTTGCTGCGGTCGGGGTTTAACGCCGGCCCCCAGACGACCCGCCAGGACGGGTAACCTGCCTCGTCCAGGCCAGCGTTGATGTCGTTGATCATCTGCTGCTGGGTGGCGGTTCTGTTCTCGTCGACATAGGCGAGCGTGCTGAGCGTCATCGCAAGCTCCGCCGTCGCGTTGTCGTAGGATTGCGGCATGGCCCCCTCTCTTCCTGCCCGTCACGAGGCCGAGCCAGCTCGGGCTAGTCGCGGCTCTCGAACCGGCTGGTCTGCTCTAGAGCCGAGCCGGCGCCCGGCTCGTAGACAGATTGTATGCCACAGCGCGCGGCAATCGGCATCGTGCGCGGACCCGCAGTGTCCGGATTTGCCCTCGTCAGGCGTTGCGCCGCCGAATGGACCGACCAGCGACGTCGTAATTGCAATGGCTGCCGCACCCGCGCGGGGGATCGGTGCCGAGATGGTCATCGCCGAGGTGCTGGCGTCGACTGATGCTGGTGCGCCGCTGCGAGCCGATAAAAGCATGCATCGCGGCAGCGAGCGTGCCGTCGCAATTGGCAAAGGTCAGGTTGCCTGTGGATGAGGCTATCCAGCCCGCGAGCGCGCCGAGCGCGGTGCCGATGATCGGAACGGCGGCCATGCCGATCGAGGCTCCGAGCACGGCGCCGATCGCCCCCCAGCCGCCGTCGCGGTCCACTGTCTTTTATCCAGCGTCCCCTTGTCCGGCGGGAGCGGTTATACCAAGTTGTCGAGAACGTATAGCGAACGCCATGGGACCACACTCATGCGGGTATCACATTCACAAAATAAGCAATTCCCGGTTCCCCTAGTCGCATTCCCGATTAGGGCGGAAAAACTTCCCGATTACTCGACGACGAGAATTTGCTCTCAAGTCTTTGATCTCAAAGCACCTTTCGGCAGTTCCCCGAACCGAAAAAGCACGAATCGAAAAAATTCCGATTAAATTCCCGTCACACGGGAACTTGGCCGACGCAGAAGCCCGCTTGTGGAGGGACCAGCGGCGAGACCGGAACATCGCCCGCCTGATACCGGCGCTCGTGTGAACAGCCTCACATTCTCATGCTTGCAAGAGCGCCGTCCTCCGGACGGTATGGCTGACACATGCAACGCCGTTGGCCTGATCATGGAGCCCTCCATGGGCAGCGCAGGCCGGCACCTCAGAAGGCGACGTCCTGGAAGCTCTGCGGTGCCGGGCTGATCACGACCGCACCTTGCGGCTCGACTTCGAGCACCGCCAGGCCGCGCTGCACCAAGCCGTTGGAGGTAAAGCGAAACAGCCCGTCGACCCCGGTGAAACCGTTCGGGTTGAGTATCGCCTGCTGCGAGAAGGCCTCGCCGCCCGCGGCGCGCGCCAGCACCGCAGCGAGCGCTGCCGCATCGTAGCCTAGCGAGGCAAGCCGCGGCGCGCGATGGCCATAGGTGGCGCTGAATCGCTCTTCGAACTCCTGCCGCGCCTCCGGCGGCGAAGCCGCAAACCAGCCACCCACCAGCGCCGGCTCGTTGCCGATATCGGGCGTGTCCCACAAGCCGCTGCCGAGCAACTGCACCGGTTGCGCTTCAGCGCCCGGCGCCCTGACCGCGCGTGCGATCAGCCGCAGCTGCGCGCCGCCTTCCGGCAGCAGCAGAGCGTCGAAGGCGGGCACGGGACCCGCAGCCGCAGGCAGGGCACCGTCCCCGAGCCCGGGGCCTCCCGACATCAAGCGCTGCACTGCCGGCGCTGGATCGGCAGCATCGGGGTCGAAAAATTCGACCTTCTTCGCCGTGCCGCCACTCGACGAGATGGCCTCCTGCAGGGCATCGGCGGTCAGGTGTCCGTAAGGCGAGTTCGGCGCCAACGCCGCAAAGCGCCGCAGGCCGCGCTGGCGGGCATAGCTAACCGCGCGGATCACCTCCTGGCGCGGCAGAAACCCCATCAGGAAGACATTGCCGCCCGCTAAGCTGGTCACCGTCGAAAACGCGATTACATTCACGTGAGCATCGCGTGCGATCGATTTAACGGCCTCGACCTCGGGCGCCAATAGCGGGCCGAGGATCAGATGCACTCCTTCGGCGATGACCGCGTGCGCGGCACTTGCCGCGCCGGCGGCGCTGCCGCCCGTGTCGCGCGGCAGCAAGGTCAGGCGATCGGCGCCGGCTTCGAACAGCGCCAGCTGCGCCGCATCGAAGATTGCCTGACCGAGCTGCGCGTTGGCGCCCGACAACGGGAGGAGCAACGCGACCTTTTGCGGCCCTGCCGCCGCAGGCGGCGCTGCCGGAGCCGGCGGGTAGCGGCCGAAATACGGCGATTGCGGGTTGGCGATCGGCGCCGGTACCATTGCCGGCCCGCAAGAAGCGAGCACAGCGACGGCAAAGGCGGCGAGAAGTGAGGCGAACCGCGGCAGACACCGGCGCGGCACGAGCGATCTCCGGCAAGAGGCAGGGCGGGAGAGGCGACCCTAACCGTCGGCCCCATCAGAGTAAACCCGACTGCTCCGCGTCATCCGCGCATCCGCGCGAAGCAACCCCGGAAATGGCGCTCGCTCCCGGCCTCTATCTTGTGGCGACGCCAATCGGCAATCTTGCCGACATCACGCAGCGAGCGCTGACGGTGCTGCGTGGCGTCGAGCGGATATTTTGCGAAGACACCAGGATCACCGGCAAGCTCCTCACCCGATACGGCATTGCTACGCGGCTCGAGACCTATCACGACCACAATGCCGAGCAGGTGCGGCCCGAGGTCCTGGCGGCGCTGCGGCGCGGCGACCCGGTGGCGCTGGTCTGCGATGCGGGGACGCCTCTCGTCTCCGACCCCGGCTACAAGCTTGTTCGTGCGGCGATCGCCGCGGACCTGCCCGTGACTGCGGTACCCGGGCCGTCTGCGGTGCTCACTGCGCTGGTACTGTCCGCGCTGCCGCCCGATGCGTTTTTGTTCGCCGGCTTTCTGCCACCCAGGAAAACCCCCCGCCGGCGCGCACTCGCCCGCTGGGCGGCGGTCGAGGCGACGCTGATCTTCTACGAGACCCCGCCGCGTCTTGCCGCATCTCTTGCCGACATGACGGAGATGCTCGGCAACCGGGCAGCTGCCGTGGCGCGCGAGCTGACCAAATTGCACGAGGAGGTGCGGCGCGGTCGGCTCGCTGATCTCGCGGAATATTACCAGACGCAAGGCCCGCCGCGCGGGGAAGCGGTAGTCGTCGTCGGCCCGCCGCAGCCGCTCGCGCCCGACCGGAGCGAAATCGATCGCCGGCTGCGCGCAGCGCTCGCTGGGCTTGGCGTGCGTGACGCTGCGGCCAAAATTGCGGCTGAAACCGGCTTGCCGCGCGCCGACCTCTACGGCCGCGCGCTTGCGCTACGGGACGAAGAAAGATGAGGCGGCCGAGACCCGCCGCGCGGCTTCGCCGGCAGCGCGCAGAGCGCCGCGGCCGCGCCGCGGAATGGCTGTGCCTCTGGCATTTGCGTCTGCGTGGCTGGCGCATCGTTGCCCGCGGCTGGCGCTGCCCTTCCGGCGAAATCGATATAATCGCGCGACGCGGCAAGGTGCTCGCCGTCGTCGAGGTGAAATCGCGCGACGAGATCGCCACTGCCGCGTCGGCGCTCACGCCGCGTCAGCGGCGACGCATAGCTCGCGCCGCCGAAACTTTCCTGGTTGCGCGCCCCGATCTCGCCGGCCTCGACCTGCGATTCGATGTGATGCTGGTCGCGCCGCGGCGGCTGCCTCGTCACTGGCCCGCCGCCTGGCGACCGGATGCCTGAGCGCGCCAGCATATTTCGCAGCTCGACCCGCGCGCGGGTCCCGGCGGTTGGCCACAGCGGCCGTTTATCGGACAATGGCCGCGGGGAATTATCGCGGGGGATTTGGCGATGTCGCAATCGCGTCATATCTTGTGTTTCATTCTGACACTGACGCTACCGGTCGCGCTGGGCGGCTGTCCATTGGCGATCGTCGGCGGCCTCGGCGCAGCGGGCGGCGCCGGCTATGCGGCCAACCAGGAACGCGGCGCCGGCGGCGTCTTCAATGACAGTGCAATCAAAACGAATATCGAAAACGGGTGGCTACAGGTGAACCCGCTGATGCAGCGCGACTTCGATATCACAGTCTATCAGGGCCGCGTCTTGTTGACGGGCACGACGACGAATCCCGAGATGAAAACTCAAGCCAAACAGATCGCGAGCCAGATCCCGGGTGTGAAGGTGGTCTATGACGAGATCGAAGTGGGGCCGACGGAGGGCGCCTGGCAGAGCGCCAAGGACACCTGGATCACCTCGCAGGTTCGCTCGAACCTCGTCTTCGCCGGCGATGTGCGCTCGGTGAACTACACGATCGAAACGGCCAACGGCTCGGTCTACTTGATCGGCTCGGCGCGCAGTCAGGCGGAGCTCGACAAGGTCACCGACGTCGCACGGAAGGTTCCGAACGTGAAGCGTGTCGTTTCCTATGTCGAGATCCGCCCGGGTGAACCCGTCACCGCGCAACAGGCGTTGCCGCAGACCTCTCGCGCGCAGGTCCCGGACCAGCCCACTGCCGCACCGGCGACCGCTGTCGAAGCGCAAAAGCTCTGATATAAAGACCGGATGAGCGAGCCGCCGGAAGCCTTCGATCCCGAGAGATGCGCACAGTTTTTGCGCGATCTCGCCGCGTCCGGGGAGCGGATCCTGCCGATAGCCGAAGCCGCGTTGGCGCTTGCCTCGTTCGAGCGCCCGCGGGTTAATCCCAGGCGCTATCGCGATCATCTCGGAGCGCTTGCCCGAGATGCCGGCCGGCATCCGGGTGCCGCGGGCCATCTTCCGGAACGCGCGAACGCGCTTAACGAGACCATTCTCCTAAAGCACGGTTATTCCGGCGACGAGCTGACCTATGACGATCTGCAGAACGCAAATCTGATGCGCGTCGTCGACCGCCGGAAAGGCCTGCCGGTGGCGCTCGGGATCCTCTACATGCATGCCGGTCGCGCTCAAGGCTGGGAAACCGTGGGATTGGGCTTTCCCGGCCACTTTCTCGTGCGGTTGTCCGACGGTCTGGAACGCCTGATCCTTGACCCGTTCCATGGCGGCCGCATCTGCGGAGCGGTCGAGCTGCGCGAATTGCTAAAGGCGACCGCGGGACAGGATAGCGAGCTCTCCCCGGAGTGCTACGCCCCGGTCTCGGACCGAGACGTTTTGCTTCGCCTGCAGAACAACCTCAAGGCGCGCCTTATTCAGACGCAACAATACGAGCGCGCGGTCAGCGTGATCGAGACGATGCAGTTGCTCGCTCCCGAGCTCGCCGAGCTATGGCGTGAGGCGGGAATGCTGCACACGCGGCTGGGCAATATGCGCATCGCCGCCGCGGCGCTGGAACAGTTCGTGCTGCGTGCGCCGGACGGGTGGGCGCGGCATCAAGCGGCGGCGATGTTGCAACAGCTCCGGTCCAAGTTAAATTGACGCTCGGCGCTTGGCCTTTGCCAGGCGATACGCAAAACGAGATTGGAGGGGGAGATGGCGGCCACCGGCGCGAGGAGACGGCGTCCCACTGGACCCAGCACAGCGGCAAGTCAAGTCAACGGCTGGCAAGATGATCCGGGCGACAGCGTGCCGCCGGCGGTTCCGCCGGAATTGCGGCCGGCGCCTGATCTCTCGATCGCACCGCTGCGCATGCGCATTGATGTGTCTCCCGCTCCGGCTCCCGGGGCCTATCAGCCCGGGACCCCTGAATTTCGTTATTGGGCGGCAGCCGAAGCATTAGAGCGGGGTGCAGCATTCTGGCGGCAATGCCTGCCTGAAGGCACAACGTGGCAGCCGGGTGAGGAGCTTAGCGTTCTGCTCGACGAAGGCGTCGATTTCAACGCATTTTACGATCGCCGGGCTTTGAATTTCTTTCACGGCACGGCCGCCGGGCGCACCGTCTTCTCGGGCGAAAGCCCGGATATTGTGTGCCATGAGCAAGGGCACGCGGTACTAGACGCGTTGCGGCCCGAGTTGTTTGACGCCGGAAGCATCGAGGCGGCGGCATTTCACGAAGCTTATGCCGACATCTGCGCAATACTAGCGGGATTGCAGCTGCAGTCGTTTCGCGTCGCGATCTTGTCGGAAACGGAGGGTGACCTCTCGCGCTCATCGCGGTTGTCCCGCCTTGCCGAGCAGCTCGGCTGGGCAATCCGACAAATCTCCCGCGATGCGGTCGATCCGGATTGTCTGCGCAACGCGGTAAACTCGTTCTTCTATCACGCCCCAGAAGAGCTTCCGACGCGTGGACCCGCTGCGACGCTGTCCTCGGAACCACATTCGTTCTCGCGGGTTTTCAGCGGTGCTTTTTTCGAGGCGCTCGCAGGCGGGTTCCGGCAGGCGGCAGCGGCCCCGACCGAGGCGGATCTGCAAAGGGTGAGCGTGGATTTTGCGCGGTTGCTGTCTACCGCGGTGCAGGCCGCACCTGTGGTCCCCGAATATTTCTCGCAAGTCGCTGCCGCGTTGATCGCCGATGGAAGCAATGGCGGCAAATATCGCGACGTGTTGACGAGCGCATTTGTCCAACGAGGAATCCTCTCCACGCGCGCTGCCGCCGGAATGATGGCAGTTCCGGCGGCGATGGCTCTCCCGGCGGCGCGTGCAGCTGTTGCCGCGGCGACGGGCTCGCGCGAACTCCCGCAGCTCGCCTTAGCAGGTGCGGAATATGGGCTGGGAGACGTGCCTCTGCTGGTCCGCGCGGCATCCGAACCGCGGCGTCTGGCAACTGCCGCCGCAGCGATTGGGGTCGGTGCAGTTTCCGCCCCAAGTAGTGAACGGGCTGCCCGTGCATTTGTCGAGGATCTGATCCAGCGGGGTCATATTGATGCGGAAGGTCTTGGCGAGCTCCCCGGCTGGATCGCTCACCCGCACACCTTCAAAACGCACCGCCTCGTCAGATCGGAACGCGGATTGGTCCTAACCCGAATTCTGTTCGACTGCGGCCTGCACCCCCATATGGTCAGGTGAACAGCACGGTATCCAATGCTGGAGGCTGGCGTGACGGACAAGAGCAGCGATGAGAAGGCCGAAAAGGATCGGGAGCGCTCCCCTGCCCCGGCTTCCGAGCGCGAGCGTGCGGCGAAGGAAGCCTTTGTCCGCGGCGTCATCGAACGTGGCGAAGCTGCCAAGCCGGACCGGCATGGTAAGCTGCCGCCGGGAGCGACTCACGAAATCGTCGAGGAGGTAGAGGGCGGATTGCCCAAGATCCGGCGCCGCCGCTTTTCGCTGCGCTGATGGCCGGGTAGCGCTGGACCGCAGCGGCCGGGTATACCAAAGGAGAGTAAAACCGGGAGGTCGGGGTGGCTCTCGCCGTTGCGATCCAGATGGATCCGATCGACACGATCAACATCGATGCGGATTCGACCTTCGCGCTCGCGCTCGAGGCCCAGGCGCGCGGGCATGCTCTCTTCCATTATTTGCCCGACGCGCTAACGCTTCACGACGGCCGGCTTTATGCCCGTGCCCGGCCGCTCGAAGTCATGCGGCACTACGGTCATCATCACCGGTTCGGGGCGTTCGAGGAGCTCGACCTGGGCGGTGTCGACGTGATCCTGATGCGCCAGGATCCGCCTTTCGATATGGCGTACATTACCGCGACGCATCTGCTTGAGCTGTTGCCGGAAGAAGGGCCGCTCGTCGTCAACAGTCCGGCTGCCGTGCGCAACGCGCCGGAGAAGCTTTTCGTGCTGCGCTTCAAGGAGCTGATGCCGCCGACTTTGCTCACTCGCGACCGCGATGCGATCCGCGCCTTTTGGAGAGAGCACGACGACATCATCCTGAAGCCGCTGTTCGGCAATGGCGGGGCGGGCGTATTCCGGCTGCGGCCCGGAGACGAGAACCTGACCGCGCTATTGGAAATGTACGAATCGATCCAGCGCGAACCGGTCATGGTGCAGCGCTACCTGCCGGAGGTCCGCCGAGGCGACAAGCGCATCATCCTCGTCGAAGGCGAGCCGATGGGCGCTGTGCTCCGAGTGCCTCCGGAGGGCGAAGCGCGCGCCAACCTCCACGTCGGCGCGCGGCCGGTGAAGACTAACTTGACCGCGCGCGATCGCGAAATTTGTGCGGCGATAGGGCCGACCCTGCGCGCTCAAGGACTGGTCTTCGTCGGGATCGACGTAATCGGTGACTGGCTGACCGAAATCAATGTGACCTCGCCGACCGGGATCCAGGAGATCGCCCGGCTGGAAGGGCTCGAGATCGCACCAAAAATCTGGGACGCGATCGAAACTCGGCTCGCCCAGCGCACCGGCCGCGCCCCGACCTGAAATCGGAGGGAGCCGACGATGACCGTCGCACGCAATGTCCTCGGGGAACCACTCTCCGAATGCTGCACCAAGCCGATGACCGGCTTCTATCGCGACGGCAGCTGCAATACGGGGCCAGAGGATTTCGGGATGCACACGGTGTGCACCAAGGTAGACGCGGAATTTCTGGCGTTTTCGCAAGCCGCCGGCAACGATCTGTCGACACCTGTCCCCGAATTCGGGTTTCCCGGGCTGAAGCCCGGCGATTGCTGGTGCCTCTGCGCCGAACGCTGGAAGGAGGCTTTCGAGGCCGGCAGGGCACCAAAGATTAGGCTGACCGCCACACATGAAGCGACCCTCGAGGTTGTCCCACTCGAGATCCTCAAGCGCTACGCCATCGATCTGAGCTAGGCAGCGCGGCAGCAATGGAGGGTTGGACCGAGACTTGTCGCAGCGTCGTCTCCCCCTGGGAATGCGACACCACTGAGCACTTTACAATCGCCTATTATTTCGACCGCCTAGCGGATGCGTCCTCGACGATGGCCGAGTTGCTCGGGCTGGGCGATGGCGTCCGGCCCAATGGCCGTCGCTTCGACGTCCGGTTTACGCGCGAGCTCCGCGCCGGCGCGAGCTTTCACATTCTCAGCGCTCCCATTGCTCTCGGCGAAGGCTGGGTCCGCCTCGGTCATCAGATGGTCGACGCGCCCAGCAACGAGCCCACCGCGTGGGTCGAGGAGACGCTTCGCGTAACCGTGCCCTTGCCGGACGGCCTGCCGCTGGTGCGGTGGACGGGCCCCGCAGCCGAGCGACGGCCTGAACCGGTCACAGCCGAAGGATTCATTCCGACTGTGCGCGATCGCGTGAAGCCGACGGATCTGGATGCTGCCGGAAATTGCACTCTGGTGGCGTTGGTGCAGCGGTTCACTGCTGCCTGCATTCAGGCGCTCGCCGCCATTGGCGCGACAGCGTCCTATATGCGCGCCGAGCGCAGGGGCTATTCGACATTCGAGCTCGCATTGAGCGTGACCGCGCCGCCGCCGCTAGGTACGCCGTTATTGGTCGAAACGGGCATCGCGCATCTCGGCAATTCCTCGATCCGTTTCGTTCATCGCATGTGCGATCCCGCCAACGGGAGCGAATTCGCGCGACTGGGGCAGTTCGGCGTCCAGCTCGATCTCGATGCCCGCCGCCCCGCCGCGCTGCCGGAGGCGCTACGCTCAGCAGCCGCGCGCCTGTTGGTTCCCGTCGAGCAGCCGGCGAGTTGACGGTGCCCGATATTGGTTTGTTCGAGGCAATTTACTCGGCGCGATCCATCCGCCGCCTCAAACCCGATCCGGTTCCCGCGGAGCTGATCACCGCGGTCCTCGATGCGGCGATCCGCGCGCCGTCCGCCGGCAACGCGCAAGGTTGGGCCTTCATTGTCGTACGCGATCCCGATCTGCGGCGCCAGCTGGGCGCGATCTACCGTAAGGCCTCCGATATCGCGGAAGCAATCTACGCCGCCCGCGGATGTCCTACCCATATGACTGAGCGGCAATTCGCGCGACTTATGACTTCCGGTAAGTACTTATGGGACCATATGGGCGACGCCCCGGTGTTGCTCATTCCCTGCGCCCACCGCCCTTCACTGCCGCCCCGCGAAAATCTGCCCCCCGACATCGCCGCTCATTGGGAGGACGAGTTCGCCTATGCCGAACGCATTCGCGGCGCCAGCATCTATCCCGCCATTCAGAACATCATTCTCGCTTGCCGCGGCTTTGGTCTTGGCACCGTCATTACCACGAACCACATCCGCCGCGAGGACGAAGTCAAGGCGCTGCTCGGCATCCCCGAGGATCTTTCGACGTTCGCGCTAATGCCGATTGGCTGGCCGATCGACAAATTCGGATCATTTACCCGTCGCCCGCTTGCCGAGCTTGCCCACACCGACCGGTGGGGGGTCGCCTGGTCCGGCTGATCGGAGCTGTCGGGTGGCAGCCATGTGGCGGGCGCAGGAAGAATTATTCTACGCGCCTGTCGCAGCTGTCCTAAATTGACTTCTAGGCCAAGAACAGGCGAGGGCGCATTGACGGCAGTGGGTTTCGCCGGGCTTAGCGGCGGGAGAGTGCATTATGCCTGGATCGTCCTGGCGGTGATGTTCTCCGCGACGCTCGCCGGGGTCGGCGTGCGGGCCGCGCCTGGGGTCATGATCGTCCCGCTAGAGCGGGCATTCGGCTGGGACGTCGCGACGATTTCCGGCGCCGTCTCGCTCAATATCATCCTGCTTGGCGCCAGCGGACCGTTTCTGACCGGGCTCATCGAGGTCATCGGCCTCAAACAGACGATCCTTGCCTGCATGATGATGCTGATCGCCGGCACCGGCTTGTCGAATTTCATGACCGCGCCCTGGCAATTGTTTCTGACATGGGGGCTGATGGTCGGGATCGGCTCCGGCGCCGGCGCCATGGGGATTGCCGCAGCAATCGCGAATCGCTGGTTTGCCAGGCGTAACGGGCTGGCCATGGGCCTGTTGACCTCGGCCAATGCGGCAGGGCAGCTCGTTTTTCTCCCTTTGCTCGCGATGCTGGCGCAGCGTTACGGGTGGCAAGGGGTCTCCGTCGCAGTGACTTTGGCCGTTCTCGCGCTGCTGCCCGTCGTCGCTATAATGCTGCCGGAATCGCCGGCAAGCCTCGGTCTGGCTCCATACGGTGCAGCAGCTGCTACGGAACTGGCGAGCCGCCAGGCCAACCCGTTCGCAGTCGCGATGGCGGCGCTCTTTCGCGCGGCACATTCCTTCGACTTCTGGCTGCTCAGCCTAAGCTTTGCCATTTGCGGGTTGTCGACGAACGGGCTCATAAACACTCATCTCATCGCCTACTGTGCCGATCGTGGCATCCCGGAAGTCGGAGGCGCCGGTATTCTTGCGTCGCTTGGGGTGTTCAGCCTGCTCGGCGCGGCGGGTTCCGGTTGGCTGTGCGATCGCTTCAATCCGCGTGTGTTGCTCTTCTGGTATTACGGGCTGCGCGGCCTCTCGCTGGCTATCTTGCCACTCACTCAGTTCGACGTAATCAGCTTATCTATTTTCGCTATTTTCTACGGCCTCGACTGGGTCGCGACGGGGCCCGCGACCTTTACGCTGACCAATCAGCTATTTGGCCGTCGCGATGCGCCGGTGATCATCTCGTGGATCTTTGCCGGCCATCAGATAGGCGGCGCGGTGGCGGCTCTGGGAGCAGGCGCCGTGCGGAGTCTTACGGGAGATTACTTGCTGGCCTTTATGGCAAGCGGGCTCGCGTGCCTCATGGCCGCCTTGCTGGTGCTACGTGTCGCCCGTCCTCAGCCTGGAATCGCCGCAGCGGTGTAACGGAAAATTAATCGAAAGCTGCTCTTCCTCGGCGGCGTTGCCGGCGAGGATGGCCTGCGAAGATCGATACCGGATCGGCACAGATTTGCCACATCTCCCGACTATAAGGGTCGAAATTAAGGTCGACCGTGGAGGGCCGATGTGCTAGCCGATAATCAGGTAACGCCATTCGAGCTGACAATTTGCGGGATCGAAGAACTTGCCTGCCGTTGCGCCGCGGGTGTGACGCACGTCTTGTCGATTCTCGATCCCGGCTGGCCCGAGCCTGAACACTTGAACGTGTTTGCCGTCGATCGGCGTCTGAAGCTGCGGTTTCACGATATTATCGAGCCACAACCTGGCTGGATTGCGCCGGAGCGTTGGGATGTCGATCTCCTGCTTGCCTTCGGCCGAACTCTCGCCGCGTCGCGCGACACGCATCTTCTTATCCATTGCCACGCCGGAATATCGCGCTCGACCGCAGCGGCAATTCTTGTCATGGCGCAGATACAACCCGACCGCCGAGCCGACGAAGTATTAGGAGAGGTTGTCCGGTTACGGCCGCGCGCATGGCCCAACCTGCGCATTCTCGAGCTCGGAGACGAGATTCTCGGTCGCCGAGGGGAAATCGTCAGAGCGGCTCAACGACATTACCGGCGGGCGCTCGAACGCGAACCATGGCTCGTGGAAGCGATGATCGATGGCGGGCGGCGTCGCGAAATCGTTGCTGCCGGAAGAGTTTGAAACCGGCCGCGCCGATTCACCTCAGGTACTCGACCCGCAGCACGACGAAATAGGGGTGGTCGGGGTCGAGAACGAACCCGTCCGGCCCCGCGAGCTGGCCGTCGAGCGTCGCCGGGATGTGCTTCATCGCGACGGCATTGTCGACATTGCCTCCGATCACATCGAGCTCACCAGGCCTTGTCGCAACGACGATGTCGCAATGCCCTGGGAAGCGGCCCGTCGGCAAGTCGTCATAGGACACGGGCTGGCGACCCCGCCAGTAACAAATCAAGTCACCGTGTTGCGGCGCGTAGACCTCGATGCGCTCGGCGGTCAGCGCTGTGTCGGGTTCGAGCCCGAGGCTGTGACGCCGCGCCGCGTTAATGTAGTCGGCATGGGTCTCTGAATAGGGGAAACGGGTGCCCGCGCCGGCAATACGCATCACATACGAAATGAAAGCCGCAGACCACGCATAGTTTCCGTCTTCGCTGGCTGGAAATATGACGCCGTTCTCGTCATGAATGCCGGTCCAATTCTGTTGCGGCCAACGCGGGTCGAGACCGAGCCACCAGTACTCACCGACTCGTTGCCAGAGTCCTTCTTCGCGTTCTTCATCTTCGGGGAGCTCGAGGTTCGGAAATGCCACAGGCTGCCCGAAGGCGCGCCATTCGCGCAGCGCGATTTGAACAGCCGCTTCACGCGAGAATGCTTGATATGGCCAGCGCGCGAAAGGCGGGATGTGAGCGTCCAACGCCGCAGTCGGCGGCGGCAGCACCGGAGCCGGCGGCGTTTGCGGCGCGACACAGCCGGCAACAGCCAGCGCAAATACTGCCGCAAGCCGTCGGATCACCGCCGCCATCTTCGCCAATTATGGTTAATAATTTGAGTCGGACTCGCCGGGGCGGGTTCGATTGGAGGCGCCCGACCGTCAGCCCCGCGGTTGATGGGCTGAAGCCGCCGCCTCCGGCCCGCCAGAACTCGCTTGGCCCGCATGAACTGCGGCGGCCTTGGCGTCCGGCTCGTCCCGCCACAACCGAATCCCGCCTGTCAGACCATCGGTGTTCGGGACAATTGTGACGTCCGCCGGCAGCGGAAAAGTGATATCCTTGGCGTTGCCGCCACCGAGGTAGAGATGATCAAAGCGGACCACTTCGCGCAAAATGTCGATTACTTTGGCGACCCGCTTGTTCCAGGCCTTCTTGCCTTTTTTCTTACGCGCGGCATTTCCGATATATTCGTCGTAAGTCTTGCTTCCGCTGACCGGGTGATGCGCCAACTCGAGATGGGGCATGATCTCGCCGTTGCAAAAGATCGCCGTTCCGGCACCGGTGCCGAGCGTCAGCGCCATCTCTATCCCCTTGCCCCGAATCGCCCCAAAACCTTGCACATCGGCGTCGTTGAGCACCCGAACCGGTTTGCCTAAATGCTCCGCCAGAGCTGATTGCAAATCAAAGCCGCCTAGTGCATCGGTACCGAGGTTGGGGGCGGTAACGACGCGGCCGTCGCGCACATAGCCTGGAAAACCCACCGAAACCCGCTCGAAGGCGCCGAGCGGCGCCACTGCCTGGTCGATTGCGCGAACGAGATCCGCAGGCGCAACCGGCCTGGGCGGTGTCGGCACGCGTTGCCGCTCGCCGATCAAATTCCCGTTATCGTCGACCAGTGCGGCCTTGATTCCGGTGCCGCCGATGTCGATCGCAAGAGTACGAGGCTGCATCATGGCTGTCCTTTTCATCGTAAAGATAACGTAGAATTTTGTGGTTCTCTATTGCGCTGGTTTGGCGTGCCCAAGTGCGGCTGGAAGAGCCCTCGGATCAAGCTTATCTTGAACGTATATTGTGCCGCCAATGACACGGTGCGGAGCGGAGATGCGAATCGCGGCGAGTCCGGTTGGAATGTCAGCATTCGCCGCTCTCGCGTTCCTGTTCTCGGCATTGAGCGCGCGGGCGGATGATCCACCGGCGCCAAGTGATCTCGTCAGCGCCGAGCTCGTCGCGGAAACCGCGTCGATAGCCGCCGGCAAGAAGCTGTGGGTCGATCTCCAACTCGCGATCAAACCAGGCTGGCATATTTACTGGCGAAATCCGGGAGATTCCGGCCTGCCCACGACAATCGACTGGAAGTTGCCGGCCGGCTTTTTGCCGGGGAGTACCCTTTGGCCGGTGCCCGAGCATTTCGTGCAAAACGGCGTCGGCAATTACGGCTATGCCGGGACGGCCGACCTGCTCGTTCCGATCACGATCCCTGATGGCCTTGGCGAGGCCGTTCGGCTCGAAGCCGAAGCATCCTGGCTCGTCTGCGCCGACATCTGCGTCCCGGGCACGTCAGAGCTGTCCTTGCGCCTCCCCGTCGTAGCGCATGATCCAAGCCCTGATCCCGCGGCCGCCCCGCTATTTGCGTCGGCCCGCGCGCGATTGCCGACACCGGCGCCTTTCGAGACGCGCTTTACATTCGGGCAGCGGGATTTCCGGCTGTTGGTGCCCGCCGCCGCGCTCGCCGGGTTGCGGAACCCGACGGCCATGTTTTTCCCCGATAGTGATTCACTAATCGACGCGGCCGGCGCACCGCGGTTCAGATCTCATGACGACGGGTTGGAACTGGCATTGCCAAGAGCCGCCGGAGGCGCCGCCGCCCCCGCGACGGTCAACGGCGTGCTGACGCTGCGGGGCGAAGGCGGCGCCGAACGCGCATACGACATTAGCGCGAACCCCGCCCCAACCGCTCCATCCGAGAGCGGCTTCGCGTGGTGGCAGGCGTTGCTGCTGGCCTTCATTGGCGGTGTCGTGCTCAATGCGATGCCCTGCGTGTTCCCGATCCTGTCCTTGAAGATTTTAAGCGCTGCGCAGCAGGCCCACGGGCATCGGCTCGAGCGCGCTTATTACGGCCTGGCTTACACCGCGGGGGTCGTCGCGAGCTTTGCGGCGCTGGGCGGCGGATTGCTCATGCTGCGGGCGGCCGGTAACACCCTCGGCTGGGGCTTTCAGCTGCAATCGCCAGTTTTTGTCGCGGTGCTCGCCTATTTGCTTTTTGCGATGGGATTGAGCCTGTCCGGCGTGGCCGAGTTCGGTGCCTCGCTCGGCGGAGTGGGAGGACGGCTTGCCGGTCGTCCCCGCTTGCTCGGCACCTTCTTCACCGGAGTGCTCACCACAGTTGTCGCGACACCCTGCTCCGCCCCGTTCATGGCGTCAGCACTCGGCTTTGCGCTCATTGCGCCGCCGCTGGTGTCGATCGGGGTCTTTGTCGCCCTCGGCCTCGGCCTCGCCGCACCCTATCTCGCCGCCTCGCTAAGCGACCGATGGCAACGCCTCTTGCCCAAATCAGGAGCGTGGATGGATTTCGTCAAGCAGCTGCTTGCCTTCCCGCTCTACGGTACCGTGGCCTGGCTACTTTGGGTGCTGCTCCAGGAGGTGGGGCCAGGGGAAGCCTTGGGCTCCCTGTTCGGGCTCGTGTTGGTCGGTTTCGCCGTCTGGATATACGGGAAGACGCGGCTCGCCAGGCCAACCGGTCGCTCACTCGGTACGGGCGTCGCCGCCACCACCGGTGTGGCGGCGCTATTCCTCGCCGCATCTCTGACGCCGATGGCCGCTGGCGGACCGCCGGCGCGGGCCGGCACACAAGGCGGGCTGAACTATGAGGCCTTCACCCCCCAGCGGCTCGCGGCGTTGCGCGCGGAGGGTAAGCCGGTCTTCGTCAATTTGACCGCTGCGTGGTGCGTCACCTGCCTGGTCAACGAGCGGGTCGCGCTCGACACTGGGGCCGTGCGCCAGGCGTTTGCCGAACGCGGCATTGTGCTGTTGAAGGGCGACTGGACCAGTCAAAACCCGGAAATCACACAATTCCTGCAGCAATTCGGGCGCAGCGGTGTACCGCTCTATCTGCTCTATAGCGGCAGTGGCGAGCCGGTGGTGCTGCCGCAGATCCTGACCGCGGCAAGCGTCCTCGACACGGTTGCAAAGAGTTGATGCGCAATGCCATGGAGGCCTCGATGCGTGCTTCGATCAAAGTTCTGATCGTCGCCGCGGCGATCGTAAGTGCCGCCGCCATCGAACGCGCCGCGGCGGCGCCGTCCGGTGCGGTCGCGACGGTCGGGGAGCCGGCTCCCGTGTTCAGCGCTCCCGATATTGCCGGGAAGGCCGTCCGGCTCGGCGACTATGCGGGCAAGACGGTTGTCCTCGAATGGACGAATAACGGCTGCCCGTTCGTCGGCAAGCACTACAACAGCGGCAATATGCAGGCCTTGCAGCAGAAATACACGGCAGCGGGCGTTGTCTGGCTAACGATCGCCTCCTCCTCCCCCGGCGAGCAGGGTTATGTCACGCCCGCCGAGGCAAAGGCCGACCTCACTCGCTGGCACGCTGCGCCCAGCGATTACCTGCTCGATCCCGACGGCACTCTCGGCCATCTCTACCGGGCGCGCGCGACACCGCACATGGTCGTGATCGAGCGCGCCGGGCGCCTCGTTTATATGGGCGCGATCGACGACAAACCGTCGACCAGCCTCGCCGACGTCAAGACGGCGCATAATTATGTCGCCGCCGCTCTCGACGCGCTCTCCGCCGGCCAACCGGTGCCCGTGGCGTCCACCCGCGCTTACGGCTGCTCGATCAAATACAAGGACGAGTGAGCTGCAGCGGGTTCCTGGCGATTGACCCTCAGCTCTGCATGACCTGGGTGACCGCGCCGCCCGTGGCGGTGCGGCCGCCGTCGATGACATATTGTGCGCCGGTGATCGCGGACGCGAGGTCGGAACACAGAAACAACACCGTGTTGGCGATCTCCGCCGGCGCGACATAGCGGCCCATCGGGATGGCCGACTGATAGCGCCGGCTGATGCTCGCCGGGTCGGATGGGTTGAGCTGCGCTTCGAGCGAATGGATCATCCTCGTGTCGACCGGGCCGGGGCAGACCGCGTTGACCCGGATCCCTTGCCGGGCGACCTCGCCCGCTGCCGTTTTCGTCAAACCGATCACCGCATGCTTCGAGGCGACATAGGCTGGCATGCCCGGGGTCGCCACGAGGCCCGCCACCGAGGCGGTATTGACGATCGCGCCGCGTTTCTGCTGCAGCATCACGGGGAGCACATGGCGCAGGCCGAGGAAAACGCCTTTGACATTGACGCCGACGACCGCGTCGAACATGTCCTCGTCGTATTCGGCGGTGTGCGCCCATTTGCCTTCGATCCCGGCATTGTTAAAGAAGCAATCGATCGCGCCGTAGGCGTCGAGCGTCGCCTTGACGTAGTTCTGTACCTCGGCCGATTTGGTGACGTCGGCGATGACGAAACGCGCCTCGCCGCCTTGTTGCCGGATTACGCCGGCGGTCGCCTCTCCGCTGGCCTGATCGCGATCGACGAGGACGACTTTCGCGCCACCCTTCGCGAACCCGAGAGCAGTGGCCCGGCCGATGCCATTGGCGCCGCCGGTGATCAGCGCGACTTTGCCAGTGAAGTCCAGATCCATGGCGTCCCTCCGTAGGTGTCAGCTTTTCGGGGCGATTTGCCGGGTCCATTGCTCGAGCGCGACGAGCAGATCGCGGATCAAGCCCCGTGCTACGTCGTCGGTCAAGCGGCCGGAAGCGTCGAACTTCGTCTGGGCCTGTCCAACGAAGATCTCGGGCTTGTTGAGCGGGTGCATATCGAGAAAGACGCAGCTGCGGCGCAGATCATATTGCGCCCGCGCGGTACCCGCCATCCCGGCTCCAGCGCCCATCATCGCCACCGGCTTGCCCGCAAAGGGCTGATCGGGAGGGCGCGATGCCCAATCGATCGAGTTCTTCAACACTCCCGACATCGAATAGTTGTATTCTGGCGTCACAAAAAGCAGCGCATCGGCGGCAGCGATTTGGGCCCTCAGCTTTTCTACCGGAGGCGGAAAACCGAGCGCGCGGACATCTTCGTTATAGAGCGGGATCGAGCCGATATCGGCGGTCTCGATCGTCATCCCCGCCGGCTTCAACTCGATCGCTGTGCGCAGCAGGGCTTTGTTGTGAGAGCCGGAACGCAAGCTGCCGCAAATCCCGAGAACTGCGATCCCCTTCGCCTCGCTCATGTCGCTCTCCAGTATTGACACACCAGCTTATTCTCCATCGTGGAGACGTTATCGCAAGGAGCTTTGTTCGGTGGCCGGGGCGGGTCGGGCCGCCTCTGCTTGCGCGAGCTTAGCAGCCCTTGTGCCGCAGCTTGGTTGGATTTAAGAACAGCGCAGCAGCGGAATTTTCGCGGCAGCAGGGAGGAAGGCCAATGACACGCATCGACCGCCGTAGGCTTTTAAAGGTTTCGGGTGCCGGCGCGGTCGCGGCGAGTGCCGGTGGAATTGCCACGATCCTGGCATCGGGCCGGGCGCCCGCTTACGCGCAGGGTGCGTCACTCCATTGGCTGCGATGGTCAGATTTCGTGCCGGCGTCCGACCAGCTTCTCAAGAGCAAGATCGTCCCGCAATGCGAAAAGGCTTTGGGCACCAAGCTGAACGTGGAGATGATCAACGCCAACGACATCCAAGCGCGGATCACGGCGGCGATCCAGTCGGGCACGGGACCGGACATTTTTTATGTCATCGGGAACTGGCCTCAGCTCTATGTCGAAAGCCTCTCGGATGTCAGCGACGTCGCGGAGGAGCTCGGGAAGACGCAGGGCGGCTACTATGAAGTATCGAGGCTGGTAGCGACCCTTGGCAACAAATGGATTGGCGTTCCGTGGACCACCGGCGGCGGGCTGGTCACTTATCGGAAGTCGTGGTTCGCGGAAATCGGCTATACCGACGGCAAATTCCCCGACACCTGGGACACGCTTCGCGATGCTGGAAAGAAACTCAAAGCCAAAGGCCGCCCGCTCGGCCAGACGCTGGGGCACACTTTCGGCGACGCGCCGAGCTTCTGGTACCCCTATCTCTGGTCCTGGGGCGGCAAGGAGGTCGAAGCCGACGGCAAGACCGTCGCGCTCAACAGCAAAGAGACGGTCGAATCGGTAAGGTTTGCGGTCGGGTTTTGGAAGGACGCGTGCGACGAAGGCGGACTGGCCTGGGACGATTCGAGCAACAACCGCGCCTACCTCGCCGGCACGATCTGCGCCACCAACAACGGGGCATCGATCTATCTCGAAGCAAAGAAAAAGCCCGACACGTACCTGACCGAGAAGGGCACGCCGCTATGGCAAGACACTCTGCACGCGCCACTACCCAAAGGTGCCGGCGGCCAATTCGTGCTGCCGTTCCCTTCCACCCATGTGCTCATGGCCTATTCGAAGAACCAGAAGGCGGCCAAAGACTTTCTCCGCTGGGTCAACTCCAAGGAAATCTTTGAACAGTGGTTTACTTCGCAGCAGGGCTATAGCGACGGAGCAACGAGGTATTGGGAAGAGGACCCAGTGTGGAACGTCGACCCGGTGTTGCTGCCGTTTCGAGACATCCCCAACAAAGGACGCCTGGCGGGGTTTGCCGGGCCGCCCGGCCGGGCTTCGGCCGAGGCGATCACCAAGTACATCATCGTCGATATGTACGCCAAAGCCGTGCAGGGCATGGCGCCGGAGGACGCCGTGAAGTGGGCGCATGAAGAGCTCGTGAAGATCTACAGCTGAGCCGAGGTTTCTCGCATGCCGTCCTCTGAAAGATGATCAGATGACCTTCACCACCCTCGCTACTCCGACCGCTTACGCCGGCAGCCCGAGACGCGGCCCGGTCACCCGGCTGCTCGAAGACGAGCGCTGGCTGGCATTGGTCCTACTTTTGCCGACGATCGCGCTTCTCGGGCTGTTCATCGCTTACCCCTTCTTTAAGGGGGTGGAGCTGTCGGTAACCGACGCCAAGGTCGGCGTGCCTGGTAAGTTCGTCGGTCTGCAGAATTTCGAACAGATCTGGAATGACGGCATCTTTCATGTCGCCGTCTGGAACACCTGTGTTTATACGGCCATCACCACCGTCCTCAAACTGGCACTAGGGCTCTGGCTGGCATTGCTGCTCAACAACAATTTCAAGGGCAAAGCCTTCACGCGCGCCTTTATCCTGTTGCCCTTCATTATCCCGACGGTGCTGTCGACGCTCGCCTGGAAATGGATGTTCGACCCTACCTTCAGCGTCATCAACTGGATGTTGTACCAGCTCGGGATCATTCACAGCCGGATCAACTGGCTTGGCGACCCCAACCTGGCATTGGTCTCCGTGATAATCGTCAACGTCTGGCGCGGTGTACCGTTCTACGCAATCAGCCTTCTCGCCGGTCTGCAGACGATCAGCCCGGAATTGCACGAGGCTGCGGCAATCGACGGCGCCCGCGCCTGGCAACGCTTCCGGCATGTGACTTGGCCGTTGTTGTTGCCGGTAACCTTGGTCATCGTGCTGTTCTCGGTGATCCAGACTTTCGCTGATTTCCAGCTTGTCTACGTGCTGACCGGCGGAGGCCCGGCGAACGCGACGCAGCTGTTCGCGACCTATGCGTACCAGATCGGCATCGGCACGGGCCTGCTGAGCCAGGGGGCGACGATTTCGCTTGCTGTTTTCCCGGTGTTGCTACTCGTCGTCATCGTCCAGCTGCTCTACATCCGCCGCGTGGAGACCCATTAACGATGATCGAGGGGGCGAGCTGGCGGCGCTGGGTCTTCTTCTACATTCCGCTGACCGCTTTCATCGTAGCGCTGCTGTTTCCGTTTTATTGGATGCTGGTCACCACGGTGCGCCCGGACGGCGAGCTCTACCGCCCGTGGAACGCGCCCAATTACACACCGTTCTGGACGATGCATCCGACGCTGGAGCACATCAAGGACCTGCTGACCGAGACACTGTTCGGCACGTGGATGTTCAACACGATGGTGATCTCGATCGCGGCGACGGCGATTTCGCTGTTTTGTGGACTGCTGGCCGGTTACGCATTGTCGCGCTTGAAGTTCCCATTCGCCGGCAGTCTCGGCACGATGATCTTCATCACTTACCTGGTGCCGCAGACTTTGCTGTTCATCCCGCTCGCCGACATCATCCGAAATTTCAGGCTCGGCGACTCGCCCTGGGCGCTGATCCTGACCTACCCGACTTTTCTGATACCGTTCTGCACTTGGCTGATGATGGGTTATTTCAAGTCCATCCCGAAGGAACTCGAGGAGTGTGCCCGCATCGACGGCGCAACGCGCTGGCGCGCGATGGTCTACATCATCTTCCCGATCGCCGTGCCGGGCATTCTCTCGGCCGGAATCTTCGCCTTCACCTTATCCTGGAACGAATTCATCTACGCGCTCGTGTTCTTATCCTCACCGGACCAGAAAACCGTGCCGGTCGGCGTCACTTCCGAACTGGTCCGCGGCGACGTGTTCTATTGGGGTGAATTGATGGCTGGCGCGCTCCTGGGCTCGATCCCAGTGGCCTTTGTCTATTCCTTCTTTGTCGAGCACTACGTCGCCAGCTTGACGGGCTCGGTCAAAGGTTGACGATCGGAAAACGCGAGAACCATGGCACAGGTCATCATCCGCAGTTTGAACAAGAGATTCGACGAGGTTCATGCCGTTAAAGACGTCAACCTCGACATCCGCGACAAAGAGTTCGTGGTCCTTGTCGGCCCCTCTGGGTGCGGCAAGACGACGACATTGAGGATGGTGGCCGGGCTCGAATCGATCACTTCTGGCCGCATCCTGATCGACGACAGGGTCATCAACAACTTGCCCCCGATGGATCGCGACATCGCGATGGTGTTTCAGAACTACGCGCTCTACCCGCATATGAGCGTCTACGACAACATGGCCTTTGGCCTCAGGATGCGGAAATTCGACCGCGACGACATCGCGCGGCGCGTCCAAGAGGCGGCCGAGATCCTCGGCATTCACGAGCTGTTAAGGCGCAAGCCCCGCCAGCTCTCCGGCGGGCAACGACAGCGCGTCGCGCTCGGCCGCGCCATCGTTCGCCATCCGCAGGTATTCTTATTCGACGAGCCGCTTTCCAACCTCGATGCCAAACTGCGCGTCCAGATGCGCGTGGAGCTCAAAAAACTCCACGACCGGCTCGGCACGACCGCAATCTATGTCACGCACGACCAGGTCGAGGCGATGACCTTGGGCGACCGCGTTGTCGTCATGAAGGACGGGTTCGTGCAGCAAGTCGGCGAACCGCTGGAGCTTTACAACGAGCCGGCCAACCGCTTCGTTGCGGGCTTCCTCGGCTCGCCATCGATGAATTTCGCGACGGTCAAGGTAAGCCAAGACAATGGAGCGATCTGGGCGGCAAACGCCGGCATGCAGATAAAGGCGCCGCCGGAATGCAGCGCCCGGCTAGGCCGCTATGTCGGGCAGGAGGTGACGCTCGGAATCCGTCCCGAAGATCTTCATGTGGCCTCGCCCGCAGATCCACCGGAGCTCGGCTTTGATGTCGTCGTCGAGGTTGTCGAGAGGCTGGGCTCCGAGATCCTTCTCGACGTCGCCGTCGGCTCGGCTACGATGGTCGCTTCAGTGGAGCCGAGCATCCGCGCCAATATTCACGACCGCATCCGGCTGGCGCTCAATCCGGAGCGTCTGCACTTCTTCGACATGCAGTCCGAAGCCGCGATCTAACTCAACATCGACGACAGGGAGAAGAGGTATGATGCGCATCAGTCGGCGTAGGGCCTTGCAGCTTTCCAGCGGCGGCATTGCCGCGATCCTCGCTTCGGGGCGTGCGCCGGCTTTGGCCCAGGGCACGACGCTGCACTGGGTGAGAGGGTCGGACTATGTGCCGGTCTCCGATCAGACACTCAGAACCAAGATCCTCGATCAGTGCCAAAAGGATCTCGGCATCAAATTCAATCTCGAAACCGTCGACGGCCTGACGATACAGGCGCGGGTTACTTCCGCGATCTCGTCGGGCACCGGTCCTGACATAATCAGCGCGATCAACAACTGGGCGCAGCTCTACGCCGACAGCGTCGCCGACGTCAGCGATGTCGCGGAAGAGATCGGCAAGGCGCAGGGCGGCTATTACGAGACTTCAAAGGCGATCGCCTATGACGGGAAGAAGTGGATTGCCGTGCCGAACACAATCGTCGGCCTGCAGATCGTCAACCGCGCCTCATGGTGGAACGAGATCGGCTACGGTCCGGAGAAGTATCCGGAAACTTGGGAGGAATGGCGCGAAGCGGGCAAGAAGTTGAAGGCCAAGGGGCAGCCGATCGGCCAGACCTTGGCGCACGCTTTCGGCGATGCGAATGCGTTTTGGTACCCCTATCTCTGGTCCTGGGGCGGTAAGGAGGTTGAAGCCGACGGCAAGACGGTCGTCCTGAACAGCAAGGAGACGGTCGAGTCGGTCAAGTTCGCGGTCGGTTTCTGGAAGGACGCCTGCGACGAAGGCGCCTTTGCGTGGGACGACTCGGGCAACAACCGAGCCTTCCTCGCCGGCACGATCAGCGCCACCAACAACGGCGCCTCGATCTATATCGAGGCTAAGAAAAAGCCGGACACGTACAAGACAGAGAACGGCAAGCCGCTCAAGGACGATGTCTTCCACACCCCGCTGCCAAAGGGGCCGGCCGGCCAGTTCAGCTGGCACGTACCGTTCGCCGACATGGTCATGGGCTACAGCAAAAACCAGAAAGCCGCGAAGGACTTCCTGCGCTGGTTCCACACCGAGAAAATCTACGAGCAATGGTGGGTCACGCAGCAAGGCTTCTCGGTTGGTCCCACCAAGATTTGGGAGAACCACAAGCTATGGCAGGAAGACCCGATTATGCTGCCGTTCCGCACCGCTGCCGAGAGCGGCCACTTTGCCGGCTATGCCGGGCCAGCCAACCGCAGCGCCGCCGAGGTCATCTCCAAGTACATCATTTCCGACATGTATGCGAAGGCGGTGCAGGGCACAGCGCCCGAAGATGCAGTCAAATGGGCGCATGCGGAGCTGGTTAAGATCTACACCTGAGACCTTGCCAATCTTCCATTGGCGGCAGCCGCGCAAGGGACCGACAACCCTCTTAGATCTCCCCCAGCTCGCGCAAACTGATATGGCCGTCGCGGCCGATGATGATGTGGTCGTGCAGTGCGATGGCAAGCGGGGCTGCGGCTTTCTTGATGTCCTGTGTCACCGCGATATCGGCTTTCGAAGGGGTCGGGTCGCCCGAGGGATGATTGTGTACTAGGATCAAAGCGGAGGCTCCCAGTTCCAGAGCGCGCTTGACCACTTCGCGGGGGTAAACCGGCGTGTGGTCGATTGTCCCGCGTTGTTGCCGCTCGTGCTTGATCAGCACGTTCTTGCGGTCGAGAAACAGGATGTGGAATTCCTCGACCGTGTGATGCGCGACGTGGGCGTTGCAATAGTCGATCAGCTTGTCCCATGAGTTGACGACCGGCCGCTGCTGCAATTCGAAACGCGTCAGCCGCAGCGCCGCCTCGCGCACCGATTTGATCGCCGCGATGCCGGCGAGGCCGACTCCGGCTTTTGACAGCGCGTCCGGATCGGCGCTCATCACTTGGCCAAAACCGCCGAAATGCGCGAGGAGCGCCTTTGCTGTCGGCTTCATATCGCCTTGCGGGTTGGCGGCGAACAGCAGCATTTCGAGCAGTTCGTAATCGGGCAGGCTTTCGGCGCCAGCTTCGATCATCCGTTCGCGCAGCCGCCGTCGGTGGCCGTAATAGTGCGGCACAGGGCTGGCCGGTTCGGCGAATTCGCTCCTGGCGCGCCGCGGAGCATCCAGGAACCGAGCTGCTCCGACGCCGCCATTCTCCGGCCCGTCTGTGCCGTAGACCTCGCGGCACAGCGACCGCACCCGGTCATGATCGGCTGCGTCGAAGATCCACACCCGCTGTGCACTGTCCCATATTCCGCCGAGACCGCGGGCCCTCGCGGGGAAGCTAGGATGATAAGGAGTGCAGACGGCGATGCGGCCGTCCTGTTCAACAATCGAGACAGGCATTCCAACGCTCGGCTTTCAAGAATGCCGCTCGCCGAGCGTGATACCGATAACGTTAATGAGCGGTTAACTCAACCGGTCTTGCTCGATAGGAACGATGGACGTAACGGTGATGGCTGCGATGTCGCACCGGGTCAGTGATGTCAGCGTCGCAGCGGTGCCGGCTACCGCACCCAAGCCGCCACCGACGGCCGCCCCGATCACGCTGGCCACAGTCGCTTGCCTTATCCTTCGCATCGCTAGCGATTGCGGGCGGGTGCTGCCGCCCGATTCTCGTTGAAGCGTTCTCGCTGGCTTCCCTAGCGCCCGTCGACACCCGGTTTTGGTTACAGTTCCAACGGGCTGGTCTCCCGAACCCCGGGTCTGGAATTATCGCACGGAAACCACTGTTACCCGTAGGGAGGAGGTCGAAAGGAGGCGAGGATGAGGCGGACCCGTCTTGCACATCGATGGAGTTTCATCACGGCAGCAGCGATTGCGGCGTCTTTTGCGACCGCTACAGCGCACGCGCAGGGCGTCCCCCAGGGATCTTACCTGCGCAGCTGCACGCACGTTGAAACCTACGGTGATAGGCTGACAGCCGATTGCCGCCGGACAGATGGCCGCTGGAGCCGAACTGCGCTGCGGGACGTAAACCGTTGTGTCGGCGATATCGGCAACATGGACGGCCAGCTCACTTGCAATGGCGGCAGGCCCGACTACAGCTGGCGAGAGCGCCGATCACCAAGCTATGGCTATGACCGCTATGGCGGACCTGGTTACGGCTCGTCGGGTGAGTATGGGCCACCACCCGGCTATCCGTCCTACTACGGCCGGTAACCTGGCGTCCCTCCGCTTCTAGAGCGGAGAGGCCAAGAACGCTGGGCGCGCGGCGCCCCCGCTTTGGCGTGGACGTCAGCGTTTGCCCCACTTCTGTTCTTCGACGGTCTCTTCTTCCACTTCATAAAACCGGTCGAGGCCTATGAGGGTCTCGATGTCGTGCCGCGCGGCGACGCAGTCGTCCTGGCTGAGACCGGTGAACTCCCCCTTCTCCTTCAGTTCCGTCAGCGCTCGCTTAGCGTGATGGAAGCTGACCAGCAGGTAGAGCAAGGCGTCGATGCACGCCTTGTAGCCCATATCGGCCAATTGCGCCGAACTCGGGGTCGGTCGGTTGTCGCGGTTGCCGAGGCTGCGAACATAGACCAGCGGGATCTTGGCGAGCTTGGTCGCCTGCTGCGTTTCCTGCGGCGTGCGCGGGAAGATCATGCCCATATCGGCACCGGCATCGGCCGCCATGTTGATCCGCGTCACCGCCTCCTCCAGACCCTCGAAGCGGCACGAGTCGCTGCGCGCGACAATCACGAAATCCTTGTCGGTGTCGTCCCGCTGACGGCAGGCGAATTTGATCTTGTCGACGAAATCCTTACGCGGGATCACATGGGCGACGTATTTGTGGTAATGCGCCCGCTTGGGGTAGAGCTGATCCTCGATATGGATGCCGGCGATGCCTGCATGGATGAATTCCCTCACTGTGCGCATCGCATGCAGCGGCTCGCCGAAACCGGCGCCGGCATCGGCGACGAGGGGGATGTTCACCGTTTTGGCGATGTCGCACGCCGTGCGCACCTGCTCGTCCATCGTCAAGAGTGGCTCGGAGGTACAGCGCGAGCTGCCGGTCACGAAGCCGCCATTGTAGACGGTCTTGAAACCTAAGCTCTCAATCAGCCTGCCGCCGAGCGGATCATAAGCTACCGGCATGTCGATGAAGCGCTCTTCGGCCAGGAGCTGGCGTAGCTTCGCAGTAGGATTGGCCATGACTGTTCTCCAAAAATAAGGCGTTGAGCAGTTCGCCGAGTACGCCCGGTCCGCACTGTCGGTCAAGCGATAGCCCACGATGCAGTTAGGGCGGTCCGTCAGAAAAGATCGCGGCGCGACCCGTGTCATAACGTGAGCTCAAGGAGCACGGGTCGGCGCCGCCGTCGGGCGGACCGATCCGCACCAATAACTGACCACGCAGCCCGCACCAGCCGCTGGCGGGGCCGAATAGGCAACCCTCGAAGGCTTGCAATGTCGTATCGCGGAAGATGGCGCTGATGACCGCGCCATCGCGCATCCATCGCTCTTCGGCGGCGGCCTGGTATCCGCTCGCCGGCAGCACGGGGATGACGCAACTTTGATCGGGTTTGCCGTACTCGGCGTGCAGTGCGGCTGCTATCGCGCGGAAGGAAGGCGGGTTGACGGCATGGCGAGGCCGCTCGAGCTGAATGCGTTTGAGGCCGTGCGTCGCTTTGTCCATCTGGAAGAAGACCACCATCGGCACTCCGCCGATATTTTGCGAGATCAGGACGACCTCGGCGTAGCTGTCGCCAAAATCGAGAGGTTGTGGCAACGGCCTCGCTTTGTCGCCGAATTGATGAAGCAGCTCGCCGGATGACTCGCCCCAATGGGTTTCCTGCAACAGTTCTTCTATTCCATCCGCCGCAAGCGACAGCCGCACCCCCAATGCGGCGAAGACGGCTGCACCCCTCAGCAACCGCTGGCCGTAACGTCCCAGGTGATAGAAGATCCTTCCTGGGAAGGTGAGGAACCGCATGCTAAGAAATCTAGTGATCGAACTCATAGGCATGGTCCTGGTGGCGGCGCCGGTAGCGGCGCGATCGACCGTAGGGGCGGGTGCGGAATTAATCGACGATCTCGTCGCCGCCAACCGCATCCTCTCCGATCAAGGCGTGCTCGACGGATTTGGCCATGTCAGCGCTCGCCACGACAGGAATCCGAACCTTTTTCTGTTGGCGCGAAGCATGGCGCCGGCGCTGGTCACTGCCGCCGACATCATGGAATTCGACCTCGACGGCAACCCTATCGATGCGCGCGGCCGCATTGCCTATCTCGAGCGATTCATCCACAGCGAGATCTATAAGGCTCACCCCGAGGTCCGCGCGATCGTGCACAGCCACTCGCCGGCGGTGATTCCTTTCGGAGTCGTCGGCGTCGCACTGCGGCCGATTTTTCATCTCGGCGGATTTCTCGGCATCGGGGTGCCGGTGTTCGAAATTCGCGACGCCGCCGGGCCGGGGACTGACATGCTGGTGCGCAACCCCGAACTGGGCGCGGCTCTCGCCAAAACGCTGGGAAGCGCGCCGGTGGCGCTGATGCGCGGTCACGGCGATGTGGTGGTGGGCCAATCGGTGAGGGAGGTGGTCTTCCGCGCGATCTACACCGAGGTCAATGCCCGGCTACAAACCGAGGCGCTGCGGCTCGGACAGGGACAAGTCGTGTTCCTTAATGAAGAGGAAGCCCGGCGGGCGGCCGAGACGAATAGCGCACAGGTCGGCCGCCCCTGGGCGTTATGGAAGGCCCAAGCGCTTGGAGGGACTCGCTGATGTCAGTCCGAGGAGGCGCCGTCGTGCCTATTCGCGCCGCTATTGCCGCTGCCTTCATCAGCATAACCGCACCGCCGCTCGCCGAAAACGCTAATCGGCATAGAAGCCAAGGTGCTGCTGATCACACGATCAAAGATGTCGCGAACCCGCCCGAGCTGGGCTCCGTCGAGCGCGCGATGAGGGCGATCCATGACGGCCGCTACGAGCTGATTCCACACAGTGACAAGACGCACGGCCACCTCACGCGTTACTACGCCGCGGTGTGGAAGCCTTATTTGATTGACTTTATGGAGCCGCTCGTCCCGGCGGCAGCACGTCCCTAAACCCTGCGGGCGGCAAAATCGATCCGAGGGTCGATCAGCATGTAGGTCAGGTCGCTGATCAGCTTGAGGACTAGCCCCATCAGCGTGAAGACGTAGAGCGTGGCGAACATAATCGGATAGTCGCGGTTGATCGCCGCCTCGAAGCCGAGGAGACCGAGGCCGTCGAGCGAGAAGATCACTTCAATCAGCAGCGAGCCGGTGAACAAAATGCCAATTAGCGCCGCCGGGAAGCCGGCCACCACCAGCAGCATCGCGTTGCGAAACACGTGGCCATAGAGCACACGTCGCTCGGTCAGCCCCTTGGCGCGAGCAGTCAACACATATTGTTTGTTGATCTCTTCGAGGAAGCAGTTCTTGGTCAGCATCGTCAGGGTCGCGAAACCCGATATTACCAATGCAGTGATTGGCAATGCGATATGCCAGAAATAATCGGCGATGCGCATCGGCCAGGACAGCATTGCCCAGTTGTCGCTGATAAGGCCGCGCAATGGGAAAATCTGCAGATAGCTGCCGCCGGCGAACAACACAATCAGCAGCACGGCAAAAAGAAAACTCGGCACGGCATAGCCGACGATAATCACGGCGCTCGTCCACACATCGAACCTGCTGCCGTCGCGTACAGCCTTTCTGATGCCGAGCGGGATCGAGACGAGATAGGTGACCAGCGTCGTCCACAATCCGATCGAGATCGATACCGGCAATTTATCTTTGATCAGATCGACGACGCGGCGGTCACGAAAGAAACTACCGCCGAAATCGAATGTGATGTAGTTGCGCATCATCAGCACGAAACGCTCTACCGGCGGCTTGTCGAAGCCGTATTGCCTTTCGAGATCCTTGATCAGCGCAGGATCGAGGCCGCGCGCGCCGCGGTAGCGGCTGTCGTTGCCGCCGGTCTGGGTTTTGAACTCAGCACCCGCGCCGCTGACCCTTTCGGTCGCGCTGACCGTGTTGCCTTTGAGCTTTGAGATCATCTGCTGGACCGGCCCGCCGGGCGCGGCCTGCACGATGATGAAGTTCACGACCATGATCGCGAACAAGGTCGGGATAATGAGAAGAATGCGGCGGATCGCGTAAGCGATCATTCGCTGGTCCAACCAGCTACTGCTTCGTCACCTCACCCTTTTTGGCTTCGACCGACTGTTCAGCCGCGATGTCAACCCACCAAGTGTCAAATCCCAAGCCGTATTTCGCCGCTATCTGCGGGCGGTGGAACTTGTCCCAGTAGGCAACCCAGAACGCGCCGAGATGAAATTGCGGGACCACGTAATAGCCGTATTGCAGGACCCGGTCGAGCGCCCTTGTGTGCGCGACGAGGCTTGCGCGGTCGGGCGCTTTGATCAACTGCTCGACGAGTTCGTCGATGACGGGGTTTTTGATGCCGAGGATATTGCGGCTCCCCTGCTCGTCAGCGGCCTGTGAACCGAAGAATTCGCGTTGCTCGTTGCCGGGCGACAAGGACTGTGGGAACAACGCCACTGCCATGTCGAAATCGAAGGTCTCCATCCGTTTTTCATATTGCGCGACATCGACGGTACGGACGCGCGCAGCGATCCCCATCCGCTCGAGGTTTTTCGTGAACGGCAATACGATGCGCTCGTATGCGGGATCGTCGAGCAGGATCTCGAACTCAAAGGGCTGTCCGGTTTCGTCGTTGACGAGCCTTTCGCCCTTAAACGTCCAACCCGCCTCTTTCAGCAATTTGAGTGCCGCACGCAGCCCATCGCGGATATTGCCGGAACCATCGTATTTCGGCGGGTCGTATTCCTTCGTGAAGACTTCGTCCGGGATCTTGCCGCGGAATGGCTCAAGGATTTTCAGCTCCTCGCCCTGCGGCACGCCAGTCGCCGCCAACTCCGAATTGTCAAAATAACTTCGGGTCCGCGAATAGAGCCCGTAAAACAAATTCTTGTTCGACCATTCGAAATCGAAAGCGTAGCCCAGCGCGTCGCGCACCCGCGCATCCTGGAACAGCGGGCGGCGCAAATTATAACCGAGCCCCTGCATGCCGCTCGGCAATCCATTCGGGATCTGCTCCTTCTTGATCAGCCCCTGGCGCAGTGCCGGGCTGTCATAGCCGGTCGCCCAGGATTTCGACGAATTCTCGCGGCGGACCTCGTATTGGCCGGCCTTGAATGCTTCGAGTGCGATCGTGCCGTCGCGGTAATAATCGTAGCGAATGACGTCGACGTTATTACGTCCCTTATTGACCGGCAGATCGGCCGCCCAGTAGTCGGGGACCCGGCGATAGTTGATCGACCGGCCTGGATCGACCGATTCTATCTTGTAGGGGCCGCTGCCGAGCGGCGGGTCGAGGGTCGTCTTCTCAAAGTCGCGCCCGGACCAATAGGCCTTCGAGAGCACCGGCATTTGCCCCAATATCTGCGGCAATTCACGGTTATCCGCCGATTTGAAGAAGAACCGGACCCCGCGTTCGCCCTCCTTCTGCACCTTTGTGACGTCGGCGTAATAGGAGCGGTACATCGGCTGCCCCTTCGCCCGCAAGGTCTCGAAGGTCCAAACGACATCCTCGGGGGTCATTGGCGTGCCGTCGTGGAAGCGCGCCTCCTTGCGGATTGTGTAGAGCACCGAAAGCCGGTCCGGAGCCGACTCGATCTTATCGGCGACTAGCCCATATTCACTCCCCGGCTCGTCCTCGGACGCAACCGTCAGCGTGTCGAAAATCTGCCCGATGCCGGCCGCCGACACGCCTTTGATGACATAGGGGTTAAGGGTATCGAACGTGCCGATTGCGGAAAGGCGCATTGTGCCCCCTTTCGGCGCGCCCGGGTTCGCGTAATCGAAATGCGTGAAGTCGGGCGGGTATTTGAGATCGCCAAACAGCGACATTCCCGGCGTTGCCGCATACGCGACTGCGGCCAGTCCAATCGCTAGGAAAAACGCGACAAGCAGTACTAGTACTCTGCGCATCATTTCACTCCGAGCCGAGCCCTCGCCGCTTCGTGAGCGCGGCGGTCGCCGGCCACGAGAACACGGCCGCCGGAGCTGAGGCCAAGCTCGCCGCCGTGCCAATCGGTGGCGACACCACCCGCCCCTTCGACGATGGGAACCATCGCGCAGAAATCGTACGGCTTGAGACTGGCTTCAAGAACGAGGTCGATGAAGCCGGAGGCGAGCAGGCCATACGCATAGCAATCGGCGCCAAACCGCGTCAGCTTGACGGCGCGCGAAAGCCGACCGAAAGCAGCGGCATCCGCGCCGGTGAACATATCCGGCGTTGTCGCAAAGAGGGTCGCAGTGGCGAGGCTCGGACAAGTCCTGCAGCGCACCGTCGCTCCGTTAAACATGGTTCGGCGGCCGACTACACCGACCCATCGCTCGCGCGAAATCGGCTGATCGATGACCCCGAGGATCGGGCGCCCGGCGTGGGTCAGTGCGATCAGTGTTCCGAACAGCGGGACGCCGCTGATGAACGACTTGGTCCCGTCGATCGGGTCCAAAGTCCACACGAACTCCGCGCCTTCGCGCAGAGGGCCGAATTCTTCCCCGAGGATCCCGTGGTCCGGGAACCGCTCCTCGATCAACGACCGCATCGCCTGTTCCGCCTCCTGGTCGGCGGCGGTCACCGGGCTCAGATCAGGTTTGTCGTCGACCGTAATGGGCTGGCGAAAATAGGGCCGGATCACTTGCCCGGCGGTGTCGGCGAGACGGAGCGCGAGCGCGACAAACGCATCGAGTTGGATCGATGAAACAGGACTTATTTCAGCGACTCCAGGTAGGCGATGACGTCAGCCCGATCCTGCGCTTTGTGAAGGCCGGCAAAGGTCATCTTGGTGCCCTTGGCAAAGGACTGCGGGTTATCCAGCCACTGGTTGAGCTTTTCCGGGTCCCACTTTTCGTTCTTGTCTTTCGCAAGCGCCGCGGAGAACTGGTAGCCGGGGACACTGGCGATATTTTCTTCGGTGACGTCCCAGAGATTGGGGCCAATCTTGTTCGGCTCCCCCTTGTTGAAGGTGTGACACTGAGTGCAAACCTTGGCGAGCTGTTCGCCCCGTTTCGGATCGGCCTTGGCGAGCAACGGTTCTATCGGCTCGAGCTTGCCTGCGGCGCCCTCCTGTGGCGCTCCACCCGTGCTTGGCGGAGCCTCGGCGGTGACCGGAAGATAGGCCGGTTTCGCGAGTTCCTTTGGGGCGACGAGCTTGCCGGCAAGGATGCCGGAAGCCATCGCGACGATCATCGCCGTGAGGACCGAGGCGATGATCTTGTTCCACTCGAAAGACGACATTGATGTGCCTCTGACCCTGTCGGTCGGCAAAAAATTTGAATTCCCCCGACAAGCTTGTTCGAATTATCACGCTTCCGGCATGCGCACGAACCGGGCATCTTGTCGCTGTCGGACCACCAAAACACGCCTTCCGTGATCCCAAAGAAACCAATCCTCATCATTCCCGCTCGGCTTGCCTCCACGCGGCTGCCGAGCAAACCGCTGGCCGACATCGCCGGAGTGCCGATGATCGTGCGTGTCTGGCGCCGCGCCGTCGCCGCCGAGGTTGGCCCCGTCGTGGTCGCTTGCGGCGACCGCGCGATTGCCGATGCCGTCGCATCGGCGGGCGGGCAGGCGGTGATGACCGATCCTGACCTCCCGCAAGGCTCCGACCGTGTCCATGCGGCAATCGGGCTTCTCGACCCGGACCGCGCTCACGATGCGGTCATCAATGTGCAAGGCGACATGCCCTTTATCGACCCGGCGGCGATCCGGCTGGCGGTCGCAGGGCTCGCTGATCCGGAGTTTGACATCGCCACGCTGGCCGCGCCGATCGAAGACGAGGCGGCGCTGGCGGACATCAGCATCAACAAGGTTGTCGCCGGTTTTGCCGATCCAGCCCGGCCCGCCCGGGCGCTTTATTTCAGCAAGGCCGTCGTGCCCTGGGGGCCAGGGCCGCATTACGAGCATGTCGGGCTCTACGCCTATCGGCGCGCCGCACTCGAGCGGTTCGCGGCGCTGCCGCGCGGCGTGCTGGAACAGCGCGAGCGGCTCGAGCAGTTGCGCGCGCTGGAAGCCGGCATGCGCATCTCGGTGAGTCTCATCGCGGCCGCCCGCGTCGGCGTGCAGGTGGACACCCCCGCCGATCTCGCTCGCGCTCGCCGGTTTGCTGAACGGATGCAAAAGTTCTATGCCCAAAACCTCTGAACCAGCCCGGACAATCTCGTTTCAGGGTGCGTTCGGCGCTTACTCCGACCTCGCCTGCCGGAGGGTTTTCCCCGATATGACGACGCTGCCTTGCGCCCAGTTCGAGGACGCCTTTGCCGCGGTGCGCGAGGGACGCGCCGCGCTGGCGATGATCCCGATCGAGAACTCCGTGGCCGGACGGGTTGCCGACATCCACCACCTGATGCCGGATTCCGGCCTCCACATCATCGGCGAGCATTTCGAGCGGGTGAAGCACCACCTCTTGGCGCTGCCGGGAGCGAAGCTGCAGTCGATCCGCACCGTGCGCAGCCACGTCCACGCGCTCTCGCAGTGCCGCGAGCTGATCCGTGCGCTGCGCGTTGAACCGGTCGTCGCCGCCGACACCGCCGGAGCGGCGGCGGAAGTCGCCGCGCGCGGTGATCCTACCGTCGCGGCAATCGCTTCTGAGCTAGCGGGCCAGATCTACGGCCTCGTCTCGCTCAAAGAGAATATCGAGGACGCCGAGCACAACACGACCCGCTTTCTGATCATGTCGCGCAAGGCCAAACGGCCGCCTCGCGGCGCCCCGACAGTGACGACCTTTCTGTTCCGCGTGCGGAATGTTCCCGCGGCGCTCTACAAGGCGCTGGGCGGTTTTGCGACGAACGGCGTCAATATGACGAAGCTCGAAAGCTACATGCTGGGCGGCGCCTTTGCTGCGACGCAGTTTTATGCCGATGTCGAGGCCCATCCCGAGGACAGGCCGCTCAAGCTGGCGCTCGAAGAGCTCGCCTTCTTCTCGCGCGAACTCAAGATCCTCGGCGTCTATCCCGCTCACCCGCTGCGCATCGCCGCCTCGGCCGAATTGTCAGGAGAATCGCCATGATCGTCGTCCGCCACAACGAGCTGCACGGCATCGCGCTCAGGGTTTTCGAAGCCGCCGGCAGCGGGGCCGAAGAGGCGCGCCGTATCGCCGACCACCTGATCGAGGCCAATCTGCGCGGCCACGACAGCCACGGCGTCGGCCTCATCCCGAATTATCTGAACCACCTCGCGGGCGGCACGGTGTTCGCCAATCACAAGGGGCGCGTGGTGAGCGAGAATGGGTCGCTGATCGTCTATGACGGCGAGCGCGCGTGGGGCCAGATCGCCGCGCGCGAGGCGGTGATGATCGGCATCGCCAAGGCGCGCAAGACCGGGGTCGCTGTCGTGGCGTTGCGCAACCCGCACCACATCGGCCGGGTCGGAACCTATGGCGAGATCTGCGCCGAGGCGGGGATGGTCTCGTTCCATTTCGTCAACGTCACCGATGCGCGGCCGGCCGTCGCGCCGTGGCGCGGCACCGATGCGCGCTTCAGCACCAACCCCGTTTGCATCGCGATGCCGGGGCCGGAGCCGGCGCGGCCGATCATCCTCGACATGGCGACGAGCGTCATCGCGATGGGCAAGGTCCGCGTCGCGCGCAACAAGGGCGAGCAATTGAAGCCCGGCACGCTGCTCGACGGCGCGGGCAAGCCGACCACCGACCCCGGCGCGATGTACCGCCAGCCGCGCGGCGCCGTACTGACCTTTGGCGAGCACAAGGGCTATGCGCTGGCCTTTGTCTGCGAGATGCTGGCCGGCGCGCTGTGCGGCAGCGGCACGATGCGCCCCGAGCGGCAAGGCGCGGGCACGGCGACCAACGGCATGCTGACGATCGTGATCGACCCTTCGCGCCTCATCGACCGCCAGTGGCTGCGCGACGAGATCGCCGCGATGACCGCCTACATCACCGCCTCACCGCCGGCTCATCCGGACGAGCCGGTCCTGATCCCGGGCGACCCCGAGCGTCTGACCCGCGCCGAGCGCCTCGCGCACGGCGTGCCGATCGACGAGGAGACCTGGCGCGAACTCGTTGAGGCCGCCCGCGGCATCAACGTCCTCGTCGAGATGCCCGGTCAGCGTCCCTGACCCCCGCTTCGCGGTCGGGCGCGATAGCCGGTTATTCCCGTAGAACCGGGTATATTTGCGATTCCGCCCGAAAAGTGCGGTTTTGGCACCGAAAAACTCCAGGCAAATCAAGTGGTTGCGAGCCAATTCCCATGGCCCGCTAATCGGGAATTTTTTCGCCCCTAATCGGGAATTAGTTTTCAGCAATATATGATGTGACATTAGCAATTATTAGCTCACCTACACGCACCTAAACACGACTGAAAGC
>Ga0126371_10000096_pt1 | contig 63056 bp, 51 predicted proteins | sample PanSoiMetaPlot_4_FD_110145 | JGI IMG/M metagenome (GOLD analysis project Ga0126371, IMG submission 110145) | Tropical forest soil microbial communities from Panama - MetaG Plot_4 | ecosystem: Environmental > Terrestrial > Soil > Tropical forest > Bulk soil | place: Panama | collected 2016-02-17
CAGCTCACCGCCGATCTGACCGATCGCACGAAGAAGCCGTTCGAGAACGCGCTGTCCGACGCGAAATTGACCGTCGACCAGCTCAACGAAGTGATCCTGGTCGGCGGTGCGACCCGCATGCCCAAGATCCAAGAGCTCGTCAAGGACCTGACCAAGAAGGATCCGCATCAAGGCGTCAATCCGGATGAGGTCGTGGCGGTCGGCGCGGCCATCCAAGCCGGCGTGCTTGCGGGCGAAGTGCGGGATGTCGTTCTGCTCGACGTCACGCCGCTTTCGATGGGTCTCGAAACGCTCGGTGGCGTCATGACCAAGCTCATCGACCGCAACACGACGATTCCGACGCGCAAATCGCAGACGTTCACCACGGCCGAAGACGGTCAGACGTCGGTCGACATCCACGTGCTCCAAGGCGAGCGCGACATGGCGGGCGACAACAAGACGCTCGGCAAATTCCGTCTCGAAGGGATCCCGCCGGCGCCGCGCGGCGTGCCGCAGATCGAAGTCACGTTCGACATCGATGCGAACGGCATCACGCACGTGAACGCCAAGGACCTCGGTACGGGCAAAGAACAGCGCATCACGATCACGGCATCAAGCAACCTGAGCAAGGACGACATCGACCGCATGGTTCGCGACGCCGCTTCGCACGCGGATGAAGACCACCGCAAGAAGGAAGAGGTTGAGACGCGCAACCGCGCCGACAACCTCGCATATGCGACCGAGAAGATGCTCAAGGAAATCGGCGACAAGGCCTCCGACTCGGACAAGGCCGAAGTGCAAAAGGGACTCGACAACGTGCGCTCGCTGCTCAAGTCGGGGAGCGCCGACGAGCTGAAGCGCGCGACCGAGCAACTCGAGCAAGCGTCGATGAAGCTCGGCCAGGCGATCTACCAGAAGACCGGGCAGACCCCGACTGGCGCAGGCGCCGGCGCAGGCACGACCGGCAACGGCTCGTCCGGTGCAACCGCCGGATCGACGTCGGCCAGCGGTGACGGCCAGCAAGGCGACGTGATCGACGCCGAGTTTAAGGAGCACTAAGGTCACGAATGCCTGAGCTCAATCCGACGGATGAGTTCGACTCGCTCTCGACCGGAGCGTTGCCGGGCGTCGATCCTGCTGAGGTGGACGAGCGCGCGGATGGTGAGTCTCGTGCGCAAGTCTCCCTTTCGGACCAATTAGAGGCCGCGCGCGCGCAGGCTGAGTCCGCACGCGCTCAGGCCGACGAGCAGCGCAGCCTGTATCTGCGTACGCTCGCCGACTTCGACAACTATCGCAAACGAGCACAACGCGATATCCGCGATCTTTCTGAGCGCGGGCGTCGCGAGGCGCTTAAGCGCCTTCTGCCAGTGCTCGACAACCTCGCGCGCGCGGACGAGTACCGCGAACGCGGTACGCCGCCGGAGCAAATCGTCGACGGGTTGTTGCAAACGAGCAAGCAACTGCTCGCAGCGCTTGCCGCTGAGAATGTCAGGCCGATCGACGTCGTCGGCAAGCCGTTCGATCCGTCCGTCGCAGAGGCGATCGCGACGCAGCCGGCGGAAGACGGAGTGCAAGACAACACGGTCGTCGCAGAGGCGTCTAAAGGCTACTACATCGGCGACGAGGTGCTGCGCCCCGCGCAAGTCGTCGTCGCGAAGCGGGCGTAGATGGCACGCCTGGAACGTGACGGAGCGCCGGCCCTTTAAGGGGCCGGCGATCGACGATGCCGCTACAATACAAAGATTACTACGAGACGCTGGGCATTCAAAAGACCGCCACGGCGAAAGAGATCAAGTCGGCATACCGCAAGCTCGCGCGTACCTGGCATCCGGACGTTAATCCGACCAAGAAGAAAGAAGCCGAGGAGAAGTTCAAAGAGATCTCCGAGGCCTACGAAGTCCTCAGCGATCCGGACAAGCGTAAGCGCTACGACACGCTTGGTCCGAACTGGCAGCAGCAGGCGCAGAATTACGGCTACACCGGCTACCAGCCGGGCGGCGATGGCGTCCACTACGAGTTCCACGATCTCGGCGAAGAGGAAGCCGGATTCTCGGACTTCTTCCGCACGTTCTTCAGCGATTTCGCACCGCGCGGTGCGCCGGACGGCGGACGCCGCGGGGCAACGCGCCGCGGCATTCGCGGCAACGACGCCGAGTACGGCATCGAGCTGTCGCTGCGCGATGCGTATGCCGGCGGCACGCGCCAGCTCACCGTGCAAACGCAGGCCCGCTGTCCGCGCTGCGGTGGCACGGGCACGGTCGACGGCAAACTCTGCCGCGAGTGTCGCGGCACCGGAACCGTTAGCGTCACGAAGACGCTCGACGTCACGATTCCGCGCGGCGTGCGCGACGGACAGCGAATCAGGCTGGCGGGTCAAGGCGGACTCGGGTTCGGCGGCGGGCCGAACGGTGATCTTTATCTGGTCGTGCACGTCGCGCACGATCCGCTGTTCGAGCGCCGCGGGGACGATTTGTACGAAGACCATCCCGTCAGCGTCTACAGCCTCGTGCTCGGTGGAGAGACGACGGTGCCGACGATCACCGGCAGGATCGACATGAAAGTGCCGCCGCTCTCGCAAAACGGCCGCGTGTTGCGCATCGCTGGTAAGGGGATGCCGAAGCTGCGCTCCGATGGATACGGCGATTTGTACGTCAGGCTCGTCTCGGAGCTGCCCAACAAGTTGACCGACAAGGAACGCGAGCAGTGGGCCGCGCTTGCGGAAATTGCGAAGAACCGCTGATGGAGACAGGTGTGGGCCACGACCTGTATGCGATCACGGCGATCGTCGCACAGTTCGACGTTACGCCGGAGACGCTGGTCCGCTACGAGCGCGCCGGGCTGCTGCGCCCGCAACTAGTCAACGAGGTGCGCTTCTACACGACGGCCGATGTCGATCGCCTCAACACGATCCAGCGCATGACCGACATCATGGGCATCAATCTAGCGGGCGTCGACGTCGTACTCCGCCTACTCGAAGAAATCCGACTGCTTCAGCACCAGCTCGAATAGCGCTAAGCTTTAGTCAGTGGACGGTGATTGGCACCGTGATCGCGTTGCCGTCGTCATCGACGATGCGCGCGCTACACGTCCCTGGCGCGATGGGCCGCACCGAGTAAGTCGCCGACGAATCGCCCATCGCCGACACTAAGATATCGGCGACCTTTCCGCAGTTGTCGCTTTCCTTAAACGCCGCGACCCGCGAGTTGCTCGACACGAGGAACAACGCGGAGGTCGTCACTTTATCCAAAGTCAGGCTCGCGGGTGTGGCCGTGAGCGGCGGAGTGGCTTGCCCTTGCGAGGGCACGACCGGCTGAGTGCTCGCGCTGCTCGTCTGATTTCTCCGCCACACGGTGCCGTCGGCGAACTCGACCGAGACGACGCGGCATTTGACGTTGGGCGCGATGAACGCGGGTAGGACGAACGACTGCCCGTGCCCGTTGCGATACTCGTGTTTGATCGAGACGCCAGGCGTGAACTTGCCGACGTCGCGGATCACGAAGTGCTCACCCGACGACGCAACATCGAAGTTGATGAGGGTAGCGACTTGCTTCCATTCGTTGACGAATTCGATCGCGATTCCCGAGCTCGTCGAAACCGGAACCGAGACGCCGAAATACGTCTGCTGTTGGTTCTTATCGATGATGGGCCCGCAGCTGTTGATCGTCACAGGTGACGTATCTGCCGCCCGCGCGCCCTTTACGCCGGCAGCTGTCAATACTGCGAGCGCGAGCATCAATGCGATGAGTGCTGCCCTGCGACGCATCGTGGACGTATGGCTCATGGAAACTCCTCTTCGATGATTGCGAACGCCCGGTTGTTACTGCGTCGGCTGGGCGTGCCACAGGACGATGCCTGAGGGGCCGAAACCGATGTAGTCGTAGCTGCGCGGCGAAGTCCAAAGCGCGAGGCCAGGTCGCGTGCTTATGAAATAGCCGACCAGTGCGTCGGGCCGCCGCGCTAACGTCTTGCTGTATGTTTGTCCGCGCGAGTCTTGGACCGTAAGCGTTGGCCGGCCTGCGACCATTGCGAGCCGCGCCCACCGTATCGGCTTGCCGACAAAACTCACCCGCAGCGGCGTCGTGCGATTATTCCAAAAGTACCAGAAACGGATGAGGTTGCATGCCGCATGGCCGTAATCCAAGCGCAGAATGCCGGCCGGAAGGCGCATGCCGTTCACTTCTACATCGCCGATCGGCAGATCGGTGAAACGCACGCCGGTCAACGACTCGATGTCGAGGGACGCATTCGGGCAGCTTTGCAGGCGCCAGGTGAGCCAGTTCACGGCTTCGTTAAAATTTGTGACTGGGATGACGCGCACGCCCGGCGTATCGCGGATGTCGTCGTAGTTCTGGAGCGGCACGAGAAAAATCGTCGCGCCTTCTCGTTTCGCAGCGATGATCTTCTGGCGCGCCCCGACGATCGGACCGACGCTGCCGTCGTCGGCGATCGTGCCGGTGCCGGCGACTCCCTGACCATGGGTGAGATCGACATTGGCGATCGTTCGGTAGATCTGCAGGGCGAACATCAAACCGCTGGAGCCGCCGCTCTGATACCACGGAGGCGTGTAGGTCACCGTGATCGGGAGCGTGCCGACCTTTTCCGTTATCCCGAGCTGCACGCCGAAGCGCCTTCTTCCTCCGATCGCGGCGGTGGTGCAACGCAGCGTAAGCGGTTTGCCATTGCGCTCGACGCGGACGTGAAAGTCGCTGCCCAGGGGCTTCGACTGCGCGGCCATCGCCAGCGTACCCGCCTGATCGATCGCGCTTCCATCGACTTCCTGGAGTAGGTCGCCCGCTCGAAAACATTGGCCGGATGTGCGCGCCGGGTTCAAGCGCGCGACATAGAAGATGCGTTTGAATTCGAACGGCAGGCCGGCTTCGCGCGCAGCGACGATCTCAGCAGCGCGTTCTCCCTCGTCTTGCGACGTGTAACTGGCGCGGATGACGTCGAAGTCGCTCATCGATGGCGGAGCCAGCGTCGTGCGCGGCACGATCTCAAGACCAGGCACGATCTTGCCTGCCAGCATTGTCGCCGGCCGACCTGGAAGCGGGATGATGGTCGTGTCGAATAGCGCGCCGGGTGGAGGCGTCGCTCCGGCGACGTGCACAACTTTACTGAGATCTTCTGCCGCCCACGGCCCGATCACGTAATACGGCAGCGGCCAAAATCCGAGCACGGCGATAGCAAGCACGATGAGCGCGGCTCGAACGATGACGCGCGTGCGTTGCTTGCGACGTTCGTCGTCCACGCAGCGCCGTTTTGCGTGGGTTTGAAGGCGACCTTCACGCGGCCAAGAAGATGACCGTCTCACCATCTTAGCCGGAGGCAGATCGCCCATGCTCGCACCCGAACGAAGCGCCGAGATGCTCGAAGCCGAGCAGATGATCCTCGACACGGTGCGAAAGCTCGTGAAAGAGAAAGTTGAACCGCGCGCCGCCGAGATCGACGCCAAAGGCGAGTACCCCAAAGACCTGCGCGACCTATTCGCAAAGAACGACCTGCTCGGAATCCCATTTCCTGAGGAGTACGGCGGCCTTGGCAGTTTCGTAACGTATGTCAAGGTCGTCGAAGAGATCGCAAAGGCGTGCGCATCGTCCGCGCTGATCGTTGCAGTGCAGGAGCTCGGCGCGCTGCCGATCATGATCGCCGGCAGCGACGCGCAGAAGCAGAAATATCTTCCGAAGCTGGCGACCGGCGAATGGATGACGTCATACGCGCTGACCGAACCGACAAGCGGCTCGGATGCAGCCAATATGCGCTCGACCGCGGTGCGCGACGGCGACCATTACGTGCTCAATGGAACGAAGGTGTTCATCACCAACGTCGCGGTTGCCGATCTGTGCATCGTGTTCGCGATGACCGACAAGGAAGCGGGCCCCAAGGGCGCGTCGGCGTTTATCTGCCACACCGACGACCCCGGCTTCAAACTCGGCAAGGTCGAGCACAAGATGGGCATTCGCGGTTCGCCGACCAACGAGGTCGTGTTAGACAACTGCCGCATTCCGGCCGACCGGCTCATCGGCACGGAGGGCCAGGGCTTCCCGATCGCGATGAAGACGCTCGATAAATCGCGCCCCGGTGTCGCCGCGCAGGCGCTCGGCATCGCCCAAGGCGCGCTCGATTTCGCTGCCAAGTACATCAAGGATCGCGTCGCCTTCGGCAAGCCGCTATCCAAGCAGCAGGGCCTGCAGTGGATGATCGCGGACATGGAACTCGAGACGCAAGCCGCGCGGCTGCTGCTGTATGAGGCGGCGCGCAAGTGCGACGAAGGAGCGCCCGACGTCACCCACTGGGGCGCGCTGTGCAAGCTCAAGTGCGGCGACGTCGCCATGTCGGTGACCACGGACGCCGTGCAGCTGCTCGGCGGATATGGGTATATGACTGAATACCCAGTCGAGCGTATGATGCGCGACGCAAAAATCACGCAGATCTATGAAGGCACCCAGCAGATCCAGCGCATAGTGATCTCGCGAGCTCTGCTCGGCAAGTAATTCTCGCGCGGCTGCGATGGCGGCCGTATTCAACGAGTAAGGTGCATGCATGGCCTTAGCCCATAATTTAGGTTTCCCGCGAATCGGTCACACGCGCGAGCTCAAACGCGCACTCGAACAGCATTGGGCCGGCAAAGCCGATGAAACGGCCCTTGTCGAGACCGCGTGGCTCTTGCGCAAGCGGCACTGGGAGCTGCAGCATGCGGCCGGACTGGACTTCGTGCCGGTCGGCGACTTCTCGCTGTACGATCACGTGCTTGACATGAGCGCGATGCTCGGCGCCGTGCCCGCACGCTACGGATGGCGCGGCGGCGATGTCGATCTCGACACCTACTTCGCGATGGCGCGCGGCACGCAGTCGCAACCCGCGATGGAGATGACGAAGTGGTTTGACACCAACTACCATTACATCGTGCCCGAGTTCACCGCGCACACGACGTTCACGCTCTCGAGCATGAAGCTCATCGAGGAGACAAAGGAGGCGCTGGCATTAGGAGTGCGGCCCAAGCCCGTGCTCGTCGGACCGTTCACGTTCTGGCGCCTGGGCAAGTGGCGCGCGCCGAATGGCCAGACAAGCGTGCCGGGAGGCCACGTAGCGCCGCTCGACCTCATCGATCGCATGCTACCAGTCTACGCCGACGTCTTGGCACGCCTGCGCTCGCTCGGCGTCGAATGGGTGCAGATGGACGAGCCGGCGCTCGTGCTCGATCTCGCGCCCGAGTGGCTCACGGCATTGCGCCATGCATATTCGACCTTGGTCGCCGAGGGTGCGCCGAAGCTGCTCGTGGCGACCTATTTCGACGCCGTCGATGACATCGCGCAAGACCTGATGACGCTTCCTGTGGCCGGCTTGCATCTCGACCTGGTGAGAGCGCCCGAGCAGCTGCCGGCCTTTACCGCAGCGTATCCCGATGACAAAGTGCTTTCGCTCGGCGTGGTCGATGGGCGTAACGTATGGCGCGCAGATCTCGCCGCTGCACGCACGACGCTCGAACCGCTCGCGCTGCTTGGCGACCGCCTGTGGATCGCGCCGTCGTGCAGTTTGCTGCATTGCCCCATCGATCTCCAGCAGGAGACGGGCCTTGACGCCGAGCTCAAGTCGTGGATGGCGTTCGCCGTTCAAAAGCTTGACGAAGTGGTCGCGCTGAAGAAATCGCTTGGCCCGCACTCCGACTCCGTGAGCTCGATGTTCACGCAGGCGACTGCCGCGCGTCAAAGCCGCCAAACTTCGACGCGCATCCATGATCGCGCCGTCGAAGCGCGTGAAGCGGCATTGAACGAGGGCGACGCGAGGCGGTCTTCGCCATTCGACGTGCGCCGGCCGGCGCAACGCGAACGGCTGGGATTACCGGCATTCCCGACGACGACGATCGGCAGCTTCCCGCAGACGAGCGCGATCCGCGATGCGCGCTCGAAGTTCAAGAAAAACGAAATCGACTTGTCCGAGTACCAGCGTCGCATCAAGACCGAGATCGCGCACGCGGTCGAGCAGCAAGAGCTCATCGGTCTCGATGTGCTCGTCCACGGCGAGGCCGAGCGCAACGACATGGTCGAGTACTTCGGCGAGCAGCTGCGCGGATTTGCGTTCACTCAGCATGGCTGGGTGCAGAGCTACGGCTCGCGTTACGTCAAGCCGCCGATCATCTTCGGCGACGTTTCTCGGCCGCGGCCGATGACTGTCGACTGGAGCACCTACGCGCAGTCGCTCACCGCCAAGCCGATGAAGGGCATGCTCACCGGCCCGGTCACGATCTTGCAGTGGTCGTTCGTGCGCGACGATCAGCCGCGTTCTGACACCGCGCTGCAGATCGCGCTGGCGATCCGCGATGAAGTCGCCGATCTGGAGCGCGCCGGTATTAAAGTCATTCAAATCGATGAGCCCGCCATCAGGGAAGGCCTTCCGCTCAAACGAGCCCGCTGGAACGAGTACCTCGCGTGGGCGGTGAAGGCGTTTCGCGTCGCGTCATCGGGCGTCCGCGACGAGACGCAGATCCACACGCACATGTGCTACTCCGAGTTCAACGACATCATCGCGTCGATCGCCGCGATGGATGCGGACGTCATCACGATCGAGTCGTCGCGCTCGGACATGGAGATCCTCGAAGCGTTCCGCGATTTCAAATATCCGAACGAAATCGGGCCAGGGGTATACGACATCCATTCGCCACGCGTGCCCAGCGCAGACGAAATGGAGAGCCTGCTCGAAAAGGCGATCGCAGTCGTGTCCGCCGATCAGCTGTGGGTCAATCCCGACTGCGGGTTGAAGACGCGAAGCTGGGAAGAGGTATTGCCTGCGCTCAGCAACATGGTCGCCGCAGCCAGGCGCATGCGCTCGAAGGTCACGGTTTCCGCAGGCTGACCACAGCGGCGCGTTGAACCGCACTTATGCCTGAAGTGAAGGGAGCGGTCCATGCGTCTTCGCGCCTTTGTATTGTCTTTGTGCGTTTCTTTGAGCTTAACGGTTGTCGGCTGCTCGTCATCGTCGACGTCGACGACGCCCACAATGCCGCCAGTCAATCATCCCAACCTGTATGCGACGTTTTGTGGCGGTACGCACGCCGTCGATGTCTTCGCGCCGCCATTCAGCAGCACGTCGACACCTACCGTCACCGTGCCATTCCCAGCCAGCGCTACGTGCGCCCTCTCAATCGCTCTCGTAGGAAACACGCAGATCGCTGTCGGGACCAACGGCAACGGCTGGTACCTGTTCTCGTTGCCGCTCACGAGCACGAGCGCGCCCACCGTCCACGTGACGGCTCCTGGTTTCGTCGGCGGACTGATCCAGGACTCGTCCGGAAATCTTCTCGTCTCCGACACTGACAATAACCGGATCTCGCTGTTCGCCCCACCGTTCACCAGCAGCAGCACCGCGTCGGTGACGTTCTCCACCGGACTCAACCGTCCGTACGTCTTGCAGTTGAACTCCACGGGCCTGCTTTTCGCGGGCAACTGTGGCGGCTCCAATGTCACGATCTTCACTCCGCCGTTCACAAATGCCTCAGCGCCCACCGCGACGATTACGCCCGTCGGAGGCGCGTGCACTGAAGGGATCGGACTCGACGCGGCGGGCAACCTGTACGTCGGCAACTTCAGCAGCCCTAACAACGTCTATATCTACAACCCGCCGTTCTCCAACTCGAGCACTCCGGTGACCACGATCGCCGGCGGGCCCAGCGGGTCAAGCTCGATCGCCGGCTTTGCTTTTGACAGCAGCGGAAATATCTACATATCGAACTATGGGGCGAACACGATCACGTCGTTCGCTCCGCCGTTGACCGGCGCGAGCGCCCTGCGGTTCACCATTTCAACCGACATCCAGCCTGCGCAGGCGATATTCGGACCGTAGGCTCGGCTTAGCGGGCGCGATCGATCGCTTCGAGCGACGATGGATTTTCAAGCGCGGAGAGATCGCCTAAGGTGTCCGACCTGAGGTAGCGCGCTCGCGCAACGCGGCGCATCATCTTCCCGTTGCGCGTGTGCGGCAGGTCGTCGACGAACTTGACGGCCTTCGGCGCCAGTGGTTTGCCGAGATCCGCGACGACTTTGCCGTTCAGCTCTTTGCGCAGCGTTTCGCTCTCAGCGACACCGTTGCGCAACACGACTAAGCAGACGACGCTTTCGCCCTTGAGCTCGTCTGGGACGGAAACCGCGGCGACTTCGCGCACGCCACCATGCGCGACGATCGCGCTTTCGTACTCGGCTGGGCCGACTCGCTTACCCGCGACGTTGATCGTGTCGTCCGAGCGGCCATGGATGAACCAGTACCCATCTGCATCGACGCTCGCCCAATCACCGTGCACCCACACGTTCGGAAAGCGCGACCAATACGTCTTGAGATAGCGCTCCTCATCGTGCCAAAAGCCTTGCGTCATTCCCGGCCAAGGCTGATGGATGACAAGTTCGCCGACCTCGCCCCGTACCGATTTCCCCGATTCGTCGACGACGTCGGCATCCACGCCGAACACCGGCCCGTGAAACGCGCAGGGCACGAGCGCGCGCACCGGATAGCAGCCGACGATTCCGCCGCTGATCTCCGTGCCGCCCGAATAGTTGATGATCGGAACGCGGTCGCCGCCGATCGCCTTTGAAAACCAGCGGTAGGGCTCGGGGTTCCACGCTTCGCCGGACGAGCCGAGGATGCGCAAACTCGATAGATCGTGCTTGGCCGGCCATTCGTCGCCGTGCGCCATGAGCGAGCGAATCGCCGTTGGAGCAATACCGAGATGCGTCACGCGGTGGCGTGCGACGACTTCCCACAAGCGGTCCGGTTTCGGATAGTCCGGTGTGCCCTCATAGAGCATGATGCTCGCGCCTAGCCCGAGCGCGCCCAGCACGAGGAATGGCCCCATCATCCAACCCATGTCGGTGAACCACAACATGCGGTCGCCCGGCTTGACGTCAAAACACAGGTAGTTGTCGATCTGCACCTTGACCGGAAAGCCTGCCTGGCCGTGCACTGCACCCTTGGGCTTGCCGGTCGAACCCGATGTATAGAGCAAGAGATAGGGCTCGTCCGCCGCGGTGTGTTCCGCGTTGACAAACGCCGGCGCTGAAGCGACAGCTTCAGACCAGTCGAGATCGCGTCCGGCGACCCGGTTCACGTCTGCGCCAGTGCGTGCGAATACCAGGACGTGCTCAACGCTCGGAACCTCAGCAAGTGCGGCATCGGCGACCGCTTTCATGTCCACCAGCTTGCCGCGCCGCCAAACGCCGTCGACCGTGAGCAGCACCTTTGCTCCCGCATCCGCAAGACGTGTCGCGAGCGCCGGCGCGCCGTAGCCGGAGAACGCCGGCACCGCAATCGCACCGGTCCGGCCGATCGCCAGCAATGCGATGGCCGTCTCCGGCAGCAGCGGCATGAAGATGCCGACGCAATCGCCGCGACCGACGCCCAGCTGACGCAATGCACCGGCGAGCCTGCACACGGCTTCGAGCAGTTCGCCGAAAGTGTACTCGCGGACGGCGCCGTCCTCGCCCTCCCAGACGAGCGCGCTCTGATCGGCGCGCCCCGCGCGGACCCAACGGTCGAGGCAATTGTACGACGCGTTATAACGCCCACCGACAAACCAGCGCGCGAATGGCAAGCCGCGCGAGAGGTCGAGCGTCTGTGCGTACGGCGTGAACCAGGCAAGACCGAGTTGCGAGACCAGCTCATGATAAAAACGCGCGATATCATCGCGCGCGTACGCCCATAGCTCTTCGAGCGTGCCGGACCCCACGCGCTTCATAAAGCGCGTGAGGTTGGCATCGTTCACGTATTCGGGTGTCGGTGTCCAGACGACGTCGGTCACGCCGCCTGGATTACGGCGCTACTGGCCGGTGCTCTTTCCGCTATCGGTCCCGCCGGTACCGGTCGAGCTGGATGCACCTGCCGAGCCTGAGGCCGGCGCCGAACCGGGAGTGCTCGACGATGTGGCGCCGGTGTTGGGCGGCGCGCCGGACGTGGTGTTACCGGCCGCGATTTGATCGTGAATGAAGGTAAGCGCTCGCTGCAGCTGCGTGTCGCTCGTGATGTTGCCGATGTCGGCCGGCTTGACGTCGGCGACCTCGATGTCGGGCTTGATGCCAACCGCGTTGATGTCCTTACCCGACGGCGTCAGGTAGCGCGCAGTCGTGATCTTGATGGCGCTGCCGTCCGGCAGCGGATAGATCGTCTGGACTTCGCCTTTGCCGTAGGTCTTCGTGCCGATCAGCACGCCTGCGCCGTCGTCCTGCACGGCGCCCGCGGTGATCTCCGAGGCGCTGGCGGTGTAGCCGTTGACCAGTACCGCAAGCGGATGCGACTCGGCTGCCGTCGCCTCAGCGTTGATGGTCGTGAATGGTTTTTGGCGCCCGTCGATCGAGACGATCGGGCCGTCGGCGATGAACTTCGAGGCGACATCGACCGCGGCGTTGAGATAGCCGCCGCCGTTGTAGCGCAGGTCGAGCACGTATCCCTTGACGCCTGCCTTTTGGAAGTCCTCAAGTGCGCGGTTGAGCTCTTCGCCGGTCGTCGAGCCGAACACGAGCAGCCGCACGTAGCCGACGTTGTTGTCGAGCACGCGCGCGAGCACGCTTGGCTCATGGATGAATTCGCGCGTGATGCTCATCGTCAGGTTCGTCGGTTGACCCTTGCGCTGCACGACCAACTGGACCGTCGTGCCGGGCTTGCCGCGGATCAATTTGCTGTCATCCGAAACGGACAGACCTGCGGTCGGTTTGCCGTCAATCGTCAGCACGACGTCGCCCGGAACCAATCCCGCCTTGTCAGCCGGTCCGCCCGAGATGACCTGCGTGACGAGCAGCGACTTGGTCGCGGGGTCGGTGTCGATGACGATACCGATGCCCGGGAAGCCGCTGCCCTCAAGGTTTTGATTCAGCGACTTGTACTCGTCGGGCGTCATGAAGACGGTCCAGTGATCGTGCAGCGAGTCGAGCATGCCCGCAATCGCACCGTAGGCGATAAGGCGCTCGCCGACCGTCTTGGCGTAATCGCGGTCAACGGTCTGCAGCTCTTGGTTGAGCAGCGAGATGTCTGCGCTCTTGCTGCCCTGGCTGTGCAGCGACGGCACCTTGTTCGCGTCAGCGCCCTTGCTCTGCACCACTTTCTTGATGCCGGAGACTGCACCGTCAAGGAGCGTCTGGTCGTCGACCGACTTATAAAACTCAGAGCCTGCGCGCAGGAAGCTGTAATCCAGCATCGAGCGGTCCAGGTCCGCATTGCTCGTCGTGGGGCTCGTCGCAGCCAGAGACGTGATTGGCCTTGCGCCGACCAAAAGGGTAGCCGCCAGCGCGGCTCCCGTTAACAGCGCGAGCCGTTTGAACAGGTTCGGGTAGTGCATTCTTATCCTACTGATTCTTGGCGCTCAGTGCGATCTGTTTGTGCAGGTAGTCGAGCGCGGCCTTGAGCTGCACATCTTTGGCGTCGAGTCCGACGATCTTGGGATCCATCGGCACGTTGATGTTGGGATCGATGCCGCGCTTGTTGATGTCGCGGCCGTTCGGCGTGACGTAGCGTGCTGTCGTGATCTTCACCGCGCTTGAGCCCGGTAAATCGTATATCGTCTGGACGACGCCTTTGCCGTAGGTGCGTGTGCCGAGCAGCACACCCACGCGCGCATCCTGAATGGCGCCGGCGGTGATCTCCGAAGCACTGGCCGTGTATTGATTGACCAAGACGACGAGCGGGTGCGGGGGTACGGCGTCCTGGTACGCGTCTTCTGTTTCGACCTGACCGGCGCGGTTGATGGTCGATACGATTGGGCCGTCGGCGATGAACTTCGACGAGACCTGGACCGCGGCGTCGAGCAGGCCGCCGCCATTATTGCGCAAGTCGAACAAGATCGCTTTGGCGCCCTGTTTGAAGAGGTTGTTGAGCGCGTCGCTCACCTCTTGCTCGGACGTGTCGCCGAAATCGTAGAGTTGAATGTAGCCGACGTCCTTGCCGATCATGCGATAGGACACGGACGGCACGTGGATCTGCTCGCGCACGACCTCGTACGTCTTGTCCTGTTGACCTTTGCGCGCGACGAGCAGTTTGACCGGTGTGCCGACTTTGCCGCGGATCAGATTCATCACTGAGTCGAGGTCCAGCGGCTTGCACACGTGGCCGTCCACGCTGATGATCGTGTCGAAGGGCTTGAGCCCGGCTCGATAGGCGGGCGTGCCCTGAATCGGGTTGAGCACCTCGACGTCTTTGCTCTTGGGATCCTTACCGATGTAGATGCCTATGCCGCCGAAGTCGCCGCCGCGGATCAGCTCGTTGAGGCTTTGGATCTCGCGCGGGCTCAAGAATACCGTATATGGATCGTTAAGCGAATCTAGCATGCCCGACACCGCGGCGAAGGTCAGATCGTCGGCGCTGCCGGCGCTCGAATAGCGATCGATGGTGTCGGTGAGCATCTTGTTCGCAGCGGCGGTGTCGTCGGCTGCGACGCCGTCGACATCCGGCATCGGGATCGACGCCGTCACGTGCTTCTTTTCGAGATACTTGACGAGGCCGGTGCGCTCGCCTTTGATCAGCGTCGAATCGTCGACCGTCTTGTAGAAGTGCTCTTGCACTTTCTCCATCGAGATGTCGAGAATCGAGAGATCCTTGCTGCGGTCGTCGGCGTCTGCCAGCGGGCCATCGGCGGAAAAATCGCCGCGCACATCGCCGACGTGGAATGCAAGCACGCGTGGATCGAGGACGTTGCCGTTGTGAAGATGGCCGCGCTCGAATGCGAGGGTGAGGCCGGCTGCGGCGATGACGGCCGCGAGGACGGCGATGGCTCGACGGAAGGCAGGCACGGGGGTCAGAGGGTCCTTTCGGATTCTAATTTGCGGGACAGCACGGACGCGCTCGGTGTGAAAGCTCTCATATCCTATATAAGACGATATTCCCTTCGTAAAGTTGCATAGAACGCGGTGAGAAAGCGGCTAACCCAGCGGCGGCCTTGCGAGACTTGGCACTTTCCTGAAGGCGCAGTTGCTACAGTCTCGTCATCGGATTTATGGGGACGCCATTGACGCGGATTTCGAAATGTAGGTGGGGTCCGGTCGCGTAGCCTGTCGCGCCGACGCGCGCGATCGCCTGGCCGCGCTGCACTTGTTGCCCTTGCGATACTAAAATCGACGAGCAGTGCGCGTACAGCGTCGAGTATCCGCCACCGTGATCGACGATCACGGTGTTGCCATAACCTCCATACCATCCGACGAACAGCACGACGCCGTCATCCGATGCGACGATCGGCGCGCCGTAGGGCGCACCGATGTCGATGCCGGTATGCATGCGATACCCGCCGAGAATCGGATGCCAACGCATGCCGAATCCCGACACGACCGGTCCTTGCGCCGGCCAAATGAAATGGCCTGAAACGCACGCGGTCGGCGTTTGACCTGCGGCAGCGGCCGCTGCCCTGCGCGCTGCGCACGCTGCGATCTGTGCTTGGCGAGCTTGCGCCGCCTCCTCGCGCTGGCGCTCGACGATGAGCGCTTGCAGTTGCGCCTCTTCTGCGGCAGTCAGGTCCTCGAGCTGCTGGACGTGCTGCTGGATGACGTTTTGCGACAGCGTCGCCGCGTACAAGAGCTCACGCCGGCGGTCCGCGAGATCCGACAACTGGGAGCGCTTGGTCTCGCGATCGGCGCGTTGCGAATCAAGATCGGCCTCCGTGCGTTCCAGATCGGCCACCATCAGCTGATAGCGGTGCTGCTCGGTGTTGACCCGTTTGATGAGCTCCGTGTCGGAGCGCACGATGAAACGCAAGAAGTCGAGTCGCTCGACGAAATCCTCAAACGACGTCGAGTTGAGCAGCACATCGAGGTACGACGCCGAGCCTTGCTCGTAGATGTCGACAAGACGCCTATCCAACGCCTCGGTGTGGCGTTTCAGACTTGCCTGCACTGCTGCGAGCTGCACGCGTCGTATTGCGAGCCTGCGCTCGGTGACATCGATCGATGATGACAGGCTATTGATCTCGCCGCTCACGCGCGAGATGGCGCCATTCGTCTCGTTGAGCTGCCCCGAGATCGTCTGCACCTTGAAGCGCGCCTGGTGCAGCTGTCCACGGGCTTGCTGCAGCTGCTGCTTCGTCTGCTCGATCTTCTGCTGGCTTTGCTTGATCTTGATGTTGATGGGCATGGGCGTAGGCGTCGGATGCGCGCGAGCATGGACGGGCAAGGGTTGCGCGGCGAGCAGCGCCGCAGCGACCGCGAAGGTGGTGAAGCGATTCAAGCCGGGCGCAGGTACCGGCTCACGGAAAGCCAGCTGGCGAGCATGCCGACAAGCGCACCGACGAGCACCAGTTCGAGCGCGATGCGGCTCACGGAGACGTCTGCGAGATTGAGCGGCAAGAACGGCAGATTGAGCGACAGCTTCGGCGCGAGCGTCTGGTAAGCCGGCCAGAGCACGAGCAAGCCCACGAGCGCGCCGGTCAATCCCGTCAAGAGACCTTCAAAGACGAAGGGCCAGCGGATCGTCCAATTGGTCGCGCCGACAAGTTGCATGATCGTGATCTCGCGCTGCCGCGCGAACACCGTCAAGCGGATCGTGTTGTAGATGATGAGCGCGGTCGCGACCAACAGCAAGATGATGACGCCCAAACCGATCGAGCCGAGCACGCGTCGGATGACAAGCAGCTTGTCCGTCACTTTGCTGCCATAGTTTACGAACGCGACGTTCGGGTTGGTCTGCAGATCCGACGCCAAGGCCGGCACCTCGGTCGGATCACCGGTGTGCACCACGAACGAGTTCGGCAGCGGATTGACATTGATGAGCCCGAGATTCACCTGCCCAGCGAGCCGCTTGCGCAGCGTGTCCAGGGCTTCTTGTTTGCTGACGAAGCGGACGCTGTCGACGCGCTTGTCTGCGCGCAGCTTGCGCATCATCGTGTCGATGTCGGATGCGCTGGCCTCGTCCTTGAGATAGACGGCGATATCCACCTTGTTGACGACGTTGTCGAGCACCAGATTGAATGAGGTGCGCGCGAATAGGAAGACGCCCAGCACGATGATCGAGATGGCGACGGTGCCGATGGCGGTGAGCGCCATCGTCGCGTTGCGCGTGAAGTTCTGGGCCACCTCGGCCCAAAAGAAATGCGTCTTACCCCAGTCCAACGATCGCGTTACCCGAGGCCGACGTGATAGCGGCCGCGCTCCTCGTCATGCGCAACGCGGCCGTGGACGAGGCGTACGACGCGACGGCGCATGCGGTCAACGCTCGCCTGGTTGTGGGTGGCAACGACCATCGTCGTGCCCTTCGAATTGATGCGCGCGAGCAAGGCCATGATCTCGCTCGACGTCTCGGGATCGAGATTACCCGTCGGCTCGTCGCACAGCATGATAAGCGGGTTATTGACAAGGGAGCGTGCGATCGCGGTGCGCTGCTGCTCGCCGCCGGAGAGTTCGTGCGGAAACATCTTGCTCTTGTGCGCGATTCCGACCATCTCCAGCGCTCGCGGCACGCGACGCATGACGTCGCGGGATCCGGCGCCCGTCACCTGGAGCGCGTAAGCGACGTTCTCCCACACGGTCTTGCCGCGCAGCAGCTTGAAATCTTGGAAGACGACCCCGACCTTCCGGCGCAAGAACGGCACCTGGCCGTGCGGCAGCGTGGACAAGCGCCAATCGTCCACGACGACGTCCCCCGAGGTCGGGTTCGCCTCGCGATAGATGCACTTGAGCACGCTCGACTTGCCCTGTCCGGTACCACCGACCAAGAACAAGAACTCGCCGCGGGCGACGCTTAGGTTAACGTTCGAGAGCGCGTGGACGCCGTTGGGGTAGACGAGGCTGACTTCTTCAAACGTGATCATGCCCAGGCGTATTCCGTCTGGGCGTGCGGATATCGCATGCTGGAACGTCAGTTCGGCGGCCCCGCGACACGGCCCTCGCGGCGGGAAAGATTGGCGGCCGTACGAACCGTATCGCGCTGTGGATTTCGACCTCACCTCCGATCAGCTCGATGTCCAAAAACTCTGCCGCGAATTTGCGGAGGCCGAGGTGGCGCCGCACGCCGCGAAGTGGGATGAGAATTCCGAATTTCCTCTCGATTGCGTGAAAAAAATGGGCGAGCTTGGCTTGCTCGGGCTGCCCATCCCTGAGAAATACGGCGGAGCCGGGGCTGACACGGTGTCGTATGCGCTTGCCGTGATGGAGATCGGCCGAGCAGACGCATCCGTTGGCATCACGATGGCCGCGCATGTCTCACTTGGCACCTCTCCGTTCTTGGCGTTCGGTAGCGAAGCTCAAAAGCAGCAGTACGTTCCGCCGCTCGCGCGCGGCGAAAAGTTATGGTCGTTCGGCTTGACCGAACCGAACGCCGGCTCAGATGCGGGCGCGACGAAGACGCAAGCTCGCTTGGATGGCAGTCAATGGGTCATCAACGGCACCAAAGCGTTCATCACGAATGCAGGCACGCCGATCTCGGGCGGCGTCACGATCACCGCGGTCACGGGAACCGGCAACAACGGTAAGCCGGAGATCAGTAACGTTATCGTGCCGCAGAGCACGACTGGCTACAGGCAGGCTGCGCCGTATAAGAAGATGGGATGGCGCGCATCGGATACGCGCGAGCTGTCGTTCCAAAACGCCACTGTGCCCGAAGAGAATCTGCTCGGGCCGCGTGGTCGCGGGTTCCACCAGTTCTTGGACACGCTCGATGGCGGACGGATCAGCGTCGGCGCTCTTTCGGTCGGGCTCGCGCAAGCGTGCTATGATGCCAGCGCCAAATACGCCAAGGAGCGGATGCAGTTCGGCTCGCCGATCGCGAAATTCCAAGCGGTGCAGTTCCAACTCGTTGACATGGCCGTTGAAATCGAGCTTGCGCGCACGGCGGTCCTCAAAGCGGCGTGGCTCAAGGATCAGAACCGCGATTTCGCCATGGCCGCGGCGATGGCGAAGCTCTATTCAGGCGAGGTATCTCGGCGCTGCGCGAACGCCGCCGTTCAGATCCACGGCGGCTACGGGTTCATGGAAGAGTATCCGGTCGCGCGCTACTGGCGCGACTGCAAGATCAATGAGATCGGCGAAGGGACGAACGAAGTCCAGCGCATGGTGATCGGCCGCCTGCTAGGCTTTTAGGCTATTTCATCTCCCATTCCCAAGTGTTCCAGTTGCTGGTCACTGCGGGCGCCGGCTTGAAATTCTGGAAGTTGAGCGAAGTCACGGAGATCGATCGAACGTACCACGTGAAGATCGTCGGCGAGTCAGTCGTGAGCATCTTCTGGATCGCGAGATAGTATTTCTTGCGCACGTTTTGGTCGTATGTCGACAGCGCAAGGTTCTCGGTGGCGTCTATCTTTGGATCGCACCAGTACATGTCGTTTTGGCCGTTGGGCGGGATGCTCGCACACGCGTAGAGCGACTTATCATCGGGGTCGACGCCGGCCACCCACGAGAAGAACGCCATGTCGTACTTGCCAGTCTGTAAGATGCCGCCTTGCTGGTAGTCGGCGAAGAACAAGGCGGTCGGATAGTTCTTCACGCCGGCATCGATGCCGGCTTTCTTGAGCATCTGCTGCACGTACGTCTCGGCGAGCACGCCGGTGGTGCCACCCGCGACCGTCGAGAGGTTGAATGCCAGGCGCTGCCCGTCTTTGACACGCACGCCGCCGGGCCCGAGTTTCCAGCCCGCTTCATCAAGCAGCTCCGCGGCTTTGGCCGGGTCGAAGTCGTAGTGCTCGACGTCGGGATCGTATGCCCACGAGAATGACGGCTGGTCGGAGTACCCCGGCACATCCACGTCGTGCGTCACGTTGTGGATCAGCAGTTTCTTGTCGATCGCATAATTGATCGCTTGGCGTACGCGCACGTCGTCGAAAATCGGGTTCTTGAAACTGAAATCGATGTGTGCGAACGCATTCGTCGGCGTCAGCTCGACCCGAAAGCCGTGCAGATCCTTGAACTCGCTGATGAGCGATGAGGGCGCGCGGAACCACGCGTCGAGCTCGTGCGTCTGCAGCTGCGTGAGGATGGTCTGGTCGTTGGGGATGATGTGATAAATGATCCGTTTGAGTTTGGGCGGGCCGCGCCAGTAGTCCGGATTGGCCACCCACTCGATGTGGTCGCCGTGGATCCACTTGACGAATTTGAACGGCCCAGTGCCGATGGGATGCGTATTGAACGGCACGTGGTTCATGTCGGGATACTTCTCGAGCAGGTGTGCGGGCAGCACCGGGTACTCGCCGCTGACCGCGAAGTACGATGCGATTGCGGGCGCGTAGATGCGCTTGAGGTGGATGACGAAGGTGTAGGGATCGGGCGCCGCCACGCTCGCGATCTGGTCCCAGCCGCTCCTTGACACGACATCGTTGGCAGGATTCATGATCGCGTGCTCGGTGAAGACGCAGTCGTGCGCGGTGAAGGGTTGTCCGTCTTGCCATTTCACGCCGTGCCGCAGATGATACGTGATCGTCAGACCGTCTTTGCTGATCCCGCCGTTCTGATAGGTGGGCACTTCTGTCGCTAGCTCGGGCACCCAGTGCTCTTTGTCGTCGAGATTGAAGAAGAATCCGAAGACGAACATGTCCTGATCCGTGCTAACGGCGTCGAGCCGAAGCAGCGGATTCAGCGAGGTCGGCTCTTCGATGTCGGCATAACGCAAAGTGCCCGGAATGGTGCCGCTGCCGGTCTGGCCGTTCTTGATGACCTGCGTGCTGATCTTCGAACAGGCGGCCGAAAGCGCGCCTGTCACGATGACGAGGATAAGTGCCGCGAATCGAACCCGCCAGCTAGCCGCTTGAGTTTACCTCGTCGTGTCGACCGTAATGCCGAAGCCGCTGAGCGCAACGCTTATGTCGAACAGCACGCGGCGGCTTGGCCAGCTGTTCTGATTGCCGCTCGCCGTCGTCGCGTTCGGGAAGATGAAGACGTCTGAGTCGTAGACGAAGAGGATGTCGCGTACCTCGTCGTACGCCAGGCCCTTTGGCTGCACGAAGTTCGTCAGCGTTTGCGAGTGAGTGGTCGCGCCGTTGAACGTGCTCGCCGCCTTGATGATGTTGATCTGCGGCGGTGAGATCTCGGTGACGAACAGGATGTCGCTTCCGGCGTTGTAGGCCATGCCGGTGCCGTTGCCCAGCCCGAGGCCGCTGATCGCCGTGCCCATCGACTGAGCGATCGTGGTGCCTCCCGAAAGGGCACCCGCCGCGGCGCCGAACCCGGGGAACTTCGCGACTATCGTGCCGTTGTCGGCGACGAATAAGATGTCGTGCACGGCGTCGTAAAGCATTTCTTGCGGACGCGGCGTTCCGGGCGCTGACGGATCGGTCATGTTCAGCGTTACATGACCGGCTGGCACCGATGCGCCCGTCATCGCCGTGGCCATCGAATACACGTCGACCGTATTGCTGTTGTTATGAGCGACGATCAGCAGGTTATGCACCTTATCGAACACGGCCGCCCCTTCGAGATGGTCCATGTTCGCGTTGGTGACGGTGAAGGCCGGCAGCTTACCGCTTTGCGTCGTCGCCGTCGTCCAGATCATGACTGAGTTGTTCGTCGTGTTCGGAACGCTTTGGTTTGGATACCATAGCGTGTCGCTGACCGGATCGTAGACGACGTCCGGATTCGCGTTATCGCTCGTATTTACCACGACCTGCGGCACGGCCGCACCGTTGACCGCCGATGCGCCGCGGTACGCGCGCACCGTCTTTGACGTAGCGTCTTGCAGCCACAGCGTATCGGGAGCGAATGAACCGCTGACGTGCGGCGTGGGTGTCGGCGATGTGGACGGCGTGCTATTGGAGCAGCCGGCGCTGAGCGCGATCCCCAGCGCGACAGCCACCAGCACGGTGTAACCCACCCGGACGTTCATGAAGCGGAAATTCCTCTCGAAAAAACGAGGGCGCCGGCTCGACTCAGCCGGCGGCGCACCCCGCACAGATAGGCCGGGCTTCGATTAGCCGACTTGCGCGCCCTTTGGCAAAATCGCGGGGCCGCCGGCGCTATTGCCGACGGCCCCACAGACCTCGCGTCCGAGATCTTGCTCGCTAGAGCTTGATCTGGACGTTGAACGTGGCGTTGAACGGAGTGACTGTACCAGTCGATCCGTTGTCGCCCGTCGCGACCGGGAAGTACGGATACTTGAACTGTGGTTGTATCGTCGTTCCCGGGTTGTAGAAGTTGCCGACCGGGGTGAAGAACCCGCCGCTGTTGCCATACAAGCACCAGTGGTGGTCGCCGTTCACCCACGGCTCGTTTGAGCCGCCGGTGCACGTGTTGACGATGTTCGCCAGATTCAGCTGATACGTCACACGCGGTGTGGCTTCGAACGTGATGCCCATGTGCAGGCTGAACCAGTCAGGTTCGATGAACGCACCCGGGTTGTCGAACTTCCCGGTGTACTGGTTCGGAATCACCAACGAACCACCGCACGTTGTCGCGTCTGCCGGAGTGCCAGTACCACCGAACTTGTATCGCGGATCACCCACGATACTCCCGGCCGCGAGAGCCGCGCAGCTGCTCGGATCGAACCCGTAGGTCGTCTCCGGCGCGCCGTACGGCTGGCCCGAGTGGAACTGGAGCGACGGCGTGAACGCCCACTTGTCGTGCTTCCACTGCACGATGGCCGTCACGACGTTCGGCACGACGTAGCCGATCGACGACAACTGCACGCCGACGGGGATGATGTCGTACGGCGCGTAGGTGGCGTTCGGATCCATCAACGACTGTGCCGGTGCGTTGAAGTACGGGTTGGCCACGCCGCTGACCTCGGTCGCGATCGCGTTGATCCCGCCATCCACGCCGCACAGACTCGTCGGGCTCGTCGACGACACTGCGCCGGCGCACGCCTTGGTGAACGAGTTGTAGTGCTGGATGTCGAGGTTGTTTTGCGCCAACACCGATTGGCCGGTCGGGAGTGGGCTGTACTTGATGTAGCTATGCGTGTACGTGTACGAGATCTGTCCGGCAAAGCCATTGGCGTTGAAATTGCCCATGTTCGCCAGGAACTCGAGCCCGTAGTTCGTCTCGTTGCCGACGTTCAGACCTGAGACGAACGCCTGCGTCGGAGCGATGTACAGCTGCTGAACCTGGTCATGCGTCTGGCGCAGGAACGGGGTCAGCACGAACGACGTTTGCGTGTTCGGGAACTGATGCTCAAACGACAGGTCGTAGTTGTACGAGACCGACGGTGTAACCGTATGATTCGGCGTCGTGAACCCGTACTTGAAGAACAGGCCGCCGAGGAACTCAGGTAGGTTCTGATCCCGCCTGTTGTACTGCTGGAACGCCGCATTCGCAGGCTGCGAGTAGCGGCCAGCCGAGAAGCGCAGCACGTCGTCAGCGCTCATCGTGTACGTGCCGCTTATGCGCGGTTCGATCTCGTTATACACGATCGAGCCGCCGCTCGCAGTCGCATTGGTTTGCGTCGCCTGCGCGAACGTAAGCGTGGTGCCTGTCGCCGCGGTTACCAGCGGTGACGAGCATGCAGTTCCGGCCGGAACGCCTACCGTCGTTTCGTCGAACGGGTTGCCGCCGTTGAACCCCTGGTTGACGCACGCGACATTGTTCCACGCGTTGTACCAGAAGTCGCGCGTGCCACCACCCGTCGGCGTGAAGCCGAACTTGTAGATGTTGTCACGTAGCCCAATGTTCAAGTTGAGGCGATCGTTCGGTTTCCAGGTGTCTTGGAGCGAGATGCCCCAGAACGCCGGCGTCACCGTGTTGTACGTCGCATATGGACCGTTGTTCGTGATCAGCCACGCGCAAGGTCCGCCGCACGCGGTCGTGCTCGGCGCAGGAACGCCGGCCACACCGATGCCTGCTAAGCAGTTCGCGTGCCCAGCGCAGCCGGTGGCGAACGTCAGATAGTTGCCGGCAAGCGTGCCTCCAGCGTTTCTGCTCCCCACAAGGCACGACGCTGGAACGCCCGGATTCGCGACATTGAAGCAGAAGCCATTGGTCGGACTCGCCGCGCTCACAAGCGAGGCGATATCGGCACGAGAGCCGCCGCCGTTGAACATCTGCGTGTTGTTGTCGCGCACCGTGCTCGCCGTCGAATACGTCGCTTCGAAGTTCAGCAAGTTCTTCGACGAGAGCTGGTTGACGTAGTTGATCGAGCCGCCACGCGTATGCGTCCACAGCTCGTAGTCCGGCGCAAGACCGAAGTCCAGGTTCCAAGCGGCCATCGGGTCGTCGATGAACCACCACGAGTAGTAGATGTACCCGTAGAGGCGCAGATACGACTGCGTGCCGATGTTGTGCTGGTACTGGAGCTTGTAGATCTCTTGGCCGTTGCTGTAGCCCGAGAACTGGTTTCCCGGGATGTTCTGCGGCGTAAACGCGCCTGAGTTCGGGAATGCGTAGGGAACGATCTTGCCTGCCTGCGTCGGATCTGCGGCAGTGAAGAGTGTCCCCACGTTTGTGTTGTACTGGAAGCCAGAGACGTACTGCGGCTGGGTCGGGCCTTCAATCGCACCCAGCGTGTTGTTCGTGAAGAACTGCGGGCCGCCACCCCAGTCGTTCGGCGACTGGTAGAAGCTGGTGTACAGCTGGAACGAGTCGTAGAGCAGCTGGATGTCGTCCTTGCCGGTATCACCCTTATGCGGGATGCCGATGTGGACGTTGAAGACGTTCTCACGATCTTCAAGGTTCTTCGGCGTCAGGATGTTCACCGAACCCAGGTAGTAACCACCGGGTCCCGCGGGTAGACCGAGGACCGTGTTCGCACCGTTGGCGTAGCACAACGAGTAGTTCGACGCGTTGGCAGCGCCGCATCCGGTCGCTGGCGTTTGCGCGTCGTACACGAGGCCCCATGTCGCATTCTGGCTCACGCCGTTGTTATTGTCGTAGAAGCGCGGGTTTTGGTTGATAATGCCCAAGCCCACGTAGTACGAGAAGTTGCGGTTAGGCGTCGCACCGCCGAATTCGATGCTCGCCTTGTTGTACAGGCTCGGTCCGCCGATGCCAAGATCGACAGTGCCGAATCCCGGATACGTGCCGCTCTTGATCACCTGGTTCAGGTAACCAGCCAAGCCTTGACCTTCAGCAGTGGCAGGCGCGGCGCCGGTGTACAGTTGGAGCTCTTGCTGTCCGATAGCGGACAGATTGCTCGATGGATAGTTGTCGAACGACCGGTTCACCGGTACGCCGTCGAACTCGTAGCCGACTTGGTCGTAGTCGCCGCCACGGATGTTGACGGTCTGGAACCAACCGCTTTGACCTGGCGAAACATACGCACCCGGCAACGCCGCGATCGCGGAGTAGCCTTGGTTCGCACCGCCACCGCCGCCGAGCACAGCGCTACGCTGTTGCGCGGCAGGGTTGACCGAATAGACGTTGGCCGTCGTGCCGGGCTTCACGAGATCCGTCGACGCGCGCGTCGTGACCGTCGCCAGCGTTTTGATCGCCGGCTTGGCCAGGATCGTGAGGGCCTGCACCTGGTCGGCAAGCACGGTGACACCGCGCTGCACGAACGTCTCAATGGTGCCTTCCTTATCCACCGTCACGGTATACGTGTCGGGGACAAGTGAGACGAACCCGAAGTGACCACCATTGTCGGTATTTGTGCTTGAGGTCTGGCTCGCAGAAGACGCCGTCACCTTAGCTTGCGCGACGGGCGCGTGCGTTTGCTCCTGCAGAACCGTGCCGTTCAGCGATCCGGTGACGCCTGCCAGTGCCCATGTTCCCTGCACAAGCAGCACCGCGACCGCTAAGAAGGCATATCTCAGCAAACCTTTCATGGTTTTCAAGGTTCCTTCTTAGAGAAGCGAGTGATGCAGATTCGCGCGTCGATTCCGACGGTCACCCGTCTTTTCGGCCACGCAAGTACTGCAAAGCGAGCCCACGCCCGACGGCATGGACTTGCATGTCCCAATTTTTCTTTCTTCAGCTTCCTTTAACCTTGCGGCCCACCGGTTTCGGAGGGCCGCAAAATTAGGGATTTTTCAGGGTTCTCAGATTTGCGCGATTGACGCTTTTTTCAGACGCGCGCGGGCATACGTAATGTCCGACTGACGAGCGCAGGAATGTCGGCAGGACTCTCAGCGACCGGAACGTTCACGTCTTCGAACGCCGCGATCTTCGCTTTCGCAGTTCCTCCGCCGCCGCTGACGATCGCGCCTGCGTGACCCATGCGCTTGCCCTCGGGAGCCGAACGGCCCCCGATAAATGCGACGACCGGTTTGGTGACCTTCTTGTCGCGGATCAGCGCCGCCGCATCTTCCTCGTCGCTGCCACCGATCTCGCCGACGAGTACGACCGCGTCGGTTTCGTCGTCGCGCTCGAACGCGCGCAAGCAGTCGACGAACACGGTGCCGATGATCGGATCGCCGCCGATGCCGACGCACGTGCTCTGCCCGATACCGGCGCGCGTCAGCTGATCGACGATCTCGTAGGTCAGCGTGCCGCTGCGCGAGATCAAGCCGACACGGCCGGGGCTGAAGACATGACCGGGCATGATGCCGGCAAGCGCTTCGCCGGGCGTGATGACGCCGGGGCAATTCGGTCCGATGACGCGCGTCGATGCCGGCACGACTGACATCACCTTGAGCATGTCGTGCACCGGAATGCCTTCGGTGATGCAGATGATCAATTCGATGCCGGCGTCTGCCGATTCGAGGATCGCATCTGCCGCAAACGGCGGCGGCACGAAAATGACGCTTGTGTTCGCACCGGAGCGGGCGCGCGCATCGTGAACGGTGTCGAAGACGGCGAAGTCCTCGACGATCTGTCCGCCTTTGCCCGGCGTCACGCCGCCGACGACGTTGGTGCCGTAGGCGCGCATGCGCTTCGCGTGATAGAGCCCCTCGCGTCCGGTGATGCCCTGGACGATGACTTTCGAGTTTTTGTTCAAGTAGATCGACAATTCCGTATCTCCGTCAGCGCGCCAACGCCACGGCCTGGCGCGCGCCTTCGTTCATCGTCTCGACCGACTTCATGCCGTTGGCCTGGAGCACTTCGCGGCCTTCCTTTTCATTGGTGCCGGTCAGACGGATCACGAGTTTGTCCTTGTTCCACGTGCCGCCGGCGAGTGCTTCGACCAAGCCTTTGGCCACTTCATCGCCGCGCGTGATGCCGCCGAAGATGTTGATGAAGAGCGACTTCACTTTCGGATCTGCGGTGACGATGTTCACCGCCTCGCGCACGATGTCGGCCTTCGCGCCGCCGCCGACGTCCAGGAAATTTGCGGGCTCACCGCCCGCGGCTTTGACTGCGTCGAGCGTCCCCATGACGAGCCCCGCGCCGTTGCCGATGATGCCGACATTACCGTCGAGATGGACGTAAGCAAGTCCGGTCTTGCGCGCGCGCTCTTCAAGCGGGTCCGAGGGCAGGTCGGTTTTCCACGCCTCGAGCTCCGGGTGCCTGAAGAGGCCGTTGTCGTCGATGTCTACTTTTGCGTCGGAGGCGATGAGCCGCCCGTCTTTGGTGATCGCAAGCGGATTGATCTCGACGAGCATCGCGCCAACGTCGAAGAACAGCCGGTACAGCTTGCCGAGGATATCGACAAACTGCGCGGTCACTTCCTTGGGAATGCCGGCCTCGCGCGCGACGCGGCGGCCGACGAACGGCCAGTATCCCATCGCCGGATCGATGCGGTATTTCGCAATCGCCTCCGGATGAGACGCGGCGACCTCTTCGATGTCCATGCCGCCCATCGCCGACGCGATGATGATCGGGCGCTTGCTCTGGCGGTCGACCGTGATCGATAGATAGAGCTCTTTGACGATGTCGACGCGCTGTTCGATCCAGATGCGCTTGGCCGTCTCGCCTTTGATGTTCATCCCCAAAATGGCTTTGGCCGGCTCGACAACGTCGCGCTCGTCGTTGGCGAACTTGATGCCGCCCGCTTTGCCGCGTCCACCGATCAGGACTTGCGCCTTGACCACGCTCGGTGCGGGGTTGGCTCGCATGATCGCGACCGCCTCATCGACCGTTTGCGCGACTTTACCCGTCGGCACTGGGATGCCGGCGGCTGCGAATAGCTCTTTGCCTTGATATTCAAGTAATCTCAAATGCGCTCCATCATCTCACGATGCCGCGAACCGCAAAGGCCCGCGTCGGTAACGAAAACGCTTTGTCGGTCCGGCCGCCAGTGAGGCGCGCGCACAAGCGGTCGCGCAGCGCGTCTCGATCGGCTTGTCCCAACGACGCGGTGTATTTTCCTGACGGTCCTTGGCCGCGCATAAACGGCAACCAGTAGTCATCGAATGACGTGAAGTCGCTCGCAAATTCGATGTCGACGGCCGTGACGTCCGTCAGCCCGGTTTCGCGCCACAGCGCGACGAGCTCTTCTTTCGTCAGCGCGCTTTGTCGCTCGCCGTAAGGATTTATGTCGCCGGCGGGTCCGACCGCATCCCAGAACTCGGTCAGCATGCCCATGCCGCTCTCGAGGTCCCAGTTCGCGGCTGCAACGGTGCCACCGGAGCGCGTCACTCGGCGCATCTCCGCGATCGCGCGAACGATATCCGGGATGAAGTTGAGGACGAGCTGGCACAGCGCGCGGTCGAACGTCGCGTCTTTTAAAGGAAGCGATTGGGCGTCACCGACCTGCAGGCTGGCGTTCGGCACGCGCGCAGACGCGAACGCGATGTACTCAGGACTCGGATCGATGCCGGCGATAGAAGCCCGCGGGGCGCGGCGCGAGATGGCGGCGATCAGCGCGCCGGTGCCGGTACCGATATCGAGGACTCGGTCACCGTCGTCGAGTCCGGCGAAATCAAGAAACCGCTCCGCCAGCACTGCGCTCCAGCGCCCCATGAAGTCTTGGTACGCTTGCGCGTCGGCGAACAACCGCTGGTCGGCGCCGCTCATGGACGCGTGCGTTCGGTGCGCTCGGCTGCTCCATCGGGACTTGTCGGGCGCGTTTTCAGCGTCGACCGCACGGGCCGATCGACCGACGTCCGCTCGTCGAGCCGGCCAAGCAGCTCTCGGGCGATGACGATGTGCTGGACCTCGGATGTGCCTTCGTAAATCTCGGTGATCTTGGCATCGCGGTAGTAGCGCTCGGCCGGAAACTCTTTGGTAAAGCCGTAGCCCCCGAGGATTTGAACGCACTCGGCTGCGTGCTTGCGCGCGGCGGTTGATGCGAACAGCTTCGCCTTAGAAGATGCGTCGACGTCGGAGGTGCCCTTATCTTTCAACCACGCTGCGCGGTACAGCAAGAGGCGGGCCGCGTCCAGGTCCATCGCCATATCGGCGATCTTGAAAGAGACCGCCTGGAACGCGCCGATCGGCCGTCCGAATTGATAGCGGTCGAGCGCGTAGCGCACCGATGTGTCGAGGCACGCGGCGAGGATGCCGACCGCTTGGGCCGCGATGCCCAGGCGGCCGACCCCGAGATTCGCGAGCGCGATCTTGTACCCGCCGCCCTCTTCGCCGAGCAGACGCGATGCCGGCACTTGCGCGTCGCGCAAAATCACATCGACCGTGTCCGACGAGCGGATGCCCATCTTCTCGGTCTCGCGACCGATCGTCAGCCCGGGCGTGTCGCGATCGATCAAAAATGCGGAGATGCCGCGCGGGCCTGGGCCGCCGGTGCGCGCGAACACGACGAACACTTTCGCATGACCGCCGTTGGTCACCCATTGCTTCGTGCCGTTGAGCATGTACTCGTCACCGCGCCGCTCCGCTCGGGTGCGCAGCGCTCCCGCATCCGAGCCGGCCTCGGGTTCGGTCAATGAGAATGCGCCGAGCCACTGCCCTTCACACATCTTTGGCAGGTATTGTTCTTTCAACGCTTCCGATGCGAATTGCGCGATGATGCGCGTGATGAGCCCCGCGTGCACGGAGACCGTGACGCCGACGCCCGCATCGGCTTTGCTGAGCTCTTCGATCGCTAGTGCGACACTGACCGCGTCGAGCTGTGCGCCGCCAAAGCGCTCGGGCACCGACATCCCCATGATCCCAAGCTCGCCGAGCCGCACGAAAATATCGGTCGGAAACGTTCCGTGCTGGTCCCACTGCGCAGCGTGCGGCGCGATGTGGCGCGCGGCGAACGCTGCGACCATGTCGCGTACGGCTTTTTGATCCTCGGTGAGCTCAAAATCCATTTGTTTCGCGCGGCTCTATTTCGCCGAATAATCGTAGAAACCGCGACCGGACTTCTTGCCAAGATGCCCTGCGGCAACCATCTTCTTCAGCAACGGACACGGCCGATACTTCGGATCGGCGAAGCCGTCATAGAGCACTTGCATGATTGCCAGGCATGTGTCCAGCCCGATGAAGTCCGCGAGCTCGAGGGGGCCCATCGGGTGATTCATGCCGAGCCTCATCACCGTGTCGATCGCCTGCGCGCTGCCGACGCCCTCCATGTGGGCGTAAATCGCCTCGTTGATCATCGGCATGAGCACGCGGTTGCTCACAAAGCCTGGGAAATCGTTGACCTCAACGGGCGTCTTGCCGAGTTCCGTCGCCAGACGTTCGGTGAACTTGTATGTATCATCAGAAGTGGCCAATCCGCGGATGATCTCGACCAGCTTCATGACCGGCACCGGATTCATGAAGTGCATCCCGATGACGCGCTCGGGTCGCTTGGTGGCGGCGCCGAGTTTGGTGATCGAGATCGATGAGGTGTTGCTGGCGAGAATCGACTCGGGCGGCAGACCCCGGTCGAGACGCTCGAAGATCGCGAGCTTGAGCGCTTCATCCTCAGTCGCCGCCTCGATCGCGATCGAGGCATCTGACTTGCCCAAGTCGGGATGGAACGAGATGCGCTCGAGCGTCGCGTCGGCGTCGGCTTGAGAGATCTTCGTGCGCTCTACCGCTCGCGTGAGATTTTTTTCAATCGCCGAGCGGCCGCGCCGGTACGCAGCTTCATCGACGTCGTTGAGCAGCACGCGATGACCGGCGGCGGCGCAGACCTGCGCGATGCCCGATCCCATCTGACCGGCCCCCACCACAAGAATCGTCATCCGTCTCCCACTACGACACAAAAAAAGGGCCGCCATTTAGGCGGCCGACGTGCGGTGTGCTCGGTGCGGCGCAATCTATCCTGACGTACTGCTCCGGTTCCCCGTGAGGCCGGAAATTCCGGGAACCTGCGCTCTCCGGAAGTCTCCGCAGACCCGGCCCCTGGGCCTCGCGCGCCGAGCCACCGCCTTCTGAAGATAGCACCGCGTCCTCGAGAAGGACAAGCCTACGAGTGTTCGGGACTACGATATCATTTGTCCCGTTGTGCGGGATTTTAGAAGATGACCGTGCGGCCCCGTAAGACCGTGAGTTTGAGCACCGTGATCAGCACCATCAGGAGGAAGTAGCCGATCGTCGTCAGCTCGGCGGTCCTAATCACCTTCGGGTTCCACGTGCCTTGCTGTTTCTTCTTATCCAGGGAGCCTTTCCACGGGATGAAGCGCGGCACGAGCGTGGTGTATTCAGTGAAACGCATGCCGAATTTGTGCGCGAGGTGCTCTTCTTCGAGCGGCACGATGGACGCGTAGACACCGATGACGAGGGCGAGAACGAAGGCAAGCAGCCAGAGCCATTGGCCCAGTGGGATACCGCCACCAAACGCAACGGTGAAGCCGATCGCGATGATGGCGTTGCCTACGTACAGCGGGTTGCGCACGAACGCGTATGGTCCGGCGGTCGCAAGCGCCGGCGCGGTCACGACGTCTGCACGCGTGGTCTCACCGGAGTATCCGACGGCCCAGATGCGCAGCAGCTCGCCGCACAGGGCGATCGCGATGCCGATCACCGCGCTCAATTTAGTCGGCTGGCCGAAGACGATCAGCGCGAGCGCCACCGGCAGCAAGATGAGTCCGCGGTTCTTGAAGACGACCGCGCGCCAGTCTTGACCCTTGGCGGGGGTGCGGGGCGGGGTGGCTGGGTTCGGTTTATCCATCTTCCTTTAGAAAGTAATCGTACAGATCGCGTAAAGTCCTCAGTAGCGGAATCTCGGGGCGCCAGGCGGTGTCGCGCTGGATCCGGCTCGGATCGCCCACGACGACCGGCGTGTCGACCGGCCGCATCCGCTTCGGGTCCTGTCGCAGCTCCACGGGAACGCCGACGAGGCTTGTGAGCTCCTCGACGATCTCGCGCATGCTGATCGCGCGTCCGCTGCACACATTGTACACCGCGCCCGGCTCTCCGTGCTCGCCCAGATGACGGTATGCGGACACGACGTCACGCACGTCGAGGAAATCGCGCTGCGCGGACAGATTGCCGTGCTGGAGAACCGGCGCCTGCTTGCCGCGCGCGATATCCGCGCACTGTTTTGCAAAGGCAGCTGCGGCGAAGGTCACGCTTTGGCCAGGACCAGTATGATTGAACGAGCGGGTCACGAGCGCACGCGTCCAGCCGCTCTGCGCGTATTGGAGCGCTGCAGCTTCGGCCGCCGCCTTGCTTCCTGCATACGGGTTGTTCGGGTGCAGCGGTGCGCTTTCGCGCAGCGGCAGCTCGGCCGGCTCGACTGAACCGTAGACTTCTGCAGACCCGACTGCGACTACGAGTGCTGACGGCGCGTTGGCTCTCGTCGCTTCCAGAAGGTTGGCGGTGCCCATCACGTTGGTCTTGACGGTTCCGGTCGGATCGCGCAGCGACTCGGCGACCGACGCTTGTGCAGCCAAATGGTAGATCGCGTCGGGCTTGGCTTCGCTGACGACGTTGAGCATTGCGTCCGCATCGAGAACGTCCGCGCTCAACCAGCGCACTTGCGTCGCCATATCGGTTGGCAGCGTGGTCAGTCTGGTGTGGTCACCGCGCGTCATGCCTGTGACGTCGCCGCCATGCGCGAGCAACTCGCGAAGCAGCCACTGCCCCACGAAGCCGTCAGCCCCCGTCACGAGGCAGCGCACGATCAGCCGTTAAGCTTGCGCAGCCGCGCGATGTCGGCATCCACCATCTCGCCGATCATCTGCTCGAATGTGATGGTGGGCCGCCAGCCCAGAACTCGATTGGCTTTCGATGGGTCGCCGACGAGCACGTCCACTTCCGCAGGGCGCATAAACCTCTGATCCACGACGACATAATCTTGCCAGTCAAGCCCTACGTGTTTGAACGCCTCCATCACGAGATCTTTAACGCTGTGTGTTTTCCCCGTCGCAATCACGTAATCGTCGGGCTTGTCTTGTTGAAGCATCAGCCACATCGCTCTGACGTAATCGCGCGCATCACCCCAGTCTCTGCGCGCATCCAGATTCCCCATTCGCAGTTCCTTAGAAATACCAAGTTTGATGCGGGCGACGCCGTCGCTCACCTTGCGTGTTACGAATTCCAAACCCCGACGACAGCCCTCGTGGTTAAAAAGTATTCCTGATACCGCAAACAAGTTGTATGACTCACGATAATTAACTGCGATCCAATGACCGTACACTTTTGCAACGCCGTAAGGGCTGCGCGGATAGAACGGCGTCGTCTCTTTCTGCGGCGTCTCTTGCACTTTGCCGAACATCTCGCTGCTTGACGCTTGATAGAAGCGCGCATCCGGCTTCGCGATGCGCATCGCTTCGAGCAGCCTCGTCACACCCACGGCGGTGAATTCCGCCGTTAGCACGGGCTGCGACCACGACGTGGGAACGAAGCTTTGCGCGCCGAGATTGTAGATCTCGTCGGGCTTGGCTTCGCGAATCGCACTGACGAGGGAATGCTCGTCGAGCAAGTCGCCGGACAGCAGCGTGATCTTATCGATGATATGCGCGATGCGATCGAACGAGTTGGTACTCGAGCGGCGGGTGATGCCGAAGACATCGTACCCCTTCTCGAGCAAAAGCTCGGCGAGATATGACCCATCCTGACCGGTGATACCGGTGATCAGCGCGCGTTTTGCCATCGCCCTGCCCTTCGGTCCAAAACCTTCATTTCCTCACCCATCATTATGACGGCCGAGTGTTGCCGATGTGTGGTCACATTTCAAGCGGCTCTGCCGGCAGGCGTTCGTTCGCGTATGCCACGACGCCGATGCCGGCGAGCGCGATAAGGCCGCCTAAGGCGGTTGTCAGCGGGATCATCTGCCCCAAGAACGCGTAGGCGAAGAACGCCGCCATCAACGGTTGTGCTAAGAATGAAACGGCGACGACCGCAGCCGGCATGTAGCCCAGCGACTGCGAGACAAGCGTATGGCCCAATGCAGTCGCGACCACCGCGAGACCGAGCGCCAGCAACAAATCGTGCGATGATATCGCAAAACCTGATCCGCTGACCAACACGACCACGCAGACGAATGCCGCACACGTTGTGTACACTCCAAAGGCGTACCGCGGCGCGTCAATTCGCCGGCGCACGCTGCGTCCGCACAGCAAGTAGCCGGTTTCCGCGAACGCGGCGAGCAGTGCGAGACCATCGCCGAACAGCGCGCGCCCCGAGAGTGCGAGATCCTGGTATGCCACGATCGTAATCCCGACAATGCCTACCGCAATGCCGAGGAGCATCAACGGAGTCGGACGCTCGCGGAAGATCGCCCACGCAAGGAGCGCGACGAAGATCGGATGCGTGCTCACGAACAGCGCAGCGCTGGCAACAGTCGTGAACTTGAGGCTGATCGCCCAGACGATCAGGTCGAGCGCGAAGAGCGCGCCCGCACCAGCCGTCGTCCACAGATCGGCACGAGTGAACGCAGCTCGCGTCTGCGGTGCGCCGCGGCCGCGAGCCACGAGCGCGACCGGCAGCATCAGCACAGCCGCGAACACCATGCGATACGCGACGACTGTGACGACCGGCGCATGCGCGAGCGAGTAAAAAATGCCGGCCATCGAAAGGCCGGCGATGCCCAGCGCGAGCAGCGCGTAGCGTGCGGTCAACTGGTGCTAGATGTGCGCAGCGCGCGTTCCTTTTCGCGCAGCTCTTTCCGGTGCCGGTAGCGCAGCTCGGCTTGGCGGTAGCGCAGTCGCTCTTCTTCAGTCTCCGGCAAGATCGGCGGCACTTCGACCGGCCGGCATTGATCGTCCAGCGCGACGAATATCAACAGCGCGGTGCCTGCCTGCCTGACTTCGCCCTCGCGCAGCGTCTCTGCCTCGATGCGTACGCCGACCTCCATCGACGTGCGGTGTGTGTAGTTGACCGCCGCCTTGAGCACAACCATATCACCGACATGAACGGGCCCGAAAAAGTCGAGGCGGTCGACTGCGACCGTCACGCAGATGCGGCCGGAATGACGGATCGCGGCGGCAGCGGCGGCCTGGTCGACCAGTTTCATAATAGCGCCGCCGTGGACGTTGCCCATGGGGTTGGCATCTTTGGGCTCCATCAGCGTCGCCAGCGTCGATGCCGATGCGGACACAGGTCGAGGCTCCAGCTGCTTGAGACTCTTGTCGGCCGCGCTCATCGCCCGCGGGGTTCGCCGGGGTTGTCCCGAAACTTTCCCGCCACACGGCGAGTACATTCACACATCATCGGGAGGTTGGACGATCGACGCTGGGGTGCCGGATGAGACGCTGGTCGCGCTTATCCTCCAGGGAGATTCGGGCGCATTCGCGCCGCTGGTCGAGCGGCACAAGCGGGGCATCGTGAACTTCCTATTCGGCACAGTGCGGTCGACCGAAGACGCCAACGATCTTGCGCAGGAGACATTCATACGAGCCTACACGCACCTCGGCACCTTCAACCCTCAACTCGCCAAATTCTCGACCTGGCTTTATCAAATCGCGCGCAACGCCGCGCGCACGCATCTGGGAAAGGAGCGCCGACGTCCCCAGCATGAGGAACTGTTCGAAGATGAGACGCTGGAACAGCGTCTCCCCGACACCCGGCGCGAGGCGTCGCCCGACGCGATGATCCTCGCTGACGAAGAGCAGCGCGCCGTGCGCGCAGCGCTGCTGTCGGTGCCCGAACGGATGCGGACGGCGCTTTCGCTGCGTTATTACCGACATATGGAGTATCAAGAGATCGCGGACACGATGAACGTGTCGCTCGGCAATGTGAAGACGCTGATCCATCGCGGCAAGGCCGCGCTCGCGCGAGCGTTGGGCCGGGCGCGCGGTGCACGAGACGAATCCACGCAGGAGGTGGGCGGACGTGAATTGCTCTGCCTGTGAAGCGCGGCTTGCCGCGTATCTCGACGGAGAACTTTCACCGAGCGAGGTGCGCGCGGTCGAGATGCATCTCAACACGTGCGCGACCTGCCGCGTGTTGACGAACGATCTGCGTGCCGTTGAGATCAAGCTGCAGGGTTTGCGCGGCATCGAGCCGCGTCCGGATTTCTCGATCGCCGTCATGGCGGCGATCAGCGCACTACCCGTGCCCAAGCCAGCCCGCTTGCGCGTGCGCTGGTTCGCCGGCTACGTCGCCGCTGCGTGGGCGCTGTTGATCGCGCTGTACTTCGCGCGGGTCATCGACTGGCACCACGCGCTTGCCGCTGTCGCGACAGAGTTCGGCAAGGTCGCAGTCGCCGGCTCGACGCTTGTCGGTGTAGGACTGCGTTTACATCTCACGACGTTCGTCGCTGCCGCCGTCGGCATCGAGCTGATTGTGCTCGTCCTCGGCGCGCTCGCATTGCGGCGTTTCTATCCTCAGCTGCGCGGCTGGCTCGCGGGAGCCCCGGCATGAAGCGCGCGGCCGCGAGCGCGCTCGTTGCGCTGTTCCTCTTTATTCCAGCCGCCGTTCTTGCGGCGGGCACATATCGCTACAGTCATGGCGACGTCGTAGAATTCGGAAGCGACGTCAACATCCCAGCGGATCAGGAAGTGCATGGCGATGTCGTCGTTTTCGGCGGCGACCTCAGCATCCACGGCAAGGTCGACGGCAGCGCGGTTGCGTTCGGCGGCGATCTTCACATCTATCCGGAGGGGTCGGTCGGTAAGGACACCGTTTCCTTCGGCGGCCAGATCATCAACGAGTCGACGTCGACGCCGCCCAAGAAGCACGAGACCGAAGTCCCACCGCCTCCGCCAATGACGCCGATGCCCGAGATGACGATGCCGCCGGAGTCGGAGACGCCGGAAATGCCGCGTGCGCTCCAATCATCGTTCCACCAGGCGGCGCTGCGCGCATCGATCCTCATACCCGATCTGCTGCTGACGCTGCTGGCGTTCTTCCTATTCCCGCTTCGTACGCGCAACGTCGAGGAGCACCTCAGCGCTCAGCCGCTGCTAACCATCGTCCTCGGCGTGCTTGCGCCATTCATGCTGATCTTCGTAGTGATCGTGCTGGCGTGTTTGGTGATCACCATTCCGCTGATCCCGGTTGCGATCATCGCATACATCATCGCGTACTTCATCGGCAAAGCGGCGGTCGCCGCGGCCCTGGGGCGCCGGCTGCTCGCGATCGCCAAAGAAACCGAACCTCAACCGTTGGCAGTCGTCGGGATCGGGCTTGCTGTCATCCTGATTTTCACCGGCTTCACGCCGACGTGGTTCGGGGTCATCATGTTCGGGATCATCGGCGCCGTAGCAACCGGTGCGGCGCTCCTCTCATTCATGCGCACGCGTCCGGGTTTGCTCGGCACGCCGGCCGCAACTCCGGTGCAGCCGCTGCCCTCGTTCACGCCGCCCGCTGGACCCGCGGCATCAGGACCGCCAGCGATCCCGCAGTAACGCGTTACTCGAGGCTGTTCAAGAGCAGGCCGTAGAGCAACTCGAAGCGCTTTTCGTCCAACGGTTTTGTATCGTTCCACGTCGCCGAAACGCAGTACGTCTTGCCGCTCTTGCTAACGACCTGCGTCGTCAGATTGAGCACACCCGGTTCTGAGCCGCCCTTGTAGGAGACGTGCGCCCATTGAGATGGGTCGGCGATCCCTGGATTGATGCTCATGAGCGGCAACGATGCGACGCGACTCATCAACCCGCACAACTCGCGCGTGCTGAACGACCACTCCACATCTTGCGCCGTCACGCCGCCGCTGAAGATCGCCGCGCTGGGGAGCGGCTTTGCATCGATCTGTGCGAGCAGCGCAGTCCGGGCGGTCGAGTTGCCGGCCCGCCATTTGGCGAGCAGCGCGGAATTCGCCGGGTCTTTGAGGATGAACGCTTCGCGCGTCGTCAAGAACGGCGTGTTGTGCGGCGATTCGGCTTCGACTGCCGAGCGGCCGACGGCATGGGCCAACAGATCGGCAGCTGTGTTGTCGCTTTGCGAGATCGCTAAGGCCGCGACGCTGTTGAGCGTGAGCGGCGATCCGTCGGGCCACGTCTGCAGCACGCCCGACGGCAAGCTCTTCCACTGAGTGCGAACCGTCAGGATCTGCGTCCAGGACATGCGGTGCGCATCGACCTGCTTCTTAACAGCGCTGAGCACCGCAAGTTTGAACGCGGACCCGACCGCAAGCGTTTGATCGGCAGCGATGCCTTGCATGGCCGTCGATCCGCTCTCGATGAACACGCTGATCTTCCCCGGCAGCGCCCGCATCTTGTCAAGCGCGCCGCTGAGATCTTTCGTCGTTGGCGCCGGCGGCCTAAAGATCAAGCTAAGGATGTGGCCCTCGCCATCAAGCGAGATGTACGTCGGCACGTAACCGGTCTCGAACACTGTATCGAAGTGGTCCCCATCCGGACGCACCTCTTTATACGCGCCGAGTTGGCCTTTTAACGAATCGATCACGGCCTGCACCTGCGCCACGGGCGCTTGCTGCAGTAGCGATGGCGCGAACCAATCGGGGTCGATCTTGTCTGACGTGAAGAGCCGCGCGATCGCGGCTTGGGGCGTGATCGTCTCCGCGGCGACCGGTGTACCAAGTGCGAGCGCCGCTACGAACGACAAGGCGATGAAACGTCTCATTGTACGAACGCGATTACAAGATCGCTCGCCTACACCTGCAAATGCGACGAGAGCGCCGGCCTTTAGTCGAGGCCCGCGCTCCCGCTGTAGCGTCACGAAGCTTGTTGTGTCTTACTTCGAGCTCGCGATGCCCAGGTCGCGATAGAACGCGTCGTAATTGACCTCGCGGCCGAGGAAGGTGCGCAGCAATTGATCCGGTTCCTGACTGCCGCCCGGCTGCAGGATGTCTTGGCGGTAGCGCGCGCCCACGACCGGGCTCTCCAGCCCTCCCTTTTGGAAAACCGTGAACATGTCTTGAGCGAACACGCGTGACCAGAGATACCCGTAATAACCCGCGTCGTAGCCTCCCATCAAGTGCCCGAATCCCGCTTCAGGTAGCGTGCCCGCGACCGCGGGCGTTGGCGTCAATCTCTTCTTGAGATCGAACCACGTCGTGGTCACGTTGGACTCCGGCCCCGAGCTATGGATCTTCATGTCGTAGGCGGCGAAGAACGCTTGCCCAGTCCACTGCACGCCGTCGGAGACGTGCTTGAGCGCGATCATCCTCGTGATCAGATCGTCCGGCAGCGGCTTACCGGTATCGACGTTGGCAGACATGTCCTTGAGGATCGAAGGCTGCCACATCCAGTTCTCGAGCATCTGCGAGGGCGCTTCGACGAAGTCGCCGCGCACGGCCGTGCCGTAATACGTCTCGTACGGCGCGGTCGATAGCGTGCTATGCATTAGGTGGCCGAACTCGTGGAAGAACGTCACGACGTCGTCGTGGCTGAGCAGCGCAGGCTTGCCCGGAGCGCCCACGGGCCAGTTGCCGATGATCGATGAGATCGGCATCTGCCAACCACCGTCAGGCAGCACGCGCCCGGCACGCAACGGGAAGTTCGCGAAGTGATCGTACTTGCCGGGCCGCGGATAGAGGTCCAGGAAGAACCAACCGATCGGCTTGCCCGTCGCTGCGTCGCTGATCGAGTACTCGAGCACGCTCGGCGCCCACGTGTCCGCCGGCACGATCGGGTGGAACGTCACGCCCAACAGTTTTTGGTAGAGACCCATCACCGCCGGCAACACCTTGGTCACGGGGAAGTACTGGCGCACGACGTCGTCGTTGACTGCGAACTTCGTTTTGATCAGCAGGTTCTCGTAGTACGCGTAATCCCAAGCCTGCCACGGCGACGAATCACCCGTTGACTTCTTGAGCGCTTGGAGAACCGCGATCTCGCTGTTGGCTTTGGGCAGCAGCTTTGTATCGATCTGTGCGAGGAACGTGTCGACGCGCTGCGGCGTCTTGGCCATCTTCGCGTCGAGCTGGTATGCGGCCCATGTCGGATAGCCGAGCAGATGCGCGAGCTCCGATCGGATCGCCACCGCCTGTTGGAGGCGCTTGACGTTGGCCGGGCCGCCGCGATTGAAGTACGCCATGTAGAAGCGCTGACGAGCGGCGCTCGAGCGTTGGTTCTGAAGGAACAGCGAATACGTGCTCTCGTTGACGGGAACGCTGAATCCGTCGCCCTCAGCTTTGAGCGTCTTGACGAACGACGGAGGAAGCGATGCCGCCTCCGCTTTGCTGATGGTGATCGTGATCGTCTCTTCGCCGAGCGCGCGTCCGAACGCGATCTCCAAGTCGTTGAGCTCGTTGAACAGCTTAGTCGTCTGCGCACGGGTCGCTGGATCGAGACCCGCGCCCGACCGCCGACCGCTTTCCATATAGAGCTCTGCGAGCTTGCGGTCGTACGCGTTGGTCGCCGTCGCCGCACCGAGCTGCGCGAGCGCATAGATGAACGGATCCGATCCCAGCTCGACGGCGAACTGCGACTCTTCTTCGTTGCACGCGGTTGAGGCGTCGCGCACGGTTTTGTCGACCGCGACCTGTGAAAGAATGCTCTGGGCGACTAGCGTGTCGTTGAATGTCGCCATCGTGTTCTCGACCTGCTTGATGCCGGTGTTGAAGCCGGCTTGGCCGATCGGCGTCGCCTCGATCTGCTTGATGCTGTCTCGTGCCGTCTTGATCGCGGCGTCGCACGTCGTCTTGATCTGGTCTGGCGGCAGATTCCAATTGACGCCGGTGTTTGCGGGCAGCAGCGACCCTCCGGCAGCCGGCGCGGCGGCCGGCATGGCGGGTGCGGCGCTCGACGTGGGAGCTGCTGGTGCTGTGGCCGGTGCGGCCGAGGCTGCGGGCGCGGCGGACGGCGCCGCACTCGGGGCAGGCGACGCGGCAGGCGCCGTGCTGGCTGCGCTGCTCGCGATCGGCAGTACGCCGGTCAAGAGGGCGGCGCTCAATGCGGCCGCCGTGACGCGGTGGCTGATGTTCACAGATGAGTTCCTTTTTCTAGCCGTGGACGCGCGTGCGATCGACGCGCTCTCTACTGTAATACGAAGCAATGCGCCCTAAAGATACAAGTGCTGTGGGTCCAATACGTCGCGCAGCAGGGTCAGTTCCTCGGCGGTAGGCGGCTCGATGGGCTCCAGCTCGGCCGAGACGCGCAGCGGCCAACCTACTTTTGTCTTTATCTCGGCAATCTGGACACCGGGGTACGCGGCGACGAGCTCGAGCTCGCCGTCGTGCTTGGCGGGCGCGAGAATGCCGACATCGGTCACGATGCGGGTCGGTCCGCCGCCTGGAAGTTTCAGCTGCGTGCGCGTGCCGTACTTGCCTGCCTGGCCGGGCGATGTGTAGAAGTCGACGCTCGCCGGAAACGAGCGCGCCGACAGCGGCGCGACGACGATGACGCGCGACGCGTGAACTGCGATCTCACATGCGCCGCCGCTGCCCGGCAGCCGCACCTTGGGCTGGGCGTACGAGCCGATGACTGTCGAATTGATGTTGGCGTAGCGGTCGACTTGCGCGCCGCCTAAGAACCCGACGTCGATACGTCGACCCTGAAGATAGAACTGGAAGATGTCGGCCATCGAGGCGACCGCGAGCGAATCGGTGACGAGCGCTGGATCGCCGATCGATACAGGCAAACGTTCGGGGACTGCGCCGACCGCCCCGGACTCGTAGATCAGCACGAGATTCGGCGCATGCGTTGCGCGCGCAAGATTGCACGCGAGATTCGGCAGGCCGATGCCGACGAAAACTACGTCGCCGTCGGCGAGCTCGCGCGCCGCGCGCACGGCCATCAGTTCGCGGTTGGTGTACGCTTGCGTGGCCGTAGCCCGTTCAGAAGCCGTAGTTGACTCCTTCGCTCATCCGCGGTTTTGCCGACAAGCGCGCGGTGACGTCTTCGCCGAGCTTATCGAAATATTCAGCGCGGCTGCCGACGCCATAGACCCACTCGTTGAGCCACGCCTCCAAGCCCTTGGCGTCGCGCGAGACCGTATCCCACGCGACGTAGAAATCGTTGTCGCGATCGTAGTAACCTTGTGCGTACGACGGATGCGCGCCCCACGGCTCGCACACGACGGCGTCGACGATGAACCCTGGAATAATGGTACGGTTCGGATCCGCGCGTATCACGGACTCGGGCACGATCTCTTCGACGACGACGATGACGCGCGACGCGGCGAATGCTGCTTCCTTCTGCACGCCGTACAGACCCCAGATCTGCGTGTTTCCGGCGGAATCTGCGCGCTGCGCGTGCACGATCGTCACATCCGGGTTGAGCGCCGGCACGGTCGCAAGCTCTTCACCGGTGTACGGGCAGTCGATCGTGCGTATCGCGCTGTTCACCGCGGGCAGATCGCTGCCGCGATAATCGCGCAACGGCCAGAACGGCAGCTTCGCTGCGCCAGCCGACAACCGCGCGACGAGTCCGAAATGCGAATACTCCTCGAGCGCCAGTGGTTGCGGGTCGGACTGTTCGACGGCGCGCCGCATGCCGTGCAGCGAGCCGACGCCGGGATTGCCCGCCCACGAGAAGATGAGCTTCTTGGCGCAGCCCGCGGCGATGAGCTGGTCATAGATGAGATCGGGCGTCAGGCGCGCGAGCGTCAGATCGCGTCGTTGCTGCCGGATGATCTCATGGGCTGCCGCGAAGCAGATGAGGTGCGTGAAGCCTTCGATGACGACGGTGTCGCCGTCATGCACGAAGCGGCTGACCGCATCGCGCATGTCCATGACCTTGGGCGCGACTGAGGTGACCGGGCTCAAGCGACGACGCGCAGCTCCGCGAGTGCTTCTTCGAAAATGCGTAGACCCGTGGCGACGTCTTCTTCGTCGATCACGAGCGGCGGCGCGACGCGGATCGTGCTCTGGCCGCATCCCAACAACAGCAGCCCGCGCTTGAACGCGGCAAGCTCGAGCTCGTGCACGATGTGATGATAGACCTCTTTGGTCGCGCGATCGGTGACGAACTCAATGCCAAGCATGAGACCTACGCCACGCACGTCGCCTATGGCGTCGTGCTTGGCCGCGATCTTGCGGAATCCGGCGAGCAGCAGCGACCCCATGCGAGCCGCGTTCCGCATTAAGCCGCCCTCGACCAGATCGAGCGTCGCTAACGCGGCGGCGCAGCATACCGGATTGCCGCCGAACGTGCTGCCGTGGCTGCCGTGATCCCATGTCATGACCGCCTCGCGCGCGACGATCGCGCCGATCGGCATGCCCGAACCGAGTCCCTTCGCCAAGCAGATGACGTCCGGCGCGACATCGAGCAAATCCGCGGCGAACATGCGCCCGGTGCGGCCGATGCCGGTCTGCACTTCATCGTAGATCAGGACGGCACCGTGTTCGTCGCAGAAGTCGCGCCAGTACTGCAAGAACGCGCGCGGCGGAATGACGTACCCGCCTTCGCCGAGGATCGGCTCGATGACGACCGCGGCGATCTCGTCGACGCCGACGCGCTCGCGGAACAGACGCTCGGCAGGTAGACGCCAGCAATCGCAACCGTCGGCGCATTCCTGCGCGCTCCGCCCGAGCGTGCAACGATACGTATTCGCAAACGGCAGGTGATAAATGCCCGGCAGCAGTGGTCCGAAATGACGGCGATATTTCACCTTGCTGGAGCCCAGCGAGATCGAGCCCATCGTGCGGCCGTGGAACGAACCCTCAAACGCGATGATGTTCTGCCGGTTCGTGTGCGCGCGCGCGAGCTTGATGGCGCCCTCAACCGCCTCGGCGCCGGAGTTGGTAAGAAACGTGCGCTTGGCACCAGGCCCGGGGGCGAGTTTCGCGAGCCGTTCGCACAGCTCGGCGAATGCGGGATAATAGAAGTCGGTCGAGCAGATGTGCAAGAACTTGCGGCTCGCCTCTTCGATCGCGGCGACCACTTTTGGATGTGAATGCCCGGTGGACGCGACTGCGATCCCGGCCATGAAGTCGAGGTAGCGGTTGCCGTCGACATCTTCGATCATCGCGCCGGCGCCGCGCTCGACGACGAGCGGATACTCCTTGATATAGGAAGGCGAGGAGTAGAGCTTGTCCTTAGCGATGACCGCCTGAGCCTTGGGGCCCGGGGGCGTGACGACGATATTCGGATAGTTTTTGGCCATGATGCCTCAACAAGGCGAAGTGAACGAAGCTCGCAGCTTGCTAGCTTTCATCTTCGTTCTTTAGACCAATAGCCCTCTACGCCTAATATTATTCGGACTAGGCGGCAATCGGGGAACGCGATGCGCTGTTAGAGCATCCTCGTTCGCGATTGCTCGCGCATGAACTGCTCGACGTAGAACGGACCGCAGCCGCCCTTGCCGGTGACACCAGAGCCCTTCCATCCGCAGAACGACTGGACGCCCGGCCACGCGCCGGTCGTCGCTCCGGAGCGGCGGTTGACGTACAGCACGCCGGCTTCCATCTCGTCGAAAAAGCGCTCGATCTGGCGGTCGTCGTTGCTGAACAGGCCGCCGGTAAGGCCGAGCTTGGGCCGATTTGATTCTTCGAGCCCGCGGTCGAACGACGGCACGATGCCGACTGCGAGGAAGGGCAAGAACAGCTCGCGCTGATACAGCTCGTGATCGAGCGGCAGCTTGACGATGGTCGGCTCGACGTAATTGCCGCGCTCGAGACCGTCACCCGAGAGGCGCTCGCCGCCCACAAGCATCGTGCCTGCGCGACGCGCGGTGGATGCGGCCTCTTCGAACTTGCGAACGGCCGCGTCGTTGATGACCGGACCGAACCACACCTCGCGCCGCGACGGATCGCCGATCGCGATCTTCTCCGTTCTCTCGAGCAGACGCGCGATGAAGTCATCCGCGACGCCTTCCTCGACGTACACGCGCGAGCACGCGCTGCATTTTTGGCCTTGATAACCGAACGCTGACCGCATCACGCCCTCAGCGGCCATATCGAGATCCGCGGTCGCCGTCACGATCGCGGCATTCTTGCCACCAAGTTCGCCGAGCACAGGTTTTGCATATGCGCCTGACGCGCCGACGTCGCGCAAGATCTGCATGCCGACTTCATGCGAGCCGGTGAAGGCAACGCCGTCGATGCCGGCGTGATGCAGCAGCGGTTGGCCGACGCCCTCACCAGAACCGTAGACCAAATTGAAGGTGCCTGCCGGCATCCCAGCATCGTGATACGCTTGCGCGAGCTTTGATCCGGTGAGCGATGCCATGACCGACGGCTTGAGCACGACGGTGTTGCCGGCAAGCAGCGCGGCACTCGACATACCCGTCGCGAGCGCGAGCGGGAAATTAAACGGCGAAATCACCGCGAACACGCCGTACGGGCGTAGCGCATCTTGCGTCTGCTCGTTCGGCGAAAGCTGGCCGAGCGGGCGGCGGTAGCCGTCCGCGTTCGCGACTTGATCCGCGTAGTAATCGATGAGGTCGGCTGCTTCTTCGGCGTCGCCGAGCGACTCGATGCGGTTCTTGCCGACTTCGATGCTCATGAGAGCGGCGATGTCGTAGCGGCGCTCGCGGATGTTCTCGGCGGCGCGTCTCAAAATCGCGACGCGCTCCGTCCACGGCAGCGATGCCCACTGCTTGCGAGCGGTGCGCGCGGCTGCGACGGCGGCGTCTATCTGCGCGGGGCTCGCGCTTTGGAACTTACCGATGCGCAGCCCTGAGTCGATCGGGCTGTGCCACTCGAGCGCCGGGCCTTCGCCTTTGGCCTCACGCCCGTTGATGAACGGATGGTGGGTCTTGCCAAGCTCGGCGCGCACGCGTTCGAGCGCCGCGTCAAACGCGGCGTGAATCTCGTCGAGATTACCACCGACGCCCGAGTACGTGATCTTTGGCTGCTTGCGGGGCGCTTGCACGCTCATGATTTCACCTCTGCGACATTTGCCGTCGCATTCTTGGCTGCAACCGGCTTCGTCGCGCCGGCCGATTCTTGCATGACGTTTACGATCGTCGCGCGCAGCGCGTCGACCAGCTCGTCGATCTGTCCGCGTTCGATGATGAATGGCGGCGCGATCATCACGAGATCGCCGTTTCGGCCGTCGGCGTGGCCGACGTTCGGCCACAACACGAGGCCGCGCTCGCGAGCACGCGTGACGATCCGTTCGGCAAATTTCTGTTCGCGCGGGAAGGGTCGCTTGTTGGCGGGATCTTCGACGAACTCGACCGCGGCCAGCATGCCGATGCCGCGCACGTCGCCGACGACGCTCGCGACCGCCCGGTCGTCGAGCAGCGAACGCAGCGCGCTCTGCAGATATTCGCCGGTTTGACGAGCGCGAGTGATGAGATCGTGGCGCTCCATGTACTGCATCACTGCCAGCGCCGCCGCGCACATCACGGCGTGGTGCGAGTACGTCTGCGCGTGCACGAGGCCGCCGAAACGGCCGCGCTCCAGCGTCTCGACGAGCTTGCGGCTCGCCAGCATTGCCGAAAGCGGCGCATAGCCGCCGTTGAGTCCCTTGCCGAGAGTGATGATGTCGGGCACGATCGGATTGCCCGACTTGTCTTTGAAATGCTCGAGGGCGAAGAACGTGCCTGTTCGTCCTGCGCCGGTCAACACTTCATCGGCGACGAACAGGACGCCGTAGCGATCGCAGATGTCGCGCACTCGTGCGTAGTAGCTTGGCACCGGCACGGAAGCGCCTGTCGACGACCCACCGATGGGTTCGGCGATATACGCCGCGACGTTTTCGGGCCCGGCTTTAAGGATCGCCGTCTCCAGTGCAACGCCGGTCATCGCGTCCGAATCCGGTCTTTCGGCGCGGTATGGATACGGCGCATCGATCATCCGCACGTCGACGAGCCACGGCGAATACACCGCGCGGTAATGCGCGCGCGCCGACGCCGACAGCGCGAGCAACGTGTTACCGTGATATCCGGGTGTCCGCGCGATGACGATGCTTCGGCCGGCGTCGCCGCGCTCGACGTGGTACTGGCGCGCGAGCTTGAGCGCCGCCTCGACCGCTTCCGAGCCGCTTCCTAAGAAGTAGGCGCGGTCCACGCCCGCTGGCGCCTTCGCTGCTAGGAAATCGGCGAGCGCTTCGACCGGAGGCGTTGTGAATGCGGTGCCGTTGACATAGGCGACCGACGCGGCCTGAGCGGCCATCGCGTCGCCGATCTCTTTGACGCCGTGTCCGATCGAGGCGACCATTGCGCCGCCGCACGCGTCGAGATAGCGTTTGCCCTTGTCGTCGTACAGATACACGCCTTGCGCGCGCACGATGACGGGCGGCTGAACGCCGAGCTTCCTATAGAAGACGTGGCTCATCGAGCAAAAGCGCTTCGTCAGGCGGGGGGCCGCCTGCCTGCGGCGCCTCGCGCAGAGTCGCAATCACATATGTCGCGACGACCGGCAGCAGCGCCAGGTTGACCAGGCCGGCGATGAGGATCAGCCGCTGCCCCGTGACACCGAAGATCGCCATGAGCACCGCTTCCACGACGACTGCGCCGACGAGTGCGATCGTGATGCGATAGCTTCCAACTGCTTGCAGATACGCGATGCCAAGTGCGCCCAGGGCGAGCAGCGCCTGCGCGCCGGCATACGCGCGCAACAAAAACTGCGCTTGCGCGAAAGCGGGTCCGTAGGTGATGCTCAGCAGTTGCGCCGGCAGAAGCGCGGCAATCGCGAAACCGGTGAGCGCAATCGCAGCGCCGGCGCCGAACGTGAGCGCGAGCAAGCGGCGCAAACTATCCCGGCTGACATGCTGGGCGGCGGCGGCCTTCGGCGCCATGACCAGCGCGATCAAACCGACTCCAAACGGCAGCGTGCGCGCGATCGTGCCTGCTGCCCCGTAAAATCCGGCCTGCGCGCCGGTCAAATGGTGCTTCGCGAACAGCTGATCCATGAACAACAACAGCAGCACGCAGATCGAAATCCACAAGACCGAAAGCGCGCGCCCTCCCAATTCGAGATGATCGTGCTGCGAGGCAGCTTGAGAGTCTCCGCGCGGCAACGCCATCGGCGGCGCGACCACGGTTAGACCGACGATCGCGCCAACGACGAATCCGCCGATCGCGCCGAGCACGGCAAAGCCCGCCGCCACCAGCGCGAGCGCGGCAATGAGCTTGCATGCCATCTCCGCGATCGCCGAACCCGCGAAGAGCGTGAAATGATGCGCGCCTTGGGCGGCTCCACGGAAAAACGCGGTGAAGATCGCAAAACCGATGTAGGCCGCGAACGCGAACCACAGCGCGGTACGCTCGATGTGCAGATAGGGGCCGGCGATCAGCCCGGTGCCGAGCGCGAAGGCGGCGATCAACAGCGCGGCGCCGAGCGCCGCCGGCATGACGGCGCGGACGAAAGGAGCGATATGGCGGTCTTGGCCGGTCGCCCACAATCGCGCGGTGTCTTGCATCGCGACCAGGCCGATGGTGTTGCCGAACACCCCGACGATCATCGCACCTGCGGCCAGCGTCGCGAGCGTGCCGTAATCGTCGGGGCCAAGCCGCCGGGAGATCAAGAAATGATAAAGATAATTGAACGCGTTGGCGATCAGAGAGCCGCCGACGATGATCGCGGCGTCGCTGCTGATGCGCGCCACGCTGAAGCCGACGGCGACGCCGGCGCGTTGCGACATCTACGCGTTCGCTTCGTTGAGACTGCCGGTGCGATAGCCGCGAGGATCGATGTCGACGTGCGTGTAGCCGACGTCGCGCAGTGCGCTCTCGACTCGAGTGCGTCGCGCGCTGAGCGCCGCGACGTCTGCAAGCGGCACTTCGATGCGCGCACGCTCGCCGAAATGGCGCACGCGCACGACCGGAAACCCGCTTGCGCGCAAGTAGCGCTCGGCCAGATCGATGCGGCGTAGATCGTCGAGCTCGATCGGCGTGCCGTGCGGCACGCGCGAGGACAGGCACGGCGTCGCTGGCTTATCCCACACCGGCAAGTCGAGCTCGCGCGCGAGTGCACGGACGTCGTCCTTCGTGAGCCCGGCCTCTGCGAGCGGGCTGCGAACGCCGTGCGCGCGTGCGGCGGCGCCGCCAGGGCGACGATCGAGCGGCGAGCGGCCATCGTCGGCGTTCGTGCCATCGGCGACATGGAGAAAGCCGCGCGCTCGCGCGAGTGCGCCGAGCGTTTCGAACAGTTCGTCCTTGCAATGAAAACACCGATCGGATTTATTCGCGCGATATGATGGATCGTCGAACTCAGAGGTGGCGACGGTCTCGTGCGCGATGCCGATGCGTTCGGCGAGCTGCGCTGCGGCCTCGAGTTCGCCGCTCGCGAGCGATGCCGACACGCCGGTGACGGCGAGCGCGCGACCGCCGAGCCGTTCGTTCGCAATGGCGGCGACCAGCGCGCTGTCGACGCCGCCGGAGTATGCGATCACCGCGCTGTCCAGCCGGTCGACGCAGGCGCGGAGGGCGTTCGCGCGCCACCGCAATGCGTGCGCGCTCACGTCTGCTGTTTGCTCCACTCGTCAAGCTGCGCTTCGATGCGCCGCATGACGTCGACGAGCGGCATTCCGGTGCGCTGCGCGATCTCGCGGCAGTCTTCGTATTCAGCCCTTGCGCGAACTCCGCTCGGCGACGTGATGACTTTGACGCGCACCGGACCGAACGACGTAGCGACGAGTTCCAGCGCGCGCGGCGCCACTCGGCGCTGCACCGGCCAGCGGCGCACGCCGATGGTCGTCGTCTCCGCCATCATCAGATCGGACAGTTCGTCGGCCAAATGCGGCGGGGCTAATACGCACAACAACGTGCCGGGGCGGCCCTTCTTCATCTGGATCGATTGCAGCCAGACATCCAGCGCGCCGCTTGCCATGAGCCGCTCCAGCACATGCTCGTAGACCTGCGGGCTCATGTCGTCGATGTTCGTCTCGAGCTGCACCGCGTCGCGTTCGTCCGTTCCGCTGTCGCGACCGTTGCCGCGTGATCGTTCGTCCACCGGCCCGAGTGCGCGCGCTCGCTGCCCGATGGACATGCGCAGGACGTTCGGGAACGGAAAGTCGGAGCGTCCCGCACCGTACCCGATGCGTTCGACGGTCATCGGCGGGCGGACGCCAAAGCTCGCGAGGCTCGTAAGGATCGCGGCGCCGGTCGGCGTCACCATTTCTGCGTCAAGATCGACCGAATAGGTCGGCACATCGCGCAAGAGGTCTAACGTCGCGGGTGACGGTGATGGGAGTGAACCATGCGCGCTGCGCACCGTTCCTCGTCCGCAGGGCAGCGGAGAGCAGAATACATCGTCGACGTCGAGCATGCGCAAGCCCAACACGGCGGCGGAGACATCGACGATCGCGTCGATCTGCCCCACTTCGTGAAACGCGATCTTGTCCACCGGCACCCGATGGACGCGCGCTTCTGCCGCCGCCAGCCGCTCGAAGATCGCGATCATCCTGGCTTCGATGTCGTGCGCAAACCTTGCCGCGCGGATGATGTCGAGCACGTCGGCGAGCGACCGATGTGCGTGACCTTCGTGGTGGTGATCCGCCGCGTGTGAGTCTTCTCCGGCGACGACGACGTCCAGATACAGCGCCCCGAGCCCCGCTTTGTGGACTGGCCGGCGCTCAATCGTCCAGCCGCTCACGGGCAAGCGGCGCAGTTCGCGCTCGAGCGCGTCGATGTCCAAACCCACGTCGGCGAGCGCCCCGAGGATCATGTTGCCGCTGGCCCCGCCGAAGCAGTCGAAGAACGCGATGCTCATCGCGCTATGCGCTCCCCCGCCGCCAGGTGATTGATGCGCGACGCGACGCACGCGGCGCCGAAACCGTTGTCGATGTTGACGACGCCGACACCGCCCGCGCACGCGTTGAGCATGGTGAGCAGCGCAGCGAGGCCGCCGAACGACGCGCCGTAGCCCACGCTTGTCGGCACGGCGATCACCGGCCGGTCGGTGAGCCCCGCGATGACCCCGGGCAGCGCGCCATCCATGCCGGCGACCGCGACGATTGCGTTGCACGTGCGCAACGCGCCGACGTGACCGAGCACGCGATGCAGTCCGGCGACGCCGACGTCGTCGATGCGCGCGACGACGTTGCCCATGACGTCGAGCGCGCATGCCGCTTCGGCTGCGACGGCGCGATCCGACGTGCCGGCGCTGACGACGCACACCAGTCCGACGCGCTCGAGCGGGTCGCGCTCGAAGACGATGGCGCGTGCGTCCGCAGCGAAGCGAGCGCCTTCGACTTGGACGCACACGGCCTCGTACGCGCTTTCGCTCGCCCGCGTGGCCAAAAAACGTCCGCTTGAGGCCGCGAGCCGCGCGGCGATCGCTGCGATCTCGTCATCGCGTTTGCCGGGGCAGTAGATGACCTCCGGAAAACCCGTGCGCTCGGCCCGCAAGTGGTCGACCGTGACCGACGGGATGTCGCTCGGCTGCGCCCCGCGTAAGTGAGAGAGCACATCGTCGACCGAGATCGTGCCACCCGCGAGCGCGTCGAGCAGCCCGCGCAACGTATCGTCCATCGCGACTTGTAGTTTGCGCTCGCGCGCTAGCGCGCCTTTCCTAGATCGGGTCCGGCGGCTCCGACGACCGCGGCTGGCGCAAGAAGTCTGCCGGATGCATGAACGTCTTGACCGGCTGCAATGGCGTTACCGTCTGCGTGAAGTCGAAGCAGTCCGTGAGCTCGTCGGCGCGCGCGTCGGAAACCGAGAGTGGACTCAGCCCGAACGTCGCTTCGGTGAAATGCAAGATGCTGCCGAACTCGTGCCGGACATGCGAGACGTATCCGTGCTTCGCGTACGGCGACACGACGATGAGCGGCACGCGAAATCCGAGGCCCATCACGTCCAGTTGCGGCGGCGGCACGTGATCGTACCAGCCGCCCCAGTCATCCCACACGATGAGAATGGCCGTATCTTTCCAGTAGGGGCTCGCGCCGATCGCATCGACCACGGACGCGACCCACTGCGGTCCAGTATTGCTGTTGGCGAGAACGTGATCGGAATTCGCCAGCTGTGGGATCACCCAACTGACCTGCTGTAGCGTGCCGCCCGAGATATCGTTGAAGATGTTCGTCTCCGGCGTGCTGATGTCGCTCGACCAGTCGGCATCGTAGCGGATGTGGCGTATCGCGCCGTAGGCGTTGAAGAAATAGATCGGACCGGGCGTGTAATAGCGCCAACTGATGCCCGCCGCATCGAGTTCGTCGCCAAGCGTCTGATAATCAAAGCAAGGAAACACCCCGGGCACTTCGGTGCCGTCGCTCAGCAATTGCGCGACTGTCGTGCCCGTCGGCGCGTCGCATCCCCAGATGATACCGGTCGGAACCTCATCGGCGTTGGCCGATTGCGCGGCGATCAGGTATTGATGTGCCGGATAGCTGGGACCGCTGTTCGACTGGAACATGCGATCGGCCAGCGTGAACTGCTTGGCCAAATTCCAATCCGGCACGGTGTCGGATTGCGGCAGGTACGAATATGCATAGTTGGGCGGGCCTGGGGTCGCGGCGTATCCGCCCCCTGCTGTCGTGTACGTACCTTCTGAGTTGAAATCGTTCATGTTGCCGACGTTGTACGCCGCATTAAAGCTGGTATGGAAATGGCCGACATCGAGCCCGCCGCCTGCGGTGAATCCTAACGGCGACAGCGGGATCGAACCGCCGAGCGTCTTGCCGTTCTGCACGGTGTCGGCGCCGGGGAACCCGTTGAACAAATTGTCGAAGCTGCGGTTCTCCTGAACGATGATGACGACGTGCTTGATGATGCCCGCGTCTTGAATCGGCTGGAACTTAGGAGTTTGGATGGTGCCGGGCCCGGCGTGCGAGCAGGCGGCGATCGCGCTGACGCACGCGACGATGCATGCCGATGCGATGAGACGGAGTTTTCTCATGGATCGATCCCCTTTACCGATGTCATGCGACGAGATATGCCTTGTCCGTGTATGGTTTTGCCGATCATGTCAGATCGGATCCGGCGGTTGCGATGAGCGCGGCTGGCGCAAGAAGTCGGCCGGGCGCATAAACGTGCTCACCGGCTGCAGCGGCAGCGGCGTCTGCGTGTAGTCGAAGCAGTCGCGCAGGTCATCGGCGCGCGCGTCCGATGCCGACAGCGTCGCCAACCCGAAGGTCTCCTCGGTGAAGCGCAGGATGCTGCCGAATTCGTGCTGGACGTGCGACACGTAGCCGCGCTTCGCGTAGGGTGAGATGACGATCAGCGGCACGCGAAAGCCAAGACCCATCGTGTCGAGTTGCGGCGGCGGCACGTGATCGTACCAGCCGCCCCAGTCATCCCACACGATAAAGATGACGGTGTTGTTCCAGTACTTGCTCGCACCGACTGCGTCGACGATCGACGCGACCCATTGAGGCCCGGTCGGGCTCGCGGCCAGCGCGTGGTCCGAGTTGGTCAGCTGCGGCGTCACCCAGCTGACTTGCGCTAGCTTGCCTGACGCGATGTCGGTGAGTATGGACGTCTCAGGGATCGCAAGATCGGTGGTCCAGTCGTTGCTATAGCGGATATTGCGGAGCGCGTCGAGCCCGTTGAAGATGTACGTGGGCCCGGGCGTGTAGTAGCGCCACGAGATCCCGGCAGCATCGAGCTCGTCCCCGAGCGATGTGTAATCGAAGCATGGGAACACGCCGGTCGACTCGGAACCATCCGACTGCAGCTGCGGCACGAGCGTGCCAGGAGGTGCGTCACATCCCCAGATCAGGCCGCTCGGAACTTCATCGGCATTGTTCGATTGAGCGGCGATCAGATATTGATGAGCCGGAAAGCTCGGACCGCTGTTCGAGGTGAACATGCGATCGGCCAGTGTGAACTGCTTAGCGAGGTTCCAATACGGCTTGGTCTCCGATTGCGGCAGATACGCGTACGGGTAATTCGTCGGCTCGGGAACGGGGTGGTAGCCGCCGACGGCGCTGAACGTGCCCTCGCCATTGAATCCGTCCATCTTGCCGCCGTCATACGCCGCCGTGTAACTATAATGGAAGTGACCCGGATCAAGCGTGCCGTTTTCGAACGGCACGGCCGCGAGCGGCACGCCGCCACCCGGCGTCATTCCGCGCTGCACGGTGTCTGCACCGGGAAAACCGTTGAACATATTGTCGAAGCTGCGATTCTCTTGGATGATGATAATGATGTGCTTTTTCGATGCGGGCGCTATCGCGCGGGTGATGTCACCTGGACCCGATTGCGTGCATGCTGCGACCGCGATCGACGATAACAATGCGGTCGCCGCAGCAGCGTGAATGAAGCGCACGTGCATATGTGCCCAGCTCCTCTTCGACTTTGGGCCCATGCGACGTTGAACGTGTCGTCCCTGTCGCCAAGCTCATGAGGATTCTCTGAGAGACCGATATAGTGGTTGGCGGGGGAGCCGCACTGGACGCGCCGAACGAGGCGTGGGAGGGTTCGCATGTCACTCGCCGCTCCGTCGAACCGCGCCGATCTTCACGTCTTCAGGTATGCACAGCGCATGGGCCGGCTCAAGGCCAGCGCCATCCGCGAGATCCTCAAAGTCACCGAACTTCCCGACGTCATCTCGTTCGCCGGCGGCTTGCCAGCCCCCGAATTGTTCCCCGTGCGCGAGTTCGGCCGCGCGTGTCAAGAGGTGCTCGACGAGGCGGGCGCCGCCGCGTTGCAATACAGCGTCACCGAGGGCTACACGCCACTGCGCTCGTGGATCTGCGAGTATCTGCGCACCAGCAACTCGATCGAGTGCGAGCGGGAGCAAGTTCTCATCATCAGCGGCTCGCAACAGGGCCTGGATCTCATCGGCAAAGTGCTGCTCGACCCCGGCGACTACGTGGTGATCGAGAACCCGGCATACCTAGGCGCCATCCAAGCCTTCGACGCGTACCAAGCGCGCTATCTCAACGTGCCCTCCGATGATAACGGCATGCGCACCGAGGATCTCGACCGATTGTTGCGCCAGGCGCCGGCCAAGCCGAAACTGGTCTACCTCGTGCCGAACTTCGAAAATCCCACCGGGGTCACGCTGAGTTTGCGGCGGCGCCACGAGTTGATCCAGGTGTGCGCCGATCACGGCATCCCGATCTTCGAAGACGATCCGTACGGGCGTCTGCGCTACTCAGGCGAAGCGCTGCCGTCGATCATGGCGCTCGCGCGCGGGCGCAACACGATCTATATGAGCACCGTGAGCAAGATCATCGCGCCGGGCATGCGCGTCGCGTGGCTCGTACTGCCCGAACCCGGTCTATATGAACGGGTCGTCCCGGCTAAACAGGCAGCCGATCTTCACACCTCTAGCTTCACGCAGCGCGCGGTATACGCATACGCGCGCGTTCCTGGACAAGTCGAAGGGCACATCGCCGAAATGCTGCCGGTGTATCGCCGGCGGCGCGATCTCATGCTTGAAACGCTCGCGCGCGCGATGCCGCCCGGCTCGTCCTGGACGCGCCCCGACGGCGGCTTGTTCCTCTGGGCTCGCGTGCCCGAAGGCGTCGACACGCAAGAACTGCTCGGCCATGCGTCTGAGAAAAAAGTGGCCTTCGTCCCCGGCGCGCCATTCTGGGTGAATGCAGACGTGCGCAATACGATGCGCCTTAACTTCAGCAACGCTTCCGAAGATGCGCTCGTGACCGGGATCGAGCGTCTCGGAGACTTGGTGAAGACGCATCTGTCAAAAGCGTAACCTTCAGGCGAGTAGCGCGGCGCTTGCGCTCGCGCTGCTGGTCTTGTCGACGGCCGCGACTGCGCGGGCCAACGGCCAAGGCCAAACCGTCACCGTTTCCGGGACCAGCGTCCGCTTCTACGCATCGCACCTGGTGCTCGATGTGAACGGCAGCGCCTATCTCGATGACGGCGTCGTCCACGTCCAGGCCGAGCACATCACGCTCGACCTGCGCGCAAAGCGTTATCTCGCGGTTGGAAACGTCACCGTCTCTTCAGCGCGCGCGTTGCCTGCGTCGGCCGGCGCAGGGACCGTCGTCGAAAGCGCGCAGGGCGACGTGTTCGGAGATGAGCTTGCGACGCATCAGGGGCTGCTCGTCGCGCTCGACGAGCCGCCGCAGCGGCGAGTCGTGACCGGGGGGCAGATCGGAGGCGAGCCGACCGGTCCGTCGCCAGCGGCAGAACCGCTGCACGTGCCGGACTTCGGCAATGAAGTGCCCTTTGCGACCGCCCGGCGCGCGACCGCGCATGTCGGCACCGATGTAAGGCTCAGCGACGTGCGCGTCGCGCTGCCGGGTGCGCGCAGCTTACCGCTACCGTCCTACGTCTACACGTACTCATCCGACCCGGGCTATGCGATCAGCAACCTCGCCGGTGCGAGCGAGGACGTGCCGGTCTACTTCGGCAGCACGCGCGACTCGATGCAGGGGCTGCACTTCATCTACCGGCCCGACGTCAAGTTCGCGTTCGGGCTCGACGATCGCATCGTCGATACGTCCCACGGCTACGCGATCGCGTCTGTCGCACCGATCTTCGGAAACGAGAAGACGCTCAACTTCAACTGGCAAGATCGCATCAACAGCCACACGCAGCAAACGCTGACGTCCGCGAGCATCCAGGGGATCGGGACGATCAATTCGTACGACGTACGCGACGGCATCCACCGCTCGTTCCTCGAACTCGACGGTTCGCAGTACCATCAGAACTTCGGCGCGCTGTTCGCCTGGCAAGGCTATGACCAAGCGATTGCGCAGCAAGGCGCCCTGTCCGATCTCGTCTTCCACCTGCGTTCAGAGGTCGGCGAGACGCACACGCCGGTGACGCCCGGCTTCTCGCCGTTTCCGCCGGACATCTTTCTGCCGCAATGGTACTCGCATCTCGCGTTCGAGGGCTACCTCGCCACTAAGCCGCTCGCGCTCGGGCGGGGGACGACGCTGAATATGTCAGCCGACGATCGCTTCTCGCATGACACGCTACCGCATCTCGAAAGCATTCAGACCTACATCCTCAACCTGACGCAACGCGTGAATCCGTTTGTGACGTTGACCGGCGGCATCATCGACACGCCGATCCACGACGGCTATCCGACGCTCGACGCTTCGTATGCGAGCCACTTCACATCGGAGAACGCAACGCTACAGTACAATCACAACAACGAGTTTTCGCTGCTGCTCACGGGTTCTCACGGCACGGGTTCGACGCAACTGCCGGCAGGCGTCACCGTCACGCCGTGGGTCGTCGGCGCGGATGTGCGTTTCCGAGTCTATCAAGGTCTCACGGTGGAGCTCGGCAGGTCCTACTATTTCGGGTTCGAAGGTCAACGCTTTGGAACCGTCACGTTCCAGCTCTTCCCATAGGCGAAAATCGGCGTGAAGATCCTCGTCACCGGCGGAGGCGGATACATCGGCGTCGTGCTCTGCGAGCGCCTGCTCGCGGCGGGCCACGACGTGCGCGTGCTCGACCGTTTGTATTGGGGCCACGCGCCGCTTTTGCACCTGCGAGATCGCATCGAGCTGGTTCAGGAAGACGTTCGCGCTATCGACAGCAGCGTGCTCGACGGCATCGATGGGGTGGCGCATCTCGCAGGCTTATCCAACGATCCGACTGCCGAATACAATCCCGATGCGAACTGGCAGATGAACGCTGAGGCGACTACTCACCTTGCGGCGGCGTGCAAAGAGCGCCGCATCTCGCGCTTTTCCTTCGGATCGAGCGCGTCGATCTACGACGGCCTCGGCGACGGGCCGTTCGACGAGTCCGCCGACGTGCAGCCGCGGGGAGCATACTCTACGTCGAAGTTCGCAGCTGAGCAATCATTGCGCGAACTTGCCGGCGACGGTTTCCATCCGGCGATCTTGCGGCAGGGGACTGTGTACGGTTACAGCCCGCGCATGCGTTTGGATCTGGTCGTCAACACGTTCATCAAGGATGCGCTGTTGCGCGGAACCCTCTTCTTGCATGGCGGCGGGTGGATGTGGCGGCCGCTGGTCGACGTCACCGATGTAGCCGAAGCCCACATGCGCTGTCTCGAAGCTGATCCGTTGACCGTGAGCGGCGAGATCTTCAATGTCGTCCACGGCAATTTCCAGATCCGCCAGCTGGCGATGCTCGTCTCGGGCTCGCTGTCGCTGCACGAGCGCGCTGTGCGGCTCGAAGATGCACCGCTTCCGAAGATCAATCGGAATTATCGCTGCGCGAACGCCAAGCTGACGCAAGCGCTGGGCTTCACTCCGCATGTCACTGTGCTCGAATCGATCGAGCGCATGCTCTCAAAACTGCCGGTGAAGGATCCGGCGGGCTTGGCGCATCCGCGTTACTACAACATCGATTGGATGACGCTGCTCGAAGACGTCGTCGCGACGCACGCAGGCGAGCGTTCGATTTGGGATGCCACTACCGCGGCGTCCGTGAATGGCGCGACTACGGCGCCCGCAAAATCCGCCGAACCAACCCCATCCAAAAGCCTGCGCTCGCGTTGAACGCGTGCGCGTCATCCCTTGATATGGCCCTTCGCCTTCAGGTAATCGCGTAGCGCGTCGCGCCATGGGCGCGGGCGAAGACCGAGGCCGGCGAGCTTCTCGCTCGCGAGCGCCGAATACGCCGGCCGGCGCAAACCCATGAGGTCTTTCGCTTTGATCGGATCGGCACGCACCGGCAAACCGGTTTGCGTGAAGATCTCGTCGGCGAACTCCCGCCAGGTAGCTGCGCCCTCATTCGAGAGATGATAGGTGCCAAACGGCGCCTTGCGCTCCACCAACTCGACGAGCAGTGCCGCGGCGTCGGCCGTGGAGGTCGGCGACGACACGACGTCGTCGACCACGCGCGGGCGCTCACCCCCACGCCCGCGCGCGAACATCGTCTCGACGAAGTTGCCGCCCTTGCCGCTCGACCCCGCGACGCCGAATAAGCTGCTCACGCGTACGATGTAGTGCGACCCGACGAGACGGACGAGCGCTTCGCCCGCGGCCTTGCTCGAACCATAAACCTGAAGAGGCAGGGGCGCATCGCTTTCCACGTACGGTGCGCGTTTGGCACCGTCAAAGACGTAATCGGTGCTGACGTACATCGGGATCGCGCCGCGCGCGGCTGCCGCCAGCGCCGCGTGATACGCGCCATGCACGTTGACTTCCACCGCCGCGGCCGGACGCAGCTCGCATTCGTCGGTCTTGTGCATCGCGGCGGTGTTGACGACGACGTCGCCCGGCGCGACTGTCGAGAGCGCGCGGTCGAGCGAGGCTCGGTCGCGCACGTCGCAATCTTGATGCGTCAGCTCGATGACTTCAAGATTGCGCGCACGCGCCGCGCGCACGATGTCGCTGCCGAATTGTCCGTTCGCGCCGATGATCGCGAGCTTCAACGCGGGGTCGCGGCGGCAGACGCTGCGCGCCGCTCGACGTATTCAGCCCCCATCGCTAAGAGCGTCGCGAGCTCGCGCACGCGCAGCGCCGTGCCGACGCCGAGGAAGACGATGCCGCCGACGACGATCGCGGCGACCAGCGACGCCGCGTGTTGGAAGAGCGTGCCGGCATCGTGCCACAGCAGTCGGTGCACGACAAACGCGGCAGCCGCCATCGCTCCCGACGCGATGCCGACGCGCAAGATGCACGATCCGATGAGATCCCCGCCCTCATCGACTGGCCCGATGCGCTTGTGCAGCAGCCAGAAGAGGATGAGTGTCTCGGTCAGGGACGACGCCGAGTTGGCGATCGCGAGGCCGTTGACGCCGTACGGACCCACGAGCAGCGCAGACAGCACGATGTTCTGCGCCATCACGCAGATCGCAACGATGACCGGCGTGCGCGAGTCACGCATCGCGAAGAAGGTGCGCGTCAGCACGAGGCTGGCAGCGATGCCGAGCAGGCCGACGGCGAAATACTGCATCGCGCCCGCGGTGCGCACGACATCGCCCGACGTGAAGGCGCCGCGCTCGAACAGCACGCTCAAGATCGGCTGCGCGAGAACGATAAGCCCGGCTGCTGCCGGAATCGTGATGAGCGCCGTCATGCGCAAACCGGTCGACGCGGTTTGGCGCAGCGCCGAGGTTTCGCGCGTGGCGAATTGCGCGGAGAGGATCGGGAAGATCACGGTCGCGATGGCGACGGCGAACAGCTGCTGCGGAAAACCGACCAGTTTCGTCGCGTAGTTCATCGCGCTGATGGCGCCGGCCGGCAGCGATGACGCGAAATACTTGTCGACGAGCAGATTCACCTGACCAACGGCCGACCCGACGATGATCGGACCGAGAATAACGAACAGCGCCGTGATGCCGGGGTGCTTGAGATCGATGACCAGCAGATATTTGGAGCGCCGTAGATAGCTCGGGACCTGCACGAGCAGCTGCGCGACCAAACCAGCGGCTGTGCCGAAGACGAGCGCGTAGATGCCGTATTGTCTGAAGAACAGCAAGACGCCGGCGATCGTGAAGACGTTGATCGCGATCCCTTGCAGGGCTGCTGCGCGATAGCGTTGCTGCGCGTTGAGCACGGCTTGCAGCACGCCGGCGATCGACGTCGCGATGATGGTCGGCATCAGAATACGCGTCATGCGCACGGTTTCGGCGGCGTGGTCCGCTGGAAAACCTTTCGCCACGATCCCGACAAGCAGCGGCGCTGCGAGCCACCCAAGCCACGCGCCAAGCGCAAGCAAGATGAGCAGCGCGTTGATCACGGTGCTCGACAGCCGCCATGCGTCGTTTTCGCGCCGCGACGCGAAATATTCGGAGAAGACCGGCACGAGCGCGCTCACCAGCGCCCCGTTGAAAACCCCGAAGACGAGCGTGGGGATGATCGCGGCCACGAGAAACGCGTCATATTCCCAGGACTCGCCGAAGTATTTCGCGTTGACGACTTCGCGCGCGAAACCGAGCAGCATGCTCGCAAGCGTCGCGATCATCACGGCCAAGGTCGACGCCGCGACCGCGCGGTGGGCCGGCCTGACGCCGCGCAGCGGCGTTGGTTCGGCGCGTTGTCCGGCGCTGCGCAATGCCATCGGGGAGCCGTTCTCAGTGCGGCGCGCGGCTGCCTACTTCGCCCTCGTTTCGCGCTGCGCCGGCACGAGGAATCGGTCGTCCCCGGCATCAAAGCGCGGCGCGATATGCCCTCCTCGATGACGCCGGGCGAACAGCCTTCCGAGCCATCGGCGGCGCGCGTCGCCGCGATCGTCGTGACGTTCAACCGCACGGACGATCTCATGCGATGCTTGGAAGCGCTCGATCGTCAGACCAGGCGTGTCGATCGCGTCTATCTCATCGACAACGGCGACCCGGAACAAACGGCTCGGGCACTCGAAACCTCGCGCCTTTCCATCGTGTCGCGCCTGGACCATATCAAGCCGGCCGCGAACGTCGGCGGCGCCGGCGGTTTTTGCATCGGGATGGAGCGCGCGTACGAGGACGGCTTCGACTGGCTGTGGCTCATGGACGACGATGTCGTCCCCGAGCCGAGCGCGCTCGCAGAACTCTTCGATGCACACAGCCGCATGCCGATCGATCGTAAGCCGCTAATCGTAGCGAGCCGCGTCGTGTGGCTCGATGGCCGGCCGTTGCGTGCCAACGATCCCAAACCGAAGCGCCGCAGTATCGCGCGCGGTCTTGCGCTCGATGACGACATCAAGGTCATCCGGCTGTGCACGTTCGCGTCGGTCATGATCGGTCGTGCCGCAATCGCGCGCTACGGCTATCCGTTTGCGGATTATTTCACGATCGCGGACGACACCGAATACACCTATCGTGTCTTGAAGACTGAACTGGGCGTCGTCGCGCGGCGCAGCATCGCGTGGCATAATACGACGCCACAGCGGGTGTTCAGCCGTAAGCCCGAGCGCTTCTATTTCCTCGCGCGCAACTACATCTGGATGATGCGCGACAGCGATGCGCTGACCCGCGGCGAGAATCTCTGGATGTCCGTGTTGTACGTCGGCGCGCTGGCAAGGTACGTCATTAGCCAATGGTTCGCGCCGAATGCGCTGTCTTCTACAGCGCGCGGAGTCATGGACGGCCTACGCCGCCGGCCTGCGCCCCATGCGCGCGCCGGCGGGAGCCATCACGTTCTGACGAACGTTGCCGCGAGCGAGCGTCCATCGCGGATCGAATCGGCGATCCCCTGATACGTCCAGCGGCCGTATCTGCCGGCCGCATAGATCCCTTTTTCGGCGAGCGCTTCCAGTGCGCGCTCGCGCCACTTCGAGCCAGGCCAGGTCCACGTGTACGCGACCTCGATCCAGCTCGGGTCGACGATCTCGATCGCGTCGATAAATCCCCAGTCGCGCAATTCTTGGACGACGGCTTCGATGTAGGATGCAAGCTCCGCGTGGCCAGGGGCATCTCCATCCGCGTACGCGCGCTCGACATAGAAACTCGCGCGCGCGCGCGTGTCTGCCGTCCTTGGAAGAAAATCACGATCGACGTTGCTGTAGATGCCGACCCGGTGAAAGCCGGCGCGCGCGTCAGGCACGTACAGCCAATGATGATCCGGCAGCGCGCTTCCGCGCACCGCACCGATATTCAGCACGAGCGCCGAGGTGTGGGGATCCGCGGGTGCATTAGCCTTGAGGCCCGCCAAACGCATGGTCGCGTTTAGCGGCAGCGTTGAGACGAGGCGCTCGTAGCGCACCGTGGTGCCGTCGTCGAGCGTGACGTGGCGCGCAGCCGGATCGATCGAGACGACTCGCTTCCCGTAGTTGACGTGACAGCGTTGCGCGAACCGCTGCGCGAGCACGTCAAGTCCGTCCTCCGGGTAGACGAACGTCGCGTTATACCCGGTTGACGGCGTGCCGTTACCGCCGCGCGGCGATTTGTAGGCGTCTTGCGGCGCGATGCGATCGTACAGACCAGCTGTATAACGCTCGTTGAATGGGTGGAAGAATAGATCGCATAGCGTCGGGCCGAAGCGCGCCGTCAACCAATCCTTTTGCGACATCGCCGGCGTACCATTGCGTTGACCGGCTGCGGCGAGCTCTGCGCGTGCACGGCGTGCCTCGTGCGGCTCGATCTGCTCGAGATGATCTTGCAGTGGGTACTCGACGTAGATGCGCGAGCGTGAGAAGAACACCGCCGAGCGCCGCTCATATCGGCGCAGCGGTGCCAGACCGTGCAAGAACTGCACGAGCGAGGGATCGCCGCCGAATATCCAGTGGCCGCCGCCGATCTCAAAGCGGTATGCGCGGCCGTTAGCATCGGCAGCCGCTATTCGTTCGGCACTGCCGGGCTGCATGTAATACGACGCGCAGATGCCACCTGGCCGATCGGCGGCTTCGAGGACCGCGCGCTCCGATTCGTACGCGGCCGCAAGGCCGGTGAACCCCGCGCCGATGATAACTGTGCCGTCGGATCTCGCTGGGGCGACGCCCTTCAAAAGAGGATCGGCTTTGGAAACGCCTGCTCGAGGAGCTCTCGAGACGCCGCGATCTTTGTACGCGGCGGGCGAAATGCAGATTTCGAGCCTTGATAGTATCGCGGGAACGGCACCAAGTAGCGACGGG
>Ga0126371_10000097_pt1 | contig 62990 bp, 45 predicted proteins | sample PanSoiMetaPlot_4_FD_110145 | JGI IMG/M metagenome (GOLD analysis project Ga0126371, IMG submission 110145) | Tropical forest soil microbial communities from Panama - MetaG Plot_4 | ecosystem: Environmental > Terrestrial > Soil > Tropical forest > Bulk soil | place: Panama | collected 2016-02-17
GGGCGTACGGTACTCATTTCAATCACAACTGTGCCCGGTCTCGCGTTGGCGAACACGCCTCCGTCACCGTTGTAGACTTCGAGGACGGAGAGATCGTCTGAGAGTGAGGACAAAATGATGTCGGCCTCGCGCACCAGTTCAGCTAAAACAAATGCTGCTGTGGCGCCGTGCGGCGCGAGTTCCTCAGCTTTCTCGCGAGTGTGATCGAAAGCAATGAGGCGATAACCATGACTGAGCAGCCGCATCGCGATGGGACGACCCATGTGGCCGATACCGATCAACCCTAGCGTCTTACTCTGTGCGGTGTAGCCGTCGAACTCGATCTCAGAATTCTTGCTCTGTATGTTCATTTCTAAGCTCCTGTGTTCGTTTGTTTGCCAGCGGACCGGTCTTATGCCTCAGCTCCCGCCGGAGCGGCTCATTGCTCAACCGGAACGCACTTTTCCAAAGCCGTGGTCTGTACTTCATCGACGTTACTCAGTCACACCTGCCACATTCAGCTGCTGGCAGGTGTGACGGTTCGCATTTGGTTGCTAGGGCTGGGGCTGTGCCGGTTCTACTTGTGCATTTTTCAACGCATCAACATCTTTCACGTCGTCGCGCACAGAAAGAACAGGTTGCTTATTGCTTTGCGCCAACTCGGTCGCTTTCTGTTTCGGATATACAAATTCCTGTCCGAAATTGTCACCTGGATAGAACCATGCTCTCAGCGCTTCTGGCTGCCCGGAAGGACGTTCATCAAACTTCAAAACGGTGTTCCCGGTTGGAGCCATCCGCTCGTTTGGAATTGCCAGAATGGTTGTGATTAATTGGGTGCCATCTGCGTTGAATATCTGAACGATATTGCGGTCGCTTGTGCTGTCCGCCAGCTTGAACGTGTATGTACCGGCGGGTAAGGTCGTACCAGGCACTTGAACTGCTTCGGGAAAAGTAACGATCGTGGTCTTGTCCTCTTCATCTGCCCGAAGGTTTGGGACGAGCACACCTGCGAAAAAAACTAGACTGAACATCGCAACGACGAATGTGCGGGATTTCATGAACACTCCTTTATGAAAAACTGTGACACGACAGAATCGACGCTCGTCGCACGATCCTCATGCCGCACAATCACAATGCAAGATAGGGGCCAAATACGAGCGCTTACCTCAGCTAATTTTTCTGGGCAGTTTTTGAACAAAGACCGCAATGTGACAGTTGACTTCGCCCACCGGAGGACAGTGGTGTTAATGCTGCGACACAATTTGCTTCGGAATCTTAGCGTTGTTCCCGCCCTCGCTCTCATCATTCTTATGATCGGCCAAGTTGAAGCCCGGCGTGCGGATGCATGAAATAGCTAAGCGGTACGTTCCTCAGCCCTCTCGAGAGTGCCGAGTGCTGCCTTCCCTCCCGCGGCATATTGGCACTCTCGTATTTCTTTATCTTGTCCGTTGATGTGTCGAAATAGGAAAGTCTAGCTTGTCTATAACAAGGTTATGCACCTGAGATCGCCTTATCAGACCGCATTGAAACTTTGCGACGGACCGACGGACCGCCCGGAATGGAACGCGAAGTGCTTCTCCTGAGTTTGTAGTGTGGACCGCGACTGAACCCTTCGCAGTTGGAGTCCACAGGAGAGCTATTGTGAATCGATTAAGGCAGGCTTTATCCATCTTTCTTTCATCTTGCATTGCGCTGGTCACATTTCCCGGAGCCTCGGCGTATGCGCAGGACCAGCCAACACCGGAAACTCCGGTTGTATCTGCGCAGCCGTCTCCTCAGCAGTTACGGCAACTAGTCGCGCCCATCGCTTTATATCCCGATTCACTCGTTGCACAAATTCTTGCGGCTTCTACATACCCGGAGCAGGTTGTCGAAGCGGATCGCTGGCTACAGGAACATGCAGGGCTCAAAGGAGATGAACTGGCCAAAGAGGTTGACCCACAGAATTGGGATCCAAGTGTCAAGGCACTGACTGCGTTCCCGTCAGTGCTGTCGAACATGGACAAAAACCTTTCCTGGACCACCTCTCTCGGAGAGGCCTATATCGGCAATCAAAAGGACGTCACAAACGCTATTCAGGAGATGCGGAAGAGCGCTCAAAAAGCTGGGAATCTGAAGACCACGTCACAAGAGACAGTGGTGGACCAGGGAAAGAACATCATTATTGAACCGGCGACTACCCAAATTGTCTATGTGCCTGAATACGACCCCTGGCTCGTATATGGCTTTCCGGTCGCTCCCTGGCCAGGCTGGTACGGGTATCCCGGCTTGTATTGGACATCACCCGGAATTGCCTTTGGCTTGGGCTTTGGAATTGGTTTCTTCGGAGGGTATGGCTGGGGCTGGCACAATTGGGGTTTCGATTGGCACCACCACGAAGTCTTTTTCAACCACAACAGGTACATCTCGCATAGCAGCACTGTCATAAACCACAACTACTACGCGGATCGAGCACACGGCGGCAAAGGATTTCGCGGTGCTGGCGGATTTCACGGCGAGAGCGGATTCCATGGTGGAAACGCATTTCATGGTGGAGGTGCCACTGGGTCGCACATGTCAGCTGGTAGTCATGGCGGAGCCTTCAGCGGTTTTGCCCACGGCGGCGCAGTCCGTGGCTTTTCCTCACGTGGTTCCTCCAGCTTAGGAGGTTTTCACGGCGGAATGGGCGGAGGCTTTCACGGTGGCGGAGGCTTCCATGGTGGTGGAGGGCACAGATAATACGTTCCCGATTTAATACAAACGCTACTGATCAGATGGAGAAATAAACTAATGCATACGAGCACAGCAATCAACACGTCACGATTTCCAATCTCAAGCTGCACGCTTCCCACGGCAATTGCGCTCGTGGTCCTTACATTTACGCAATTCACGCTGGCACAGGAAGCGCAGCCCAAAACCTTCGTGTCCGCCAACCAGGCGGTGCAGGCTCTTTATGAAGCTGTAAAGAGCAACAATGAATCAGGGGTGGATGCCATTCTGGGATGCGGGCGCAAGCTCACCTCATCGGCCAGCGACCCCGAGGACCAGCTCAATCATGAGCGCTTTGTGCAGAAGTACCAGGAGATGCACCGCCTTGTTCAAGAGGCAGATGGAACAATGACCCTATACATCGGAGCTGAGAACTGGCCGTTTCCTTTCCCACTCGTGTCCAAGGACGGCCAGTGGTCCTTCGATTCCGATGGGGGTAGCCAGGAGGTTCTGGCGCGCGAGATCGGACGGGACGAGGTCACCGCTGTCCAGGTCTGCATGGCATTCCAGGATCTGAGCAGCCCAAATGTTCAAAAGACGTCTGGCTCGGATCCAGTCCGGGAATTCGCTGCCACCCTCGCAGGCGGTAAAGATGCTGATTCAGCTGGCAGTGAACCCTTCCATGGCTATCACTTTCGACGACTGCCAGCAGGAAAATCTTCCAACTCCCTGCTGGTTGCGTACCCGGCGGAGTATCGCTCCTCGGGCGTCATGACATTTGTCATTACTAGTAAGGGCTTGGTGTACGAGAAGGATCTTGGGCCAGAAACGGCGACCGCTGCTCAGCAAGTCCAAGGTAAACCCACGAAAGACTGGGTCGCCGTCTACCCGTGAGAGCCGCGACCATCTACCTGGCTGCGTTGACGCTCGTCAACGCAGTGTTTGGTCAAGAGACTGTTGTACCTGATGCTCCTGAGGTACGCGGTCACTTCACTCTAACCGCTGCTTATGATGCCAAGCAGGAACACAACTCTTTCTACTTTGCCGGCAAAGCCGTTCCTCCAACCATGCGTGTTCTCCCCGGCAATAAGATCAAGTTGAAATATATAAATAATTTGCCGATCCACTCCAACGAAATGTGTGCGCTGGGCCCGTGCCTAAATCACAGCAACCTGCATTTCCATGGCCTACATGTCTCGCCTGAAAAGCCACAGGATGACGTATTAACAATGATGGCCATGCCTGGGCAGATGTTGAACTACCGCGTTGAGATACCTGCCTACGCTGCGCCGGGGTTGTACTGGTATCACACACACGCGCACGGTGAGAGTGCCCGCCAGGATCTCGACGGCATGTCCGGAGCTATCGTGATTGATGGGATTGACAGGTATTATCCACAACTTCGCCACATGCGCGAGCGCGTGCTTGTGCTACGAGAACGCGATATAGAGAACGAGAAGATTGAAGTTCGCAACGAACTCCTGCGACGCGTCGGTGTGCCTGCCAAGCGATGTGGAACATCGACCAGTGAGGAGCCGCCTGAGCGGATATTCACAGTGAACGGCGAAACCCGTCCGCAGATCCCGATCAGTCCCGGCGAAAAACAGTTTTGGCGCATCGTTAATGCCTCTCCGGATCGTTACGCCGATCTTCAGTTAAGCGGACAGCAGCTGGAAATTGTCGCGCTGGATGGCATGCCGCTCTCTTACCATGACCAAAGTCGTCATACCCTGAAACTCGACCACATTCTGGTTTCGCCTGGCGGTCGAGTTGAAGCAATCGTCACCGGTGCACGGTCGGGAACGCGCTCTACTCTTACCACGCGATGCGTCGACACCGGCCCGGATGGCGATCTCAACCCGGCGATGGTGATCGCCGACGTGGTAACGGATATACCCAGCGATTCATCCTCGCATACAGTCCGCACCACCCCGGGCTCTCCGATATACCGCGAATTCTCCCGCGATCGATTGGAGAAAGTTGAGGCGAGTCCACCGGATTTCACGGTCGTATTCACCGAAGATAAAAACGGGTTTTACATCAACGGTCTCAAATTCTCCATGGACTCGGCCCCGATGCTGAAAGCGCGCGTCGGATCAGTACAACACTGGCGGGTTCTCAATAACACACGCGAGCTACATCCATTTCACATCCACCAGGTGCACTTCTTGGTTTACAGGATCAACGGAACTCGACCGGATACACCAGAATGGCTAGATACCGTCAATGTTCCCTACGGCGGAACAGTAGATCTAGTCATGGACTTTACCGATCCGATCATTCGCGGAATGTCTGTGTTTCATTGCCATCTGTTGAACCACGAAGATAAAGGCATGATGGCAAAGATCCTGTTCGAGTGACTGCGCAAGCTGTTCTCTAGCACACCTCATCAAAACCTGTTCAAGGTTGCTATACCTCTTCAGATACAAGACAACAACTTCTAGTCGAGGTCTTTGCTTGCAGAGCGCGGTTCAGGTGCTACCAACTCCGGGTGGCCGCGGATCGACAGTAAGTGTCGACAACATTGCACTGCGACTCTGTGGCACCATCCATCTTGATGTTCCTGTTTGGCAAAGGATTGGCAATCGGACTGCTTTCAATATTGGGAAAGGAAGTTTATGCCGTTGATCAACATTTCCATTCCCAAAGGAAAATCGCCGGAATATGTCAAAGCCATCGCTGACGGGGTGAACTCGGCCGTACTCACTACGCTTGAGGGATTCCCGCCTGATGATCGCTATCAGATCATCCATGAGCACCAGTCCTATGAGTTGGAGTACCAGACTCGCTTGGGAGATCGCGTGATGCTCTATCTCATCATGCGATCGGGCCAGAAACCGGAGGCGAAGAAAGCGTTCTACCGAAAAGTCGTGGAAAACTTAGCACGTAGTCCGGGTATAGATCCAGCGAACGTGCTCATCACTATCGCGGAGAACCACGACATTGATTGGTCCTTCAGTGGCGGTGTGGCGCAGTTTGTTCAGTGAGCAGCAACTACCTGGTCGCCTTAAAAGGCCAAAAGGAGCGGTGTTAAGAACAAATGACGAATTTAATCAGAATCACAACAAAGCCCCTGATCAGTTCGGCTCCTCGACGGTATGGCCATCATCGAGCTTGGCTCGGCCTGCTTGCCGTGTTGTTGACTGCAAGCGGGTATGCGATCGGAGGCGCTGATGCGCAGCTTGATCAAGGAAGAGACCAATATGTGCCTTCCGAGCCGATTACAGTCAGAGGATTAGCTCCCAGAATGAAATATAAGGATCTCGGCCAGCAAGCAACAACCTACTCCGTTATTTTCCGAAGCGGTGACGAAGTCGCATCCGGTCTCACTGAATTTGCCGAGAAAAATCATATTCACTCCGGACATCTCACCGCGATTGGGGCTTTCAGTGGCGCGGTGCTCGCGTACTTCGACCGCGATCGCAAAGAGTACAAGAAGATCACGATTAACAATCAGGTGGAAGTGCTGTCCTTTATTGGTGACTTTGCCCTCGACAAAGGTAAACCGGCGCTGCACGCACACATCGTTGTCGGCTTTCCTGATGGTCACACCATGGGAGGACATTTGCTGGAAGCACACGTATGGCCAACACTCGAGGTATTTCTAGTGGCTTCGCCGACCCCACTTCACAAAGAATACGATCCCGATTCGCATCTCGATCTGATCGTTCCATAGCTCGCTTGAGGCGACGAACAGGAAGGAACCAAAATGGGGCAAGAAGCGCCGTCCAAGCCAACGATCCCAGGTGGAAGGAGACAGGATAATGAAAACGCCAGATCCTACTGATGTAATACAGGGGGACGAGCAGTGCAGGGACGGACATTATCGCGCCAAGCAGGACCTACGCGAGCAGACTGCGATCAGCGATGGCGCAGAGCGGACGGCGGAGCTCGATCGGAATGACCCTACTTCCCTCCAGGCCCAAAATCCATTCACTCTTGGCAACCTCAGGGTAGGGGCCGCCTCTGAAGAGGCTGCCGGCATCCCCGCAATCTGGAACACCATGCTCTACGGCATAGGGGAAATGGGTCCGATTCGATCGTCGGAAGCTTTTCTGAAGATGAACCACGTTACCGGGTTTGATTGCCAGAGCTGCGCCTGGCCGAGCCCTGACAAGAAGCGCAAGATCTTCGAGTTTTGCGAGAACGGCGCCAAGGCCGTCGCTGACGAGTCGACGAAAAAGCGCATCACTCCGGAGTTCTTCGTCCAGCATTCAATCGAAGATCTGGCCGCGCAGTCCGATTACTGGCTTAACCAGCAGGGGCGTCTGACGACGCCCATGGTGCGGCACGCCAACGCGACGCACTATCAGCCGATCGCGTGGTCAGAAGCCTTCATCATGATCGCGGACGAGCTCAATCATCTCGCTTCGCCCAATCAGGCCTGCTTCTACACCTCAGGCAAGACGACCAATGAGCCCGCCTTTCTGCTGCAATTGTTTGCCCGCCATCTAGGCACCAACAACCTTCCCGATTGCTCCAACATGTGTCATGAATCTTCGGGAGTAGCCATGGTGGAGACGCTGGGCGTCGGCAAGGGTACGGCGACGCTCGAAGACATGGAGAGTACAGATCTCATCTTCATCTTCGGCAATAATCCAGGCACCAACCATCCGCGGATGCTGACCTCCCTGCAGAAGGCCAAGGACCAGGGCGCCAAAATCATCGCTGTGAATCCTCTACCCGAAGTTAGCCTGATGAGGGTAACGAATCCGAACCCGCAGGATTATTCGAATCCTCTCGAGCTGCCGATTGCGTTGTTTGGGAAAGGGCAGGCACTTGCCGATTTGTACCTGCCAGTGCGTGTCAATGGCGATGTGGCAGCCATCAAGGGCATCCTAAAGGATCTGTTCGAGCGGGAGCGGGAGGGACGGCCCTCGGCGATTGACCATGAATTCATCCAGTCCTCCACAGAAGGTTTCGATGAGCTGAAGGCAGACATAGAAGCCGTGAGCTGGGAAGAAATCGAAGAAGAAAGTGGACTGACGCGAAACCAGCTGGGCACTGCCGCTGCAATGTACGCAGGCTCGAAAAAAACCATCATCGCATGGTGTCTCGGCGTCACCCAGCAGCGCAACGGCGTCGACAATGTCTCGATGATTGTGAATCTTCTGCTCGTAGGAGGCAACATTGGGCGCCCAGGCGCAGGCACCATATGCGTCCGCGGGCACTCGAACGTACAGGGTGACCGTACCATGGGAATCTGGGAACGTCCGCCCAAACCTTTCCTGGACGCGCTGAAAAAAGAGTTCAACTTTGAACCGCCGCAGAAACCAGGCTACGACACCGTCGAAGCGCTGCACGCGATGTTCGACGGAGACATAAAGGTATTTTTTGCCATCAGCGGCAACTTCCTCTCCAATGTGCCGGACACAGTGTACAGCGCGCATGCAATGCAACGCTGCAAGCTCACGGTCCACGTATCGACCAAGTTAAATCGCTCTCACCTGATTACAGGGGAGCGAGCCTTGATCCTGCCCTGCCTGGGCCGGAGCGAAGAAGACATCCAGGCCTCCGGCAAACAGTTCGTCACCGTCGAAGACTCGATGGGTATCATCAATCCTTCCCAAGGCTTCCTTCGGCCTGCTTCCCCTCACCTGATGAGCGATGTGGCGATCCTTGCCAATCTGGCGCATGCCACCCTGGGATCTCGAACCACCACCAACTGGCTTGGTTTTGCGGCGGATTACAACCTGATCCGGGACGCAATTTCTCAGGTGATTCCAGGATTTGAAAACTTTAACGCGCGCCTCGCCAGTGAGAAATTCTTCTATCTGCCCAACGCCGCCAAGCAGCGCATCTTCAAAACAAGTTCTGGGAAGGCAAAGCTAAGCGTTTGCCCAATTCCGAAGCATGACCTGAAGCCAGACGAATTTCTTTTGACCACCATCCGCAGCCACGATCAGTTCAACTCCACCATCTACGGACTGAATGACCGCTATCGCGGAGTCTTTGACGGTCGTCGAGTTCTGTTTCTAAACCCGCTTGATATGGAGGAAAGGGAACTCAAAGCTGGTCAGATCGTGGACATATACAGTCACTTTGAAGGAGAGATCCGCAAGGCGCCCCACTTCGCGATCGTTCCGTACGCGATCGCCCGCCGGAGCGCTGCCGCGTACTACCCAGAGACCAATGTTCTGGTACCCATCCGCAGCGTTGCCGCGAAGAGTAATCAGCCTGCCTCTAAGTGTATTCGGATCACGCTGACTCTGGCAGATCCCCATGAGGCACTGCATTTTCCCAAGGCAGATCTCGCTCACAATCTGGATCGAGCTGTGCCACGTCTTCCCTGACCGAGAACTGTTTCAAGCGTCAACTGATGATGGCTAGCGGATACGGCAAAGGGACTGATTGGTTACATCGTCGAGGTTGTCGGCTATGCGAACCCGAACGGCAATGCCAAACAGGTCATGACCTGGTTGATGCAGCAAGGCGGAGTTCCAATCCGGCACATCATCGCTGCGGTGCGATGGGCGAGTACGGATCGCGGGTTCCAAACGAAACCAAGTCAGGGCGCGCCGAAACCGTCGAGTCGAGGCTAGAACTGTTCGAATCGCGGTTCCGGCCTCTTGTACCGCGGTACAGAAGTGGGGGTTCCTTGTGCCTCTTTTCAATACTCTATAACGCTAGCCGTGCTTTTTAAGTCGTTGTGGTTATGAGAACAAGGCCTTGTGAAAGGGCGATGTCCTACGAGTGAATGCATCACTACGTTGGGTTCGACCTCATCAAAGCGTCTAGCGTGGAAGGTGTGCCATAAGTGTGCCATTCGATGTGAGCCGATATGAGCTAAGTCGAGCCTTTTCAATACCGAGTCTAAAGTGCTTCCGTGCGGGCGTTTTTGGTCGCAAATCATTGAAAAGATTTGGTGAGCGCGGAAGGAATCGAACCTTCAACCTACTGATTAAGAGTCAGTTGCTCTGCCAGTTGAGCTACGCGCCCATCTTTACGATGAGGACCTGCAATGGACTGGAATGTGCGCCGATTTCAGTGACTCAGAGAGGACACGCGGTTCCGGCGAGATCGCACACCAGACGGCCAGCGCATGAAGCGCTGGCCTGCATCAATCCTAAATGAGGGCGTCCGTATCAGCAAGTCATTCCACACGGTAGACGAACAAGTTTGCACAGCACGATTCTTGAAGGTTGTCGACCGGTGAGCGAATTTTCATTTGGCCAGCCGTGCGGTACACTTTTCGTGGACGGAATCCTCTGGAAAAGCCGAGCTACATCCCCCTCTTAGGCTGAAAATGCCGCCTCTTTCGATCGATAAACCTGCATATTTCCTGAACCGTGAAGTCTCCTGGCTCAAGTTCAACCAGCGTGTGCTGGAAGAGGCTGAGGACGAAAACAATCCACTGCTCGAGCGAGTCAAGTTTCTCAGCATTACAGCGTCGAATCTGGACGAGTTCTTCGAGGTGCGTCTGGCTGGCCTACTGCAGCGGATTGAGGACGGTTACACGACGCCTGGTCCTGACGGTCTGCCTCCGGAGCAGGAACTCGAGCTGGTAATCAAGCAGACAAGTGAATTTGTGGACGCACAGTACTCGTCGTGGAACGATCGTCTGCGCCCGGCGCTGGCTGAAAACGGCATTCGCATTCTGGAGTTGAGCGAGCTGGACACGAATGCCGCTGATTTTCTGAACGATTATTGCGAGCGCGAAGTGGATCCGCTGCTCACTCCTATCACGATTGACCCCGCTCATCCATTCCCGAGGGTAGTCAATAAAGCGCTCTGTTTGGCGTTTCTGCTGCGCCGGCGCCGGCGGTCGTCGGCTGTATACATGGGTGTGATCACGGTGCCGCGGGCGCTGCCCCGGATTCTGCGTGTTCCCTCCAGCGAGGGAACGCATGACTACGTGTTTCTTGCCGATCTCGTCGCCTCGCATGCGGCGAAAATGTATCGAGGATACGAAATTGTCTCGGCCGCAGCGTTTCGCGTGACTCGCAACAGTAATCTTTATCTCCAGGAAGAAGAATCGCGCAATCTGCTGGAATCGGTGCGCACAGAGCTGCACAACCGGCGCAAGGGTGATGCGGTAAGACTCGAGATTGAAGCATCGGCCGCGCCCGAAATCGTGGAACGTTTGCGCGGTAACTTCGCACTCGAGGAGTGGCAGGTATTCCGCACGAATGGGCCGGTAAATTTGTCACGTGTTTCGAGCATTTATGAGCAAACTCAGCGCGCCGATCTGAAGTTCAAGCCTTTCGTTCAGCGCGAATTGCACCTGACAGGAAAGTCGCGCGATATCTTCGAGGAGATTCGCAAACACGACATCCTGCTGCATCATCCGTTCGACTCGTTCAATGCGGTTGTCGGATTCATCGAGACTGGCGCCAAGGATCCTGACGTGATCTCGATGCGACAGACGTTGTATCGCACCGGGGAGGAATCCCCAATTGTGCAGGCGATGAGCGAAGCCGCGGCGAGCAAGGAAGTCACGGTCGTAGTGGAACTGAAGGCCCGTTTCGACGAGGCGTCGAATATCCGATGGGCTCGCAGTCTTGAGGATTCGGGCGTGCAAGTGTTTCACGGTTTAGTTGGACTAAAGACACATTGCAAGCTGACACTGCTTGTGCGCCGTGATCCCGACGGAGTCACGCGTCGTTATGCGCATCTGGGTACCGGCAATTACAACGCGGTTACATCCCGGTTCTACACCGATCTGAGCCTGTTCACGGCGAATGAAGAAGTAACAGAAGCTGTACAGGAGGTGTTTAATTTTCTTACCGCGTACGCTGACCATCCGCATTACGATCCGCTACTTGTCGCGCCTGTCGATTGCGCCGAGCGTACCATCGCGCTGATCCAGCGAGAAGCTGATCACGCGAGGGCGGGGCGTCCGGCGCGCATTATCGCGAAGATGAATGCGCTGCTCGACAAGTCGGTGATTCAGGCGTTGTACCGCGCGTCGCAAGCGGGAGTCGAGATTGACCTGATTGTCCGTGGCATGTGTGCCTTGCGCCCAGGAGTCCGCGGCGTGAGCGATCGAATCCGGGTGCGCAGCATTGTAGGGCGATTACTCGAGCACAGCCGAATCTACTCGTTCGCAAACGCCGGCGAAGAGGAACTCTATCTAGGAAGCGCGGACTGGATGCCGCGAAATCTTTACGAGCGCGTCGAAGTCGTCTTTCCAGTTCTTGATCCGTTATTGCGGCAGCGTGTGCGCCAGGAGATTTTGGAATCCTACCTTGCGGACACGGCGAAAGCGCGGATTCTGGAAGACAGCGGGGATTATGTCCGCGTTGGCATGCGAGTGAATGGCCGTCGCCGAATGCCTGCGGTACCGTTCAACTCTCAGGAATTCCTGATAGGATTAGCACAGGGTAACGAGTCGTTGGCAGCAATCCCTCCGCCGGTAACCCGCCCGCAGCGCACTCGTTATCGCGCAAGAGTTGAGCAGTTATGACCCTTTATTTCGTCCGTCACGCCAGCGCTGGTCAAAGAAAATTCAATCCCAAGAAAGACGAAAAGCGTCCCCTGGATGCTGAGGGCATCCACCAGTGCACACAGATGGGCCGTATTTTGTCCGCTTTGGAGGTCACCGTCGACGCTGTGATCTCAAGCCCGCTGAAACGCGCAACTCAGACGGCTTCGCTGATCGCAAATGAGATTGGTCATGAAGGAAAGCTGAGCATTGAGAATGCGCTTAGGCCGGAGGCTAAGTACGACAACTTCCGCGACATGCTGGGCAAGTATGCCAAGTTCGAGTCGCTGATGGTCGTGGGACACAATCCTAACTTCAGCGAATTTCTCGGCAGAATGGTTGTCGCAAACGGCGATCGCGCTTATTTTGACCTGAAGAAAGGCGCTGTCGCGAAGGTAGAGTCTGAGCAAAAGAAGTTTGTTCTACATTGGCTGCTCACCCCCAGACTTGCCAAGGCAAGTGCCGATGCAAGCATGAGTGAGGGCTCCGGACAAATCGCTGTTTCCCAGAATGGTTTTGGCCCCTCGCATGAGGTTGGGCATGAAAGCAAGAAGAGCAAAAAGAAGAAAAAGAAACAGCCTCAACCTGATCTGACTAGCAGGTCTCGTCCGAAGACGTCGCGGAAATAGCCGCGCTCCTTCTCCGCGGTCCACACTTCGAGATCCATTCCCGGCTTCCCGCGCAACTCAAGTGTCACTTCTGCTCCTTGCTCTTTCGCACGAACCTTCTGAACGATACCGCGTCTGCCCTGGTTCAGTGCGCGAGCGATTCTCAGCAGAACAACGGCACGATCGAGAAATTCGCGAGCCGAAGGTCGCAGGTTACGGACTTCGCGATCGCGTTCGCTGGGTCGCGACTTTCCCATGTAGCGAGCAATCGATGCCACGATGTGCCGCTGCTCAAGTGAAAAGCCAAAAAGCTCTGAATTGGCGATCAGGTAGTAAGTATGCCGATGGCGTCCGTTGCGATTCACGTAGGAACCTAACTCGTGTAGCATCGCCGCCGCCGCCATCCAGCCCACATATTCTGACGGAAGGCCGTGAACGCCCCTCAAACACTTGAATAACTGTTGCGATAGATCGCGAACGTGCGTAGCGTGACGGGTATCCACACCATACCGCTTGCCCAACGAGTTCAGCGCGTCCTCTCGCTCGGCTTCCAGTTGGCGATGTTGGCGAGTCCCAATGTCGGCATCCGCTGCCATCTGGGCAAGCAGGCCGTCTCGCAGTCCAAGAGGCGAGTATTGAAAGGAGGGGAGACCGTAGTGAGCCATTATTTCGGCGAAAACGAAGGCTCCGGCAACGATGATCTCTGATCGTCGGGGCCCGATGCCGGGAAACTGTGAGCGCTCCTGAACCGACTTTCCTGCGAGTTCGTGGGCAAGATTGGTTGTAACTTTGCGAGAAACCGTATGCGAATATTTAGACCTGCCCTGCAAGGCGCGAGCAGCTCCGGCCAGCGCCGCCGCGGTGCCCGAAGTAGCGATGGCTAGATCCACTCGATAGCGGCGAATTGAGGGAGCGATCCGATTCACTTGTTCGGCAATGTATTCGCGCAACCGAGCAATCTCTTTCGACTTTGCCGGATCGTGAAGCAGAAACTCCTGCGTAAGCCGCACCGCCCCCAGCGGCAAACTGAACATTTCGCGAATGTGCCCATGCTCGGAGATCGTGACTTCGCAACTGCCTCCGCCGAGATCGAAGAGAATTACATCCCTGTTCTCGATGCGGGCATTGGAGAGCACGCCCAGATGGATTAGTCGACCTTCCTCCAGACCTGAGATGATTTCGATCTTCCAGCCGACTGCGGACTTTACCCACTCAATGAAGGCCCTGGAGTTCTTCGAGTCGCGTAGCGGACTTGTGCTCACGACGCGAACCTGCTCAACTCGGAACCTCTGAGAAGCCCGATAAAAGCGTGTGAGCACCTTCACGGTGTGCGCCATCGCGTCAGGGGCGAGCGTGTTACTACGGAATACTGATTCGCCGAGGCGGGTGACCTCGCGGTCCTCGTGAATCACGCGGAACTTACGCCGCGTGAGTTCTGCGATCTTCAGTCGAACAGAATTTGCGCCGATATCTACTGCCGCAAAGACGGGCATGGGGGTTGAGAGTTGTCAGATTTCCTCAGGCCGCCCGCGACGAGCTACGGCCAGAACGCACACGCGTCGGTTCCTTTTTAGGAACACCGCGCGTCGACGCGCGCAGCTTCCGCTCGCATTTTGAGACGGCGCGCAAAGACTCCCGATACTTCTCTTGCGTACGCTCCAACAGTTTTGTATGTAGGAGCGAGTCGCCTAGAACGCTCTGTGCCACCTCCGACAAAGTGAGGTAATCGTGCCATTCGCCGATCACGTCCTGCACGCCTTTCCAAGCCGCAATCAGAGTCTCTCCTTCGGGGGTTTCTCCGGAGAGTTCGGCCGTATATCGAAACCGCTTGCATTCAAGGCGATATTCATGCAAGTTCTCGGCAGAGAGCCGGCCACGCCGTTGTACAAAAGCTCGGTACTCCTGCAATGCTAATTGCGCACTGCCCTCAATCGGGTGCGATGGTTCAGTCGGTTGCGCAGGGGATTCATCCAGCACGCGCAGGACGCGCCAGATTCCTTTAAGAATGGGATCGCGCAAAATAGACTTCAACTTCTTGCTGTAGGACTTTTTCCGCGCCTTCAGCCTTTTCTCAAGCTGCTTCCTTCCTTTGCCTTTTACGCCCGCGACACCTTCCAAGAGATCCAAGTGAACTTCGCTGTCACGCAGCTTGCCGGTTGCCCGGCGTAATTTATCCAGGAACTTGAGGGCCTGTCTCTGTTCCGGGTCGATGTGGGGATGAAACACGTCGCTCCAAGCCTGAAATCGCCGCAGGCTGGTGCGGTAGAAGTGCGCGCCTTTTGAAGTGGGCTGCTGCCGTAGATTCGCTATCGAAGCCAACAACCGCTCGAGAGGTGAGTCGAATTCATCTGTGGAAGCCTTACTCAGGATCGGCATGTTTTGAGACTTCAGATACCCTGAAAAATCCGCTCCATACTAAATAACAGCGAAAATATCAGCGAATTTTCCGAAAATGACCTCAAAGTTGCGGGATTCTACCGGAAATCTGCAAATCGTGTTTTAGGAACAGCGAATAACAGTGAATTATCAGTGAGTTTAGTTTTGCAGTTCTCTAGAAAGTGAATGCCAAACCTCCCCGTACGGCGCGCGCAGATTGGACGAGGTAGAGCGTGCGTCCATCTGGGCTGAGGAACGGGCGGTAGCCTTGCGCCAGCAGGTTGCGAACATTGAGGACGGCTTCCACGTGTCCCGGAATGAAGGAACCTCCTGGTATCGGCTGGCGAATTACAACACTAAAGAATGGATCTGCTTGTCCGGGAGAGGCGTTAAAAAGATCGACCGGAGTAACTGTGTTGGAACTCGTGAATTTGTAGGAAGCTGCCCAACGAGTTCCGGACTCAGGAACAAGTCCGTTCAGCTTGGCGGTTACTGAGTGCGCATCTTCAACCCTGAGTGCTTCGCGCACGTCAGCCCATGATCCCGTCGTGTTCGAGTCAGGAGCTGAGACCGCCCCACCGTACGCGTAGTCGAGCAATGCCGTTAGTTCGCGTGAGAAAGTATGCTCGGCTACCAGGCGAATACCGCGGGTTTCAAGATTTCCACCGTTAAACGTAAAAGTATCGGAAGCAACGTCGGGGATTACGTCGGAGGCGATGGAGGAAACATCGCCGGAACCAGTGAGGGCAAGATTCGAAATCCGATCAAAGAAGAACGCAGCTTGGAACTTTGTGTCGCCGCGCTTGCGCGAAACCGCGATTTCCTGATGACGATCGCGCTCTAGTGCCGGAGCGTAACCGACAACCGACATCCGCGGTATTGGCACCGACTGTTCGTCACTACCGTTATCCAGCGCGCGATCAAACGGACTCGCGGGTTCTGCAGTTGTGTAGCGGTATTCCAAAACCATGCTCTTGCCTAGATGGAGTCCCGCGGTCGCAAATGGACGGATTCCGCTTATGTGCCGAATGAACTGAACACCCTGCACTTCACTGCCGTAACTCAGGTCGACGAGCCCGCCCACGTTAGTGGTGTTCGAAAAAGTGAAGGCCACAGAGCTGAGCGCATTGGTAGCGATGCTGCCCTGTGGAGCCGTATGCCTGAGTGTGACTGCTACGGTCGGGGTGTCACCATTTGCGAACTGATGTTTGTAGGAGGTCCGGATGACCCCCGCGGGCTGACCGTTTCCGTTCCCTACGCGGCCATCAAAGGACAAGGTATCCGCGGCAAATAACGCCTGGCGTACATCGAAGCTGGTGCCGTAGTCCGGCGCGCTGCCAAAACCATCAGCCTGAGCACCGGCAACAAAGGCGACTTTTCCCTTCACACCATGGTTGTCGTGATTCTCGTTTTTGGCGGAGCTAGCGAGAATAAAGCCGTTGTCTTCATCGAAGCGAAGGATGGGACGGTTGGCTGCAGACCGAAGAATCCATTTCCAGTCGTCCTGATCCTGGTCGGAAACCTGGCGTGGAGGTAGGAAACGAATTGCCTCTGCCAGGGTATTGAGGGTCACGTTGATGATGGCGCGTCCCCCGGACCGGATTACAACATTTTCGACCAGAGAGGGAAGAAACGACGCCGCAGTCACTTTGACACGGTAGCTACCGGGCACAAGTCTGGAGATTTGGAATGAGCCTGCCTGGCTAGTGAAGGCCACTACAGGCTGCAGAGTTCCGGCGGCGAAAACTTCAACCAACGCCCCCATTTGCGGAGTTCCGTCGGTGCTCTTCACCATGCCGGAGATGGAACCCGTGGGCGCAGCGCATACTGGGAGCGCTGCGCCTAACAGCACAACCAACCACTTGAGCCGGTTTGCCATTTATCCACCCCTGGATATCGAACCAATGCCGTCTCCGATGGAGAAGTGACACGGTTCAAGCCGATTGCTCAGTCCCAGTACGCCTGGACTCCGGTTCCCATTTCTCAAGTTCTACTGCACCAGGAACTTCGCCGTTGGAGCAATCGACTGCTTGGAGACGTTGTCGTTCACTTTGATCGTCAGCTCATACATGCCGGGTTCAAGGCTGGCCAGTGACATGCTCTTTTCAAGAGTGATCTGGTCGCCGGCATTGCCGAGTTGATCGGTCGTTTCCACTGCGTGCACAACAGCCTTCTTCGTGGCTGAGTTCACGATGTCGTATTCAATCTGCGCTGAACACTTCTTGCTCTGATCGTTGATTCCGAGGTTGTACACCTGCATCCAGAAGTTGAGTTTCTGGTTGCGATTGAACTTTGCGGGAGTGCCATCAGCAGCATCGAGCCGCGGGCGAACTTTGGTCGTTCCGATCACGAAATTCCCAGCTCCTACAGACTTTGATGGAACCTTCTCCATCACGTCAGCTAGGATGAGCGTCGAGTTAGTTAATCCTTTGTCGTCGCTCATGTCGGGAACCACGATCCCGCGTGACCAAGTCCCCATCCGGTCACCATTTACATCTTTCACAACGATGTCGAAGCGATAGCGTCCCGGACGTAGCGGCAGGGCCTTCCAATAAATCGAGGCGTTGTCGAGCACCTTCGGCAGCAGTTCCGCCGGCTGATCGTCCTGAACGGTATCCTCGAACGTCTGAGCAATACGCCCAGTGAGTGTGGTGACGCGCCCGTAAATATTCAGTGTTCCGCGTTCCACGCCATCCTTGTTGACGTAGGTAACGTTCCGCTTTCGGATTTGAAGAGTCACTGGCACCAAAACGGTATCGCTAGTTACACGAACGAAATCAGCGCGAACATCAAAAGGAAGGAGGTTGTACCGGACCTTACTTGTAACAACTTCGTCCAGATCCTTGAACTTAATTGCAGGCGGACGATTCAATTTTGCGAACTGCTCGAGGCGGTCGAACTGTTTGCTTTGGAGATCCTGGTTAAACGGACCTGCCCCCAGCTGTTCCAAGCCGCTGTTGGTAAATCGATCGGCTTTATTGGCCAATCCCATTTGCTCGTACAACGTCAAACCCGCACCGGGAACGTATTTCAATGCGTCCTTTTCGGAACGATCCAGCGTCATGTGATAGTCGCCACACATGCAGGTGTCGACGAACTCAATGATGATTTCCTGCCCGATACCTTCCAGATAGCGATACCGCCAAGTCTCAAACGGATATGTGGACGTCTCTCCGCCGCCCTCTTCCATCGGACGCTCATAGGTTCCGCCACTAGGATGCGAATCGATCTCATCCGGCTTGCCGTACATGATGTACATGCGCCCGCGATCGGTCTTCCAGCCGGGAATGCCAGCGGCAAAATGCTCGTTCGCGTAGGCGATGCGAGCGTAGTGCTCCTCTTTGAATTCGTTTTCTACGGTGTCCGGCGTTGGGTCGCGACGAGCCCAGAACGCTTCAATGAAATTATCGCGCTCTTCATCATTGGAAAGTTGCTTGAACGCTGAGCGCTCCTCATCGGTGATGATGTAGCGTACGTCTTCGTCGAGCCACTTCTTGTAGACGGTTTCGACTTCTTTCTTAAATCGCTTTTCCTGCTCTTTTTTTTCCTTGTCCGTGAGCTGCCGTTTGCGCTTGTCGACGTCTGGCGAACTCTGATCGTTACGGCTTGCCTTCGTCTGTGCTGTTGCTTGATCTGTCGAGGTGCTGGAGACATCAGCAGAAGCGGTCTGTGCTACCAGCCAACCCGGCAAACTTAACAGTAGAGCAAAAAGAATAAGGCCCGAAGATTTGCGGATAAATGCCGAATACATACTGCGACCTACTCCTGAGAGACACACGTTGGGCTTCATTATTTTAGGCACTTCCTCGCCTGGGAGCAAGCAAACCGTCACAATTCCCAAGGGACAAATGAAGGGGGATCTGTGCCTGCAAGTTTACACGTGCGATTGGAGTAACTCACGCTATAATTCTCATTCCCGGCCAGTTGAGTTCTTCCTCGCCTGCTCCCAGCCGAAGGACTGTCTATCCTCGACTGCCTAGAAACTTTTTGTCGGAAATTGGCGTATCACTGCCTGGAGGGTGCATGCCAGACACACAAACACTTGATCTGCCGGTTGGTGGGGGGCCCAGACCCTCTGTCGTCAGCACCAATTACGGCGGCCCGGAGCGCAAAAAGAGCAGCAACACGAAGAAAATCATCATCGCCGCTGCAGCTCTGGTCGTCCTGGTGGCACTCGTCGCAGTCAGCGTCCGAAGCAGCCAAAGCAATATCACGACCGTAACCACTTCAAGGGTTGTCCGGGAGGACATTTCAAGCGTCGTCACAGGCTCCGGGGAGATCAAGGCGAAGACCTACGTGAATATCGGTGCGCAAGGCTTCGGCAAGATCGTGAAACTGTACGTCAAGGAAGGCGATACGGTTAAGCGCGGCCAGAAGCTGGCGCAGCTCGAAAATGTGCAGAGTTCAGCGGACGTACACGCGCAGCAAGCTGGCATCGAGACCGCCCAAAAGGATCTTGACTCCGCCAATGCTGCAATCCAGACATCGATGGCTGAGGTTGCTCGGGATAAGGCAGATCTCGAAATGAAGACGCTCGAGTACAACCGGGCTAAGGATCTCTATCAAAGCCAGCTCATCTCCAAATCTGACTTCGACGCCAAAAAGGCGGCTTATGACGTTGCTGGCGCAACCCTGAGCGCGGATCAGGCCAAGGTTTCTCAGATGAACGCGCAAAAGGCCTCAAGCGTTGGGCGCGTGAGTCAGGCGAACGCGACTCTGCGCAAGCTGACCGACGTCCTAGGCAAAACCGAATACATCGCTCCCTTCGACGGCATAGTTACGAACCTTCCAGTCCGTGAAGGCGAAACCGTGGTTGTCGGAATTCAGAATTCACCGGGAAGTACGCTCATGACGTTGGCTGACATGTCGGTAGTTACGGCCGAAGTTCGCGTCGATGAGACCGACATCGTGAACGTGAAGCTCGGAGAAACCGCGGATGTGACCATCGACGCCCTTCCCGAAAGGGTCTTCAAAGGCCGAGTTACCGAGATCGGCGACCAGGCTCTGGTGCGCTCCTCGGGTGTTGCGACTTCGCAAACTACCGCGGGAACCCAGGAGGCCAAAGACTTCAAAGTGGTCGTCACGCTCGATAAGCCTCCGGAAAATCTGCGTCCGGGATTTTCGACCACGGCGAAGATCACCACGGCAAGCAAAAGCAGCGTTATTGCAATTCCAATTCAGGCTTTGACTGTACGAACTCAGGGCGACCTGGATGCGCAACGCGCCGCTGCCGCAGGAAAGAAGGGATCCGGAGCGGTGGTAAAAGCGTCTCAAAGTGGCACAAACGATCCCAAGGCCAAGAAGGAAATCCAGGGTATTTTTGTTGTTGACAAGACTACAAAAAAGGTGGATTTCAAACCCGTCGAAACCGGCATTCAGGGCTCGACCGATATGGAAATACTCGGCGGACTTACAGAAGGGCAACAGATCGTGACGGGCAGCTACAAAGTCCTGCGCACGTTGAAGGTCGGAGCCAAAGTAAAAGTAGACAACAGCATTGCAAAAAAGGACGATAACTCCTAGTAACCGTAGCTATTTTGGAACGTCTATAGCGTGGATAGGGTGTTTTCGTCCAATATTGGGGAACCGGATTCGATGTCTCCCCGTATGTGGTGTTAGGAGACCGGAATGGCGACGCAAATGGCAGAACTGACAACGATGGACGCGATTAGCACCCGGCCAGCGACCTCCACAATTATTAAGGTCGAGGATCTCTGGAAGACCTATGACATGGGTTCAGAGCAGCAAGTCCATGCGTTGCGCGGCGTCAATATCGACATTAAGCGGAACGAATATGTCGCCATTATGGGTCCCTCCGGTTCCGGCAAATCCACGTTGATGAATCTGATCGGATGTCTGGATTCACCGAGCAAAGGCAATTACTGGCTTAACGGACATCTCGTAAGCGAGCTAGACGATGACGAACTCGCTCGAATCCGCAACAAAGAGATTGGATTCGTTTTCCAGACGTTCAACCTTCTTGCACGCGCAACGGCTCTGCATAATGTCGAGCTGCCACTGATCTATAACGGAACGCCTTCGGAAGAGCGCATTCGCCGCGCCAAAGAAGCGCTGCGCAAAGTAGACCTCGAGTCACGCATGATGCATAAGCCCAACGAGCTCTCCGGCGGTCAGCGCCAGAGAGTCGCGATTGCGCGTGCGTTGGTAAACAATCCCTCTATTCTTCTGGCTGACGAGCCCACCGGAAACCTGGATTCGCAAACCGGCAACGAAATCATGGCACTGATGGATCACCTGCACGCCCAAGGAAACACGATCGTGGTGGTGACGCACGAACATGATATTTCCGAATATGCTCATCGCGTGATCTACATCCGTGACGGCATCATTGCCGATGATCGCAAGACGGGGCGAAAGGTTTAGCGCAAGCGAACGCGAGAACCAAGCGATTCTCAAGAGAATCGCAAATCTCCAGAGACGGCGCTTAGTCGTATCGTTCGTAGACAATCTGCCTGCGATCCCAACCCAACTCCTCTTTCAGCATCTTTCTCGTTGCCGAGATCATGTCATTGAGTCCGCAAATGTATGCATCCATGTTCGTTCGTTCTGATTCGGGACGAGCCATAATGATCTTGCGCACCTGATCCTGTACATACCCGCGTTCGCCCTTCCAGTCGTCAGGGGCGCGACTCAACGTAATTACGTAGTGGAAGTTTGGGAAGTCGTGTGCGATCAGGTCGAAATAGTCCTCGTAGTAGATATCGACGGGATAGCGGGTTCCATACACCAGATGAATCTCCCGTCCCTTATGGCGCGAGTCCTCGGCAAAGAGCCACTGCACAAATCCGCGGACCGGCGCTATTCCGGTTCCCGTGGCAATAAGAATCGAGTCGCGGAGCGGATCCCGCAAAACGAACGTGCCGTGTGGACCGTGGAACTTCACCGTCTCTCCTTCCTTCATGTCGCATAAAAAGTTGGAGAAAAATCCTTGCTCCACTCGATTCAGGCAAAGATCAAATTCATTCTTCCGCGGCGCTGAAGCCAGAGAATATGCACGTGTGATTGTCTTGCCATCACGGGGCACGACCATGGAAATGAATTGCCCGGCGGAGAAATCGAACCGCTCCATATCCTCGATCATGAAGACTAGGTGCTTGGTTTCGCTTGACTGTGAAAGCCACTCCTGATGCACGAGGCGTGCGGTATGTAGAAGTCGCTCGATCAATTCTTTCTCTCAAGGCCGGATCATCCATTCGTCGGGAATGGCCTATGACTCCTGGTCCTCGACGGGAATCTGTTCGTTATCTACAGCCCCAGACGGTTCCTGAGGTCCGGTACCCTCGCCCAGTTCGAACAACGCCGCCACTTGATAGGCGGCGCCTCCAGCTGCATCGATTCGGGACTCGATTTGCAGTTCAAGCTCGTGGAGTTTTCTGGGATCCGGCGTGGACGACTCAGCGATTCGCAGTAACGCAGGAAATGCCATCCACCACAGCAGGCATTCATACATTTCCTTATTGAAGTAGCGAATGCCCTGATACTCGTGAACGTTGATCAACCAAGCAACATCAGGATCGTGCAGCCAGCTATACGGCGATTTAGCAGTGCGCTGTGCCCCTGGCAGCCATGCCTCGTTTGCGAATATCGCGCGAACGCGGGCGGCCGCTCTCCAGTGTTCATCGTCCTTGAGACCAAATCGGGAGAGAGCCTGAGCCATCGGTTCCCGCAACCTCAGAGCGTCGAATAGCTTCGCACCGGCATGGTCGGGCTCGGATGCACTCAGTAGGCCCCCAAGGGTGCGCACTGCCGCCCATGCAATCACGGTTGCCCAGCGGGCGGCGTTTTCCTTTCCGGCATCGTTGGGAAGAACGGAGCAAGCCTGTGTTGACCAGGCTACGCGAAAATGTTTTTCCAGTGATGGAATGCGGCGAGCCTCTTCCACTATGCGCCTAAAAGACGGCAAGGCCTCTTCTATGCTCCCTCGCCATTCATTCCGTCGAGGTATACCCAGGGACTCCGCGGATTCACCCGAGATAAGCCCCTGAGCAGCAGTCAACATTGATCGGACACGCATCGCGAGCGCGTCCAGCGCCTCTTTTACGCTGTGAGGCTCGTCTCCCTCCCCAATCGCTGCCACTCGCGCCGAAATCTCTGCCGGCACTCTGTTCGTCGATAGAGCGGATCCTTCAAGGTTCGCACCAGACTGCATGCCGGCTTGCTCGCGGTCCATCCGCGTCACGTCGAACAGTTGTTCGATAAGAGGTGGATCCAGAATGGAGTACAACGCCTCGTGCACAGGCTTGAGCTGCAGGTCGCGCATTGCGTCTGCTAAGCTCGCGACACCCTGGCCGCGCAAGTGGTCGTAAAGCTCCCGCCACGGATGATGAAAGTCGTCGCGCAGGTGCTTCCAATCCAGGAACACGTGACACTGGTACGCTCCGAGATCGAATCGCATCCCCTTCTCTCTCAGCTCCCGTCCGCTGTATATGTGTTCAAGGCCGGTTACAGTGTCTCGTGCGGCAACGAACTGTGCGCTATCGCCAGAGATGTCGAGCGCGTTCGCCAAGTCACGTTGGCGAAGCGCTCTCCCTCCACCTGAAAACTTCTCGGCGTAAGAGCTGGAGATACGAATCCAGCCGTGGGTGTCAGCAAACTTATTGTTGTAAATAACGAGAGCCCGGTGACCGCCCTGACCATTCGAGTAGGCGAAGACGTTTTCATTTACCGAGCCGGAGTCGTTGTAAAAGTCATAGAGCAGGAAATTGCGGACCTCGGCAAATAGTGCGCGCCGGTGCAGCAGCGGAGAAATCTGACGCTCATGCCGCGACTCCAGCCATGGATCCGGAGACTCGTCATGGTAGGCGCGGCGATATTCCATTCCGTAGCGCTCGGTATAACCTTCCACCTGTCCATGTCCGAACATCGGTAAGCCAGGCAGAGTAGCCATAAGCGTGCAGACTCCGAAGTACTTGTCGCCTTTCCCAAATTGGTCCACAGCTGTCCGCTCGTCGGGATTATTCATAAAGTTGACGTAGCGCTTGAGAATCTCAGGATCGAATTCAAGGGTATGCTTGATCACGTTGCGGTAATTCGCGTTCTCTTCATCACGCAGCATGTTCATGAACGCGCTGTTGTACACCCGATGCATGCCTAGCGTGCGCACGAAATATCCTTCAAGCAACCAGAATGCTTCCGCCAGAAGCAGAGTACCTGGAGCTTCCGCAGCACAGCGATCCACCACTTCGCGCCAGAATTCGTTTGGCATCGCCGCGTCAAATTCCGGTTTCGTGAGGCCGTGCTCCGCGCGCGAAGGAATCGCGCCTCCAGTGCCCGGCACCGGATACCAAAGCCGCTGATAATGCTGTTTCGCCAGTGTCATCGCCGCATCGAAGCGGATCACCGGAGAAAGGCGGGCGACGTACAGGATTTTCTGAATCACCGCTTCCCGAACCTCGGGATTCAGATAGTTCAACTGTGCAGTGTCATTCCACGGATAGCTGGTTCCATCGTTACCGTGATAGATGTACCGAATCTCACCGCTCCAGCGATCGCGACGTCGAAACACGACTGCGGCATCGGTTTTGTTGTAGTAGCGATCTTCGATCTTGATCTCAACGCGTCCGTCGGTAGACAGATCGGGGCCATCAAATCGATATACCGGAAAGGGCGGATATGGGAGAGATATAAACCAATCAGGATGTTCGGTGACCCAACGCGAGTGAATGCCGGTATGGTTCGGGACCATGTCGGTGCCCATGCGAATACCACGGGCAGCGGCGCGATCCCGCAGATTGAAGTAAGCGCCTTCTCCTCCGAGCTCTTCCGCAATCGTGTAGTCGAACAGCGAATATGCAGAAGCCGCCGCCTCGGGATTCCCGGTAAGCTGCTTGATTCTCTGTGAGGCCTTGCTCCGCTCCCAGACACCGATGAGCCAAAGCACATTGAATCCTCGACGCGCGAGCGTGTCGAGTTCTTCATTAGGAACCTGATCGAGACGGTGGATGTGCCGTTGATAAGTTCTCGACAGCTGATCCAGCCACACGAAGGTGCTCTTGGCGATCATCACTGTCCGCGGCATCCAGTCCACGTCCGGACTAAAGCGTTCGTACTCGGGCTCTTTCAGGTTGTAGTGCGGAACTGCTGCGGCGCTCGAATCTCCGCGATCCTGTGGAAGACCAAAGTGGGCAGGGTGATCCGCCGGATGAAAACGCATCCAGATGGCCAGCTCTTCTTCCTTGAAAATATCTAGAGCTACGAGAATGCGCCGGATCATCTCGCCGAGCACGTCGGGCCACGTCTCGCGCATGTAGGCAAGCTGTCCTTCGAGGGAATCCGGCGATGCCAGTGCCGGCGCACGCAGCAAGTCCACCAAATTCTGATTCGCCGGTCCAAAGGCCGGACGAGTCTTGAAATACTCTTTGAGGTTCGAGGTGATCTTTGGATAAGCCGTGTTCTTTTTTAATTCCGAATCGTCGAACAATTCCTGGAAGCGATGAAACGCCGGATTGGAGTTGGCCAACCACAGCATCATCATTTCCTCGAGAGCAACTGCACGATGCGGCGTATCTCCACTCGACCCGTTCAACCATTCACTTGCAGACTGCTTTCGCGTGTAAACGTCGCGCGGCGGAAATTGATCGGTGAAAGCAAGCAGAGTGCTATCTACGGAATCGCGGCCGACCTGGGTTTCGAACCAAGCGAGCGCATCGACCATGACGTTTGCGTCGCGTTGCTGGCGGTACTGCGCGATCAGCGCATGCAGCAACTCGTCGATCAACGCCATTGCGTTGAGCGCGCCGGCGTGGACGGTGCGCTCGGGATTGCGATCCACATCGCGCCGACTGTTCATCTGCGCGGCAAAACGACGGCTAGCTGCGACGTTGGCGAACAATACGTTGCCGTTCCACGAGAACAGCTCCTCACCCAAGCCATAGCGCTCGCGAGCCGCGCGAGAAACGTGGAACTCGAATTTCGGGAGAATATCCATACGCCTTCGAGACCTTCTATTAGAACAGAATCGAGAGCAGTGAGATTAAATGTCTGCGCGCGCCTGCCTGCGTTTTTCGAGCCAAACGGCTTGACGGAATCACGGTCTAAGCCGAGAAGAGGTATTCCCTTAGCCAGCTGAAGAATGCCGAGGATGAAAGTCTGCAGCCTCGGTGAAGAACCGGCGACGAACGCCGAAACCACGTTAGCAGGGGCTACTCTACGGTCACCGACTTGGCCAGATTCCGTGGCTGGTCCACGTCACAGCCGCGTCGCACGGCGATGTGGTACGCCAGCAACTGTAGCGGTACTACTTCCAAAATCGGCAGTAGCAGCTCCGGAGCCGTAGGCACATATAGAACATGATCGGCGGATTCGTGGATCTCTTCATCGCCTTCGGTGGCAATCGCGATCACTTTGCCTGATCGTGCCGTGACTTCCTTGATGTTCGACGTCGTCTTTTCGTATCGCAATACCGAATCGGGATCATCGGGATCCTTCGTCGCCAGAACAACCACAGGAAGATTCTCATCAATCAGCGCATTCGGACCGTGTTTCATCTCTCCCGCGGGATATCCTTCTGCGTGAATGTAGCTGATTTCCTTGAGCTTGAGAGCGCCTTCGAGAGCGATGGGATAGTGAATGCCGCGCCCTAAGAATAAAAAGCCCCCAACTTTCTGGTATTGCCTCGCCAAGCTGTCGCAAGCTTCGTCGTGATTAAGAATCGATTCCAGTTTTCCTGGCAGCTTCGTGAGCTCCTGAACGAGCTTGATGGACTGCTGCTCGCTCAATTGATTACGCTTCTGAGCAAGGAACATGGCAAACAAGAACAGAGCGGTGAGCTGGGCCGTAAATGCTTTTGTAGAAGCAACACCAATCTCCGGACCGGCGTGGGTGTAGATCGTGCCCGAGGCCTCACGAGCAATCATTGCGCCCACCACGTTGCAGATTGCGAGCGTCTTTGAGCCCTTAGCTTTGGACTCGCGTTGCGCAGCAATCGTGTCCGCAGTTTCACCCGACTGCGTAATCAGCAACGTAAGCGCATCAGGCCCCGTTATGGGATCACGATAGCGATACTCGCTGGCGTAGTCGACTTCGACGGGCACGCGCGCAAGGCGCTCAATCATGAACTTGCCGGCCAACCCAGCATGCCAACTGGTTCCGCAGGCGGCAACGTTCACCTTATTTGCTTTGCGGAACTCATCTTCATTGATCTCCATTTCTTCGAGGAAGACCTTGCCGGAATCTTGCGAGATACGTCCCAAAGTGGTATCGCGGACGGCGCGTGGTTGCTCGTAGATTTCCTTGAGCATGAAGTGCTTGAAGCCGCCCTTCTCCGCCTGGATCGGATCCCACGTAACTCGCTGTACTTTTCGTTGAATGGCCTTGCCATCGAAGTCGGTGAGGTCGACTCCGGAAGGTGTAATCACGGCCAGATCGCCATCGGCAAGGAAAAACAGGTCGCGAGTGTGATGGAGAATTGCCGGAATATCGGAGGCAACGAAGTATTCATTCTGTCCAAGTCCCACCACAGCCGGCGGACCATTGCGAGCTGCGACGATCTTGTTCGGCTCGTCAGCGCTGATGACTACCAGAGCAAAAACGCCGGTCAGCTGCTTTACCGTCTTGCGCACGGCATCTTCTAGTGAAGGACGAGTGCCATTGCCGCTCTTCAGCGCGTTTTCAATTAGATGAGCAATGACTTCTGTGTCGGTTTCCGTGGAGAATTTGTGACCTTCTTCGATGAGCCGTTTCTTAAGTGCGAGATAGTTTTCGACGATCCCGTTGTGAACTACGACTACTCGTCCGGTGCAATCGCGGTGAGGATGAGCGTTTTCTTCTGTGGGACGTCCGTGCGTAGCCCACCGGGTGTGGCCAATGCCGTAGGAGCCTTCCAGCGGTTTGTGGCGGATGACCTCTTCCAAATTCCGAAGCTTGCCTTCTGCACGGCGGACCTGAAGTCCATCCCCATTCCCGGCGACAGCAATGCCCGCGGAGTCGTACCCGCGATACTCAAGCTTACGCAGTCCCTCGATGATCACGGGGACAACGCTCTTCTGACCTACATATCCAACAATGCCACACATACGCGAATCTTCCTTAGCTCAAAGCCGTTTGCAGTCTTAAAAAATTCTATTCTCATGGATGCGAGTTGCTGACCAGGAGCCTACCTGAATCTACCTTGGGGGGAGAATTACGTGAGGGGATTTAAGATAAAAGGTTACTAATCTTCGAGCTTGTAAGCAAACTCTTCGATCACAGGATTCGTGAGCACTTCCCGGGCAATGCGCTCAACTTCCGCTTTTACTTTGTCCTTCTCGAGGTTCGGCTCCAAGGTCAGGAGAAAGTATTTGCCTTGGCGTACGTCCTCTACCCCTTTGTAGTTCATCTTCTTCAGGGCACCCTGAATCGTCTTTCCCTGGGGATCAAGAACGGTGGTTTTAAGAGTGACGTAAACGTGAGCCTTCATCTGCTGTGCCGATTATACGGGAGTGGGAACGATAAACTTGAATGTGATCGATTACCTCGATCTGCCGCTCGGGGACAAAGCGCCGGAGGTTGTGAAGGTTGTAGTGGAAATTCCACCAGTCCATCAACAAATACGAATACGACAAGAAACTTCACGTTTTTCGCCTCGACTCGGAATCTTTATTCCCCTGTCTATTTTCCCGGCGACTACGGCTTTCTGCCGAGCACATTGAGCCATGATGGCGATCCCCTCGACGTCCTATTTGATAGTCAGTTTCACCGGATGCCTGATGGAAGTGCGCCCAATCGGAGTTCTCGACATGCTTGACCAAGGGGTCCATGAGGAAAAGCTGCTGGCTGTGGCGAAGAGCAATCCCCGTTACAAGGACGTTTGGAACTATTTGGAGATTTATCCGCACATCCTTCGGGAAATTACGCACTTTTTCTCAATCTACAAAGACCTGGAAGGCAAAACGCGTTGAAACCAAAGGCTTGCAGGATGCCTCGGCAGCCAGGGCTCTTATAGCCGAGAGCCAGAAGGCGTTTGCGGAACAACAAAGCCGAGCCACGGGAAAGACGAGCTAGTAATCGACCAAGGACATCCAGCAGAACCAAAAACAGCGAAATATAGAGCGTTGTTTTGGAATTCGACTTTCAGATGGTCGAATTCTACCCAAAGTACGCAAATTTTCTCTGTAAATGCAGGGAACTAGCAGGCATGGTAGGGATTTCTTCGCTAAACCTAGCATCATCAAACAATTAGCTGCTATCTAGAGAACGCTGCCAAAGACGAACACGAAACTCCTAGGGAATATTTTCAGGTGGTTCGTGGCCTTTTTCCGCGGGGAGCACTCAAAGCGAAATCACAATCCAAACAGCTCCCGTAAACGCTTGGTTTGTGCGCGACTTACGGGGAGTTCGGTGTGTTTTCGATCATCCATGCGGAGCTGGTATGAACTCTTGAACCAGGGCAGAACTTCCTTGATGCGGTTTATGTTCACCACGTGGGATCGGTGAGCCCGCCAGAAAACGTTGGGATCGAGGGTTTCTAACAACTCCTCCAGAGTCCGGCAGTTGGAATGCCCTTCGATGCTGGGGGTCGCGACAGTAATCACGCCTTCATCGATCGTCGCGAAACATACGTCCTTCTGATCCACCAGGATCAACCGTCCCGCCGAACGCAGCAAAATCTTCTGTTGTTGCGGCTTTTGCTGCTGTTCCAGCAGGTTAATCAGAGATTCGAGGCGTTCGCTCGACGTCGGCGCCGCGCTGAGCTTTTGCTTCGCCTTCTCCACTGACTGGACAACTCGTTTTTTGTCGAAGGGCTTGAGAAGATAGTCCACCGCGTTCACTTCGAAGGCGCGCACGGCGTACTGATCAAATGCAGTCGCAAACACAATCTGCGGCAGAGGATGCTTCTTGTCGACGAGTTTCTTGATGACGCCAAAGCCGTCAAGACCGGGCATCTGAACATCGAGGAATACGAGCTCAGGGTTGTGCTCGCGGATGAGGTTGATCGCCTCGACGCCATTGCTTCCCTGCGCTACTACATCCACATCCCCAACGCTCTTCAGGAGATAGGACAACTCCTCGCGCGAAAGCTGTTCGTCGTCAACGATGATGGTTGAAATCGCCATAGAGCCGGACTGGAAAGTATAACCGCTGAAGTGCAGCAAGGACTCCCAGTTGATAGCAGGTATGCCACAACTTCACCGTTGCTGGCGATCGTGGAGAACGTGATCGGCCGTAAGGTTCTCGCCGCAGTTGCCACAGAAGGCATCAGTGATGCGCACGGTGCGCTGGCATTGTGGGCAGGTAGGAGCTAGTTGAAAGCGACACTGCGGGCAGAAGTTCATTCCCGGCACAACGCCTGCCGAGCACTGCGGGCAGGTAGAAATCAGCGGCTGTCGCAGCAGGAAGTAAAGCACCAGCCCGATAGCACCGGGCATAAAGATCACGAGGGGCGTCCACAGCGCACGATTCATGCCTCGACGCTTAGCGTCGCGTGTCACGTATCCGACCATGAGGGTGTAGACGCCGAGCACGGTTCCCCACGCAACACTCCAAAAGATCAGAAACCCGCGCGGAGGCAGATTGTGATCATGCTTCGCCAGGTAGAGGTGAACAGTGGCCTGCACCGCAGCAAAGATTGCTACAGCGAGAGCCACCGACCACTTCGGAATCAAGCGGATCTCTTCGCTGATCTGCGGTTTTTGTTCTTCTACGTTGACGTAATCCATAAACAGTTAGAGCCGATTCGTAATTACGCAGTGGCTCGTGCTAATTCTCTAGATGCAGTCCGCGTGAGCTGCGGACGCAGCCACAGAGCTACCGCGGCGCCTGTCAGTGCGGGGGTAAACCAGGCGACGAGGAATGCCATCTGCCACAGCAAGTCGGGAATGTGCAGCCAATGTCCAGTGACGTCGAACGACTGCCAAAGATAGGGCGTTGTGCACGCCATCCACACAGAAGCGAACGCCGAAGAGATCCAAATTGGACGCATCCTGCGCTGGCGTGCCGCCGTCTGCAGACACAACGTGCGAATCCGCCGCTGTGTACCCTGTACTAAATCGCTGCCGGCGGTAATGGAGACTGTCTTCAGGGCAGCGATTGCAGCGTGCGTTTGTTCGTACTGCGCTCTGCACTCGAAACAATTCGCGAGATGCTGGTTCAGCCAAATCTGCTCTCGCTCACTAATGGAATCAGCGAAAGCTCTGCTCGAGAGCTCAGCCGCCCGCGCGTGATCGTAGCGGCTCACAGCTGCTCCTGCGCGAACGCTGGCCTTAGGGCGGCAAGGCCACGATAGAGGCGCGACTTCACGGTGGAAAGCGGCGCGCCTGTTACGGTGGCAATCTCGTCGAGCGAGAGTTCTTCGTGGAAGCGCAACACCAGCACTTCGCGATGGAGCGAGTCCAGCCGTCCTAGAGCAGCCTGAACGCTCTCACGATTCTCGCGCGTCGTGACAGCGTCAAAAGGGGACGGTCCCGCAAAGGGAACGTCGAACGCATGTTCGTTCCCAAATTGTTCCTGAAGAGCTTCGAGGCTAGTGGTGGTCTTTTTGCGGGACCAGTCGATTACGAGGTGGCGCGCAATGGCAAAAAGCCAAGTATCGAACTTTGAAGTTCCGTTGTACTGCTTGCCGCGTTCCATGACACGGATCCAGGTTTCCTGGAAAATGTCTTCAGCGAGTTCGCGATTGCCGGTAAGAAAGACGAGATAACGCAGCAGCCGATGTTGATAGCGCTCGATGAGACGGTCGAGCAGATCCGGGTCACGACGACGTAGACCACGGGCAATCTCAACGTTTTCTCGTAGAGTCCACTCCACCGCGCGCGCTGCTGCTCTGAACATTCGACTGTTAATACGAGGGATTGTAAGCAAAAGTCGCACGAATTCTACGATTTCTAAGTAGATGATTCGGCAGCGGTTTACGTTTCTTTACCGAAGACCTGGTGCGAAAGGAAATGGAGCGCCCCGGGGCGCCCCATTTTATGGAGTTACGCAACATTTTCGATCGCCATCGCGATTCCCATCCCACCGCTGACGCAGAGGGTCGCAATCCCGAGCGTGGCTTTTCGCTTGAGCATCTCATGCAGCAACGTGACGGTAATTCTCGTCCCTGTGCAACCGATGGGATGCCCCAGTGCGATCGATCCGCCGTTGACGTTGAGCTTCTCGCGATCAAAATGCAGTTCGCGGTCGCAGGCGAGCACCTGTGCTGCGAAAGCTTCATTCAGTTCGACTAGGTCGGCATTGGAAACCTTGATCCCATACTTCCCTTCGAGTTTTTTCAAGGCTGGCACAGGACCAATGCCCATTCGTGTCGGAGCGACTCCCGCAGTCGTGGCTCCCACAATCCTCGCCAGCGGCTGCAGGTTGTGTTTGCTTATGAACTTCTCGCTTGCGAGTAAGACCGCAGCGGCCCCATCGGTGATCCCGGACGCATTCCCTGCCGTCACGGTTCCATCCGCGGCAAAAACTGGTTTGAGTTTGGCCATCTTGTCGAGCGACGCCTGAGGCAATGGATGTTCGTCGTGCTTAAATACCTGCTTGCCTTTTTTGCTCTCAATCGTGACTGGAACGATTTCCGCGGCAAAGCGCCCGCCTTGGATTGCGCGCTCAGCTCGCTGCTGAGAGCGCAACGCATACTGGTCCTGCTCTTCTCTTGAGATTTTGAACTCGCGTGCCAGGACTTCAGCAGTCTCTCCCATCACCATCTGCGCCATGGGGCAGAAGAATCCGTCACGATACATGCCATCAACCAATTCCTGATTCCCAAGACGGTACCCCCAGCGCGCACCGTCGAGGTAATAAGGCAGACGCGACATCGACTCTGTGCCACCAGCAAGCACACATTCCAGATTCCCATTTGCGATTTCCTGAAATCCAAGCGCTATGGCCTTGAGTCCGGAAGCGCACGCCTGGTTCACGGTATATGCCGGTACGGTTTCGGGGACGCCACTGCGGATTGAGATCTGGCGCCCAACGTTGGGGCCTCCTCCAGCCTGTCGCGCGTTGCCGATGATTGTTTCTTCTACCTGTTCGGATAGGACTCCGGCGCGCTCAAGCGCGGCCTTTGCTGCAACTACACCCATGTCGGCAGCGGTTATGTGTGCCAGCGAGCCGCCAAACTTGCCGATAGGCGTGCGTACTGCGGAGAGGATAAAGACGTCGGACAAAAAAGCTCCTTTAAGAACACTTTGCAGCGATGCAAGCTGCGATCGATCAACTCTTCAGGATAGCAATTCCTGAAACTGTCATCCTGAGGCTCGATTTTGGCCGAAGGATCTCCGGAATGTTTCAAACTAAGCAAACACTTTCCTGGCTTTTCGGCCCGAATTCTCGCGAAAGAGCCCGGAAGCTGCAATTCTCGTCTGCATCATCTCGGGAGATCCTTCGCCAGACCCAGGCTGAGGATGACAGCGTTTTCTGGTCAAGGAGGCACTGTAAACTCAATGCAATGGATGTTCTTTTCGGAATTCACTCCGTAGAAGAGGCGTTGCGCGCACGCAGCCGATCGCTCGATCACCTGGAGGTTGCGCGAGAGCGTCACGACCAACGACTACAAGCAGTGATTGATCTGGCTCGACAGGAGGGGGTCTCACTGCGTTTCGCGCCGCGCGAACAGCTTGACCGACTTGCTCGAACAAAGTCGCATCAGGGAGTAGTCGCTGTTGTCGCGGGCAAGCAGTATTCCGAACTCGATGAGATTCTCGCTCATAAAAGAGGGGAGCACAGCTTCGTCGTCGTGCTCGATGGCATTGAAGACCCTCACAACCTCGGCGCCCTCATCCGCACCGCCGATGGAGCCGGTGCGGACGGAATTGTGATCCCAGAGCGCCGAGCCGCCGCGGTTAACGCGACAGTGGCAAAGGCATCGGCGGGCGCTTCTGAGCACGTGAATATCGCCCGCGTGGTAAACCTGGCGCGCGCTCTCGAAGAGATAAAGGAGCGCAACGTCTGGATCGTCGGACTCGACGAGCGCGGCGACCGAAGTTACGACCAGGTCGACTATCAGATGGATTGCGCAATCGTATTAGGAGCCGAAGGTCACGGCTTGCACGATTTGGTTCGCAAGAAGTGCGACTACCTTGTTTCAATTCCTATGGCGGGAAAGGTTCCCTCATTGAACGTATCGGTCGCGGGAGCAGTCGTGATGTATGAAGTCGGGCGGCAAAGGCGGGCACTCCGGGCAGCCTCATCCGAGCGTCCGGCCACGCAGCCTAAGGGCCTCGGTTCGTGAGAGTCCTCATCACGCTGGGCTTAGCACTGGTGCTCCTTGGTAGTAATGCAGGCGCACAGACTTCTCAAAAGCCTTCCGAACCTGACCGCAACGGCTTCACTTTCCTGGATTGGAATCTCAACGTCCGTATCGAGACAGCCTCGGAGTCGCTTTCCGTCCGCGGGAAGATCAGGGTACGCAACGACTCGGAACAGCCACAGCGCCAGCTCCCACTTGAGATTTCATCGTCGCTGAAGTGGGCATCGATCAAGCAAAACGACAGCCCAGTTCCCTTCACTACGTCCAAAGTCCGTTCCGATCTCGATCACAGCGGAAGTGTGGAGGAGGCGATCATCACGCTGCCTGCGCCCGCTGCTCCGGGAGCATCGCTCGAGATTGAAATCGGCTATAGCGGACCGATCTCGCTCGACACCACGCGGCTAGCGCAGCTTGGGGTGCCACTCTCCGTACGTGTAGCGACCGACTACGACCGCATTACGCCGGGCTTTACCTGCCTTCGAGGAGTGGGCCACGTGCTCTGGTTTCCTGTTTCGATCACACCGGCAATTCTGAGCGAGGGGAATCGCGTTTTTGAGACGACTAGCGCGTGGGCAGTGCGCCACTCGCTTTCAACGATGAACCTACGCATTGAGACGAATGACGCGAATCGAGTACTGAGCAACGCTCAATCCATATTCCGCGGACGATCTTTCCCACCGCCAAACGATTCGTCTTTCATTGTGCATGCCTGGAAACATCTTGGACTAGCTGGGCCGGTATTGGTAGCCGGAGCTTATGAGGCCACCATAGCGCGACAAGAGAGCGACAAAGCGGCATTCTCGGTCAACTCCCTTCCTGACCACCAGACCGAAGCGCAGGATTATGCGGGCGTCATTCGCGAGACCACGCCTATCGTGACTGGCAAGTCCGACTTTCCGGCTTCCTTCATTGAACTCCCCGAAGCACAGGATGCCGCATTCGATGCCGATACTGTGTTCCTCACTCCCCTCAAGACCATCGACCGCAAATCCCTGGAAGTGACGATTGCATTCATGCTCGCGCATAAGACCCTGTGGTCGCCGCGAGCATGGATCTACGAGGGAGCTGCTCACCTTGCTCAGGCGCTCACGCGCGAGCAGCAGGACGGACGCGCAGCCGGCATCGCGTACATGCAGCAACGGCTTACGCCGTTGACGCTTGTTGATTCCGGCGCTCCCGAGACGGCCAAGAGCAACAGCCTGGTGAACACAACAAGTGAAGTCTTCTTTCGCACGAAGGCAATGTACGTATGGTGGATGCTGCGTGAGATTGTCGGGCAAAGGGCCTTGCTCGATTCATTGCAACAGTATGATCCGGATGCGGATAAAGAACCGTCCTACATCCAGAAGCTCCTGGAAAAGAATTCCCACAAGGACCTGGAATGGTTCTTCGACGATTGGGTCTACCAGGACCGCGGTCTTCCCGAATTCACCGCCAGCAATGGATATGCCCGTCCAAGCCTGCAAGGAATCTTTCTTGTCTCAGCAACGATCGAGAACAAAGGAGGAGCCGCTGCAGAAGTGCCCGTGATCGTGCATACGGACGCCGGAGACGTGCCCACCCGCCAACGTGTTCCCGCGCACAGCAAAGTAGCAGTCAGAATCGAAGTCGGCAGCCGGCCCATTGATCTCACAGTCAACGACGGAAGCGTCCCAGAAGCGGACCGCTCTGATAACACCACTCCGATAAAAATAGCGAACCAATAGAAAGGAAGCTGAATGGCCTACATCCAATTCCTCGGCGCCGCAGGAACCGTGACCGGCTCCAAACACTTGATCAACACCGGAGATCTTCAGGTGCTGGTTGACTGCGGCCTGTTCCAGGGACTGAAGCAGTGGCGCGAGCGTAATTGGCAACCGCTACCGATCCCGGCAAATGAGATCGATGCCGTTGTCCTGACACATGCACACCTGGATCACTCAGGATGGATTCCTAGGCTGGTAAAGCAAGGCTTCCGCGGAAGGATTTACGCCAGTCCGGCGACGATCGACCTTTGCGGCATTCTGCTTCCCGATTCCGGACATCTGCAGGAAGAAGACGCGGGTCACTACAACCGCAACAAATCTTCGAAGCACGATCCCGCTCTGCCGCTCTATACCCTCGCCGAGGCACAGGAATCTCTGAAGTATTTCGAGCCCATTCCGTTCGACAAACCTGCACAGCTCGGCAAGTCTTTCACATTTCGATTTGTGCCAGCAGCCCATATTGCTGGGTCGTCGATGGCGGAGGTCACGCTCACACGTAACGGATCCCGCAAACAACTGTTGTTCACCGGCGACATCGGCCGCGTGCACGATGACGAGGTTTCTCCGGGAAAAGTCCAGCACTCAGGTCCGCGACAAGGCGAGTCTACCGATGTCTTGGTAATGGAGTCCACATATGGGAATCGCCTGCACCCGACGAGCGACGTTCGTCCGGAGCTGGCAAAGTTGATTTCGGACACGGCCGCGCGAGGCGGCACCGTAGTAATTCCCGCCTTTGCTGTAGAACGTACACAAAAGCTACTCTTCCTTTTGAAAGAGTTAATGGAGGAGAAGCAGATTCCCAAGATCCCGGTTCACATCGATAGCCCGATGGCTATCTCTGCCATTCAGGTCTTTCTGAAGCACTCTGAGGAATACACACCCCGCACCCGAGATTTGATCGCCCGCTTCGGATCGCCTCTGCAGTGGGACGGTTTTTTCTTCGACCAAAAGCAGGAGGACTCGCGCAAGCTGAACGATGCGCATTTTCCGATGATCATCATCTCTTCGAGTGGCATGATTACCGGCGGACGCATCGTGCATCACTTGATCCATCGGCTTCCGGATCCGAAGAACACGGTGATTTTCATCGGCTTCCAGGCGCCAGGCACTAGGGGCGCGCTAATCAAAGGCGGCGCAGCTTCGATCAAGATGTTTGGTGAGGATGTTCGCATTCGCGCACAGATCGCTTCCCTTGAGCAGTTCAGCGATCACGCCGATACTCCAGAGTTGCTGGAATGGCTCGTAACCTTCCGGCAGAAACCATCCCAAACCTATCTGGTTCACGGCGAACCCGCTGCCGCCGCAGCGTTACAAGATGCGATTACGCAGAAGCTTGGTTGGAAGGTCGACGTAGCGCAGTGGCTGCAAAAGGTGGAGATCTCGCAATGAGCTAACTGGAGCGTCTGAATAGCTTTACCGGCGCATTGGAGCATCGTCCGCCCCGGAGCGATGCCACCTCATCCGCAATCACCTCAGGCCACCTACGCCTGCTACTTAGGCTTTCGGGCTCAAGTCCTGATACCTCATTTAGATAGCGACCCAGAACCAGGTAACTTTTTACGATTACCACGAAGTTACTAGAGAGGTCTTTACAGAGAGGGAGACTCACAATATTCTCCCTCTCGAAGGCAGTTCTGGGGGAGGGCTGCCGGGCGCTTGCGGCCTTTGGGCTGGCAGGCGCTTTTAATTTTTAGACCAATTTTGGGTCAACGCAAGACCGAGCGGTCTATGTTGCACCACGGCAAGGGCTTGTGGGCGTTTGGTACTTTTTCGGTGGGAACATCATCTATTACTCTAGTCGGTTCAACTCCTAAATCTAAATGCTAGGATTGGAAGTTGATTATTCCGATCAGGAGAAATTCATATGGCAATAGAGACGAAGAGCACGTCGACAACGCCTGCTACCGATACGCCAAGAATTGGTAGCAATGGCGCGCCGGTTTCGGCGGGAGCAGTGCTTGAGGTGACCGACGCAAACTTCGAGCAGAACGTGCTCAAGTCCGAGCAACCGGTGATGGTGGACTTTTGGGCAACGTGGTGTGGCCCTTGCAAGGCGCTGTCACCAGTGGTCGATGAAGTCGCGCACGCATACAGCGGCAAGGCGAAGGTCTACAAGATGGATGTAGATCGCAACAACTCGACACCAATGCGCTACGGTGTGCGAGGAATTCCCACTCTGCTGATCTTCAAGGACGGCAAAGTAGCGGAGCAAATTGTAGGTTACGTTCCGAAGGACACGATCCAGAAGGCTCTGGATAAGCATGTGTAAGTGAGCTTCTCAGCTACTGAGTTTTGATTCGGTTTTGAAGCGCGCCCGATTGGGCGCGCTTTTCGTTTGCAGGGATCGATTTTCCGCATTCTGTTCCTCTTATTTTTGTAGCGGGCTCGCTGGCCCGTACCCTACAGCTATATACTTCTGCACTACTGCTTTTCCTCGTTTCCCCTTAGAATCATCGGTCGCCGGAACCCAGGTACGAGCTTCCGCGCGGGAGGACGAGCTTTGGCCACCATCACTGAACCGAAAACTCCGGATGCGAAGTTTGAACCGTACATATCTCCAAGCGCGAAACTCAAGGAATTCACTCCGCGCGCTCTGATTCTTGGTTCCATCTTCGGCATTCTTTTTGGCGGTGTTACGGTCTACGTCGGCCTCCGTGCTGGTCTCACGGTTTCTGCATCGATTCCCATCGCAGTGCTCTCAATCAGCATTCTGCGCGCCTTTGGCCGGGCCACGATCCTCGAGAACAATATTGTTCAGACCACCGGAAACGCTGGGCAGTCGGTTGCATCCGGTGTGATCTTCACGCTCCCAGCTCTGATCTTTCTTGGATTTCAACTGGAGGTAGCACGCATCTTCCTGCTGAGTCTTGTTGGCGGACTCATCGGTGTCTTCTTCATGATTCCTCTGCGAAGGCAATTGATTGTGAAGGAGCACGGCGTGCTCACCTATCCCGAAGGAACTGCGTGCGCCGACGTCCTCGTCGCAGGTGATCGCGGAGGAAGCTTCGCGGGCCGTGTTTTCTGGGGGCTCGGCCTTGGCGCGCTTTACACATTTTTCCAAAACGAGAATTTGCTCGCGGCGTGGCCGAGCACGCCCACATGGGACATCAAGCAATACGCTGGCGGTTCGATTCGTGCGAACACCACCTCCGAGTACATGGGCGTCGGATACATCATCGGCCCGCGTGTCGCCGGAGTCCTGCTTGCCGGAGGCGTCTTCTCGTGGTTGGTGCTAATGCCGGCCATTCACTTCTTTGGCGCCGGGATGGCGAATCCGATCTATCCGGGGACGGTGCCTATCGCACAGATGTCGCCTACCGATCTTTGGCGTACGTATGTCCGACCGATGGGCGCGGGCGCGGTAGCATGTGCAGGCCTGATTACGCTGATGAAGACGATGCCTACAATTGTCTCGGCCTTGCGCACCAGTGTGAAGCAGCTGGGAGCCGGAAAAGAGGAGCGCTCGAATCTGCGTACCGAAGATGATTTGCCATTGTCAGTGACTGTCGGCGGCTCGGTGTTGCTGATCGTGATGATGTGGGCTTTCCTCACTTTTAAGCCGGTCCCCGGCGCTATGACTTCGATGTTGGCCAACATCGTGGCTTCTATCTTCGTGGTGGTCTTCGGTTTTCTGTTTGTAACGGTTTCTTCGCGCATTACCGGCCTCATCGGCAGTTCGGCAAATCCTGTTTCGGGAATGACGATTGCAACTCTCATGGCCACGTCGGCTATTTTCCTGGCGCTCGGATGGACGGCTCCCGCATTTGGGGCTCTGGTGCTGACGATCGGCGGAGTGGTTTGTATCGCTTCCTCCAATGCGGGCGATACCTCTCAGGACTTAAAAACGGGCTATCTGATTGGAGCAACTCCCAAATGGCAACAGGCGGCCTTGCTGATCGGAGTCACGATTTCAACCTTCGCGGTCGGTTACACGCTCACCGGCATGAACAAGGGACTCGAAGAATTTCGTCCACTAGTAAAGCAAATGGATCTCAATCAATTGCCGCCCGGAGTCACGATTGAAGAGACCAATGGACAGCGCACATTCACGCGCGATCGTCTTAGCTACAACGATGCTAAGGGCCACACGGTCACGCTGCCGGGGCATGACTACTATGTATTGAACGCGATTAACTCGCCTGAAATCGCCAGCGGCAAGTATCTCTACAATCCCAAATCAGGACAGATCGAAGTGCAATGGATTCAAGGCATCGGCAGCGAGCGTGCACCGGCGCCTCAGGCTCAGCTGATGTCGACAGTTATCAATGGCATTCTCACGCGCAAACTGCCTTGGGGACTCGTGATGCTTGGAGTCTTTCTAGTCATAGTCGTCGAGCTGCTGGGAATTCGTTCACTCGCCTTCGCGGTGGGGGCTTACATTTCTATTGGAACGACTCTGGCAATCTTTGCCGGCGGCGTGGTGCGTTGGCTCGCGGACTCTGCTGCTAAGCGCGCTGGGGAAACTCCAGCTGAGAGCGATGTCAGCCCTGGCTCGCTGTATGCCAGCGGATTGATCGCCGCTGGCGGCATCATGGGTCTCGCAGGCATCGGAGTGAAGCTCATATTTGGCGCAGACAAACCCAATCCGCTGGACATCAGCTCCAAGCTGTCAGCTCTGGGATTCGGACCCGCTGCGCTCAATGCGGTCGCGGTTATTACGTTCCTTGTGCTTGCGTACTCTCTGTACCACTTTGCCCGCAAACCGCTGGAGAGCGGTGAGCGTGTGACGGAACGGAAATAGCGAATTAACATTTTGCCTTTGTGGTACAGGACTACGCCACAAAGACTTCGTCCAAACCAAGACGCGTTACTCTTCGAGTGGTCATCCTGCTATGAGTTTGAGCAGAATCAGCGCCAAGAATGCGCCAACTGCGCCAATACCAATGCAGATAAGGAGAGAGGGACTACCCGAAGGTCGGTCGTGAAATCGGCCAAGCGAGGAGCGTGATCCGCAGCTTGAGTTGTTGACATGGATCCCGAGCAGCGGAGCTAATCGAGGAGGGACTTCCACTCGAGGACGCTAACGCCGCTTAACTATCCAGTTTCGCGGATGAAGTCGGCGTGTTGCAGATCGCTCGCTTGACAATGAGGTTCTACGCTATCCTTTTTTGTCGTTTTTCGAGCAACAGAACTGGCTCATCTCAAATCATTTCGGGGACATAAAACTTGATTGCAAGGTACACGCGGCCCGAAATGGGGCGCATTTGGAGCGAAGAAAACCGCTTTCGCGCATGGTTAAAAGTGGAAATTGCGGCCACCGAAACCCTTGCCGAGGCTGGTTTGGTGCCGCAATCGGCGGCTAAAGCTATTCGGGAGCGCGGAGACTTCGACCTCGCGCGCATTCAAGCCATCGAAGCTGAAGTTAAGCACGACGTAATCGCATTTACGACGGCAGTTGCCGAAATAGTTGGGCCAGAATCACGATGGTTGCACTTCGGGCTCACATCAAATGACGTCGTAGATACAGCACAAGCGCTCCAGATTCACGATGCATCGCTAATCATTCGCAACGATCTTGAGGCGCTCAAGACGGTTCTTAAGCGGCGCGCATTCGAGTTTCAGAACACTCCAACCATCGGAAGGACGCATGGAGTCCACGCCGAGCCAACAACTTTCGGACTCAAGCTAGCCAATTGGTATTCGGAGATCGAACGAAACATCGAACGTTTTGAGCATGCATCTGACGACATGCGGGTCGGAAAAATATCAGGCGCGGTGGGGACCCTGGCTCGTCTGACGCCTGAACTGGAGGAAAAAATCTGCGAGCGGCTTGGCCTAAAGACTGCGGTGATCTCCAGCCAAGTGATTCAGCGGGACCGGCACGCGTTTTTTGTAGCGACGCTGGCAGTGATCGCAAGCACTTTAGACAAGATCGCGGTCGAAATACGACATCTGCAGCGCACGGAAGTGCGCGAGGCTGAGGAATTTTTCAGCGAAAAACAGAAGGGTTCCTCCGCGATGCCGCACAAGCGCAACCCGATTACATGCGAACAGATCAGCGGATTGGCGCGGGTGGTGCGAGCGAACGCTCAGGCTGCGTTTGAAAATGTGCCGTTGTGGCACGAACGCGACATCTCCCACTCATCGGTTGAGCGGATTATCCTTCCCGATTCGACGATTCTTGTGGACTATTTGCTCCACAAGACCACGCATTTGATTGATACTTTGCTGGTCTACCCCGATCGCATGCTCAGGAACCTTGAGAGCAGCGGCGGCTTGATCTTCAGCGGGCAACTTCTGCTGGATCTTGCCGAGTCCGGCATGTCGCGTGAAGATGCATATCGACTGGTGCAGAAGCACGCAATGGAGGCATGGAAGAACGGCAATAATTTTCGAGACGCCGTGCGCAGCGATCCTGAAATTCGGAACAAACTTTCTGAGCAACAACTTGAGCGCGCGTTCGACTTGAAGCGCCAACTCGGAAATGTAGACGGAATTTTCAAGCGTGTTTTTTCGCCACGTCGCAAGTCACAGCATGCCGAGCAAGCCGAGAGCGCATAAGTGCCGGAGTCGATGGCAGAGATCCCTCAAAATCTAACGATCGCTGCTACAGGAGCCAGCGGCGCAATCTTCGCAAGGGAGTTGCTGCGTGTCGTGGAGGCAGATTCGCGGATTGCGGTAGTCAATTTCATTGCCTCCGACAATGCGCTCAGAGTCTTTGCCGAAGAGTTACAAATTCGTGGCCGCCACGACCTTGTTGCGCAGTTGCTTGGCAGTAAGAGCCGAAAGATTCAGCAACAGGGCAACAGTGATATCGGCGCCAATGTAGCGAGCGGCTCATATCCGACCGATGCCATGATCATTCTGCCGTGTAGCATGGGGACGCTAGCTCGCGTAGCCAATGGCTTGGCAGGTAGTTTGATCGAACGCGCAGCTGATGTGTGTCTCAAGGAACAGCGTCCGCTGGTGCTATGTGTGCGCGAGACGCCGCTGAACAAGATCCATATCAGGAATATGTACAGGGCGGCCGACGCTGGCGCGACCGTGTATCCGCTGATTCCGACTTTCTACAATCTTCCCAAGTCAGTCGATGAGATGGCGCAGCAGTTTGCTTATCGCGTGTTGGCCCATATTGGGCTCATGCAGGAATCGGCATACCGATGGAAGGTGAGTGATTGAGCCTCCAGCCAATCTTTGCCTGTTGCTCGCTTACTCCTTCACTGAAATTCCCAGCGCCTTCATCTTCCGGTACAAATGGCTGCGTTCTAAACCAAGAATCTCTGCGGCGCGACTGATGTTGCCTTTACTTTCGTCGAGTTTTTTCAGGATGTAGTCACGCTCATAGGCGGCGCGCGCCTGTTGCAATGACGAGAATTCTGGAGTTGCGCTGCGGCGTGATCCGTCACGGTAGACCAATGGAGGCAGATGCTTGCGCTCCAGCTTGCTCGCGCCCGGGTTCATAATCACGATTCGTTCAATCATGTTGCGCAATTCGCGCACGTTGCCAGGCCAGGAATATTTCATAAGGGTTTCGGTCGCATCGTCTGCAATCTCCCTCGTGCGGCGACTGTATCGCGACGAAAACTCCTTGATGAAGTGCTTAGCCAGGAGGGGAACATCCTCAATCCGCTCGCGTAGCGGAGGCACGTAGAATGGAATTACGTTTAAGCGATAGAAAAGATCTTCGCGAAAGTTGCCGCTCGCAATCTCTTCTTCCAGATTCTTGTTCGTCGACGCGATTACGCGCACATCGACCGTGATTGCGTCGGCAGCGCCTACTGGCGTGAAGCGTTGTTCATCAAGCGTGCGCAACACTTTTGATTGAGTCTTCAGGCTCATGTCGCCGACCTCATCAAGAAAAAGCGTGCCTCCATCTGCACGTTCGAAGGTTCCGATCTTTTCGGCGGCTTCGCCTGAGACGGCAGAATTCCGGTATCCAAACAACTCCGGTTCGATGAAATCTTCGGGAATCGCCGCGCAATTGACTTCAGTAAATACACTATCGCGGCGCAAGCTCTGATTGTGGATAGCGCGGGCGACAAGTTCTTTTCCCGTTCCGGACTCTCCATAGATCAGAACGCGGCCGTTGGTGGGAGCCATCAGGCCGATTTGCTGCCGCAGAGCCTTGGTGGGAACGCTCTCGCCGACGATGACGCTTCTTGCCTCAAGCTGCTTGCGGAACTCACGGTTCTCACCCCGCAGCTTCCGCGCTTCCATTGCGTTCTTTATGAGGATCAGCATTCGCTCGAGCGAGAGTGGCTTCTCGATGAAGTCGAAGGCACCGAGTTTTGTTGCGCGGACAGCCGTCTCGATGGTGCCGTGCCCGGAGATGATGATGACCTCTGGCGGATCCTCGTACTCCTTAATCTTTTCCAGGGTTTCCAGGCCGTCAATTCCCGGCAGCCAGATGTCGAGCAGGATCACGTCATAAGAACGTGCCTTGAGAGCCTCAAGGCAAGCCTCGCCACTCTCAGCCGTGCCAATCTTGTAGCCCTCATCTTCGAGCGCACCACGCAACGACTTGCGGATGTCGGCTTCGTCATCGACTACGAGGATAGAATTCATAGATGTATGAGAATTTTACAGGGAGCAATGCGAAATCGATGACGTCGTAAAAATCGCGGACTGTTCAATCACGATCCTGTCACGGGGACTATCGCTTCCACTGCAACAGGTAGTTCCAAAATGAAACGAGCGCCGACGGGTTGATTTTCTTCGATGCGGATTGAGCCTTTATGCTCCTGCATAATGCGGCTCACGATCGACAGTCCCAGACCTGTGCCCCGCTTCTTGGTAGAGACGTACGGCAGAAAGAGGCGCTCCTTCATTTCATCGGTAATTCCGTGTCCCGTGTCGGCAATTACGATCTCAACCGAGTCCCGGCTGTCTACCAAAGATGTCGAGATATAGATTTCCTTCACGAGAGAATCCTGAAGCGCCTCGGCTGCGTTGTCCACTAGATTGGCAACTGCTCGCTTCATAGCGTCAGGATCGGCGAGTACGCTTGGCAAGTCCGGAGCGAGCTGGGTCTGAATCGTGACTCCGTCGAGCCGTCCGCTAAATAGTTGCAGGGCACTTTCGATGATGCCATTAATCTCGCTCGACCGAGGCTGCGCCGTCGGGAAGCGAGCAAGCGTCGAGAATTCATCGACGAGTTGGCGAACAGTTTCGACGGCATTGGCGATGGTGTCGGCGCAGCCGTGCATTACCGCGATTGAATTTGCGTCCGGAGTAGTGCCGCGTTCCAAGTGCCGGCGAATGCGGTCCGCTGAGAGCGCAATGGGGGTCAGCGGATTTTTGATCTCGTGTGCAACCCGACGTGCAACCTCGCGCCAAGCCGCCTGCTTTTGGGCTCTCAATAATTCCGTGAAGTCTTCGAAGACAAGAACATAGCCAAGACGCTGGCGGTCGATACGCATGGATGCCACCGTGATTGCGACGTTGAGTATGTCGCCAGCTGACTTCAGCTCAAACTGGCTCGTCGTTGTTCCCATCCGATCAGCCTTGCGCATCAAGTGAATCATCTGCGTTGAGATTTCGGGACCGAAGATGTCGCGCAGAGAAGCGCCTTCAAAATCCTCAGCAGAAGTCTTTGCCGCCGATTCGTCGCGGAATTTCAGCAATCGAACAAATGACGGATTCGCGTGCCGAACCTTCCCTGCGCCATCCAGCGAGAGTACGCCGGTGGGAATGTTCTCAAGGATGATTTCGGTTTGCCGACGTCGGTGCTCAATGTTGACGTTCGCCCTCTCGATTTCACGCGACGATTGTTCGATCTTTGCGCGACTCTCTTCCAGGTCAGCGGCCATGCGATTAAACGACGCAACCAGCTCGCCGAGTTCATCGGCAGCAGCAACTGCCACGCGATATGAGAAGTGTCCCTGCGAGAGCTCTTCTGTGGCTTCTGCCAGCGCAGCGACTGGTCGGGTAACCAATTTAGAAATGAAAAGCGATAGCCAGGTGGCAGCAAATAGGACGAGGGCGGTGATGAGGAGAAGTAGCAGGATATATGCGCGCCGCACAGCTTTGCCTGCAGTACCAAGCTCCTGATAATTCCGCTGGCTTTCGGCGATTTGCTGCATTGTGGCGTCAAAGCTGGCGGGCAGCGGTATTGCCACCACAACGAGACCATTTCTACCGACATCGCTCTCACCAACTGCATACCCAAAACTTCCCCAGCTAAGACGACGATTGGCACCCAGCGCGTCGATTAGCGGTGCGCTCATCTGTTCCCATCCCGCTGGCGCATTAATGGAAGCGACCGGAGCGTGACCGCGCAACACAAACGCAAAGCCGCCCTGGAGAGCAGGCTCGGATTCGTGCAGCACAGCATTGGCTGCGGCGAAGTCCCCGAACTCAAATGATCTCTGGACGCGAGAGTTGCCCGCGAGTGCCTGAGCTTCCGCCTGGGCATTAGCCTTCGCATAGTCGATCAAAAGCGCTGCCACCTGCTCCGATCCTTCGCGGAGGTTCTGCACCGGGCGCGAAAACCAGCGATCAATCGACCTGTTGGTCAGCAGGTAGGTAAATAAGAACATGAAGAGCGCCGGAGTAAAGGACATCAGCAGCGCACCGAAGACCATCTTTGTACGGAACTTCGAACCTAGTACGCCGATGCGCCGCTCTGCCATCAGCTTGAGCAGGTTGCGCAACAAGACAAACGTAAGCGCAACAAACAGCATAAAGACGAGCGCCGAGAGTGCGGTTAGAAGGACGGTTTGTTGCGCACCACCTGGGTTCAGAAAGGTCAGATTGAATGCCTGCTGAGAGATCAGGACCAAAAAAAGAACGCCGATAGCGATGCCAAGGCCGATGATCAGGGCCTTGCGTTCGACTGGCTTGGAGTTAGCTGTCGGCACGGTTGCTGCGGAGATTATAGGTCTGCTGAGAAGGAGTTATGGAGCATCGAATCTGCATGGTAGAGACGCCCGTCGTGCCGAGCGTCTCTACTGCCTAAGCTACGAGGTCTTTTACGGGTTTAAACGGCTTGCGCTGCGATTCCGCCACTGCTGAGTAAGTGAGATGTCCCTGAAAGGTATTCACACCTTCGCGGATTCCAGGATCGGCTTTGATCGCCGCCTGCGCACCCTGGTTGGCGAGCTTCAGAACGTATGGGAAGGTAGCGTTAGTGAGGGCCAGCGTCGACGTGTGGGGCACAGCACCGGGCATGTTCGTCACGCAGTAATGGACCACTCCGTCAACCGTGTAGGCCGGATTGCTGTGGGTAGTCGGCTTAGCAGTCTCGATGCACCCGCCCTGATCGATGGCGACGTCAACGATTACGGCACCACGTTTCATGTGGCTCACCATTTCCCGAGTAACAAGCTTCGGAGCAGCAGCGCCAGGAATCAAGACGCCACCGATCACAAGGTCGGCTTCGGCGCAGGACTTGCCGATGGTGTACGAATTCGAGGCTAAAGTACGCACGCGTCCATTGAAGATGTCGTCGAGTTCGCGAAGGCGGTTTAAGTTGATGTCGATAATGGTGGTATCAGCACCCATGCCCAAAGCGATCTTGGCAGCGTTAATGCCGACAATGCCGCCGCCGATAATCGTAACCTTCGCCGGGGCCACACCGGGAACGCCGCCGAGCAGAATGCCGCGGCCCCCTTTCTCATGCTCGAGGTAGCTGGCGCCCACCTGGACTGACATGCGTCCCGCGACTTCAGACATTGGAGTAAGCAGCGGCAGGGTGCCGTTGCGGTCAGTGACTGTCTCGTATGCGATGCCTACCACTTTTTTCTTGAGCAGATGATCCGTGAGATCGGGAATCGGCGCGAGATGAAGATAGGTAAACAGCACAAGTCCCTCTCGGAAGAACGGAACTTCTTGCTCAATGGGTTCTTTGACCTTCACCACCATTTCGGCGCGATTCCAGACCTCCGCCGCCGATCCGGCGATATCTGCTCCAGCCTGTTTGTAATCTTTATCAGGCATGGACGAGAGTTCGCCCGCCTTTGTCTCAACGAGAACCTTGTGTCCTGCATCTACGAGGGCCTTTACTCCGGAGGGGACGATGCCTACTCTCGCCTCGTGATCTTTTACTTCTTTCGGAACGCCAATAATCATTCGTCTGCCTCGAAAAGTCATTTCCACCGCGGAGACACGGAGGCACGGAGAGAAGTTAATGCTTTTCTCCGTGCCTCCGTTCTCTGTGGTGAATCAAAATCATTCTCCCGTATCGATCTGCGCGCGCTGCAGGCGGTCGGAATAGTCCACGTAGATCGCCTTCCACTGCGTATAGAAGTCGATCGCACCTATGCCGCCTTCGCGATGTCCGTTACCGGTTGCCTTCGTGCCTCCGAACGGCAAATGCACTTCTGCACCAATTGTTGGAGCGTTGATGTAAGTGATTCCGGTCTGCAAGTCGCGCATAGCTTTGAAGGCCCGGTTCACGTCGCGCGTGTAAACAGCCGAGGAAAGACCGTACTCCACACCATTCGAAATCTCGACCGCCTGCTCAAGACTATCGGTTGGAATAAGCGACACGACGGGGCCGAAGATCTCTTCTTGGGCGACACGCATCTTGCCGTGCGCATCTCCGAAGACTGTCGGTTCCCAAAAATATCCATCGCCACGGCCATCGGAAGTGATGCGATTCCCGCCGGCCAGCAGTTTCGCGCCTTCGCTCTTGCCGATCGCAACGTACTTGCTGGTGGTTTCGATCTGCTGCTCGTTGATTTGTGGCCCCATGTCGTTTTGTTCGTCGATGCCTGCACCAACCTTCATCGCCTTCGCGCGGCTTACGAACTTGTCGGCGAACTGGTTGTAGACACCCTTCTGTACGATCACGCGACTGGCGGCTGTGCAGCGTTGACCACTTGTGCCGAAGCCGCCCCACAGGGCTCCGTCGATCGCGAGGTCAACATTGGCGTCGTTAAGAACGATGATCGCATTCTTTCCACCCATTTCGAGCGAACATGGCTTGAAGTTGCGTGCTGACTCCTGGCCGATGATACGGCCCACCTCGCTCGATCCGGTAAAGGAGATAGCACGCACGTCGGGATGCTCGAGCAGCGGAGCCCCCGCTTCAGGACCAAAGCCGTTGACGACGTTGACGACTCCCGGCGGAAGACCAGCATCCATAAGAGCGCGGACTAGATTTAGTGTAGATAGCGGGGTGTCCTCGGCCGGTTTGATGACGCAAGTGTTTCCCGAAATGATCGCTGGAAAAATCTTCCACGATGGAATCGCCATCGGGAAGTTCCAGGGCGTAATCATTCCCACCACGCCGAGCGGCACACGAACCGCCATCGCAAATTTGTTTGGGAGCTCGGAAGGAACCGTGTGGCCATCAAGGCGGCGTCCTTCACCCGCCATGTAGAAGGCGGTATCAATCGCCTCTTGTACATCGCCGCGGGTTTCTTTCAGGACTTTTCCCATCTCACGCGTCATATCGCGCGCATAGTCCTCTTTCCGCTCCTGAAGGATCTGCGCGCAGCGGTAGATGATCTCGCCGCGACCAGGAGCGGGGGTAAGCCGCCAGCGTTCGAAAGCCTTCGTAGCAGCTTCTACCGCTTCATTAACGTCGTCTTTATTGGATCTTGGGAAGATGCCTACAACATCTTGGATATTGGCGGGATTTTTGTTCTCGAATGTTTGTCCAGAGCGCGATTCGATCCACTCGCCTCCGATCAGGTTTTTATAAACTTTTGCGGCCATCTAGCTGAAAATCCTGGTCAGGAATGCAAAACTCTTAATCGTATCAGAAGAAATGGTCGGCACTCAGCGCTGACTGATGGCCTTCGGCCTACACAAGTCAAGCAGCTGTAAGGAACAACGATTCTTGAACAGAACGATGGATGCGACTGCGAGCGAGCTGTTAGAGCACGACTCAGAATGCGCGCAAACCACATTCGCCGTCATCTTTTTCTGAAAGCCGAGAGCAGCACGAAGCAGAATGGACTTCTCGGGTTACCTTCGTACATCACCCTTCCGACATAAGGTTTTGTATTGAAACTTTGGTGACTATTAAGGGTTTCGCCCATTTGATAGGGTTTTTTCTTATGGTACTCTCCCTCTTGAATCCGTCCCGAAAAGTCAAGCGATAAAAGTGTCCCCAAAACCCAAAGACGAGAGGAGTTATATCCGGTACATCACGGTCACGTACCGGAGCGTACTGCTTGGCATTCTCCTTGTCGTCTCGCTCGTGAGTGCGGCCAGCTACTTTTTCTTTCCGCAGCAGACTAAAGCGGTAGTTAATCAAGTCGCCGAGATGTTGCATCTGGATGCGCCCGTGCGTGCACTCACAAAGGAGTCCGGACAGCAGCAAGCACACTTCACGAACATTGACGGCACGGTCCGCGTAAAGAGGAACAACAGCAGCTTTTGGGCAAACGCAAGCTATGACCTGCCCTTGAATAAAGGTGATGTCGTTCAGACCGGGCCGGAAGGAATTGCCAAAGTTGTCTTCGCCGACGGCAGCAACTATACGATCAAGCAGGATTCGCTGATCGTCATCGAAGAGAACTCTACGAACGACGCTCAGCAGACACAGGTGGCGGTGCAAGTAACAACTGGCACGATCGATCTGGCCACCGCGACTTACTCGCAGGGTTCTACCTCGCGAGTAATCGTTGCCGGCGCGACTGCCAGCCTTGCACCAGAAAGCTCAGCACAGGTGCACAATGACAACCTGAAGAACGATCACTCGATTTTGCTGAAGCAAGGTTCAGGCAGTGTCCTGCGCAATGGCGAAGTTGTTCGGCTTGGCAGCTATGAAAGAGTCTCTTTCAAGGCAGAAGACGCAAAGATGACGCGAGTCAAGGAGGTGGGGCCTCCGACTCTGATTACTCCTGCCAATATGTTGCCGGTATTCGCCGCAAAGGACGAAGGCCAGGTTGATTTCACATGGACGCCCATGCAGAACACGAGGGCCTATCACTTGCGGCTTTCTAAAAATCCATATTTCACGCAACTCGTTGAGGACAAAACTCTCGTTGTGCCGCAATTGAAGGTAAGTGGATTAGCTGAAGGCGCTTACTACTGGGCTGTGCAATCGATAGATCCAAAAGGCAGAGAGTCGGTGGAGAGCGAACACAATAAGTTCACGATTATCGCTAGCAACGGAAATGCAGGACTCGCTCTCGAACTTGATCCGCTAGTGCAGCATGGGCATGTCATTGAGGTTCGCGGCAAAACCGATCCCGCCGCTCGCGTGATGGTGAACGGCGAAGAGGTTCCAGTGGTCGGCGGAGATGGAACGTTCCGTTATTACACGCCACCGCTCCCGCAAGGCGAGAGCGTGATTACAGTAACGGCGCAGAATACGAAGGGTGGCGTAAGCACACAGACGAAGAAGATCGTTGTGCAATAGGGCCCATAGCTCCGGTTTAGGGCCGGAGACAGAGATTGATTTTTAGGTAGTCCGCTCAGCCGATTCAGACGGTGAAATCTGATCCTGGCTCCGGCGTCGGTAGTGGATCCGGGCAAAAAGACAACAGCGGCAACAACCGAAAGATAGAAAGAAGTTTATTCATGTCGTCGAACGGTTTTCACTCACAGAACTCGCGCGTGCACAACATGCGTTCGCTGTTCAGCATGTTCTCGAGCGACCTTGCCATTGACTTAGGCACAGCCAACACGCTGGTCTACGCCAAGGGCAAGGGCATCGTCGTCAACGAGCCATCGATTGTCGCTATCAACAAGAACACGGGCGAAGTTGAGGCTGTCGGCAAGGAAGCCAAAGAGATGCTGGGCCGCACGCCCGGCAACATCGTAGCTATCAAGCCGATGAAAGACGGGGTTATCGCCGATTTCAAGGTTACCGAGAAGATGTTGAACTACTTCATTCAGAAGGCCCACAACCGCAAGATGATGGTGCATCCGCGCATCGTCATCGGCGTGCCTTCTGAGATCACCCAGGTGGAAAAGCGTGCAGTCATGGACTCGGCGTATCGCGCGAAAGCCAGTGAAGTTCACCTGGTCGAGCAGGCAATGGTGGCAGCCATTGGAGCCGGCCTTCCCATTACCGAGCCTAGCGGCAACATGGTGGTCGATATCGGCGGCGGCACTACCGACATTGCTGTGATTTCACTTTCCGGCATCGTGTACTCACGCTCCGTGCGCATGGCAGGCAATCAGATGGACGAAGCCATCATGAATTACCTGAAGCGCAAGTACAACCTGCTGATCGGCGAGCGCACAGCCGAGCAGATCAAGATCGAAATCGGTTCGGCGTTCCCGCTGGACAAGCCGCTCACGATGGAGATCAAGGGTCGCAACCTGATCGAGGGTGTTCCCAAAACGGCAACCGTAGACGACAGCGAAATCCGCGAGGCCCTCAGCGAATGCGTTTCTACGATCATGAACGCGATTCGCGTCGCGTTGGAACGTACGCCCCCCGAGTTGAGTGCTGACATCAGCGATCGCGGCATCGTTCTTACAGGTGGTGGTGCCATGCTGAAAAACCTGGACAAGCGCATTCGCGAAGAAACGGGACTGCCGGTCTCAATTGCTGACGATCCTCTCGCTAGCGTCGTGCTGGGTACAGGCAAAATGCTCAGCGACTTCAAGTTGCTGCGTAAGATTTCAATCGAGTAAAGCCATCGGGTGATCGGGTGATCGGGTCATCGGGCGAAGTAAAGACCAGAGGCAGAGACTGGTTCTTACTTCACCCGATCACCGATGGCCCGATCACCCGATTGGGCTTTATCTCTTGGTAGTGAAATAATTCTGAATAGATGGAAAACTTCTTCACCAGATACCGGAACGTGACCGTGCTGCTGTTCTTGCTCATGGCACAGGTCATCATTCTGGCGACCCAGGTGCGGCGTCCGGAGACCGCAACTGGGGAATCGATGTCTTTGGTACGTATCTGGATCGTGCAGATCTTTGTGCCGGGGGAAAAGGCCATCTCATCTTTCGGCAGTGGCGTGGGTAGTTTATGGCGGAACTACATCGATCTTCGCGGAGTGCGCGAGCAAAACGAGGAGCTTCAGGCGCAGGTTGACCGATTGCGTCTGGAACAGGTAAGCCTCGCCGAAGACGCCGGACAGGCTCGGCGCTTACAAGCGCTTCTTGGATTCAAGACGAAGTTCATCTCGCAGACCGTGGCGGCACAGGTGATTGGCACTAGCGGTACCGACCGCTCCCGCGTCCTCTACATCGACAAGGGTTCAGACGATGGTGTGAATGTCGACATGGCCGTGATCACACCCAAGGGCATCGTGGGTAAGGTGACACGTGTCTCCGGACATTCGGCCCAGGTACTGCAGATCAACGATGCAACCGCCGGGGCGGGAGTGATGTTAGAGCGCTCTCGGCTACGCGGCGTGATGCGCGGAACTTCCTCCGGTCTCCCGGAGATCATGCACGTCATGGCCGACGAGAAGATTGAGCCGGGCGAGCCGGTTGTCTCTTCCGGTGGCGACCAGATCTATCCTCGTGGATTACCGATCGGTACTGTTTTCAGCACGAGTCCAGATCCTGACGGTGGCCCATTTTTGGTGGTGAAGGTAAAGCCTTCCGCCAATCTCGATCGAGTCGAAGAAGTTCTGGTCATCACCAAAGTCATCGATAAAGGATTGCCACAGCAACAGGCGGTGCCGGCTTTGCGAGCGGCGGATATTCTGGCGCAACGACTTCCAACAATCACTCCAAAGCCACCCGACAAAACCGGGGCTGAACCTCCGCCGACCAGCGTCCTTTACGCAAAGAAGCCACCATCTGCGAACGCCGAAGTGCCCGCCGCCAATGGTGCTATACGAAAGAAGCCGGCTGAAACTAATCCCGATTCGCAATCTGCGCCAAGCGCAACGGATAATCCTGTTGCCCAGGCAGGAGACGTCCCTTCCGAGGCAAAGCAGGGCACATCCTCAGCAGCAGGCGGCACTAACGCGACGCCTTCTGAGCCTAAGAAGCCCAAACCGCCGTCGTCGACTGAGCCCGCACAGCCACAGGAGAATCCACAGTAGTGACCACCATTACATACACATCGCGAGAAGAGATCGAGGTCCACCGGTTTAGCGCCCTCGCGACGATCGGGATTCCTCTTCTGGCGATTTTTTTTCAGGCTTACGTCTCGTCGCGATTGACGTTTCTCAAGCTGTTTGACCTTCCGCTTCTCGTAACGGTCTTTTTCGCCGTTTCCCGCCGTAACCAGTTAGCGGGGATGCTGACCGGCTGCTCGATAGGGCTAGTCCAGGACGCGCTCACCCATCTTCCCATCGGAATCTACGGAATTGCCAAAACCATTGCCGGCTACGCGGCTTCTTCCATCGGCGTGAAGGTGGATGTTGATAACCCCGGTTCGCGCTTCCTGATGATGTTCTTTTTTACTTTCCTGCACGATGGCGTCTACTTCATTGTTAGTCGGCACCTGCTGGGGATAGCTGCCGACTGGCGCACCCTGCACGAACTCAGTTCGGCGCTGGCAAATGCCATTGTTGCCGTACCGTTGTTCGCGCTGATGGATCGCGCGAAGCAACGATAAGCTCAGGCCATCGTATTAGTCCATTCGTAATGTGTTAGGTGGGGATTTGTCTCATTCGCCTGCCTCGCAGGCAGAGTAGTTGGATAAAATAAGGGGAGGCACCGCTTTGCGGTTTTCCTCCCGGTTGAGAAGTTGAAGTGAATGTACGATCGCGACGATAAGATCCCGCAAATCAAACTGGCATCTGTCCAGTATGTGATTTTTCTCGTCATTGCGATTCTGGTGGTTCGCCTCTGGAATCTCCAGGTGCGTGGCAGCGAAAGGTATCTGAGCCTTGCTGAGCAGAACCGTATCCGAAAAGTTCCCATTTTGGCTCCACGCGGCAAGATCTACGATCGCGAAGGCCGCATCCTTGTGGACAACTATCCTTCTGTTTCGGCACTGTTGATCCGCGAGCAGCTTCCAAAAGACAGCGCTGCAGACATCGCAAAGATCGCTGCCGGGCTCCACATGCGCGAAGACGAGATTCGGGAGCGATTGCGCCGCATGGCAACCAATCCGAACGCTCCTTTCCTGCTGAAGGACGACATCACGCCGGATGAGCAAGCGTTCATTGAAGCCCATCGCGATGAGCTGCCGGAGCTTGAGACGATCATGGTTCATCGCCGGCTCTATCCCAAAAACGGATTCCTGGCGCACCTGATCGGGTATGTGGGCGAGGTGAGCGACGAAGATCTGAATTCGCCACAGTACGAGGCATATCAGCCGGGAGCAATTGTAGGAAAGAGCGGCGTCGAACAGTTCTACAACGATATTCTCATTGGCAAAGATGGATCGCGGCGCGCTCTGGTAAACAGCCACGGCAAAGAGGTTGGACGGCTCAGTACCGATCCGGCAGTCGCAGGGCACTCACTGAAGCTCACAATCGATCTCGATATTCAGATGGCTGCTGAGCAAGCCCTCGAAGGCCATAACGGCGCAGTGGTCGCGATGGATCCCCACACGGGCGAGATCCTCGCTATGGTGAGCCAGCCGACGTTCGATCCCAATGCCTTTTCGGTCCGCATCACCAACAAGGAATGGAATGCGCTGATCTCAGATCCTGCCAAGCCGCTGCTGAATAAAGCCACCCAGGCGCAGCTTGCTCCCGGCTCCGTTTTTAAGATCATCATGGCGGTAGCCGGTACTCAGGAAAACATCGCTCAGACCATGCATGTGCACTGCAGCGGCGGTGCCGTCTTCTACGGACACCACTTCGGTTGCTGGGTAACCAGTGGTCACGGCAATGTCGAACTGCCAAAAGCGATTTATCAATCCTGCGACGTGTTTTTCTACACCTTGGCGGAGAAGCTGGGTATTGATCGAATCGCAAAATATGCTCAGGCCTTTGGGCTTGGAAAGAAAACTGGAATCGATCTCCCGCAGGAAGCCTCAGGAGTGATGCCTTCGGAAGAGTGGAAGGCGAAGCTCTTCAAGCAAAAGTGGTTCGCCGGCGAAACCATCTCGGTTGGCATCGGACAAGGGGCTGTCGCGGTTACTCCGGTACAGCTCGCCAGAGCGATCGGAGGCATCGCCAGCGGCGGGCGATTAGTTCAGCCTCACGTAGCTTTTCCCGACGACCTTCCTTCGCAATATCTGGAAGTAGCCAAGCGTGACAAGCAGGTACAAAGGGTGGATATCCGCCAGCAGGATTGGCTCACCATTACCGACGCGATGGCTGAAGTGGTGAATCCGGGTGGCTCGGCTCCCAGCGCTCACCTCCAGGGAATCGACTTCGCAGGAAAGACCGGTAGCGCGCAGTTGGTGAGCTTGGCAAAAAGGAAAGCGCTCGGTGCCAAAGGGGACCAGTTTAAGCAAAACGGCTGGTTCGTAGGGCTGACTCCGCGACGCAATCCCGACATTGTGGTCGCGATCTTGTTTGAAGGCGGAGAGCATGGACGACTAGCCGCTCGACTTGTTGCACCCATCATCAAGGCCTTCGTCGATAAGCAACGACGCGTCCGGCACGACGAGAACTATGCGGCCGTCGACAAGGATGGACACCCCATTGAACTCACCGGTGTCTGGAGTGATGGAAAGGCCGAGAACGGACTCTCCGACCGCATGGCTGCGGGCACAGTAACTATTGGTGCAAATGATCCTGCTCCGGTGCCGTTCGATCCAAAGGCACTCCTGGCAACTTACAGAACTGCTGCAGTCGTCGGCGCTCCACGCTCGGTCGAGAGACCCAGACTGCACTGATGCGCCGGTTCATCTCATTCCGTGACTTTGATTGGGTGCTGCTCGGCTTCGTTCTGATTATCTGCGGCATTGGCGTCCTCGAAATCTACAGCGCCACGCGACAGACTAAGTTCATCGGCTTCCAGCAAAAGCAGATTTACTGGATCATCGCTGGGCTATTCCTCATGTTTCTTGCAAGCTTGGTGAACTATCAGGCGTTGCTCGAAAACGTTCACTGGTTCTACCTCGCCTCTGTTTTGTCGCTGGTAGCAGTGGCGCTCGTCGGTACCCGCGTACTTGGCGCCAAGCGCTGGATCAAGCTGCCTGGAGGTCAGCACTTCCAGCCGTCGGAATGGATCAAGATCGTGCTTATCTTAGCGATGGCCAAGTATTTTTCCGACCTCGCCGGGCGGGAGGTCACACTGCGCGACATCGTTAAGTCATTTTTGATCGCCGGAATTCCAATGGCGATGGTGCTGAAACAACCGGATCTCGGAACGGCCCTCACTTATGTGCCCATCCTCGTTTGCGCGCTATTTCTAGGAGGCATCAGGCTTAAGCACGCGGTTGGCATCCTGCTGCTCGGGACAGTGATGATCTACCCGGTGTGGAAATGGGGCCTTAAGCCGTACCAGAAAGCCCGTCTAACGAGCTTCAGCGAACCCGAAGCCGACCCACGTGGATCGGGATACCAAATTCAGCAATCGCTGATCGCCGTAGGCTCTGGAGGCCTGATTGGCAAAGGAGCTCTGAAGGGTAGTCAGACGCAGGGTGCGTTCATTCCTATCCCCTACACCGACTTCATTCTGGCTGCCTATGCTGAGGAGCATGGCTTTGTAGGTTGTCTGATTCTACTGCTGCTATACTTCATCGTGTTGATGCGTTTGATTCAAAACGCACAAACCGCACCAGACCGGGCCGGAACTCTGATTATTATGGGCGTAGTAGCGGTGCTGGTCTTTCATATTCTCGTCAACGCGGGCATGGTGGTTGGCTTTATGCCTGTCACGGGTATCCCATTACCGTTGATGAGCTATGGCGGATCGTCAGTCTTGTTCACGTTCTTAGCCCTGGGCATCGTGAATAACATCCGAATGCGTAGATTTGTGAACTAGGCGGATAAGCAAACGAGGTTTAAGACGTCCGGGCAAAACCTGGACAAACGTCCGCTGCTGCGGACCACCAAGTTTTCTGATTTACCCGGACGGCAGAGCTGCCTGGGGTTAGCGTCCAGCGGGACGCCAACGACATTACGTTCAGCCCTCCACGAAGTTGAGGGCGCCGGCAATCGAGAAACAAGCCGGAGAGGATCCAAGAGCTTCACTGCTGTAACAGGACAGGCTAACGGCCCGGCCGATCTGCCATTTGCGGATCGGTACAGTGGCCACAAGTCCTTTCAGCTTAGGCCGCGAGCATGATCGCGATAGGTTCCAAAATTCGAAGAGTCGGCGGTTCACTGGGCTTCGAATCCCACACCTACCTCGTTCGTCTATCAAGATTGTCCATGCATCGTGGCGCTCATACTCCTCCCCGAAGAGGTCCCCTGACTTCTTAGCTAGTTCCTCGCTTGCCCTGTATCGGAGCAAGCATGGCAAAAGAGCTATTCATCTCGACTACCCCGCATGAAACCAAGGTTGCGGTCGTAGAAGACGAGCAACTTAGCGAAATCTATTTTGAGCGTGAGAACGAATACACGCTGGCCGGTTCCATCTACAAAGGCCGCGTGACTCGAGTCCTTCCCGGAATGCAATCTGCGTTCGTGGATATTGGGCTCGAGCGCGACGCTTTTCTTTACGTTACCGATTTCCTTGAAGAACAAGAAGATCAGGAAGAATTTGAGCAGGTTGTAAATCGCGCGCATTCCGAGGCGCAGCCGGAGTCGCAACGTCCTCAACCGCAGCAACTGCAGCCGATCGACGGAAGTACTGGCGAGTCCGGCGACTCCCACACTGAAGGGTCCGATCAGGTACAAGGGGAAGGTGGCCAGTACGAGCGTGGTCCGCGTCGTTGGCGCGGACGTCGTGGACGTCGCCGCGGACGTGGCGGATTTCAGGATCACGGCGCTCCGCAAACGACAGCACAGCACGATCCCTCGGAGGAGGAACCCGAGGCGGCATCGGAGGGTGTAGAGAACGAAACGAGTGTTCTGCCCGGCGAGTCGCTTTCTAAGTACCGCCAGACGGAGAGAACTGAAGAGAGCAATCAGAGTGCCTCTGCGTCGGCGGATCAGAAGGGACGGCAGAACGAAACGCACGAGCCGCCCGCGAGCCAATCTCCAGAGCAAAACTTCGTTTCACGCCCAGTTGAGAGCGCGGGATCCATGCAGGTCCTTCCGGGCGAATCGATCTCCAAGTACCGCAATCGTGATTCAGAGCAGGACGACGCGTCACAGTCATCCAATCGCGAGCCGTATCCAAATCGGGAACGCTCCTTTGGCAGAGGCCAATCCCGCTGGGAGCGTCCAGGCCGTAGGTTTGAACGCGATACATCAACGCCAGGGCCTGCACCTTCGGGTCCGCCGGTATTCGCGCTGCCAGGTGAATCGCTCGCCAAGTATCGCGGCAAAGAGGAATTAGCAGTAACTACGTCGCACGCGGCTCCTGAGGTCGAAGCGGGCCCTGTAGCGCCTTCGGAAGTGAAGGAAGCAGAGATTCCCCACGGCAACGCGAGCATTTCGTATTCCTCGCCTGAGCAGAGTACGGACGAAGAACGAGTTGAGCATGTGCTCGGCAGCCTTGGATCTGAGGACCACACGTCCTCTGCGTTCGAACATACGAAGCATGAAGACGGCCACGCAGCCACCCTTGTGTCCGGGACCGAATCCCAAGCTGCGGAGCCGGATAGCGCACCGGTTGCGCATGAATTTGGCGCGGGCGTTCTCGAAGAGGAGGTAATCGACGAAGAAGAAAGTGAGCTAACGCCATTCGGCGAGCACCCCGACGAAGATATCTACGAAGAACTTGAGGAAGAGACGCTCGACGCCGAGAACGCCGAGCAGCTCGTAGAAGCGGTGCGGGAAGCGCATGTAAATCAGCGCCTGGGTCTAAACGACAGTGAACCGTCCGATGCTGAGGATCATCCTGCCGACGAGGAGGTCGAGAGCTTTACGGCAGCGGATGCCGACGATCAGGCAGAACAGATGGAAGCTGCCGATCTAGAAGATTCGGCCTATCAACACACGGAAGAGAAGGCCGACGAGGAAGATGATCACGAGGATCTGACGGAAGAAGGGCGCGCGGAACTCAGAGCCCCAGCGAATACGGCGGCCTTCCAACAACGAATCGAACGACCTGAGCGCGGTCAGCAGGATCGTTTCCGCCGTGGCCGTCGCGGACGCCCCATGCGCGGACGCCGCAATATTCAGCGTGAGTCTCAGCCGACCATCAGCGATCTGCTGAAGGAAGGCCAGGAGATCCTGGTCCAGATCGCGAAAGAGCCGATGGCGAAGAAGGGCGCACGGATCACGAGTCACATCGCGCTACCCGGACGCTTCCTGGTTTACATGCCGACAGTAAACCACGTCGGTGTTTCCCGTAAGATCGGATCGGACGATGAGCGCCAGCGGTTGAAGCGGGTCCTCATCAGTGAAAAAGGTAATGCCCACGGAGGATTCATTGTTCGCACCGCCGCCGCAGGAGCAAGCGAGGAGGATCTGCGTTCAGACCTTCGCTTCCTCATCAACTTGTGGAACGACATCAAATCGCGCGCGGAGAGCGGTAAAGCTCCAGCATTGATCTATCACGACCTCAACCTCGTCGAGCGTATTCTGCGCGATCAGGTCACCAGCAACTTCACCAGCATCTGGGTCGACAGCGAGCAGGAGTACGAACGCATTGTGCGCTTCTTGGGACGATTCCAGCCCTCAATGGTGCGTCGCGCGAAGCTCTACACGAAAGACGCCCCGCTGTTCGAGCAATTCGGCATTCAGGACGAGATTAACAACGCACTCAAGTCGAAGGTCTGGCTGAAGAGTGGCGGATACATTGTCATCAATCAGACCGAAGCCCTGGTGGCGATCGACATCAACACCGGCAAATATGTCGGCAAAACGATGCGGCTGGAAGACACAATCGTGAAGACGAACATTGATGCCATCCGAGAGATCGTTCGGCAGATTCGTCTGCGCGATCTTGGCGGAATCATTGTCATCGACTTCATCGACATGGATGAACGCAAGAACCGGCAGAAAGTCATGCAAGCACTGGAAGAGGCGCTGAAAAACGATCGCGCACCATCGAAGGTGCTGCAATTCAATGATTTCGGACTTGTAGCAATCACGCGCAAGCGCGTCAAACAGTCGCTAGAGCGGACGCTATCCACGGCATGCACCTATTGCACCGGAACCGGCATGATTAAGAGCGTGCAGACCGTCTGCAATGAAATCTACGTCGAAATGCGCAAGATGGCCCACCAGATGGAGCGGCACGATGTAATGCTCCGGGTAAATCCCGAGGTGGTAAAGGCGCTCAAAGCCAACAACGCCCGTTGGCTGCAGGAGATGGAAGAACTCGCAGGCAAAACGATCATTGTAAAGAGCGATCCTCTACTCCATCAGGAGCAGTTCGACATCAATTAGATTCCTAGGCTGGATTCGGGCCAAGCGCGGCCGGTTTCTAATCGCGGCATTTAGGGAGAATTCCATTATTCTTCGGGCTGTAACTTCCCGGTGGTAGCATGCCGTCGCCATGACGATTAAAGACCGCCTTGTCGCATTCGCCTTCGTCGTGCTCTTCTCTTGCTGGAGTCTCTATGCACTTTCCGACCCGGCCGGAACGGACGCTGAGCTTCACCAACTCGTAGGACAGTGGGTAGCGAAGAACCGGTCGATGGGCGGCATCGGTTCAATGTGGGAATTCAGAAGTGACGGCACGTTGTCGATGGCACCCGGAGCGATTGTTGACGAGCCTTACCGCGTTGAGGGCGACAAGCTGATTACATCGCCGAACGAAACCGGGCCCGATGCTAAACCTCAGGTCATGCGTTTCCAAATTACCGGAGACACCATGCGCCAGAGGATCGAGTCTGCGCCGGGTCTGAAGGAAGCTGGCCGAAAAGATAAGCCCACGGGCGAGATGGAACTTCACCGCGTGGGGACAGCCACGCCAGGAGTGCCTCCAATCATAGGAACCTGGAAGCCAGTAACAACGTCGACGCCCGCTGCACCGCCAGAGATGTCTCCAGAGGCAAGACGTGCAATGGAGGCGATGGTGAAGAACGCCACGTACACCTACACCACCGCCGGCGTCCTCAAGCTTCGCATCGCATTCCTGTGGATGAATGGCAGCTATGATCTCGCCAAGCATACATTTACATTCACAGACCAACGCACTCACAAGGTCCACGGCGGTCAGTTTCATCTTCGTGACGGAAGACTGTACCTCACTGAGCCGAACGGGAAGACTACCGACGAATACCTTCGCGACGACGTCAATTGAAGCGCAGGAAAGCGACGTATCGAAACAAAGGAGACACGCTCTTTCGTCGCGAAGTTTCGTGCCTTGTCTATTCCGCTCCGCCTTGCAAGACTCCAATCGTGTGCAGCCAGCGTGAGGCTAACTGCGGCCATCTTGTTACCGGCTTCTGGGTTGGGCGCAGGCCGTATCCATGGCCGCCTTGTGCGTAGGCATGCAGCTCGCCTGGGACTCCTGCTTTCTTCAGCGCCATGAAGTACTCGACGGCGTTCTCTACATGGACCGAGTCGTCCTCCGCCTGTACGAGAAAGGCCGGTGGCGTTGAAGCTGCTACTGGAATGTCTGGACTAAACTCGAAGTTCTTTTCGGCACTCGCCAGATATCCGGGATAGATTATCAGGGCAAAGTCAGGACGACAGCTGAGTTGATCGGCCGCATCGACCGCTGGATACAACCGCTGCTCGTAATGGGTGCTGACTGCCGCAGCCAAATGTCCTCCCGCGGAGAACCCCAGCACACCTACACGTTTAGGATCGATGTGCCACTCTGCCGCGTGCTCGCGTACCATGCCGATGGCCCGCTGTGCATCCTGAAGCGCTGCGCCCGATTTGGGAAAAGGACCGGTTTCGGGCACGCGATACTTCAGCAGCACACAATTCACGCCAATCGAATTCAGCCAGTCGCAGACCTCGGTTCCCTCAAGGTCGATCGCCAGGATGCGATAACTTCCGCCGGGGAACACGACCACTGCCGCATTTGAGTTCTGAGCCGCCGGCGCGGGATATAGCGTGATCGTCGGCGCGGAAACATTGCCAATCCGAATCACAGCACGTCCGGCAACCTGACGATCCTTACCCGTCGTCGTGTCCTGCTCAGGGCCCCTGGCGGTGGACGGACCAGGTGCTCCGCCCGGCCACAAAGTGATGGTGGTATGACCAGGACTTGGCGGCCAGGTAGCAGGCGTTGGCGTTTGCGCACCGCCGGAAAGAAGGCAAGAGGCAGCAACCAGCAGCACAAACAACGATTTCAGGATTCCAGACATAGGCGAA